>WLWG01000259.1_pt1 | contig 57668 bp, 67 predicted proteins | sample 6712871 | NCBI WGS metagenome assembly WLWG01 (sample SAMN12718693, study PRJNA515312) | sponge metagenome | isolation source: marine sponge | host: Mycale hentscheli | place: New Zealand: South Island, Marlborough, Capsize Point | collected 2003-05-01 | reverse complement strand
TGATTCTATCAGAAAAAACAAAACTAACATTTACTATTGGAAACCTTATAACTTTAGTAACAACAGTTTTTTTTATTGCAGGCGTATGGTATCACCTAGACGCACAGATAGAAGAAGCAAAGACTCTCCCCAAACAAAAGAATGATAAGATTGTAAGAGAAACAATCATCCATGTGGATGCTAATATGCAATATATCAAAGAAGAAATAGTTGAGATAAAAGAACGTCTCAATCAAATGGAAGAAAGACTTTACGAACTTAAATAAAATATGACTCTAATAGATAAGATTACCTTAGCTAAGGTACAGGACGTGTTTGCAGAAAAGAATTATGCATTCTTTACAAAAGGAAACTACAACTTAAACATAATAGGAGTAAGAAGCCCTATCCAAGAAGCCAATAACTTTGATGACTATATGCTTGTTATATATAAGAAGTTTGATAAGTGGGTGATTGATGAGTTTCAAATCACCACTGATGCAGGGCTGTATTGGTTGGAGCATCCAATGAATAAGAAGGGGACAGCACTACTTGTACCTAATCAATATAGAAGTACATATAAGATTGATGGTCATGGAACTACAAGGTACGAAGCTCTGTGTCAGCGACTAGCAAACGTGGAAGTATATCGGGATAATAACAAAGACCAAATACTAGACTTTGATGATGTAACAAAAGAGTGGGGTATGTTTGGGATAAACATTCACCGTTCACATCCTTATCATGAGAAAGAACACGTAGATAAATACAGTGCAGGTTGTCAGGTCTTTAAGTCTTTATATGACTTTAATGATTTCATGGCATTATGTAATACCTCATCACGTTTGTATGGTAATAGTTTTACATATACCCTTCTTTTAGAAAGTGATTTACTATAATTTTATTTAGTTATCTTTGTATAAAATCTAATACAATGAAATTAACTACAGAAGAACTCGCACGAGTTCAAGAATTAAACAATGCTTTTTCACAAGCAAAGATGGCTTTAGGTGAAATGGAACTTAAAAGACATGGGATGTTAAAAGAGATGGATAATCTCAGGAGTTCATTTGCTGAAGAAGAACAAAAATTAATTAGTAAATACGGAGCTGATTCTGTTATTAACTTACAAACAGGAGAGGTGACAGAAAAGAAATAATATGTCAAAGATAAGTAACACTAGTGCCTATCCTACAACTGCACCTGCAGATGGAGACTTACTCATAGGTACAGATATTAATGATAGCAACGCAACCAAAACATTTACGATTGGTTCTGTAGTTGCTTTAACTCCTGCAGATACTTTAGCAGAAGTATTAACGGCAGGTAACACAGCTACCAACAATATAGTTTTAACAGGAGATATAAGTTGCACTAACTTAACAAGTACCACAGCAATATCAGCAGCAACTATAACAGGAACTACATCAGTAACAACTCCATTAATTATTCCTACTGACATTCAAGATGTCAATGGTAATACAGGTACAGTAGGACAGTACTTAGCAAAGAATGCAGCCAATTCTTTAGAGTGGGGAGCATTTGTTACGGGTACATTAGCAGATGTATTAGCAGCAGGAAACATTGCTGCGAATGGTATTACTTTAACAGGAGCAACAGGAATTATAGCTTCTACTGTTTCAGTTCCACTTGACATAAGAGATAACATAGGTAACTTTGGTACAGCAGGACAAACATTAAAGAAGTCAGCAGCAAATGCATTGGCATGGGAAACTGTTGGTGATAATACATTAGCAGAAGTATTAGCCGCAGGCAACATTGCAACCAATTCTATAGCTTTAACAGGTGACATAGCTTGTACGAATTTAGGTGCTACATTAGTAGTATCTGCTAATACAGTTGAAGCAACAGTATATGTAAGTCCTAACGATATACTTGATAGTACTCCTTCAACAGGTACGGCAGGACAGTATCTTCGTAAGTCAGCAGCAAATGCTTTAGCGTGGGAGACTGTTACACCTACAATACCTAACTTATCAGATGTACTTGCTTCAGGCAATAGTGCGGCAAATGGGATTTCATTAACAGGAGCAACGGGTGGTATTGCTATAAACACTCAAGCTGAAATAGCAGGAACAACTCCTTTAAAGATAGCTAACATTTCCTCGTTTAGAGATGATTCAGATGCAGGATTATCAGGAGGATTAGCAGCCGGAGATGTTTATCAAACAGACGGCACAGGATTAGCACCTTTAAATGCTGCAGGTATACTAATGGTAAAACAGTAATGGATATTAGAAAGATTTCTGTTGGACCTGACTACAAGTCCGGAGCTATGCACTACTTAGTAGGGCAAGATGTTCTAAACGGAAGTTACAAAATACATCTTATTCAGTTTGATGAGATGAAAAAATCATTTAAGATTTGGATTATAAAATCCAATGAAGTAGTTTTATGGAAAGAGTTTACTTCTCCCATTCCTATTTCAATAGAGTATAACATAAACTTTTAATTATGAAAACACGAATAGTATCAAATTATGTAACAACTATTATTGGGTTGTTAATTATGGCATTTTGCCTAGTAATGATTTACACAGGTAAAGCTGACAGCAAAGACATGAGTGGATGGCTAGCAGTATCACTGTTATTCTTACGCTCTAAAGATTCTTTAATTGCTCTACCTAAAGATGGAGAAAAATAAAGATGACATATTTACTGTACGTAATATAGCACTAGCAATATTAATTCTCTTGTTATGCATGAGTGGATGCTCTGCAATAAGAAGTTATAATAAACTCAAAGACTACGAAAAGCAAATTGAAAAATTTCAGCTACACGAACAGGAGTTTGAACTTATACAAGATAATAACGGTAAGTTAATTGCTCAACAAGAGCAAGTGATATTAACCCAAAAACAGGCTATCAACAATGGATTGGTAGCCTATGTTGATTTAAAGCACCTACAAAGTCAAGTGCGTGTAAGAACTGTAACAAGACTTGACAGTGTGTTTATTCCTTTTATAAAAGATAGTCTTATTACACAGCATGACACAGTGTATGTAGATAGCAATCAGCATATAGCTGACTTAACAATCCCAAGGAAGTTTAAAATATCAAGAGAGTTTTTTAATATAGGGGGACACATCAAACCTTTTGGTGTAGTGTTAGATAGTTTAAATGTATTTAATCAAACTAATATTAGTGTTGGTATTAAGTCACAAGGAATATTTAAAAAACCATTACCTATTGTAAGTGTTGAGCATTCAAACCCTTACATTAAAACGATAGGCTTAGGTAATGTTGTGATAAAAGATGAGAAGAAATTTTATGACCGAAAGTTATTTTGGTTAGCAGCAGGATTTGTTAGTGGTGTAACAACCACTGCACTTATAATTAAATAAAATTAAATGCAATCACCGGACAGGTTTATAGTTCGTCCTATAAAAGGGAAGAGGTATAACAACACTAAAGAAATTGAGGGACTAGAATTTATTACTAGTACTTCAGAAGAAGATGTTTCAGCATCTAATAGAGAAGCTGAAGTAATATCTGTACCTTTAAACTATAAAGGAGAGATAGAGAAAGGAGATGTTCTACTTGTTCATCACAATGTCTTTAAATTTTATAATGACATGAAGGGTAGAAGGCAGAGTGGTAAAAGTTTTTTTAAGGATGATTTGTTCTTTATAGAAGATGAGCAGTTCTATATGTATAAAAAGAATGGTAAGTGGAACGCTCATGGAAGGAATTGTTTTATTAAACCTATACCTGTGAAAGATTCTTTCTTAAAGAAGAGAGGAGTAACAGAGCCGTTGATGGGAAAGGTTAAGTATATTAATAAGGAGCTAGAAGTATTTGGTGTGCAAGAGGGGGATGAGGTTTCATTTCAACCTGAGAGTGAGTATGAGTTTCGTATTGATGATGAGGTATTGTACAGAATGTTTACTAATAATATAACATTTATAATCTAATGGAATCAAATAAACTTAAACTACAAATAATAGAAGCAGCAAAGAAAGCTGTTAAGGAATTAATAAAGGTAGCACAGGAAGAAATAATAAAGCCTGACCCTGAAGATGAGCTTGCTGCAGATAGATTAAAGAATGCCGCAGCTACAAAGAAACTAGCAATCATTGATGCGTTTGATATATTGAAACGTATTGAAGAAGAGAAAGAGAAACTAGAATACGAGATTAAAGGAAAAGGTAAAACAGATACAAAACAAGGATTTGCAGAAAGAAAGTCTAAATAGTTTATATACGGTAGTTAAAGATTACATACCTGAGTCTCATGTTAAAAAAAATAATAAGAGGAAGGCTTGGGCGTATGGGTATAATAAAGATTTTGAAGTAATTGTTATATCACGAACAGGACAGATAGGTGATGTAGTTTGTATTAGTGGACTATATATAGCTTTACCATTAGCACCTCATCAGCTCGCCAACGAGCCATTTGATTATTGGCAAAGAAAAGAATACCCTAAATCATTAGACCGAATAAATACTATATTCCAATGGAATGAAATGCCACGAGAGTTTAAGGATACATGGGTTGATTACATTGAGGAAGAGTTTGATAGAAGAGACAATGGTTATTGGTTTAACAATAACGGAAAGACTACTTATATAACAGGGGCACACTATATGTATTTACAGTGGACTAAGATTGATATAGGTTATCCCGATTACCGAGAAGCAAATAGGATATTTTTTATTTATTGGGAAGCGTGCAAAGCAGACAAGAGATGTTTTGGAATGGTATATCTAAAGATAAGACGTTCAGGATTTTCATTTATGGGTTCAGCCGAAGCAGTTAACACTGCAACAATGGCAAGAGATTCAAGGGTAGGTATATTATCTAAGACAGGTTCAGATGCAAAGAAAATGTTTACCGATAAGGTAGTTCCAATATCACAACACTTACCATTCTTTTTTAAACCTATTCAAGATGGTATGGACAGACCAAAGACTGAGTTAGCTTACAGAGTTCCTGCTTCTAAGATTACCAAAAAGAATATGCATGAGGTAGGTAGCGAGGAGATGGAAGGTTTAGATACTACAATAGATTGGAAGAATACAGACGACAACTCTTATGATGGTGAGAAATTACTATTACTTGTACATGATGAGAGTGGTAAGTGGTTAAAGCCAAATGATATATTAAATAATTGGAGGGTAACTAAAACTTGTTTGCGTTTAGGTAGTAAGATAATTGGTAAGTGTATGATGGGTTCAACATCCAATGCATTAAACAAAGGAGGAAGTAACTTTAAAAAGTTATACGAAAGTTCTAATGTAATGAAAAGGAACTCCAATGGTATGACAAAGAGTGGTATGTATTCTTTGTTTATTCCTATGGAGTGGAACATGGAAGGCTTTATTGATAGGTATGGCTTCCCTGTATTTAGAACTCCAAAGAAAAATATCAGAGGAGTAGATGATGAGATGATTGACTTTGGTGCAATAGACTATTGGGAGAATGAAGTTCACTCATTAAAGGGAGACCCTGATGCATTGAATGAATTTTATAGACAGTTTCCTCGTACTGAGTCACACGCATTTAGAGATGAGAGCAAGGCTTCTTTATTTAATCTTACAAAGATATATCAACAAATAGATTATAATGATGCTTTAATAAAAGAACAACATTCAACAAGAGGTTCATTCCATTGGTTGAATGGAGAGAAAGATACTCAAGTTGTATTTAGTCCTGACAAGAGAGGTAGGTTTATTGTGAGTTGGACACCTGAGAAAGTAATGCAGAATAAAATTATAATAAAGAACGGAATTAAATATCCGGGTAATGAACACATAGGTGCGTTTGGTTGTGACTCTTATGACATATCAGGAGTTGTAGGTGGGGGTGGTTCTAATGGAGCGTTACATGGTGTAACTAAATTCAACATGGACCATGCTCCAAGCAATGAGTTTTTCTTACAGTATGTTGCACGACCACAAACTGCAGAGATATTTTTTGAAGAAGTGTTAATGGCTTGTGTTTTTTATGGTATGCCTATACTTGCAGAGAACAATAAGCCAAGGCTATTATATCATTTTAAGAATAGAGGGTATAGAGGGTTCTCAATGAATAGACCTGATAAGGTGTATAACAAGCTATCTAAGACAGAAAGAGAACTCGGTGGTATACCTAACAGTTCTGAAGACGTTAAGCAGTCTCACGCATCCGCAGTTGAATCTTATATTGAGAAGTATGTAGGGTTAGATATTGAAGGTACTTATAGACCTGCTGATGAAATGGGGTCAATGATATTTACAAGGACATTAGAAGATTGGGCAAAGTTTGATATTAATAATAGAACAAAGTATGATGCAACAATTAGTTCGGGGTTAGCTGTAATGGCTATACAAAAACACTTGTATCAGCCTGAAAAAAAAGAATCAAAAATAAGCGTTAACTTTGCAAGGTATAGGAACAAAGGAACATATAGTGAATTAATAAGATAGATGAAAGAAGTTAAGATAAATATAAATGACGTAGGGTTTCCAAATCAGTTTGTATCGGATGCCGAAAAAGCAACAGATGAATATGGACTACAGATAGGTCAAGCTATTCAGTATGAGTGGTTTAGAAAAGATGGAAACCAATGTAGGTTTTATAATCAGATGGCTAACTTTAATAGACTAAGGTTATATGCACGAGGAGAACAGTCAATAGGTAAATACAAAAATGAATTAGCTATTGATGGTGACTTGTCATATCTTAATTTAGATTGGACACCTGTTCCTATTATTCCCAAGTTCGTTGATATAGTTGTTAACGGAATGTCTGATAGAGTTTTCAAAGTAAATGCATATGCACAAGATGCAATGTCACAAGCAAAAAGAAGCAAGTATCAAGACATGATTGAAAAGCAAATGGTTGGTAAGGAACTAATTCAACTAACTAGAGAAAAGTCAGGTATAGATTCTTTTGTAATGCCTGAAGAAGAATTGCCAAGTACAGATGAAGAGTTAGCATTGTATATGCAACTTAACTATAAGCCTGCAATAGAGATAGCAGAGGAAGAAGCTATTAGCACTGTACTTGAATCTAATCACTATAATGATATTCGTAAAAGATGTGACTATGACTTAATGGTATTAGGGGTTTCAATGTTGAAGCATGAGTTCTTAATAGGAACAGGTATTCAAATATCTTATGTAGACCCTGCTAATGTGGTATATAGTTATACTGAAGACCCTCACTTTAAAGATTGTTTCTATTGGGGAGAGATTAAAACTGTAGCTATAACAGAGCTAATGAAGATAGACCCTAACTTAACTAATGATGATTTAGAAAAAATTAGTGAGTATAGTCAGAATTGGTATAACTATTATAATGTAGCTCAGTTCTACGAGAACAGCTTGTTCTATAAAGATACGTGTACCTTATTATACTTTAACTATAAGACAACTCAGAAGACTGTATACAAAAAGAAATTGTTAGATGGAGGAGGAAGTAGAGTTATTGAGAAAGACGATACGTTTAATCCACCGGAAGAAATGATGAAGGAAGGAAACTTCGAGAAGATAGAAAAGACTATTGATGTGTGGTATGATGGTATTATGGTTATGGGAACTAACACTATTTTAAAGTGGGAGTTAGCTCGTAACATGGTTAGACCAAAGTCAGCAAGTCAACATGCTTTACCTAACTACGTAGGAGTGGCTCCAAGAATGTATAAAGGAAACATTGAATCTCTTGTGAGAAGAATGATTCCGTTTGCAGATTTAATTCAGATTACTCATTTAAAATTGCAACAAGTCTTATCACGAGTAGTACCGGATGGTGTGTTCATAGATGCTGACGGATTAAATGAAGTAGACTTAGGTACAGGTAACGCCTACAATCCTGAAGATGCTTTGAGGTTATACTTTCAAACAGGTAGTGTAATAGGTAGAAGCTATACACAAGATGGTGAGTTTAATCAAGCAAGAGTTCCGATTAAAGAATTAAATACTAACTCAGGTGCATCCAAGTTACAAATGTTAGTTAACAACTACAATCATTACTTAAATATGATTAGAGATGTAACAGGACTTAATGAAGCAAGAGATGGTTCTACACCAAATCCTGCAGCATTAGTAGGAGTTCAAAAGTTAGCAGCATTAAATTCTAATACAGCTACACGCCATATTCTAAATGGAAGTTTGTATTTAATGAGAACTTTATCAGAAGGATTAACATATAGGGTAGCTGACTTATTAGAGTATTCTAATTTTGCAGAAGAGTTTACTAATCAAATAGGTAAGTATAATGTTTCATTGTTAAATGAGATAAGAGATTTATACATATATGACTTTGGTATTTTTATAGAGGTAAGTCCGGATGAAGAGCAGAAAGCTATGCTTGAGCAAAACATTCAGATGGCATTATCACAAAAAGATATTAATCTTGAGGATGCTATTGACATTAGAGAAGTAAAGAATATAAAACTTGCTACTCAATTATTAAAGATGAAGCGTACTCAGAAGCAAGACCATGATGATAAGATGGCTATGATGCAACAGCAGATGCAAGCACAACAGCAAATGAAAGTGCAGCAGATGAAATCTCAAACTGAAATGCAAAGAATTGAAATGGAAACTCAATCTAAGATGAAAATAAAACAGGCTGAGATTCAAATGGAGATTCAAAAGATGCAAGCGGAAGCAGCATTAAAGCGTGAGCTTATGGCTGAAGAGTTTAATTATAATATGGGTTTACGTGATACAAGTGAAAAAGCATTACAGCAAAGAGAGACTGAAAGAGAAGATGCTAAGTCTAAAAGAATAACTCAACAGAACAATCAACAATCAAAACTAATCAATCAAAGACAGAATAATCTACCACCTCAAACTTTTGAATCTAATGAGGATAGCTTAGACGGATTTGACTTTGCAGAGTTCAATCCAAGGTAGCTAAAAAATTGTAGTATTTTTTGTGTAACTTTGTAACAAAATTAAATCAAATGGAAATAAAAGTAAAAGCATTAGACGGTACGGAAAGTAAAAGCGTACAAGAAGTAGAAAAAGAATTACTTGAAAAGCACGAAGAACAATTTGAAGATTCGGCAGATAAGGAGGAGGTAGCAAATGTTGAAGCTACTACAGAAGAAACAACTCCAACAGATGAACAACAAACAGAATCATCCTTAACGGATGAAGAAGTTCTTTCATATATTGGGAAAAGATACGGAAAAGATATTAACTCATTTGATGAGTTGATGACAGAGCGTGAGACATCAGAAGAATTACCTGAAGATGTAGCCGCTTACTTTAAGTATAAAAAAGATACAGGTCGTGGCATTGAAGATTATGTTAAGTTACAACAAGACTTTACTTCAATGGAAGACGATAAATTGTTAGCAGAGTATTATCTGACTACGGAAGAAGGTTTAAACGCTTATGACGTACAAGATATGATAGACGAGTATTCATATGATGAAGACATTGATGAAGAAAAGTTTATAAGAAAACAAAGGCTATCAAAGAAAAAAGAAATTGCTAAAGCTCGAAAGTTTTTTACTGAGCAGAAGGAGACGTATAAACAACCTCTTGAGTCAAGTACGGTTGGGATGTCTGAAGAAGCGAAGAAGCAACAAGAAGAGTATAGGCAGTATTTAGATGATGCGAAATCGTATCGCGAGGAGAACAAACGTAAGAGTGATTGGTTTGAGAAAAAAACCAACGAAGTTTTTAACACAGAGTTCAAAGGTTTTGAGTTCACGTTAGATGGTAAAGACATTACATATTCTCCGGGAGATGCAGCAGAGTTAAAGAAAACTCAGAATGACCTTTCAAATTTTTATAATAAATTTTTGGATGACAAGGGTTTAATTAATGATGCGGCAGGATACCATAGAGCTTTATCTATTGCAATGAACCCTGACAAGTTTGCCAAGTTCTTTTATGAACAAGGGCAAGCAGTAGCAGTGGATGATGTAATGCGTAAGCAAAAGAATGTCAGTATGACAACACGCAAAGCACCTGAGACTACAACGAAGGGGGGAATGAAGATTAGGTCCGTCAATCCTGACTCAGGTCGTGGACTAAAAATTAGAAGTATAAAGAAAATTTAAAAATTAAAACTTAAAAAAAATGGCAGTACAAGCAGTACCGGGGTTTGATTTACAACCCTCAGCAGAACAGGTCGCATTAGCGTCCAACTATATTACCAACTTTGATTTCTTGAATCAGTATCTACCTGATACTTATGAGAAAGAATTTGAAAGATATGGTAACAGAACAGTAGCATCTTTCTTACGTTTAGTAGGAGCAGAGATGCCATCTAACTCTGACCTTATCAAATGGGCAGAGCAAGGAAGATTACACACGAAGTATACAGCAATGACAGCAGCAGCAGGTGCAGCGAATGTGTTATTTAACACTTACACTGTTAATGATGCTAACGTAACAGGAATCGCATTACGTGTAGGTCAAACTGTAATGCTTGTTAATCAAGCAGGAAACCAATCTGTAAAAGGATTGATTACAGCAGTTCCTGACACAGGTGGTACAGGTGCAGGTCAAGTTACAATTAGTTACTACGAGTCAGGCGGTCAGCCATGGGCAGGTGGTACAGCTAACATCACACTATTTGTATATGGTTCTGAATTTGGAAAAGGAACAAATGGAATGGTTGGAAGCTTAGAAGCTGAAGATGTATTCTTTGACAACAAACCAATCATCATCAAAGATAAGTATGCAGTATCAGGTTCTGATATGGCACAAATCGGATGGGTTGAAGTATCAACTGAAAATGGAGCAAACGGATACCTATGGTATTTAAAATCTGAGCATGAAACAAGACTACGTTTTGAGGATTACTTAGAAACAGCAATGCTTGAAGCAGTTCCTGCTTCTCCTGCAGTTGGTGGTACTCCTGCATCAGCTTTATTTGGTGGTGCAACTACAGGTTCAGAAGGTATCTTCCACGTTGTAGAGAACAGAGGAAATGTTTGGGGTGGTGGTAGTCCACAAACTCTAGGTGATTTCGATTCTATTATCCAAAGATTAGACAAGCAAGGTGCAATCGAAGAGAATGTTATCTTCTTGAATCGTCAGTTTGGATTTGATGTAGATGATATGTTAGCAGCACAAAACTCTTACGGAGCAGGTGGTACGTCTTACGGACTATTTGACAATGACGAAGAGATGGCTCTTAACTTAGGATTCTCAGGATTCAGAAGAGGATATGACTTCTACAAGACAGATTGGAAATACTTAAATGACCCAACAATGAGAGGTGGTATTGACGGAGCAGGTGTAGGAATCAATGGACTTTTAGTTCCTGCAGGTTCAACATCTGTATATGACCAAATCCTTGGAAAGAATGCAAAGCGTCCTTTCTTACACGTACGTTACAGAGCTTCTGAAACAGAAGACAGACGATACAAAACTTGGATTACAGGTTCAGCCGGAGGTGCAAGAACTTCTGACTTAGATGCAATGGAAGTTAACTTCCTATCTGAAAGAGCAGTTTGTACGCTTGGAGCGAACAACTTCTTTATCATGAAAGACTAAGAACAAATACTAGGGAGGGTTAACCCCCTCCCTTTTTTTATTATAAATTTTAAATCTAATCAAATGAAAAACAACAAGACCCTTGTAACTAAATATTACAAATTAAAAAATGATGTAGCACCTTTATCTTATATGCTACCAACTCGTCACACTAGACGTTCCGCTTTACTTTACTTCGACCCAAAAACAAATACCAATAGAGCATTACGCTATGCTGCTAATCAAAAAACTCCTTTCGAGGATGAGCAGGATGGGAATGTAATACTTGAACCAATAGTATTTGAGGATGGTTTCTTAACAGTAGCTTCTACCAATCCTGTATTGCAGGAATTTTTATATCTACATCCACAAAGAGATGTAGTATTTGAAGAGGTTGATGATGAGAAGGATGCTCAAGAAGATATAGAAGAGTTAAACGTAGAGGTAGATGCTTTGATACAAGCAAGAGAACTATCCATGTCACAACTTGAGATGGTATCAAGAGTACTATTTGGTATTGACCCGGATACAGTTTCAACAGCAGAATTAAAAAGAGATATACTTGTTTATGCAAGGAACCAACCTTATAATTTTTTAGAGGTATTATCTGACCCTGAGTTGACTCACACTTCACAAGTAAAGGTATTCTTTAAAACAGGATTGCTATCTTTTAGAAACAAGCAGAAGGATGTATACTTTAATACACCATCAAATAAAAAGAGAATGCTAGTTGTTCCTTTTGGTGAGGACCCATACCATGTAGTAGGTTCATACTTGAAATCTGAAGACGGTATAGAAGACTTGAAGATGCTTGAGTCAAACTTAGAAGACTAATTTATTTTAATTATCTTTGTGATATTATTAACCCATTAAAATTTTTAAACAATGGCAAAGTTTTTATCAATCCCTGTAACAAGTGAAGGGACTCAATTAGTATCTGCTGATAACATTAAAATTATTGAGCAGGCTTCAACTACTACCGTAACTATTGTATACGGAGGAGCAGCAGCACAAGACAAAATAACAATTACTCACGCTACTCAATCAAGTGGTCAAGAAATGAGAGATGTTATTCAAGATGCAGTTGTTAATGCACATCAAAGTATGTGGCAAGAAGTAGTGACTGCAGTACTGCCTCCTAAAGCAGTAAGTGCTATTGCTATAGCTTAATTAAAACCATAGCTTTATTATTAGAGGATGTAAAAAAATGCATCCTCTTTTTTTTTCTTTATCTTTGTAAAAAGATTACAAATGATAGATTCAGTTAGAGCAACAGTGTTAGCTGTATTAAATAAAAATAACTACGGATATATATCTCCGTCTGATTTTAATCTATATGCTAAACAAGCACAGCTAGATATATATGAAGATTACTTTTATGACTATAACTATCAGATAAATAAAGAGAACGCAAGACAGTCAGGCACAGGAATGGCTGACATCAAGAAGTCTTTAGCTGAGGTTATAGAATTTTTTTCTGTAACATCTGATTTAACTCATGTTGCAACAAACACATTTACTCCTCCAAGTAATTACTATCTTATAAATAAATTATTATTTAATAATGGTGTAAAGCTAAAAGAGATGGAGAAGGTTACTCATAGTAAAATAACAATGCTAGTAAACTCTATGCTTACTGCACCCAATGAAACTTTCCCTGCATATACCTTAGAAGGAAATTTAATAACAGCTTATCCAACTACCATTGATGCTAACGGTGAAGTTAAGTGTCAATACTTTAGATACCCTAAAGACCCTAAGTGGACTTATATATCTATTACATCCGGTGAACCTGTATTTAATTCTACTGCTGCGGATTATCAAGATTTTGAATTACCTTTATCTGATGAGCCTAACTTGGTAGTAAAGATACTAGAGTACGCAGGAATCTCTATTAGAGAAACTGAAGTAGTTCAGTTTGCAAAAGGAGAAGAAACACAAAACATTCAAGAAGAACAATAGACCATGGCATATATATCACAGTACGCATATTATGAAAACTCGGGAGCAGTTCCTGAGAATGCTAATTGGGGTTCATACCAATACGTTAGTTTAGAAGATGTTGTTAACAACTTCATGTTAATGTATAATGGGAACCATGAGTTAGTAAATAATGAAGAGAGATATAAGATTTTATTTCACGCAAAGAGAGCTATACAGGAATTAAACTATGATGCGTTTAAAGAAATTAAAACACTAGAGCTTGATGTATGCGATACATTACGCTTTGTGCTGCCCTCAGACTACGTTAATTGGGTTAGGATATCTTTATATAAGGATGGATATTTAAGACCGCTTACAGAGAACATTCAGATTAATGGAGCAAGTGCATATCTCCAAGACCAAAACTGTAGAATCTTATTCGACTTAAATGGGAATGCACTTTCTCCACAGTATTCACAGCTTGACTTTGATAGGATTACCAACAGTAAAAAAACTATCTATCTAAATAATCAGAGTCCTTATAACAACAGGGAAGGATATTGTTGTGATGGGGATTGGTATTTTGAATATAACATTGGGGCAAGGTATGGTTTAAATACTGAGACTGCAAACTTTAATCCTACGTTTAGAGTAGATAATAAAGGTGGTGTTATAAACTTTAGTTCGGATATGTCAGGAGAAACTTGTATCTTGGAATACGTTTCTGATGGTATGGAGAATGGAGTAGACTCAAGTGTTACTGTTAATAAATTATTTGAAGAGTTTATATATGCATACATTCAGTATGCTATTTTAAATAGTAAGCTTGGTGTACAAGAGTATATTGTAAGACGAGCGCAGAAGAATAAAACAGCTTTACTACGAAACGCAAAGATTAGAATAAGTAATATTCATCCGGGTAGACTCTTAATGAATCTACGTGGAAGAGATAAATGGATAAAGTAGAATGCCTAACTTAAAAAGAAATTTTATTAGAGGTAGAATGAATAAGTCTCTTGATGAGAGACTTGTGCCTCAAGGAGAGTATGTGGATGCAATGAACGTTCGCCTTGGTTCTACTGAGAATAGCGAGATAGGTTCTGTTGAAAATACAAAAGGAAATACATCATTAACTGAGATTGAAGTTAATGGGCAGAAGTTAAGTACCTCAGCAAAATGTATTGGAGCATTTGAAGATGGAGCAAGAGAAACAATCTATTGGTTTGTTACTGACTCTAACTTTCCTGTAGCAGGAGCGCAATCAGGCAAGTGTGATTTAATTCTTTCTTATAATGTTAATACCTCATTACTTAATTACCATATCATTAGTATAAGTAATGATGCAACTTATACTTCTACAAGATTAAACTTCAACTCACAATATTTAATTACAGGAGTAGACATGGTGGATGAGATGTTGTTTTTTACAGATGACTATAATCCTCCTAGAAAAATAAACATAACAAGAAGTTATCCTATTCCAAGTCCTGCAGGAGCAACAGGAATAGACCAATTTATTGCTGATGATATATTAGTAATTAAAGCAGCACCTATAAATGCACCTGTAGTTACACTAACTAATAGTGGTGATGAGGATAACTACTTAGAGGATAAGTTTATTTGTTTTGCTTATAGATATAAGTATGCAGATGGTGAGTATAGTGCAACGTCTCCTTTTTCTGAGATTGCATTTACAGCAAATCAATTTGGTATTAGCGCAGTAGATTATCTTAATTCCGGAATGACTAATCTTTACAACCTTGCACAGGTTCAAATATATACAGGAGATTCATTAGTTAAAGGATTTGATTTATTATTTAAAGAAGCTAACTCTACAGTAATTAGAGTTATTCAACAATTTGATAAAGCTCAGGACGGAATAGCTGACCAATCACTATGGGGTTTTAATTTTGATAATAGTAAAGTATATACTGTTCTTGCAAGTTCTGAAATACTAAGGCTATATGACAACGTACCAAGGTTTGCAAAGGCGCAAACAATAATGGGTAATCGTCTAATGTATGGTAACTATGTTGATGGATATGATTTAAAAGATTCTAACAACAATGATGTAAGGCTTGCCTATTCTACTTCATTAGTTGCAACCGACATTCAAAGTACAGAGATTCCTCCTGCACAATTAACTACTGCATCTTCAAATTATACAATAGATGGTGCAATAAGTGTGGCTAATAGTAAAGCCAATATAGACTTAACAGGAATGCCTTTAGTAAAAAATACTACTTTGAGTATTGCTATTACTTTTGAACACTCTCAGTTTACAGGAACCCCACCTACTCCAACTACTCCTTCTACTACAATTAATTTTTCATTTACTTTACAACAAGACTTTGCATCAGTATTTGATTTGGCAAGCAATGCTTTGTTTGTTAATTCTGTAGGAACAAACTCTAATATACAGATTGTTTCTAATGCGTGTAATGGTGTTACCTTTACTGATAGACAGAATTGTGTGGTGCCGGGAACTTTAGCTACTTATACTAAATCAACAAGTGGTGTATCAATACCGGGACAACCTATTCAGCTATTTACTTCAGCAGGAAGTAATGTTATAGGATTACAACTTGTTGCAATGGCTTATGTGAATACTTCTCCTGCCGCTAACTGTTATGAATATTATAAAATTACAAGTTTACAGGGTGCATATAGAGTAGTAAAGAATACATCAAGTCTACATAGTAATAGAGATTATGAGATTGGAATGGTGTATTTAGATTATTATGGACGGGCAACAACTGCTCTTGTGAGCCAAGCAAACACCACATATGTTCCATGCAACAATTCTGTTTTACAAAATAAAATTAAAGTTACAATACCAACTATACAAAAACCACCATCATGGGCAGAGTATTATAGATTTGTTTGTAAAGCAAATAAAGAGACATACTACAATGTATTTACTAATTTCTTTTATGAGGATACGGTGACAGGTTTTTATTGGCTTGTACTAGAAGGAGAGAACTCTTCTAAAGTAGAGAAAGGAGACAAGCTAAGAGTGAAAAGAGATATGAATGGATTGGTATCAGGATGTGTGGAAACGGTAGTTCTTGAGAAATTAGTTCAAGCAAAAGGATTTATAGATGATGACGTTGCAAATCCTGTACCACCTGAAGCAGGAGTGTATATTAAGATAAGACCTAAAGGGTTTTCTCTTAGTGGTTCTTTACCGTCAAGCTCAATACCAATAAATAAAGTTGAAAAAGCAAAGGGTGAATATGCACAACAGAGTCTTTCTTTTTCTAATTCTACTATTATAAATGCTAATAGTATAATTGAAATTGACATAAAGTTTGAACGTATAGGAACTGACTTAGGGGCGGGTATTTTCTGTGAGCAACAATGTTATGAACTTAATAAAACATATACCACTACACAAGAATTTGCAAACTTTAAAGAGTTTTGGGATGTTTTAGTTGATGTTGATAGCGGGACTCAATGTGATAGCGGAGGAACAACTCTAAGCAACACTCAAAGTACAGGCGGTCCTATTCCTTCTCCTGTTGATGAAGAGAATCAATATCATTGGTCGACAGGGCTAACAAGTGACACCCTAACTATAGTAAGTGGAATAAATGCTTGTACTTATCCGTATGCTTCAGTTAATAATAGGGCATCTAGGTTAACAGGTTCTATTACTATAAATTACTCTTCACAAGTTGTAGCGTTTGAAACTATAAGTGGTGAATCAGAATTAGATTTATACTATGAAGGTAGTCAAACCTTTAGGGTAAAAGGTGGCTTCCATTTCTCAGGCACAGCCACAGGAGACCAAGACCAAAGTGCAACACAACCTGCAATAGTTAGTCTTGACTTTGCTAACTGTATAGCTTTTGGTAATGGTGTAGAGAGTTATCAGATTGAAGATTCAGTTAGTGGACAAACATTTGAATTAGGAAACCGAGTTACTTCTGTAGCAGCACAAGACTACAAAGAAGCTGATAGATTCGCAGACATTACTTATAGTGGTGTATACAATGACGAATCAAATGTTAATAAACTAAATGAATTTAATTTAGGATTAGCAAACTTCCTACCATTAGAAGATTCTTTTGGTGATATTCAAATACTACACGGAAGAGAAACAGATATACTTACACTACAAGAAGATAAAATATCTTATGTAACTGTAGGTAAAAATATTTTAACTGATGCAGTAGGTGGAGGAACAGTAACCTCAGTGCCTGAAGTGTTAGGACAACAAGTTGCAAGGCTTGATGAGTATGGTATTAGTAATAACCCTGAGAGTTTTGCTGTGTATGGATACGATAAGTTCTTTACAGATTCAAAACGTGGAGCAGTATTAAGATTAAAAGGAAGCGCAGGAGCCAATGAACAACTTGATGTTATATCTTCAGTGGGGATGCGTGGGTGGTTTAGAGATTTATTTATTGCTGATGGAGATACGCAGAAGCTAGGAGGGTTTGACCCATACATGAACGAGTATGTATTGTCATCTAATGATATTAAACTCCCCGAAACAATCGAATGTATTGAGTGTGGTATCATACAAAGTTTATCTGTAGGACTTGGAACACCATACACTTTCTGTGTAGATTTAACAACTGTTACGGGAACGGTAAACATTCCCTACTCATTTGCAACAGGAGATAGCGGAACAATAGAAGCTACCTATAATGCAGTTACCTCCACAACAGGAGTAGTCTCCGGTAGTGGAACACTTTCATTTAGTAAGAACTCTCCTGCGGTTACATCAGCATCAATTACTATTACGGCTAGTGGGAGTGATGCAACTGTAAGGTTGTCAGTAGATTGTCCTGTTACGCAAACACTAAAGGTTATTCAAGTGTGTGTAACATCTAACATAGATAGTGCGCAATTTATACACAATGAATTTGGGTATACAGATGGTACTTATATATCTCCAACTAATTCAAACTCAGTTACATTTGTAGCAGGTACAAGCAATCCATTAGTATCACAGTATCAGAGCTTTAATGGTGTACAAGGAGATAGTATATGTCCTACAAATGCTAGCACAGTTAGGCTTACATCTAATAAGTTAGGGTTTGATAACTTTACTTTTGATACTACTAATGATGAGTTTAGATATTTAAGAAGCAATACAGTCTATGCAAACAACCCAACAGACATAGCAAGTTTAATTGCAGCGTCTACTCAAGCGTTACCTCTTGTAAGTACAGGTGCGCCTAATACTTACTATGCTGAGTTTACTATGCCGGGTGGTACAGATGATATATTATATTTAATTTACGATTACAGAAACAGTGTTGAGTATGGTTTATGTTATGATGCAGCATCTACTACTGATGTGTGTTGTGGTTGTACACACCATTGGTATCTAATGAGAAATAGTGCGGACTCTACTGAAGAGTATGTAGCTATCTCACCTGTAGCATTAACACTTGGAACTTATCACACTTTAATTACTAAAGGAAGCAAATGCTTTGAAGTTATAAGTACCTCAACTACAATACCTACTGAACACATTAACACAACATGCACACCTTAATAAAATAAAATGGCAGTATTTGGAACATATTATATAGACTCACCAACATTTATCACAGCGACAAATGTATTCACGGATGCCGCACTTACTACGTGTGCGCCTGATGGATACTATTCAGATGGAGTTAATTATAGATATTTAACTGCGTGTGTTTTGGGACCTGTTGTTCCTTGTCCTTCATGTACTACTCCATGTGGTACTCCCATTGCAGGAACAGCTACAGATGATGGTGTTTATAATTTATCATTTACTGTAGGAACAGGTGTGGGTGCAATCTTATTAACACTAACTCCTTTAGGTACATTTATTCCTGTGGGAGTGGAAGCAAATTTTAATTCAGTTATATACAATGAATTTAGTACTACTAACTTTGGATACAAAGCAAGTAGTGCTACTAATGTACCTACCTTCTTAGGTGACACTGCTGCTGATTGTGGTATCGTTGCAGGTAGTCCTTGGAATTTACCTACATATACTTATGCAGGCGGAGTGTTTACTGCTACCGGATTACATGTAAATAAAAATGTAGTGGCAGGTCAAATGCAAGTAACTACGGGAACACCGGGCGCATCAGTTATGGTAATACCAAAACCATCTACAGGACCTACCACTATTTCAATCGAGGTGGTAGCTCCTTGTAATTCAAGTAACTTTACTATTAACGTGGCGTGTCCGACTGCACTTACAGGGTTTACATCTACATTTTTTGCTAGTGCAACTGCAGTAGCAGCTTGTGCTATTGTACCGCCAACAGCTATATATTATAATGCTCCTGTAACGGGAACAGCAGGTAATCCGGGATTATATGATTGGATATTCGCTGATGCTAATGGAGAGTTTAAATTAGCAGATTCATTTGGTGCAGGATATTATAAGTGGGTTAATGCTGCTAGTCCAAGTGGTTTTTCTTGGATTCAGATAGATGCAAACAGTGTGGTAATAAGTACAGGTAACTGTCCGTAAAATATAGATATGGCAAATAAAGGAAGAACAAAAACAAGTAACAAGATATGTCCTGCAGGAATAGCATGGGCTAAGAAAAAATTTGATAGATACCCATCAGCGTATGCAAATATGGCTGCGAGTAAATATTGTAAAGACCCTAACTACGCAAAAAAAGATAAATAAAATGGACAAGAAAAAACTACAAACAATTTCAAGAGAATTAAAGAAAGCGTCTGCTATGCATAAAGGTCAGGCAGCAAGAATTGATAAGATGCTAAAGAGCATGAAGCCAACAAAAAAGACGAAGCGTGGGTGAGTTAAAGAAATGGAGAGATGAGAAGTGGGTTCGTATAGGAACTGATGGTTCAATACTTGGAGCGTGTGGCACGAGTAAGGATAAAAAAAATCCTGACAGATGCTTACCTTTGAATAAAGCAAAGAGCATGAGCAAGTCTGAAAGGGCAGCGACAGCAAAAAAGAAAAAGCGATTTGGTAGAAAGAAACAGTTTGTATCTAATACTAAAGCAGGAAAAGTAACATAACATGGCAAGTAAAAGCAAAATGAAATGCAACAGAGTAGTTGCATCAGACAGAGCAGGAAAAAAAAAGATGGTTAAAGGCTGTGAAGGTGGAACAGAAAAGCTGATTCACTTTGGTGCTAAGGGATATGGACACAACTATTCTGCGGCTGCACGAAAAAGTTTTAAGGCACGACACAAATGTGGTACGGCTAAGTCAAAGTTAACTGCAAGGTATTGGTCGTGTAAAAATTTATGGGCAGGTAAAGGTGGCTCAACAAAGAGTTCTCCTTCAACAAGACAAGGTAAATATTAAAATATGTCACAAGAATATACATTAACATATAGCGAGAGTGTGCAAGGGTTTCCATCCTTCTACTCATACATTCCTGACATGATGATAGGAATGAATAATTATTTTTATTCTTTCAAAGCAGGTGAGCTATATAGACATAACACTAACAATACTAGAAACCAATACTACTATGACTATTGGAATAAAGTAGGTACACCTTCTAGTGCTATTGTGTCCTCTATGATTAAGAGTGTGTTTAATGATGCACCATTAGAAAATAAAATATTTAAAACTATTAACCTTGAGTCAACAGACCCATGGACTGCAACCTTGCAAACTGACTTACAGACTAATGGTAATGTAGATTACTCATGGTTTAAAAAGAAAGAGAGTGATTGGTTTGCATTTGTTCGTGCCGTTAACGACCCTGTTAACCCTGTACCTACAGACCAATACGCTTTACGTAATCTAAATGGTATAGGTAATAGTACCAATGTACAAGTTGGTGTGCCTGCAGTAGGTGACACGACTGTAACCTTTGCGCTTACTACAGACATAGGAAGCATTATAAGTATTGGAGACTATCTATATTTTATAGTAGGTGGTGTTCCATCTTTTGCAGGAGTGATTGAACAAATCAATGTAAACATACCCGGTGGTATCAATACCATTGTAATAAATAACACAGGTGGTGCAGCTATTCCTGCGGTGGTTACATTCTTTTTAGCTATTAAAAATGCTACTGCTGAATCACATGGAATGACAGGTCATTACTGTGAATTTACTCTTACATTACCTAATACATTTACTGCAGCAAGTGAGTTGTTTGCGGTAGAATCTGAGGTAATGAAAAGTTATCCTTAAAATTTCTTATCTTTGTAATTAAACAAAGACAATCACTATGATATTATTAGCACCTATGGCAATAGCGAGTCTTGCAACTCAAGCTTTGTCTAGTGGATTTTCTTTTGCTCAAGGAATTAGAGAAAAGAAACTCATGAAAGAAGCTCAGAGAGAAGCTGACATAGCATTGAGAGAAGCAGAAGGGTTTTTAGAAAAGAATCAATATGAAAACTTATCAGTACCTAAACAAGACATTGCATTAGCACGAGCTAATGTAGATGCACGTAACCAAGCTACACTACAAGCTGCTCAAGAGCAGGGACAAAGAGGAGTAGCTGCTGTTGGGGGACAGATTGGACAAGCACAATCACAACAAGAATTACAGTTACTTGCTCAAGCTGAACAACGTGAAGCAGCTAAGGCACAATTAGTAGCACAAGAAGAAGCACAAACAGATGAGCAGTTAGCAAGCCTACGTATTAATACGGCTGAAGGTGCGCAACAAGCTGCTACTGATGCGTATGCTATGGGTAATGCTTTCATGGGTGATGCAGCAACCTCAGCATTGGGAGTTTTAGAAACAGGTTTAGCTATTCCGGATTTATATAAAGGAAAGAAAACAGGACTTGACACTACTGATATGACAAAAACAACAGTGGTAGATACAGACTCTCCATTTATGAAGGACCAAGTAACACCGGGTGGCGCACTTGTAATGAACCCTAACTTTAAGCCTAAAACAACCACTGCTAATACACCTACTACTACGACTACTCCGACTACTCCGACTACACCTACAAAAACATATGGGTATGGTGAGGAATTTGATGAGATTGTTGGAACTTCTCCTGCTGATATTAAAAAGTATCAAGAATATGTTTTGACATTTGGAGGAGATTTAGGCACAAGTAAAGCAGGAGTTCCGTTTGGAGCTGATGGTAAAATAGGTACTAGAAGTAGAGCAAATAAAAAATCTCCTACGATAGACAGTTTTGCTACGTATAAAGATGACTACAAAGAATACTTAAAACAAAATCCATAATGGCAAAGCAAAGAGGTTTTAGACCAAGTACTTTTTTTGGTTATCAAGAGCGTGATAAAGATGACAGGTTTAATTGGGCTGATGTAGGAACAAAAGCCTCAGACATAATTGAAACTGAAGCTGCTGAACGTGAGCAAAAGAAGGAAGACTACAAACAGCAGAATCAAATATTTGAAAAGCTGAGAGGTGAAGGCAGTAAAGCTGCGACAAGTAACAATGCTTCTTTAAACAATCAGATAGTAGCTACTACACAGCGTGCTGTTGATAAGTACTACGAGTTCTACAAAAAATTTACTAACGGTGAAATCTCACAGAGTGATTGGGTTCAATACCGAACCAACATCATGGATGGTTTAAACAATTACTTTGGTATAATGAGTGACTACTCAGAGCAGTATCAAGACAAAATGACTCGTTTGCAAGAAGGCAAAAGCACACTGTTAGAGCAAGAGCAAATGAAACAGCTTGAAGGATTCAATAACTATTCACAATGGCAAACAGAAGTAGGAGGAGATGGTAGAATGTACATTGGTAAAATAGATGGGGATGGTAATCCTGTATTAGGTTCAGGAAATATTTTCCATGTGGAAGAAATACGTCACAATGTAAACCAAAAAGATAATGTGTTTGATATTGATGGCGCAGTAAATACAATAGAACAAAGCATTGGTGAGTTTACAGACGCTATAAGAAAAGGTAAAATAGGTACAGTCTCAGACAAAAAGAGAAGAGATGATTATGTAAAAGTAAGAGATTCAAAAATTCAACAATATATATCCAACCCTTACAATGTTGCTTCTATTCTTACTAATACTATTGGTGGATACAATATTGTGTATGATGAGAATGAAGCAGGAGGAAATAATATTTATGTTGAGGTAGACCCTGAGACAAAATTACAAACACCTAAACTTACAACAGAACAAATTGATGAAGCAAGAGAATACATGGAAGTATTGGTAGATGGTAAAACAAAAAGAATTGAAACTATGTATACTCCTCCTGTTCAACAGAAGTGGCAAGCAGATAGAAGAGATGATAGAAATGCTAATAGATTACTTTACAATACTATCAATACATATTTAGCTAACCCTACAAAAGAAAACTTACAAGCAGTTGTAGGTGTAAGTGTTATAGGTCAATCGGGAGGAACATTAGCTGTAAATAAGAAAGGTAATTTATTTCTTAAAACTTCAAATGGTGAAACCATAAAAGGGTCAGAGATAGATATGAAGAGTGGCAATCAAGATGCTATACATAAAACTATGTATGGTATTCTTGGAGGTAATGATAAATTTTATGAAGGTGGTGCTGATATTAATTCAGTTAATAAAGATGATTTGGCGACAGATATTGATATTACTTTTGAGAAAAAGGCAGAACCTAAAATGAGAACAATAGACCAAATAAAGAAAGACATTATAAGTGTAAGGCAGATTGCAACATCAGGGAAAAAACAGAAAATGACAGAAAAGGAAAAAGCAAAAACACTAAAAGAATTACAAGACGAGTTGGCTAAAGTAGAGGGCACAAACACTGCACCTTAAAAATATATAAAAAATGGACGAACAATATATTCAAGACTTGTGGAATTGGACAACATCACAAGACCCTACATTTACAGATAGATACACATTTGCATCATGGCGTCAAAAGCTTAGTGCAGATGAAGGGTATCGACAAGACTTTCATTCATGGGTGTCATCACAAGACAGTACTTTTTCTAGAAGAAGACCGTTAAATAAATGGAGCGTACTCGTTGGCGGTACTCCAAGCGTTCCTAAAGTAAGTGAACAAAGAGAAGCGGAACTGTTAAAAAAAAAAGAAGATACGGACTTGTTATTGGAAGATGGTTCTTCGGAATCTCAAGAGACTGACCAACAGTTTGGTTTTATGCAGCCACCTACACAGGAGGAACTGCTTGACGTAGGCGTAAAAGAAAGTGATGATGTATTAGCATTGCCTACCACTACCGAAGTGGCACAAGAAGTATATGCGCCATCAGAATCAGGGCAAGTTATACCTGCAGAAAAAATAGCTATAGATTTTTTAGCTCAAGATTATCCTCTTACCTTTCAAAATATTCAAGGAGAAGGAGAAAGACTACTTGCGTCAGAAATACCAAAAGAAGATTTACAAAACTACGAAAGACTTCAAGAACAAATTCAGGCTATTACAATCCCTGCCGTAGAATTTCCCGAAGCAACTGATGAGTATAAAGAGAGACAAAGATTAATGTCTTTGGCAAACAAAATAGAGCAAGAACATCCAACACTATCCTCTCAATCCTCTGACACACCGCTTGTACTTAATAAAGAACAACAACAATATGTTTCAGATTTAAGTGGGTATGAATCAGAGAAATCTAAAGACGCTACAAAAATAGATAAAGAGCAATCTGAAGCGGCAACACGACAAGCATTTCTTGAAGGAGCAAGTTTAGATGAGTTCGGAAATCCTATAGACTTTAATCCGGATGTATATGAAGAAAACATTGAGAAGTTTATTAACTTTGATTTAATAGACGGAAAAGGAATCTCTTCTTTTCTTCCGGGCTTTGATACAACAGAGGAAGATGCTGTTTTTACAATGCGTTCTGTCTTTGGAACTTTAGGTTTTAAGTTTAAAGAAGAAGGGGCAGGAGATTACATGAGGGTAATTGCACCTAACAAGGAAGAAGTTCTTATTAATCTAGACCAATACGGAAGTGATGGTGATATAGAACAGATGAATATCCTTAAAGATTTCATGAGAAAAAACAAACCTAAAATAAAAAAAGATGCCAAGTTAAAAAGATATGAAAGTCAAGAATTAATAAACAACGACATGGACTACTTAAACTTTTTAGCTGCTAACTATGGCAAACAAAAAGTAGGTCTTGAAAAAAGTAATAATGAATACTATAAATTGTTGGCTTCATATAATAATATGACCGAAGCAGAACGAAGCTCAACAACAGGTCGAGCTTTACAAAGCAATCTTATAGAAAGAAAAAAAGCAATAGCAAAACAATCACAAGCATTAGAATATGATGAAAAAGCTTTAACAAAAAGAGGAGCTGAAATAGATGTGGCTGCAGGAAAGTATGCTACATTACAGAAATACTTAGGAACTACTTTCGCAGGAAAGCTTGCAAATATTTTTACCAAAGCTACTTTGAAAGGGTCTAACATTATTGCTTCAGGTACAGCAGGAACGGGACTTGATGTAATGCAAGGACTTCAAGATGTAGGTATTTTAGAAAAGGGACCTGATTTTGCTACTGCTCTTTCAAAAGACTCAGAGAAAGCTCTTGCCAATGCAGTACTAAATAAATATGGTAGAACATATGAAGAGTTATTAAATGATGATTCTATTGGAGAAGAAAAACTGCAAGAGATTCAAGACTTTTACAATTCAAAGAAAAGAAACTATGCAAGGTTTGAGCAAAAGAAACAAATTCAAGGAGATATAAGAAGAGGATTTGATAAGGTTGGGTTTGGAACTCAAGAAGCATATGAAGATTTAAAAGAGAACTCTGAGTTTTGGAAGGTGGCTTATAGTGTAGGAGAATCATTGCCATCTATGGTGTATTCAATGTCAGGACCTATGGGGTTCTTTCAGTCAACACAGTTTGCTAAAGACATGTTTGATGAAGAGATTCAAAACGCAGAGAATGGAAGAGAGGTAGACACAAGAGAGGTTGCTATCTATAATAGTTTACTTGCTACACCTATAGCTGCTCTTGACAAGTTAGGTTTTGGATGGGCTGTAAGAGGTACAGGAGGGAAGTTACTTGCTCAAGCTATAGCTAAAACTGCATATAAAGATGCAGCTAAAACCGGAGCCAAGTTAACTGCTAAGTCATGGCAAAAAAGTGTAATGAAAACTATTGAGAATAAGTTTGCTAAATTTTTAATGGGGTCAGCCGGGGCAGGAGCGAGTGAGTTTGTTACAGGAACCTTACAAGGAGTTGTAGAGTATACGGGGAAGCCATTAATAAATTACTTTAAAGATGAAAAAGTATACGATACACCTGAATTAAATTCATCAAAATATTGGAAAGGCGTATGGGAAAATGGGTACTATGAAATGCTTGGTGGTTTATTTATGGGTGTGCCTATTGGTATTTCTCAGTCAATGAGTAAGCAAGACTTTAGTAAAATGGACAATGATTCATGGGAGTTGTTTAAACAAATGAGAAACGACCCTAAATTATTAAAGTTAAGTGACTCTAAATTTTTAGATGAGATAGCGTTAGGAAAATCTACACCTATGATGGCTTTAAAAATAAAGAATCAATTTAAAGAAGCATCCAATCTTTTAGACCAAATACCTAATGCTGAAACCTATACCGTGGAACAGCAAAAAGATATTATGGGATTGTTGTTACGAAGACAAGAGCTTCAGAACAGAGTGAAAGCAAAAGATAAATCTTTATCTTCTAAAGATAATAAAGAGATTACACAGATTGAACAGAAACTTGTTGAGTTTTCTGACAGCGCAGGTGATGTTAACTATGCATTGAATAAGACGGATGATAGATTTAAAGATATAAAAGATGATGATGAGGTAGAGATAGTAGTAGAGTCATTAGATGATGTACCAAAAGGAAAGTTTGGTTTACCTATGGAAGGTACAAAGAAAAGAAAGACAGGAACTTTTGAGGAGGTAGAAGTAGGTGATAATGTAAACGGACTGCCTATAGGAAAGAACAAGAAGAAAGTATCAGGAACATATTATACATATACATTAACCGGAAAACAAATAAACAATGCCATTCAAAAGCAAAGCACAAATGAAGTGGATGCAAATCAATCAACCGAAGCTATTCAAGAAGTGGAGGAAGGAGTATCCGCAACAGGACCTGAAGTCACTGCCCAACAAGAAGGGCAGCAAGTTAGCGAAGAGCAACAGAAAAAGTTAAACACCCTCGGATTTACTGATGAGGTAATAGAGATGATGACACCTGAAGATATTGAGGTGGCTCAGAAATTTACTGAACCCTCTCAAGCTACAGAGATGGTGGAGCGTTATCAACAAGATATGGAGGCTGCTCAATCATTAGCTGCTGAAGACACAACTGCAGAAGATGTTGAGACAGTAGGGGTAGCAGGAGAAGTGACGGAGCAAAATAAAGGAAAGATAAAGTACAACTCTACACAAGCAAAAATTATTAGGCAAGCACAGAAAGCTGTGCAATCAGTAAAAAAGATTATGCCTAATCTTCGTATCATTACTTATGCTACTGATGAAGAATATGCAGCAGCAGTACCTAAATCAAAGATAGGAGAGCGAGGAGAAATATCTAAGGATGGTAACACCATACGTATCAATCTTGCTGCGGCTGACATAACTACAGTAGGTCATGAAATATTCCATGCTATTATTACAAGTAAGTTTAATATCAATAGCAAGAAGATAGCTACTGCAGTTAACAATGACTTAATAAAGAAGCTACTTAAAATTCTTCCAAAGGATGAGTATCGAATGAATGTTGTTGATAAGATAACTAAGGAGAGAAAACAAATCTCTTTACATGAATACTTGGAGGAGTATGTGAAAGAATATGATGATACCGAAACACACAGTGAAGAAAAGCTTGCTCAGATATTTGGTTTCTTAGGTGCAAACTATAGCACATTAACATACCAAGAACAAAGTGTTATCACAAAGTTCTTTAATAAGTTAAGGACGTTGTTTGGTAAAGAAGCAAAAGGTATAGAGTTTTCAAAAGATGAAGCTCGTGTTGCTGACTTATTAAACACATTAGCATACAAAGTAAAAGTAGGAGAGGAGATAGAGGAGGGAGACTTAGAACTCTTTGATGAGGTAGCAGAAGAGGTAGAGGGTAAGCCCACTGAAACAACTACTGAAGAGGTGGTAGAGGAGACACCTGCCGAAGAAGCACCTACAGAGGAAGCACCTGCTGAGGAGGTAGTAGAGGAAGAGGTAGTAGAGGAAGCATCTGCTGAAGAAATTCAGGCATATAATAAAGAGGTGCAGGAATTAGAGTCAAAAATACAAGCTCTTTATACTGAAATTGCAGAGTTAAAAAACCTGTCTGAAACTAACGATACCACAGCACAAGAAAAAGAAATAAAAAAGCTTGTGAAAAAGGTGGAGAAAGTAAAGAAACAAGGACCTGCTAAAACTAAAGCAGCACCTGCTGAAGAAGCAGTAGAGGAAGCACCGGAAGCAGAAGCAGTAGAGGAAGGGGTAGAAGAGTCACCTGCTACTGAACCCTTAAAGTTAAAGAAGGAATCTGCCGGACAATATGTAGCTGAAGGAATTGTGAAAGGACACAAAGTAAGATATGAGGTGTCAAGTTTAGAAGGTAGAGGTTTTAGTTATTCTATTTTTATAGATGGTAAATTAGTGGATGATGATGGGTTCTATGGACTAAGACTCAAAGACATCAAGGAGCAGATGATGAATAATATTGACTATGCTTTTGATGAAGAGTTTGGTAAGGATTATCAAGGTAAAGAAGCACCCACCTCACGTAAGCAGGTAGCTGCGAAGGAGTCAGTCGCTCCTATGAAAGTCAATGAGGAGTTCAGTAAGATGACACCTGAACAGAAAAGAAAACAACTTGGTGGTAGGTATGGTATCCTTAGTTTAGAATTAAAAAAGGGTTTATTTTTTGCTGAAGAACAATACAAGAAACGAGATGAGTATGACAGGCTATCTAAAAGCAATAAGCTTAAAGACATGGACTTGTTTGCGAAGAAGTATCAAGGCAATCCACCTATGACTGAAGCACAAATCTTTCTTAACTCAGGAGGATGGTATCGTGGTGTAGATGGCGAGTATAGATATGAGATACCTGATGGCAAGTTAGCTAAAGGTAGCTATAAAGATTTTACACGAGCGTCTAAAAAGGCTGACACAAGAGAAGCAAGACTTGATGAGGTATATATAGCACCCGAAGTTTACAAAACATACCCATTTCTAAAAGACATCATGGTGCAGTTTACTGCTATGACTATAGATAAAAATAAAAAGACTACTCCCAATACAACTACAATAGGCAGTTGGAATCCTGCTACTAAAATTATAAAATTCAATACCAACTATTCAGAGTTTGCTAAAGCTACTCCTGAAGAACAAAGAAATGAAATCTTTTACACTATTATTCACGAAGTTCAACATGCTATTCAAGATTTTGAAGGTTTTGCTATGGGTGGAACAGATGTTGAAACAAAGGATGGGCTTGGCAAGAGAGTAACAGAAAAATTTGGTAAAGGTAGAGAAGGACTAACTAAAGAAAGAATCTTTGCGTCAGAAGCTCAGAAAGGATTAAAGAAAAAATATGAAAGGTTTAGAATAAACAATGAGTTTATTGACTATTTATCTGCAGCATTAAACAAACTTGAAAAGTTAGGAGAGAAAGATTTATATAACAAATTGCTGAAGAGTAAAAACAAAGGCAAAGACTTGGTTGACATAGTGCTACAATACGAAGCCACTGATGCTACCATGAATAGAATATATAGAGAGATAAAGGAAGACGCAAAGTATTATAATAGAGAGTTAGGAAGAACTAAGGTTAATATGACTCAAAAAAACCTTAAAGAGTTTTTTGATAACACCAATCATAGCCGCCATATATTAGATGAGTATGGAATAAACAACGCACAGACAGGTTCACAAATAAATGCTATTCAAAAAAGCTTGCTTAAAAGGTTGAGGATGTATAATGCTTATAAGATGTATGAAAGAACATATGGGGAGATAGAAGCAAGGAATGTAGAGGAGCGAGCAAAAATAAAAAAAGAATTAGCTCGATATAAGTCTGAGCTTGATAAACTTAACAGACTTGGAAAGAAAGAAGTTGCAAATGAAATATTTACAAAAGAACTATATGATTACCTATCAGAAAATGTGATAGATATAGAAGATGTGATAGGTGAAGGAGTTACATACGAAGATTTTAAAATATTTCTAAAGAACAAATCGTACAGTAAGGAGATATACGGATATTTAACAATGAAAGACTCTAACTACTCACGAGATGTTACGTTAGGAGAGTTTCAACGTAATGTGGAGGGGCTTACTACGGAAGAAAAAATACGAGAGATAGAAGAACAGTTGTATAAACAACTACCTACTGTTACCGAAGACTCTAAAGGATTAATAGAAGACATAGATAAAGGAGAGCAAGGTCCATATATAATGAAGTCATATCCTAAAGCCAAGCGTAAGCAAGTGGCTTCTAAACAGAAGGTGGAGATGACTACACAAGAAGAAAATGCTCAAGCTAAAGAAAAGATTGAGGGGATGAATCGTAAGCAACTACCTTCACCAAATGCATCTATGGAAGATGTTATTGCATGGGGTAGAAGCAGAGGTGAGAGTGATGCAGTTCTTAGAATGTTCTTGAAGTCAAGAGGTTATGGTACAATAAAAGAAATTAGAGAAGCCATGGCTCAGACTGTACAGATGGCAGCTATGCCTGCTGACTTAGCCAACATTGAGGGTGGTCTTGAAGTAGCTGAAAAAATGTACGAAGATATAATGACTGAGTTCTATGACGCTACAATGGAAACAAAAGAAGTTGTTGAGGAAAGCAAGAAGAGAATAGCTAAGGCTAAACAAGTAATGCGAAACAATCCGGAAGAGTATGGTGTAGAAAAGGATGGAGTGTTTACTAAACCTAACGGAGAAAAAGTTACTCTTGATATAACTAAGGCAAAGGGTGGTGTTAAAATAAAAACAGCTACGCAAGTGTTAGGTTCATCTGCTACATCTATGCAAAACGTATTCACTAAATCAAAAGCACAGAGACGAGCAATCCTACAAGAGATAATAGAAAAGAATGAAGATTATCAAAACCAAGACGAGGCAAACAAGGCTCTCATTCAAACACTTTTAGATAGGGCTTTAAACACAAGAGCTAATCCTTCTATTGAAGCGAGAATGAAAGACGTTAAAAGGATAGCTAAAGCTGCGGAACAAAATGAGAAGAAGCTTCAAGAAGTAAGAAACAGATTGCGAGCATTGATACGTGAGTCTATTCCTAAAGTTTTACAAGATAAAAGTACAACCAAAAATCTAAACGCCATGATTAAAAGCTTGGCTAAGGTAAACTCTACTAATGTTTTAGTAGAGACTACTAACATATTAAAACAAATAGAAGCAATAAACAAAAAAGAAACTGAATCTTTAAGAGAAAGAACTTTAAAAATAATAAAGAGCAAAGCAAGAAAAGCTCCGGAAGGTAAGACAACATCTGTGGATGCTGATACTAATATGTTTATGCAAGAGATTCTAGATATATGGGAGACAATGGACAAGTTGTTGAAGCAAGAGAATAGTGAGGAAGCTATTGCTGAATACTTAGGTAAGATTCAAATGGAACTTGAAATGATTTATGTAGAAAATGGTAAGGTAAAGTTAGCAGATATAGATACCATTGTAGAAAAGACTATAGAAGGTATAGGTCTTAAGCCATTAGAACAAAGAAAATTATTTAAGAGTTTTGCTTATGACATGATGTATAACTATCCATCTCTTGATTATGATGGCATGCAAAATTTATATGAAGAGATAGCCCTGTTGAAAAAGGAAGGGTTGGATAAGTTTAAATCTAATAGAGAAGCAAGAATAAAAGAAGTTACTAAACTAAGAAGAGAAGCTGAGAATCAAATAAAAGAAGACTACCCTTACTTAGTAGATGAGAATGGTAACATTATGGATAGTGAGCAGATTAAAGGAAAGCAACAAGAAATATTAGAAGAGTTTAAACAGACACTCTCTTACAAGAAACTGTTGCAGTGGGCAAAATTATATTTAGGTCAATCCATAATAGGTAAAGGGATTGATGGTTCTAAAAATGCTATGCGTACATTCCTTGCTTCCAATCAAACTATAAGCAATGCTCTTGATAGACAAGGTGTAGGTAATGATTTCTTTACAAGAAACATTTATCAAAGGCTAAGAGACATGAGAGATGCTTACTTAAAAGGTGTGCAGTCTCAACAAAGAAAGACTAATGAAATATTAAATACCATCCCCGGTATTGCCGACAAGACAAGTAGATTTAAAACTGCTTATGGAGTTCTTGTAGACATGCTTTCTCAAAAACAGATAGAGGTTACAATGCCTTACAATATTTACGGAGACGAAAATATAGGAAAGCCAAGAAGAAAAAAACTTACTCGTGATGAAGCTCTAAGGATTTATGCGCTATGGCAAAACAGAGGTCAGCGTACAAAGCTACAGAGTGGTACAGATAGTAAAGGCAGGGGAACTTTTATAACACAAGATGTTGTAGATGAGATTAAACAAAAGTTACAGCCTGAATTAATACAGTTTGCAGATAAAATGATTAGCTATTTAAGTAATGAATATTACAATAGTATTAATGAAGTGTACATGCAAGTTAATGATGCGTCTCTTTCCTATGTAGAAAATTATTTTCCTACTCAAACTTTTAATGCAGAAGCAGATAGAAAGAAGACATCCATGCTTACAAAAGAGGAGTCAATGGGTGATTTTAACCAAGTGTTTAATGTAGAAACTGCACCTGCACTGCACTCTAGAACTAATACTGCAGGTAGAATAAAAATAGATGGCATAAGTTTTACCGGAGAATTAAGTAATCACTTTGAACAAATGGAAAGGTTTATGTCATATGCTGAAGGTGTTAAAACAATCAGAGATATAACACGTATGGATGCAGTCGTAGGTTTACTTAATGCTACAGGACTTACTAAAATATTTAAAAGAAACTTAATGACTACTATTAATCCTAATGCTTTTAACAGTAAAGCAGAAGCAAGCTTGATAGGAAAAGCATTAAATAATTTTTCTGCGTGGGCGTTAGGGTTTAAACTATGGCAGATTCCTAAGCAAGCCACTTCTTTTGTAAATGCATTTGAAGATTATGATTCAGGCTTAATAAAGAAAGATATTGATGGTTTAGGTATAACTAAAAGTGCTGCTGATATACTTATGTTTATGGTAGATATGGCAGCCACAATAGGCTCATTAACATTTGAGTTAATGCCGGAATCTCAAAGAAAAAAATTAGGTATTCCTGATGGTCCTTTAACAACAGCGTACAAAGAGTCTGCTACTTTTAGAGACAGGATTCAACAAGGAATACAAGGAGACTTGTGGGGTCTTGAGTCAGGTCAAAAAATAAATTATGAAAATACAACTCGAGGAGTTATTAACCCACAATTTAAAAGGTTAAGGTCTATACCTAAAAAAATAAGACAAGTGGGTACATTCCCCACAATGATAGGAGATATCCTTGGGGTAATGGGATACATGATTAACTATAGAAGAGACTTAAAGAATGGTATGAGTAAGACTGAAGCTTTAAGAAAGTTTAACAGGTATGAAGCAACTCAGCAGACGAGAGGTGAAACAGAAAAAAATAGATTACAGTTAGAGTCTAATGATTATACTCGTGCGTTTACTATGTTTGGTAGTACTATATTTTTACAGCAAAATAAAATTGCTCAATCATATTCTAACATAACAAATGCTATAGGTAGAGGAAAGATGCCACGGAAACAAGACATACGTGCTTTCTATTTGAATCTTGGTATTGCAAACGTAGCGTTTGTTTACATGTCTAATATATTTAAGTATGCCTTTGGAGATGATGAAGATAAAGAAGATGTAATGGAAGAAATGTGGGATGTAATGCGAGGGTTAAACTCACTCAAGTACTTACCTTTCTTAGGAGACCCTGTTGCTGAATGGGAAACTTGGGTGGAAGGAAAAGGTAAATATCCTAAAGACCAAATCGTAAACCCATTCTTAATTTTGTGGAGAAAAACTAGAGATGCATATGAGAAAGAAGGTTACGAGGGTATACCAACGTGGTTAACGCAAGCAATCATTGGTGTTAATGCTGACCCTTTTGTTGGTCTTTATAATAAATTAAAAGAGCCAAGTAATTTCTTTATAATGGATGGAGATTTTTATAAGATGCTAGGGGTAAGTAAATCGTACAGACCTTCGCAAATTAACGAAGATAGTTCTGATATTGAAGAAGCTAAAGAAGCAGAAGAGTCCGCAAAATTAGTTGAGGAACTTATGAAAGATTAATTACTTGTAATACTTCACGTACTTAAACTTCTTAGTAAAAGGAAAGTATGCCATGAGTTCAGCGTCATTGACTGCGCCTTCTCTTGGTGGTCTACCTCCCCATCTTATATCTCCGTTGAGTTTATCTACGGGTGAGTAGATGAGTCCATCCTCACACGCCCATATCATTATTGGATTCAATCTTTTATCTGATAGCTTGACTAACTTACGTATAGCTACAGGTAATGGGAACGCTTTGTTCATAGGTCTTAACCTACCCTTCACCTCAGCGTAAGCTACAAGGTCTCCATCTTTATTAAATACTTTGTAGTCAATATCATTCTCTCCAAGTTTCTTGAATGAGCCTTGGAATATTCTAACAAAAGACTTGATTGCTTTTAGTTCTCGTTGTGTATCCTTAATGGTTTCAAACCTCATCTTGCAATGACTCTAGTAATACTTTCAGTGTATCTATTTGTTCAACCAACACAACTTTCAACTCCTCATACTCTCTGTCTACTAACTGTTCGTAAATCTGATTGTTGTTTTCGTGCAGCTCTACCATCATAATATTTATATGACGTAAGCGTTCTCGTTCTACTGCACTGATGCTCATACACAAATATAATAAATTAAACCCTATGTTACAACAGTAAATAGTTTGGACTAGTCCAAACCACTCCAAACAATCCAAACTTTGCCCATTTAGGGGCAAGACTAGAACATTTATGTTCTACTACTGTAACATGGCTAGTGTTTATAAGGGTTTCAGCCTGCCCATTTAGGGGCAAGACATGGTATCATACCCAAAAAGATATGGTATCATACCCATGAATGGGTAAAATCTTTGCATGATGGGTAAAGAAAAATTATATGCACAAAAAAAGGGGATGCATTGGCGTTAGCATCCCCTCTTAATTTAACTAAATTAAATAGAAAAATATATGAGCTTATAAATATAGTAATTATTTTTTAACTTTCTTAGATGGAGACTTGATTTGTCTTATCTCATGCTGTATAGTTTCTTTATGAGTCTTGGCTTTGTTGCTCCATGTCTCAAACCATTCTTGAAATATATCCTCTCTCTTCTCTCCGTGGTCTACTATGTCTAATAATATACCGGGCTTTACTTTCTTTAATGCATCTGTCTCTGACTCAGCATGTACGATAGTGTAATGTGTTGGTTCTCCTATCTCTTTAGTGTGTGTTATCTTGTACGTGTTCATCTTTTAAAATTTGATTTAAGTTTATATTATCGAGGTACTCATCTACATCTATTTCTTTTAGTGCGGTACATATGGGAACCTCTCCTTTTTGTTTTAAGTATTCTATCTCAAAGAACATTGGCTCTTTAAGTTTAACTACTCCGGCTATGTACTGTAGCCATCCATCTTTTTCAGGTAGCGTTTCTGCATTTACATTTAGTTGATGAGCTATCTGTATACCATAAGGCTTAGGCAAGTCATCTAACTTATAAAGGAACTCAGTGTCCACTTGAAAGTTTTTAAACTCAACCTCTGTATATTTCTGTTCTGCATCCATGTTCTTTTAGTTCTTTTAGTCGGTACTCTTGTAGCTTAGACACCTTTCCTTGGGGTGTTTTTACTTCGCTGAATAAAACATCACTGTCTTTTGGTATAGCAATGATGTCAGGTATTCCGTTCTTGTTTGTCTTAACTAACTTAATAACGTAGTACCCTTCAGCTTCAAGTTGTTTGATTCTCTTTGATTGGATTTGTTGCTCAGTCATCTATTGTAAAGATACAAAATCCTTTTTGAAATGATAAAGTGTATAGTCCTTCTTCTTTGTTACTGCTTTATATATCTGTTTCTCTATACCACCCTTAGCAAATATCCAATACACATCATTAAACAATCTTTCTTTTGTTGTCATCCTGTCCCTGCTCTGCCAATAAGATGTAGCACTGAAGTCAATGTTGTAATACACAAGGGCTTGTGCTTTCTTTAATGATATGCCCTCACGCCCACTAACTATTTGCAACGCTATACATTTATCTGTAGTGTTAAACTCATCCAACTCAGTCGTTAGTTTATCTTCAAAGATTTCTTTTAGTGCAGCAAGTTCTGCCGTAAACTTGTAGAAGATTCCAATCTTCTTACCCTTGAAATGTTTCTTAATAAACTCAGCCTTACTATAGTCCATGACCATAGAGTTACCGGATTCAAACTTAACAGTACCTGAGAACATCTGATGTAACTTCATCATTAGTTTCACAGGCGTATCAGCAAGGATGATTTCTTTCTTTCCTTCGACCACTAAATCCTTTTGTAATCTCTTAGTCATGTCATATGTATATGGTTTCATCTCCACCTCTAATACATTCTCTGTTGTCTTGACCTTAAATCCTGCGTTCTCCTGCGTGAAACGTATAGTATATGGTGTCATACTACTTAGAATAGTTTTAAGTCCCTTAGAATAGTCGTTAATAAGCATACCGTTTATCTTTCTTTGGGTAACATTAACATACTCACGAGCAAACTTATAAAAGTTTTTACATTCCTTGAAGGGATTGTTAGCAATACCATACACCTGATGGTACATCTGTGAGTACGACTCGGGTGTAGGTGTGCCCGACATAAGTATAACTTTACTATTACATTTCTGTACCAAATCTTTGACAGCCTTAGCTCTCTTGTTTGGTTTAGCAAACGCACCAAGACTGTGTGACTCATCACATATAATTACATCCCACTTAACATCAGGTAGCTTATGCATACTCTCATAGTTAATGGTAAACAATATGAAATTAGTAGGACATAACATATCAAAGTCATGAGTGATTGAGCTGATTGCTTTCTTCTTAGTCAAGAAGAGTACGTGTTCAACATTTAATCTCTCACATATGCCAAGACTTGTTAGTGTCTTACCTGTCCTTACTTCCATAGCAAGATATAAGAAGCCATGCTCCTTAATTATATCAGTTCCTCTTGCGATAATATCTAACTGATAATCTCTATACTCTATCATATGTCTAAGGTTCCGTTCTGTTGTATGTCTTGTAGAGTTCTGAACTCTATCCATCTACCACTACCATCTCTTCCCTCAAGTGGTGCAACATCATACTTGAATATGCCATAGGTCTTGAGCCATCTGTAGAACTTGGTTCGACTTAACTTACGTTGATTGTCAGGGTTCTCTGTTATGAAGTCTATATACAAATCATGCTTAAACATTTTTGCATGAGGTCTCAGTGCATTGTTAGGTGCGTGGCCATCAATTAATCCACACCATTCTATGAACTCGTGTGACGTAGCGGCTGACAACTTCCTTACCTTTAGGTTTACAAAGTGACTGCGTATCAATCCTTTATTCATATATAATTGAAGACAACCAATCATATAGTTATCAAAGACACACCACTCTTCATCTGCCCAATCACCAAACATCAACTTACCAAACTCATCAAGAGGTGTGTAATGTTTTGAGTAGTGTTGGTGTAACTCAAGCTCCCACTTCCTTCTCTCAAAAGAATTACCTGCTCCCTTGATAGCATAGTTAGTAGTGATTGCAATCTTAGGTGACTTAGCAAATGGTATCTTGATTGCATCCTTGTTCTTCTTCTCAAGTGTTAGTCCCTCAGTTACTACTGAGAACAATCTCTCAAAGTCAAAGTGTTTCTTCACATCATCAAAGCAAAGTATCTGCGTGTCTGCTGATACAAGTTGGTATGCGAAACTCTTTTCAAATGCAAATGATTTACCATCAATCACTACAACTTTCTTCATCTTCTGTAATGCATTGATAAACAATCCCTTACCTGTACCACCCTCGGGGTTGTCTGATATAACCTCATCATTTAATATTACAGCAGGGCAATAGCTGAGGTTCTTATATCCATGCATCAGGTAGCCAAGCGTTGACTCCATTGATAGTACTCTCTCTTGTTCTCTCTTACAAACATTACTTACAAACTGTTGAAAGTCACAGTCAAGTATTGAACACTTGTTAAAGTTTCTATCTATCACATGGTCTTTCCATACGTAACCACCTAAGTCTATGTAGTCTATAGGTATAACCTCGTTCTTTGTTATCTTAACGGCACAATTTTTATAGTACAAGTACGCACTATTCTTTGTGTCCTCAATAAAGTATACATCAATAGATGATAGTAGTGTTAAGAACTCATCCTTAAAGAATCGTGTGTTGTCTGCAAAGTAATTGTATATACCCATGTCATCCAACTCAATGAGGTGTTCAAGTATAAAATCTTTTATCTCTTTCTCTGAGGTGTGGTCTATTAAGTTATTGGTTACCTTAACAAAGACATAGTTCTTGCTCCCTTCGGGACAGTACTTATAGAATCCATTCTCTTCTAAGAATAACTTGAACAGGACATGTACTATTTTAATTGTACCCTTGTCATTCTTTGTCCAAAAGGTTTGTTTCTTATTATCTTCCTCAGCCTTATGTAGTACTGAGTCAATGACATTCTCTTCTAAGTCTGTGCTTGTTAACTCTTCTCGTATATCTTTCTTAGATACACCACGCTTTAGTTTAACCTTAATCGTATTCACTCTCTCCTCATCCTCGTAGTACTTAGTCCCAAAGTTCTGAGTGTTTGAGTATGCTGAGACAATCGTTCTTATTATCTCATTGTTATTAAAGTCTTTAGTTGCGTACTGACTGAGTACATACTTAGCTAACTCTCTATTGATTCCAAAGTCATTGAACGCTGATGCTAGTACATAACAGTTCTGATTTCTTTGTCCCTCTTCCATAGGAAACTTCTTCATCCACCACTTAGTAAGTATATCTACTATCTTATTCTCATCTGTGATTGGTATAGTTGCTATGTCTCTATGTCTTACTACCTCTTTATACTCCGGCTCTTCTATCTTATCCCATAGACTTGCCTTCTCATTAACGTGAATCAGTGGGTCATAACTTTCGTAGCATACCCTTGATACATTCTTGCATGTCTTGTCAAAGTATTCTGAATTGAAATATGTTTTAAGTGAATTGAAATAGTTGGTATGGTTCTCTTCATCTTGTGGTATCTTAACGAGTACCTTTAGTCCATTACCTGATGGAGATAAGAACACTGAGTACACATAGTTGTTCTCACTGAAGCCTTGCTTTGCTCCAAGTAAATCTTTCTTCTTAGTGTAGCCATCAAAGTCTAAACATATTAAACCACTATGCTCAAGTAGTGATGTATCATTTCGTTTAGTAAACTTTCCCGAGAAACATATAGCAGGTAGTAACTTCTTTAACTCTTGTCTCTCTGCTTTATTACCCTCAAGTCTTATACTCTTTACCAAGTCTCGACTTGCTCCGTTCTTAATTCTCTCTATTATTTCCTCAACATTCCTATAGAATGGAGTACTTGTGTCCTTGATGGACTTGAATATTGTGATTGTCTGCGCCATTTTTTTTGTCCTTTATGCCGATACTATGTCGGTGATATTTTTCTAACTCTCTGACTATCAATTAGTTTGTCGATATGTCAATTATTTTTCTTTATATATGGGATATAAAAATAAATATAATAAGTAATATATTATTAATAAGTTGTGTTTTTTTTGTCATAAAAGAAAGGGGGCTGTTACGCCCCCCTTCTCGTAACCAATTAACATACTGATTAGAATGGTAGCCCATCCTTAGCAGTTTCTTTTTGAGAACCTTTCTCTTTTGGTTCCCATGTATCAAGCTCAACATAGTAGTTACCACTACGTGCTTGGTTTACATTTAGATTACACCATCCATTCTTATTGTTCTCTTTAAGAAAAGCAATAGCGTCATCTACTTTAACATTAACATTCCCTACTACAAAGTCGGGTGCGTTCTCTCTTCTCTTGAAAGAGAATCCATCTGCAAAAACTTTATCTTCTGCCATAACATATATTTAATTTGTCTCAATAAAAATAATTACAAACCACTATCCATTTGAGACGTATGGATAGTAGCTCGTCAACGAGCTATAGTGTCTCGTTAATTATAAAAGATTCTATATCATCTGTTGGATTGTCTCCAAAGAACTTATTGTATACTTCGATAGCTCTATCTACCTTTAACATTCCATTTTGTACGAACTCCTCTGATGGTTCATACACACCGAGCATCTTTGTATTCTTGTCAATCACATAGAACACTAATGGTCTACCAAATAGTTGTTGGTATATGTAGCATTGACTATCGTAGTTGTACTTACGTGCTGACCACTTGAAGTCGTTGATGTTTGATGTAGTCTTGAGGTCAATGATACAATCCTCACATAGTATATCTGCCTTACCTTTCCATTGCATACCTTTAATCATACCCACTGCAGGTTTCTCATACTCATTAGTTTCCTCTGTCATCTTGTCAAACATAAAGATGTTTCCACGTATGGTCTTGACTAACTCAATAACATTTGCACACTCTTTACTTAATAGTGCTACCTCTACCTCATGCTCAGCTATGAACTCCTTGTATGCTTTTGAATTACGTGATGACACGTCAACACACAAGGTATCTTCTGCTTTCTCAGGCTCAAGTAATAGCTGATGAAAGTATCTACCCTCAGCAAAGTTCTTGTTGTCGGGTCTGCTTATCCTAAAATCTTTAGGGTTAGATAGCAGTGTACCTATGTCTGAGTTGCTGAGGTATTGCTTACCAAAGTCTCCGTAGTAATTGCTATCGTCTTCTAACTTCTTTAATATGTCCTGTGTTTTCATGCTATTTAATTTTGAATTTCTTTTTCAACTCTGTCTTATGCTTAGTAGTTACATCATACTTACGTTGTAACTCTTTAACTATTGCAGTCAAACCTTTCTCCTTGTTGGCAGCTACATAGTTAAGAACCTTTTCCCAATTATCTCCACCTATCTCAAGTTCAATAGTTGTTTTCTTTGGTGCAGGTTTCGTAGTCTGATTAGCTATGGCATTACCCACCTCATCTGCTGATGCTACTGATGCATCAAGTCCTATCCCAAAGTTAGCCAATGCTCTACCCCAAGCTGAGGTCTCACAGTTCTCAACATAACTTGTCTTGTTGATAAAGGTACTACCCTTCTCTTCTTCAGCTAAACCTGTAGCCAATGCTCTACCTTCTTTATCTGAGATGGTTGCCTTGATTAGTACGCTTGTGTCTGTCTTATCTAACACCTCACTCACTAACGAGTGGTCTTTATAGTTAGCCCTAAAATGTTTTAGTCTTTCGTTAACCTCAACATATTCCTTTCCTTTAATATTAATTGTTTTCATTTGATTAGGTATTTGTTTATTTGTTTTGTGACTCTTCTATAGTCAATCATTATTGATGTCCTTATTTTTTTCATAGACTTTATTCTCTTGTCGTTCTTCCTCGTATTAACTTCCTCCCTCATCTTCCTCTCAATCAGTTCAAGCCTTCGCTTGTAGTTAAGTAGTGTTAATCTATACACACCTACTACCCATCCATACTCTATAAATGTTTGGTACTGCTCACTTGTTATCTCCTCATAGAATAAATTCCCTTTGGTCGTGTTGAATATCTGTACGTCATTCCCTTCCTTTGTTATCTTGATTCCTTGTCGGAGACGTGCTTCATATCCCATACCATCTATGTCAATACTAACTTCATCAGTATCTGCTTGATTAAATATGTCACTTAGTTTATACATTCTTTCTTTATACTCTTTACTATATCTTGTATATCATCATTGGTTTCAGTCAATAGTTTTATCTTGTTGTACCCATGATAGATAGTTGAGTGACTAATCTTATAGTCATTGTCCATCATATACTTTCTTAGTTGAGCGATAGTCATTGGTGCTTCAAGCGATAGGTAGTATAGCAGGTGTCTTGCATCTGCTAAATCACTACGCTTATCCTTAGCAAACAACTCTCTCTGCTCTATGTAGTATGCCTTGCATATCTTGTCTACATATTTATTGAAGATTCTTTTTTTCATTTGATTTAATTTTCTGTTTAACTTCATGACGCCTTGAGGCGTCACCTCTTTCGTATATGTCCTTGTCATATACACCATTGTTTATATCCTCTTGTAACTGTTGGATATAAATGTCCTTAGTCCTGCCCATTAGTTTAGTGTTTTGAATTTACTAACGTGCTTGTCCCAATAGAATTTCTCTACATCAATTAGCCTATCTGATTGCGCACTATCACTACCCACCTCTGCATAGAACGTGTTGTTCTGTAACCCTTGAATATAAAAGTTGTCAAGGTATACAACAATGTCAGTACAGTCATCACGTAATGATTGAACCTGCGTATAGTTTAATAAAAATCTATCTCTTGGTATGAACCTACCGAAACTTTGGAAGTCCTCGAGTGTCATCTCATCTGTGTTATCTACATAGGATTGTAACCTGCGTATAAATTTTCTGTTTGGTTTTGATTTGAGCTTCTGATATAGAATCTCCTTGAATATAATGTTCATCTGTCCTTAATTTATTTATATTAATACTATAAAGATAGTTAAAAGAAACTACAATTCCAAGTAGTTTAATTTAAATCTTCTCCTTTACACATGAGTACGTTACCCACTATGGTTTGTCCTGCAATTTTACTTGCGTGTTCATTGATAGGTAGCCCAAAGACTAATCCTTCTTCGTTCACTACCATGATGTCATCATCTGTGAGTCGTACCAATTCAATGTACCCACCCACTGCATCTTGCATTTGCTTAAGGCTATTGTCCTTGTCAATAGCTACCTCTTCTATTGTTCCATCTGTTTTAATCCACTTCATTCTACTGCATTTAATCCCATATCATAGGCTTGTTCATCAATCATTTCAAAAATTCTCATAGACATCCACTCACTCCTAAACACTTTGTCAAGTACCTCTATTGCTTCTTCTTTAGAAGCATCCCAATTCATTTGTACATCATCAGTACACCACATATTACCTGCGTAGTATCCTCGTTGTTCAAGTATACTCCTCAAGTCTCTTGTCTCTATAGATAAAGAGTGTAGGTCTACGAATGTAGAGTACCCTTCTTTCTTTGCTTCAGCCACCCAATGTTTTAGTTTGTCTGTAACAATATCTAATACCTCTCCGTCTGATAGGTATCCTTTGCTTTCACTGTCCTCAGCATGCTTAGGACTCTCAATGAAATTTATTATCTCTTCCATTTGTTTTACTGTGTAACTTTGATTGTCGTTCATAATTATTTTAGTTTATAAATTCGTATCTTGTATTTAAATATATTCAATCTGAATATGGTTTTGTATCTGCTCATGGTATTTGTTTTATAAGTGACCACCCTCTCTGTATGAATCTCCATCAGGGTCTACCTCGTATCTCACTTCCTGCTCAGATTTTTCATCAGTCCACCCATCATCTGAGTCCATACCATTTCCATGTTCAAACTCTGCCTTGTCAATAGCTGACTGTAATTCATGTCCCCATTCAGTTTCTTTCTCCATGATATAGTCAGTAGCATTATGTAACTCTGTGCTTGGAAAGTTTATCTCAATCTCTGCGTACTTGTAGTACACTGTTCTTATTTTAATTCGTGCTTTCATTTGATTTGTTTTAAGATTATAAAATAGGGGAGAGATTTTCCCTCCCCTTCTTATGTGTGTGACGCCTTGAGGCGTCATTATGAATAGAGGTTATACTTGTCAACCTCTTCTTCAGTGAACCAACCACCACATGAATTGCAGTAGTACATATTGAACCTATCATGCTCAAGTGTACCCGAGTAACAATCAATGCAGTGTGGTGTAACAAGTGTGTTACTATCTATCTTCTCTATCTTTACTTCCTCCTGTATCTGCTTAGGTGTTGAGGTAAAGAAATCATTCTCTTGCTTGTAGTGTGTTGGGTCGTCCCATGATGACGCACCCCAACGATTACCTGACTTGTAGCTTGGTGTCCAATCATCCCATGAATCCCATGTACTCCAACCATAGTTGGATTTTATTTTGGGCTGAACATATGTCTTGTGTAACTCTCTGTTACCTACCTTCTCTTGTATGTTGAAGTACACCCAAGCCACTACAATACTGCCATCATCCATCATCACAGGTATCTTCTCACGTCTGTACCAATTAGGGTGCGACTCCAATCCATCAATGTCCTTGAACACTGAGTCATTTACTTTGAACACATCAATCTCTACGTTGTGTCCTCTACCCTTCTCATTGATGAGGTATGGTAACCCACTGATGACAAGAGGATACTTGTCTTGTGTCTTACCTGCACCTACATACCTTGACTTATCTAAGTACCACTTGTAATTGTTGTACCCTTTCTTCAGTGTACCATACACACCTATCACATTGTCCTGCAATACGTTGGTCTTTGAATACCATACACCGTCCTTGTATGTATACAAATCTCTGTTGTATATCTGAAAGGTCTTAGTCCTTGTGTTGATACTGACAAACCTACTACCATACTTAGCAAGATGCTTCTTCCATTTCATACGTGGTATATCTCCAAGCTTCTCAGCTAACACTTTGCTATCACACTTGATGAAGTTACCCATACCCTTGATAGTTCCGTTCATCATAAGCAGTTCATCTTTCTGCTTACCACATACGAACGGATGGGTATTGTCTATGTTCACTGCACCCACTGTCGCATATCTGAAGTGAGCAATGTATGGTCGAGTGGTGTCAAGTACCTCCCACTCATTAGACTTGTGATAGGATACATCAAAGGTATCTAACCATACTACACCCATACCATCAGGGTTTATCATTGCCGAGTTCTCTAAGGTGTCTCGACTAACCTTGTTTTGTTTTTGTTTAATAATAATTACACACATAATTGTAAATTTAATTTAATTTGTGGTACGAAATAGTGGTCGTACCTTCCACATATTAATGACGCCTTGAGGCGTTACTTCCAATTATCTTTCTTCCACCCATACTCCTTGTTGTCTTGTCGTCTGTCATACAACCAATCACAAGCATCAATCGCACTCAGTGTCCACCTGCCTGTGTTGTATCCATCTACATCTATGATAGGTTGAATGTTCGCATCAATCACACCATCATTAATGAAGTTGTCAAAGCTCTGAGCATACTCCAATGCTTTGTCTACTTTGTATTCATCATTGTTGTACATCATCTCTAAGATAGGTCGTATCTTAGCATAGAATACTTTGTGTTGTCGTCTTGGATAGTTCACTGCAGTATCCATTAACTCATAGAACAACTCGTACCTTCTCATCATCTGCTGAACGGACGTGAATCTACTGACAAGTCTGTACTCCACTGTCCCATTTGATTTAGCCAATACCATATTGTATCTGCCGTTCTGTCCATTAAAACAATAGCCCCACTTCCTCATGTTCTTGACGTTGTTACTCTCATCTGCTATTCTCATGTTGAGATTGCCACTACAGTAGGTGTTCTTTAATCTGTTTCGGTATAGGTACATGAGTATACCACTATACTTACGCATCTTCTTGAGTAGTTCATTAGAACCCATACCCTCACACGCCACTGTGATATGTCCACCACAGTCTGAATTACTTGGACTCCATCTGTCATCTATCACTCTCTCTGCTTGGTACATGAGGTTGTAGATTTTCGTTCTCCAACTACAGCGTGGGAGCAATGGTAGTATGTGGGTAACTGCCTCAGTACCACAACTACTATCTCTCTCAAAGCCACAGAATAATCTGTACTCATAGATAGAACTACGTGATATGTCCTCCTTCTCCACCTCCATACCGATAGTAAACTTGGTTTCATAATCTCCACCCAAGTCAATGAGCGAGTCACGTTGCTCTCGTTTTCTTAGACCTGCTACATCTACTTTGTACTTGGTCTTGTTTAGTTTTAGGGGTGGTAGTTTACAATGGTAATCTACTCGTTGCCCTCTTGTTGTTTCGCCTGTTAGTTCGTAGGCGATTCCATTTTGTTCACACATAATATTTGATTTTATTTAATTAAACAATCTGACGCCTTGAGGCGTCATTACTTTTACTCTTCTGTTGCACCATTAGGTACTGTTGGTAAGCTTTCAATGTTTGAATTGAATTGTTCCGTTGGTGACTGCGTCTCCTCAATGAATGAGAAGTCATCACACATATTGTCCATTACTACATCTAATAGTTGGTCTTGACATACCTCAATCTCTCCATACATTTCACTCCCAAAGGAGAATGATTGTGGGTGTACCATAATCTCATGACCATCTAAGTCAAGTTCATAGTCCCAATCCTCTACCCAATTACTTACCTCTTGGTTTGATACGCTCTCACTTATAGATAGCTTGGCAAACAGGTCTGTAACATAGGCCTGAAAGGCTGACTTAGTCATGTTGATTTTGCCCTCATTGGCTTGAGGTTCTTCAATCCTATTTAATAATTTAATCACTTCCTCTCGAGTGAATAATGTTTTGTGGAACACAGTACCTATGTTCTCATCAAGTTTTGTTAGCACTTCTGCTATTTTCATTTTGTTTTGCATAATAAATATATTAATTGGTTACTAAATTATTTACACTACCAAAACCCCATGCCGTTGCTGACATAGGGTATGATATGGTGACGCCTTGAGGCGTCATCTTTATCCATAGGTATATGAGTAGTAAATCCCTATGAATAATAATGTAGATACACACGCACCTACAAAGGTTAAGTTAATAATGTTTGATTTCATTTGTCCTTAATGTTAATCAGTTATGCTTACTCTTACGATTTTCAGCTACCTCGCTGACGCCTTGAGGCGTCATGTGTAATGTTATTATATATAGTGTATATAGTACTATTGACAACAACAAGACAAAAGTACTATAAATATATGACAATTCCAAGACATTCTAAATAAAGTTATCAACAGGGTTATTTTTTGATTCGTCCAATCTTATTCAGTTGTTTGAATTTCATTAGCTTCTCCTCGATAGTTTTGCATCCCTTGTAATCTCCGTATGAACCCGAGTTAGTTACTCGTGCAAACCTTAACATCTCTTCATCACTCCATGGACTCTCAAAGATTAGTTCACTCCCATCTACTACATACATGAATGGTGTCCACTCAATATACCTCTGATTATTTTTCTCCCACGATTTAAGTAAAAGATATTTGTCCTCTTTCAATCTTGTGGTGTATGCATAGTCCCTCTCCTCATTGCTGAAGTTAACATGGTCTACATAGTCCTTGTCTACATAGAACCCACTTACTTTCATTACTAACACTTGGTCTCCTGCCTCTATGTTATCTCCGAATTGCGTACCATTGTACGTAGCTTGCCTAAGATTCTCCTCGGCAAATTGTTTTATGAATTTATTTTTCATAGCTTATTTGGTTTTAGGTTTAACTTCTTTATAATATTTACAGTTGTTTTCATACAATTCTCTTTAGTCTTTTCTGAAATCCAACCATTATCTTTTACATCACAAAGCAAAAATACGTGGTCATTTAATGCCATTAATAAATAATTAGCCTCATCTTTTGTTAGTTTACTTTCCATCTGTTTTCTTTTTAGGTTTAACATTATGACGCCTTGAGGCGTCACTTTCTAAGGTGTATATTCGTTCTTCTAATCGTTGAACGAACCTATCCAAACTTATAATCTTTCGTTGGAGCATATACATTTTGGTTGTGATATTACTTACCACTATGCTGACTAAAGTACTCGCTACTATTGTGCCTACTATCATTATTGTTGTCATGTCTTATAGTTTTGAGTTTATAATTGACGCCATGTTTTCAACCCTCACATCATGCCATTTCGTTAAGTTGTTTGACTTGGTTATTTCTCTCCAAGTATCTGCTAACTTGTATGCTTCGGGTTCAGTTAGGTATAAATCATTTACCTCAACGTCCTTCCAAAAAACTGAGTATTGTTTGAGTGAGTCGTGCCACTCTCTTGCTTCATCTAATTCTTTTTTCCAATCCAACCACTCTTGGTCTGTTATTTCTCGTTCGTCTTTTAAACCGAATACTACATCATTCTTCATGCTATTTGTTTTTGTTAGTTATTAAAAAGTATCCATTCAAGTATCCGATTGACATCAATAGCCAAAATATACCTGTCATTATTCTTGTTTTCATTTGCACTTCACGTGCGCTAAAGTCTCCCATGAAACTTAACACTGATACAATACCTAACATTACTGCAAGGATAAAGCATACATTCTTTAAATAGTTTTCTTTTTTGCTCATAACTTATTTGTTTTTATTTGATTAATACTATGACGCCTGGAGGCGTCACTCTCTATTTCGTTTAGCATCTCGAGGTGATTGTCTAATACATTTAACATTCGTTCGAGGTTTTTTATTCTTGTATTGTTTACTTTAATAATTCCACGTGCGCCCCCAATACATAACAGTAATGCGCACAATGGTATAACACTTAGTCCCATGTTGTTTTCTTTTTTAAATTTAACTTTCACTTTTTATTTCGTTCCCCTCTATTGTAAACCACTCTCCGTTCCAATCGTGTAATACAATTTCGTTCGTACTCGTTCGCACAATATCCCACTTGAAATCTTTTTGTCTAATGTGGTATGGTGTACGCCCAAGTATTCCATTCAGTCTTTCTTTTGTGGTATCACTCTTGGTTATTTCCGTTCGTTCGTTCGGTGTATTATAACGTATATATAAACGCCTATTATTTGCACTCAATACAGCTATATTATTATTGTGTAAATACATTTCAGATTCATAATGTTCTGAAATTTTTACGTGTGTATTGCCACGTTTAAACGTCTTATATGCATACATTTTTTGCATGGCGTCCGCAGTTATTTGTCTGCTCATATAAATAAATATTATATGACGCCTTGAGGCGTCATTGGTTAAACAATAGTGACGCCTTGAGGCGTCACATATAAACGTATCAATAAGCTATTATAAGCGCATATAAGCGCGTTTAAATGCTCAAAGGTATATGCGTACCATTAAACAAATAAGCACCGTTATACACTACCAAAAGCCCCCACCGATTAAGGCAGGGGCTGAGCTTGTTGGTATGTTGTTAGCTATTAGCTTTCAATGGCTGTAAGGTTGAACCCTGCTCCCATTTTAGCATTTAAAGACGCCTGCTCGAATACCTGCATCATGGCGTCAATGTGACCTTTTAACTCTTCTAAATCTAATGGCGTCTTGGCGTTGTTTTGACTATCAATAGATGAAACTTGTTTTTTGCCTTGAGCATCTTGGTACGTGAAAATGTACTTTTTGAACTCCTTCGTTTGCTCATCTATTTTTTCACTTGGCTTGTCGTCTTTTAACCACTTCAAAAAGCCTTGTATTGACGTTTGACTGTTATCGCTTTTACAATATTTGAAATAGTCTTTTTTCAATTGTCCCTCTTTAGCAATTGCCTTATAAACTTGTATCATTCTGTTAGGGAATTTCGGGGACGCGTACCCATATACAAGGGTTACCAATTTTTTGACGGTCATCTCTGAATATCCGATTTGAGCAAGTTTCAATTTACCGCCTTCCGACTTTATCCATTGCTTAGCATCATCAATGATTTTAGCTTGTTTTAATTGCTTATCAAATTTTGTGATTGATAACGCTAACGCGTCTTTATCAATTCCGTTAACGTCGTCATTCAACGTGTTAAACTTGTTTACGTTTAGGCTTCCTAAACTCTTTACTTTGTTAATAATTGTACTCATACTATTAAGATTTAATTTTGACGCCTCGAGGCGTCGTTTTGTTGTGTCGTATAAACATTGGCGTTACACATTCACACGACAAATATATACATTCATACGACATTGACAATACAATTCATATAAAAGTTATTAACAGGTACAAAAAAAAATTGTTGATAACTATGGTAACTTGCTGAGAGTCAAGGAGTTATGATAGGAATAATACTACAAATAAATTTATATATTTTTTTTCGGTGCATTGGTTCCCCTATTCCTTCTCTTGTGTAAGGTGTGAAACGTAGCAGGGGCAAGGGATACGAGGGCAAAGGGGTGCAGGTGGTAGGGGTGCAGGGGTGCAGGGGTGCAGGTAGCTAAGGCGTAGGCAGGTAGGGGGGTGCAGGGCAAAAACAAAACGCCAAAAAATCCGAGATGCGCCAAGCAAAAACAAAAATGTAGGGCAATAAATATCGGTTTTGTAAAGGGGGGTGCGTTGCGTAGAATGCTATAGGACCCAAAAGCTACGGGTATCTAATTATTTTTATTATCTTTGTAAAGTATTGAAACACAATAGTCATGGATGGATTAACAATAAAGAATGGTAGGTTAATAAATAACAGACCAAATAATATTACGGGTATTCAGGAGGCTGCTAATATAAAGAAGGCTGCGAAGAGAGCGAGAAAGATGGAGGAGATTGCAGAGGGAATTAGATTAGCTGAGCAGATGAAAGAAGTAAGTGATATGATGAATAGAAGAAGATTCTAACAACTATGTCCTTAATGTTGTTTAAGAGGGATGCCTTAATGGTGTCCCTTTTTTTATTACCCTGACAGTTATTAAGTAGTTAGTGTTGATTTAATGTCACTTTAAAAAACTTAACTAATTGATTATTAGTTCTTTATGTCGAAGTGTCGATTTTAATTCCTTACATATAAAATAATAATAAATAAATATATATATATATATATAGTATATAGAGAAATTTTTTCAACATCCAACATTGATATATTTTTTTATCTTTGTAGAAATTAAATTTAATATAATATGAATCAACAACAAGGATACACTCCGAAGGATTTAAACTTTGGAGAAGAAGGACGTAACAAGTTAAGGGATGGTATAAATAAAATAGCATCAGCCGTAAAGAGTACACTCGGTCCACGAGGGAACACAGTACTTATTGAATCACAACATCACACAGCAGGAATCACAGTTACTAAAGATGGTGTCACTGTAGCCAAGTCGATTGACTTGATTGACCCGGTGGAGAATCTCGCAGTGCGTATGATGAAAGAAGCTGCGGATAAGACTGCGAACTTAGCAGGAGATGGAACGACTACAGCGATAGTATTAACTGAAGCGATAGTTGAGTCGGGGTATGAGATGATAAAGGAAAGTCATAATCGTATTGAGGTACTAAGGGCATTGAATCATTTCAAGGATATAATTATTACCGCACTTGATGGTGACTCGATAGAGATGACTCCTCAGAAACTAAAAGACGTAGCAACATTGTCAGCGAACAATGATGATAAGATAGGTGAGCTAATAGCTGAGACATATGAGAAGGTAGGACAAGATGGTATTGTTACAGTTGAGAGGTCACAGAGTTCGGAGACCTACTACGAGAGTACTAATGGTTTAAAGATAGACAGGGGTTACAGCACTGAGCTGTTTGTAAACAATCAGAAGAAGGACGAGTGTATACTTGAGGACACATACATACTTGTGTCTGACGCTGAGATAAGTAACATCCTACAGATTGAGAACATATTGAAACCAATCATAACAGATGGGAAGAAGTTATTAATCATTGCACCCTGTTCACAGAATGTATTGAATACACTTGCCGCCAATGTAATGAAGAACAGTTTAAAGATATGTGCAATCACTCCACCCAACTTTGGGTACAAGCAGCATGAGCTGATGAGTGATATTGCAATAGCAGTTGGTGCAACCTACTTCAGTGAGAAGACGGGTGATGACCTCAGCATAATGAACTTCAATGACTTGGGTCACGCAGCTCGAGTGATAGTGGGTAGACAGTCGTCAGTAGTAATTAAGGATGACAGTGAGAATGATGAAGCAGTGAAGACAAGAGTGAGCGAGCTATGGGAATCTGAGAAGCTAGCCAAGACAAAGATAGATAAGGAGTTTATAAAATCTCGGATTGCCACCCTGACGGGCGGCATAGGTGTTATCTATGTTGGAGGAGATACAGACATACAACAGAAGGAGTTGTATGATAGAGTTGATGATGCAGTATGTGCAGTACGGTCTGCTCTTGAGGAGGGAGTACTTCCGGGAGGAGGGGTAGCGTTATTGAAATACGCTTCAACCTTTGGTGGAGATGCAGGTGATGATAAGAACCTTGACGTGGCAGGTTGGATAATGAAGTTTGCTTTACAGGCTCCGGCAAGACAGATACTTGAGAACGCAGGTAAAGACTTTAACAAGATATATAAAACCACACCACCACAGAACCATGGGTATGACGTGAAGAATGAGAGGACAGGTAACTTAGTTGAGATGGGTATAGTTGACCCGACCAAGGTAACTAAGAACGCATTAGTAAATGCAATGTCGGTAGCGACAACAATCCTAAGTACAAACGCAATAATCACAATGGCACGCAGTTATGAAACCAATTAATAAATATATTTTAGTCAACAAGATTGACGAGGAGGTAAAGACACAATCAGGATTATTATTATCTGCAGAAGATGTTGAGGGGTTCAGATACAAAAAGGCTACAGTAGTAAAGCCGGGTACTGAGGTTCATGACATTAAGGAGGGTGATGTGATATACTATGATAAGAGGTCAGGGTATACTATGCTCATTGAGGATAATCCGGTGACTGTGATTCTTGAGAGGGACGTTGTTGTTGTCTTGTAATCTTATTCATCTTCTTAATCATATTACGGTACACCTTATCGGTGTACTTAACTTTCTTTTTAAATATAGGATTGACGTAAGGTTCTTCAGATAGTTCCTCACCACTAAGTTGGTTATACATATTAGTCATCATACGTTGCGACCTAAGTGAGAGTTTGTATATTGTTTTGTGGGTGTGATTCTTTTTTTTAGAGAAAACTTCAATCCATCCATCACGTAGTAGTTCTTCAAACCTTCTTTCTCTCCAAGGTAGTAGTTCATCAAACTCTTTAAACTTTTGTTTTGTAAAATATTTCTCGGAGCGTAAGAAGAGTAGCATCTCAAGTTCAGCAGTCTTGAGCTTATACTTCTGCATGGTATAGTAGCGTATCACTCTCCAATACTTGAGGTAGTCATCTTTAGCCATTAAAATAAATTTAATTAAATTTGTAGAAACAAAGGTATTAATTTAAAAACATAATCATGGCATATAGAGTAAGTCAACCATTAGCAATGACTCCAAGTCCTAGTGGAGATGAAACAAAAGACCAAAGAAGAAACAGAAGAAGAAAAAGATATATTAAATCAACCACATCTAAAAAGCCTGCACCTACTAGAGCAGCAAAAGAAGTTGAATCTAAAGGACCTAAGACTTTAGTTATAAAACCAACCAAGAAAAAAAGAACTGTTGTTAAATATACAGACAAGGATGGTAGTAAAGTTAAGTCAGTAGAAAGAAGAAGTGGTAAACTTATAGAAACTAGAAAGAGAAAAGGAGGAAAGCATTCTTCTTATAAATCTAAAAAGATAACTAATAAGGATGGCTCAGTAAGAGTTAAGACTAAATATAGTTATTAATGATAAAGAAACTAAACCAAATCCACGCATTCATATCCTTTCTTAATAGAGAGAGGATGAATGCTATGTTACATTCACACACTCCAATATTTTAATTATGTCTGATAAAAAAGAAAAGAAAAAAGAAAAGTACAAAAACTTTGATTGGAGGGCTGAAGATAAAAAGTTAAAGACAACTGCTACTGAAAAAGTAAAGGAAGAAAAGAAAGAGAAGAAGAAGAAAACAAAACCTGTTTCTCCTGAAGCTCAGAAACTTTATAGCATGTATAAAAACAAAATGTCTAACAGACCTAGAAGAAATAAATCTTCTGATAGACGCAAGAAGTTTTTTAGTCGGTTTGCATCAATCGAAAGCATATAAAAAAATATCATTATCTTTGTTCAAACAAAAATATTAAAAAATGAAAAAGCAAGGTTATAACGCAAGACTTGATGAGTCAATAGGTGGAAGACACAAAGGCGCACACAGTCAATCAATGAAATCAAGAAGAGACGAAAGCAAGGCTATGTCTAAAAAAGATTACGGTCACTCTTATGGAGCAGACAAAGGAATGGCTTATCGTCATAAGCATCCTGAGTGTGTTAACTATGTAAGTAAGCATTTGTCAGGTTTAATCAAGAAGTAATGCATAAGTCAAAAGGTTTCGGAGATTCATTAGAGAAGTTTACTACTAAGACAGGTATAAAAAAAGTTGTCGAGAAAGTAACTAAAGCTGCCGGAGTTGAAGACTGTGGTTGTGGTAAAAGGCGTGATACCTTAAACAGAATAATCCCATATAAAAAATGAAGACAGTTGCAATGAGAAAAGCTGCCAAGGCAAAAGCTAATGGCAACGGTAATGGAAAATCTGCCAAGGAAAAGGCAATAGCTCAAATGAAAAAAGCTAGAAAAGACGTTAAACCATCCCCCTTAAACACACTTACCAACGAGCCAACAAGAAGTGAAAGAAGGGAAAACAGAACATATAATTAAACTAACAAGCAATGGCATACCAAAAATTACAAGCCGGCAGAGTATTACAGGTAGTACCTGCAGATGCAGTTCCTATTCCTAACCCTGCAGCAGTAGCGGCTAATGGAATTTCTACCTCAGATGGTAGAGCAGCCAATCAACTAATTGATTCTAACGCTACATTCTTAGATGATAAGATAAAGCATGGTGATATTATATATGCAACAACAGGAGGGACAAGTAATTTTTCCGTAGCTGCTACAGTAAAAGAAGTAGTTAATGATACTACTATTGAGGTAGAGAACTCAAGTTCAGGTGCAGCTACTCTTTTCAACACAGGACTACAATATAGAATCTTTTCACAAATTGACAATCCACAAAACGGATGTTGCTTGTATATAGGTGATGTGTCAGGTGGTACAAATGTTGAGGTAGATACTGCAGGTGGTGACACTAAGATTCTTTTTGTAGGGTTAAACGCAGGACAGTTTGTACCTGTGAATGTAATAAAAGTTTTTAAGACAAATACTACAGCCGCTTCTATTCTAGCATTATGGTAGGACAAGGACTAGCCAATATTATTGGTAACACCCTAACAGGTAGTGGTGCTATTGGAGGGAGCAAAGGCTTTCCAAATACACATTCAACAGAGTATGACGGAGTAGACCAATACTGTGAAACAAATGCAATATATTCTGAGTTAGATGGAATAAATAATTTTGCTTTTAGTTTTTGGATTAAGCCTACATCTATAAGCGGCAAAATGGTTTTTAGTATTGGTAATTCAGCAGTAGACACAAGAGCAGCGCAATTTCAAATATTTTTCAGTGGTAATAAATTAATTCTATATTTAAGTAGTCTTTCAGTTCAAGTTAGAACGCCTGCAAATGCGCTTGTAGTTGACCAATGGCAACACGTTTTAGTTACAAGAGATGCTGCAAGAGCAATAGGAGATAAAGGAAGAATTTATGTAAATGGAGTTAACAATGTAGAAAATGATACTACAAGGTATTGGACAAATACAACTCCTGCAACAACTGAATTATATATCGGCGAACACATAACAGGTTATCAAGCACCATTTTTAGGTAATATAGATGAGTTTGCAATTTATAAACAAGATATGGCTGCTTATGTTTCTGAAATTTATAGTGTTGACGGAGCAGTTGATTTAAACAATTTAGCAACTGCACCTGCACCTACATCTTGGTATAGATTTGAAGCGGGAAGTGGAACAAACTTTACTGATAGTGGTAGTGCAGGATTTAATGGAACTTTAATAAATGGAACACCATTTTCAACAGACGTACCTTAAAAATAAATCATTATCTTTGTATAAAATAAAAGAAAATGCCAACAATACCCAATAACGAACAGTTTGTGGGAATATCATCCTCACAAGATTTAGTAGGGAAAGGTTCAACTCAGACAAACAGTGCAAGAACCATATACACATATTCAGACCTAAAGCTTGGCTCACAGTCTGCTGTAGCTAATACAGGTACAATTATCTCATTTTCAGAGACTGAGATATATAATACCTCAGCAGCAGCAGGAACAGGTAATATCACAAATGATTTGACTAACGCTCAGTTGGGAATTGTTCAGAAACTATATCATCAAGAGGGTTCTGCTCCTACAGTACCTGCAGGATGGATTCTTGTTGGGTCAGGTACATACAGCACCACAGCACTTAATATAATCTATGCTGAATGGTGTGGAGGAACAAGAGTTGAATATTGGATAACTCAACCTGCATAAATGTCTAATCGTTATCGTTCCATATTATCATTAGGCAGTTCTTTTCAGAATCTATATTCAACAGAGTATGACGGGGTTGATGACTTTGTAAAAACAGATTCTACTTATTCTGAATTAAACGGTCAAACAAAAGTAACTTTATCATTTTGGATAAAACCAAGCACATCACATTTTGGAGAGGTTTTTGAAATTGCAAGGAATTCTACAAATACAAACACACAAATAAGAGTGTTTATAGATACTTCTCAAAAAGTACGTTTACAAATGAACAACACTACATTGTACTTACGTTCTAACAATAATGGAATAACTTTAAACGCTTGGAATCATATTCTTTTTTGTATAGATAAATCTTTAGGGGGTGGTAGTAGAGGTAAGGTTTTTGTGAATGGTGTTGATGATACTTTTGTGCAAAACATAGACTCGCTTGGGTTTGATACGTCATCAAGTGAATTATATATAGGCGAAAGCGTAAATAATTATATGCCAACTTTTAACGGCTTAATAGATGAATTTGCTATTTGGAGTGGTTCAGACTTGAGGAGCGATGCATCAACTATTTACAATAGTGGTAGTGTTTCAGACCTTAATAATAATGGTTTAACTGTACCAACAACGTGGTATAGATTCGAGGAGGGAACAGGAACAACTGCAACAGATAGTGGAACTGCAGGAATTGATGCAACTTTAGAAAATGCAACAACATATAGTACAGACGTGCCAAATTAAAAATATAAAAATGAAATTAAACAATTTAACATACGCTATTATAAGGATTGACGATTTGCCAAAAGTAGATTTTTCTCAAGTAGGAGAAACTTCACAAGATACGGTTAGAAAAAATATTTTAACCCCACCTACTCAATTTGTATTAAAGTGGAGCACTGAGCCGACCTTCATTGCAGATGGAACAATCATACCTGATGGATTATATACTCATCAAGAATGTTTAGATTTAATGGCTACTGCTGAATGGAGTGAACCAATGCCGTAAATATTTTTTTGTATATTTGTGATAATTAATTAATAGACAATTTTTATGTCATGATTCTATCAGAAAAAACAAAACTAACATTTACTATTGGAAACCTTATAACTTTAGTAACAACAGTTTTTTTTATTGCAGGCGTATGGTATCACCTAGACGCACAGATAGAAGAAGCAAAGACTCT
>WLWG01000258.1_pt1 | contig 57851 bp, 75 predicted proteins | sample 6712871 | NCBI WGS metagenome assembly WLWG01 (sample SAMN12718693, study PRJNA515312) | sponge metagenome | isolation source: marine sponge | host: Mycale hentscheli | place: New Zealand: South Island, Marlborough, Capsize Point | collected 2003-05-01 | reverse complement strand
CTTTTGTAATGCATTTAAAGTTTACACCCGTTTTGTTAGTTTCTGCCCAACCTGTAAGACAGCATCAGAGAAAGATAGTTGGCTCACCCGTGAGATCAAAGAAATTGGAAGGGATGTAGCTGCAGAGGTTGAGGTTACGTGGATATGGTGCCCCTATTGGTTGAAGTGGTTTAGTACTTGAAGCTATTCATCACACGCACAGAGAGAGGTGGACTAAGTAAGTTTTCCTCCAAAACTTCAGACTGACTCTCTATTCCGAGAAATTGGTTTGTATCAGCTTCTTTGAAACAAAGTCTCGTGCCCATTGTTGCTTCCCCCTTCCATTCCTGACAGGCAATCTCAGCTTCCATCGCAGAAGGATGGGATCCTCGATGCATCACGGCCATGGTCGAAGCACCCACTGCCGCTCCTGCGAGAGGGCCGCACAATAAGTAGAAAGTCTTTTCCGTCAAAAATGAGGTCATTGAGAAGCTTTAAGTATTAGTTTTGTTGGTAGTTTAGCAAAGGTGATTAAGGCCAGAGCCACTACTTATTGTTGGTTGAAGAAGAGAGAGAAAGGCTGATGGCTTGTCAGCTAGGAGTGAGCCTCTAGTCCTTATGGCGGATATCTCAGTAGCGAAGACCTCTCGTTGGGGGAATTCGGAGTCAGTTCGTTTCAGCGATGGTGAATACATCGAGGGGATGACCCTCACACAACACCTGAATCAAATGAAACTTTCTGCTTTTGTCGCTATCGATCTCCCGCCCAAAATTACTTACTAAATGCTCAGGAAGAAATTAATTATGATTGAAACACTACTCGGAATGGACAGAGTCGAGTTCTATCGGGCGGTCATTCTTATTTCCTCTTGCGTCTTTGGATGCATCGTACTAAACAAACTATTCAGCAAAACCACTAACTCCTAATGAACAAAACACACGATATCCATCCAGCACTGTTGGTTTCCTTCATTTTAGTTCTGGGACTTACTGTCGGTACTGCAGTGGCAATGGAAAAGTTTGGATTCGCGATGGGCTTAGATACTACCGAGCTCGAAATGGAGGATCTAATACCCGGTCGTTCAGATTTACTACAACCTCGGAATTGAAGCCAAATAGGTGGCTGCGATTGTCGCTATCAATCTCCCGGCTGAATATCCAAGAGCCCCGCCAGGAGAGGGATTTTTTTAAATATCAGCTTCAATCAAGCCATGCGTCAAGGCAAAGACGGCTGCCTGAGTTCTGTCTCTCACCCCAAGCTTGTGAATGGCCGTACTGACATGGCTTTTCACTGTTTCAGCAGAAACGAAGAGTGAATCAGCAATTTCAGTGTTCCTCATCCCTTGGATGATGCAGCGAATGACGTCTAGCTCTCTTTCCGATAAGGGATCGACAAGTATTGGTGCAGGTTTCACCTTTGCTGTAGCAGCTTCTCGCACAGCCCTTGGATAGTAAATGCCGCCGCTATTGGTCGTGCTTAAAGCGTGAATGAAGTCACCGTCGCCAGTGCCTATGGATGACATGAACATCACACCATCAGCGCCTGCTTCCATGGCTTCCTGGACTACTTCTGGTGTTTCTCGCTGTAGAAAGATCAGTGCCTTTAGGTCAGACGAATGTTCCTTGGCCTTTTCTATCAGCCTTATTCCATAACCCATCTCAAGGTCTTCGCTTGTCATCAGGATATCTGGATCGGTCTCTCGCAATACCTGTAAGGCTTCATCCTCAGTTGTTGCACCACCCACCAGTGATTGCAGAATCGGCGTGCAAAGGCAGAGAGCGGAAAGGGTGAGTCTGTTTTTGGAGCAGACCAACACCTTTTTATCTACCAGCAGCTTCTTGCATGCATCTGCTGCCTTCTGGAGAGGCAGCTCGGATGGGTTGATCCTCACGTATTAGAAACTGGCAGCCACATCAGGATAGATGTGGCTTGATTCCAGCCACAAACCAGATCTCAAGCTCCCTGGTCCAGATCAATTATCGTTTAGACGACATCGAGTCCGTCTTGAAGGTTATTTTGAAAGCACTTCAGGGCTAGTACCTCCAGACTGAACTGCCTGGCTACTTATCAATGCGAGTGTTTCTGGCAGCTCTCTTCTCACTGGCAGCCTTCGCAGTCGTCTTGGCTACTAGGGCGAAGGGATCGGACAACTTCACAACGCACATTGGCTCTCGGGTTCCTCCTGTAGAAGCAGGTTGCTACAAGACAGGCGATGTACGAAGCGATGAGGGCAAGGTGCTGAATGTCTATAGGTGCCCCATTTGAGCAGAGTGCTTTGCAATGGTCCAGGCGTTAGTGGTGCTGCAAATCGAGCTTTATCTATAAGTGCCAGTGGCGTCAGGGTCGCCAAGTTGCTTCGTATTCAGCAACAACATCTTGATGGAGTTCCACTGGGCTCTGTCTCGTTAGTAGTTACAGATCCCTTTTTGGTTTGAAGACAATCTGTCATCCAAGCAAAAGACACAATTCAGCGCAGGGACGATCGGAGGAGCCGTTGGCTTTTTGATTGGTTACGGTCTTGGAAGGATCAAGCTTTGATATTGACTTACTGGCTGCAACTGGAGCATGTGAGGTGCATGAAGTTGGTGCTTCTTTGGATTCTTGCTCCAGGTGCGCCAATATTTTTGGTGATTGGACGTTGGCCTGATCGGCTTGCTGTCATTAAGAAGCCTGTTTCGATGTCTTTATACGGTCGTTCTTTCAGCTGATTTTTTCTTCCCACAATTGAGGGGTTTTGTGGTGTCTTCTTTCTCCCTCAACTGAGGGATGTCTGTGTTGTGATCACCAGCGATGCTCAGGACATCTCTCTCTGATTGGATATGCCTTTGCGTTTCATTCCGAACGATGAGTTGGAGTTGGAATGCATTCCTGATCCGGATGGAGATCTCTGGGGGTGGGAGCGCTTTGCTCACACTCTCAACGGCTATCACGTGATGGGTGGGTTTGAGCCATGCGCTGCCCAAGTGAATTCAGGTTCTCCATCCACCCTCACCGAGCTGCGCTGCGCCTTGTTCTTTGAAGCGCGCCGTGATCGCCACAGCGGTGGCATCTCCACCAACGAGGAAACCATCCAGCAATTGCTACGGGCGATTCGGCAGAAGGTGGAAAGCAGGCAACTGGATTGAGCTTTGCTTGCTAAGGCCTTGCCAATGCGCAGCTCTTTCTTGCTTCACCTACCTGGAGAGGGTTGCGTTGCCGTTCGGTTGGAATCTTCTGCAGCGCTGCCGTTAGCTCTGATCGAGGCGATCAGCCCAGCTCGAGGCAGGCCAGGCCATAGACGTTGCCATCGTGGCCTTGCGGTTGTGGCATCACGCCCTTGTACATGCGCACCGTTGTGGCCATCGGTTTGAAGCCTTTCGCCTTGGTGATCGTCTTGGCGGCAAGGTTGAAGCCGGGGGTGTCGATCAGGACCACTCCCTTGTGGCGGTCCATGGCGTTGTTTAGCAACAGCGATGCCATGGCCTCTTCTTCTGCCAGCAACGGACCCACCCGCCAGCCTTCGCCAATGGGGAGCAGACAGGGGCGAATGCGCACGTAGCCATGGCATTCACCCTTGCCATCCATGGCCACAAACACCTCACCGGCCCTATGGCGCAGCCACTGTTCAAGGAAATGGGGCCTCGGGCTGATTTCATGGCGTTCGTCGTAACGCTGAATCGCCTCGAGCGAGACGTCGCGCAACGGCACAACGCTGATGTCGCTGCGGCGCAGAAGGCTGGTGTTTGGGTGTTCTGATTGATCGCTGAGGCACATCTTCTGCCGGCGCGTGGTCACGCAGTCCTTCTCGAAACCGGCCTTCTCGTAGAAGCTCACCATCTGGACCGCAGCTTCCAAACCGATGCAATCCACGTTGCTCAGCGTTTCCAGCGCGTGTTCCCACAAGCGACGCCCCACCCCCTGGCCCTGATACTCCGACTTCACCGCAAACAGGCCGATGAAGGCGTAGCCGGGGTTGTATGTCACCGCGGCGATGCAACCCACAGGCTCGTTGTCGAGCCATGCCAACCAGATCCCTTGGCGATCGGTGTTGGCATAGATCTCGATGTCGCCCACTCCGGGAGCGAAATCCTGTTCACGAGCCAACCTTGTGACCACGTCTAGGTCGGAGGGCGTGAACGGTTTGATCTCCAGCATCAACCCTCAGGCGGCGTCAGGCGGCATGGAGAATTGAATCCACACTGGTGGGATAACGACGCACGTAGGCGTTGGTTTCCATGGCGACGATCCGTGCTTCCTTGCGATTGGTCGCATGGAGTTGCAGCGTGTGCCGGCTGCCGTCGTTTTTCTTGTAATGAACAACGAATGGTTGTGCTGCGGAACTCATCGGTTTGTGACCTTGAGGGCGATCCGCAAGCTGGCTGGCCGTAGGGCACAGGCCAGGGCGTGGAATGGTCGGTGGGTTCCCTCAACAATGAGGCTTCCCATGGGTTGAGCTTGAGCAAGGTCGAGCTTCATGGCTTTGCCTCGAATGCAACCGTCTTACTGCGCCTGAAAGCGGGCCTCCAATCCCCATCTGGGGACAATTTGGAGTGATGGGGCGGAACCCCGCAAACTGAGGGTTCTTCCAGGTCAAACGCATGGCGGGGGATCGAAGCCAAACAGCAGAGGGGACTCCGCTTCCCCCTGCGGTGTTTCTCGATGCCCTCAGCCTTGGGCCCGTTGATCTGGCGCCCATGCAGCAATGGTGTGATCTGCAGGCCTGGCCCTCCACCTCCCTCGATGAGCGCTTGGAGCGCTTGCAACATGCCGAGATCGCCATCACCAACAAGATTCCCTTGGATGGCCTGTTGCTTCGCCAGCTGCCCAAGTTGCGCCTGATCTGTGTGGCTGCCACCGGTACCGATCAGATCGACCATGCCGTTTGCGCAGAGCAGGGCATCCGGGTGCACAACGCCGGGCGCTACAGCCGCGCCTCGGTGGTGCAGATCACCTGGGCCTTGATCCTCGAGCTCTGCTGCGCGATGGATCAGCGCCGCCGGGATCTGATCGCTGGCAGCTGGCAGCGCAGCCCGGTGTTTTCGCTGATCGAACCTGAGTTTGATGAACTGGAGGGCCAGACCCTGGTGGTGCTCGGCGCCGGTGATATCGGCCGTGGGGTTCTGGCGATTGGTGCAGCCTTTGGGATGGAGTGCATCGCCCTCACCAGCCGCAGCAGCAGCGCTGAGCTGGAAGCAGCCCTGCGCAAGGCCGATGTGCTCAGCCTTCACGCGCCGCTGACGCCGCACACGCAGAACCTGATCAATGCCCTGCGGCTCAGCTGGATGAAACCCAGCGCCCTGCTCGTCAACATGGCCCGCGGCGGCCTGGTGAATCTGGAGGATCTCTGCGCGGCCTTGCGCCATGGTCAGCTGGCTGGCGCCGCCCTCGATGTGTTGCCTGTGGAACCGCCTGGGCCTGAACTGGAACGGTTGCTTGAAACGCCAAACCTGTTGATCAGTCCCCACATGGGCTGGAGTTCTCGCCAGGCCCGTTGTCGCTTGGTGCACACCCTGGCGGGGCACCTACAGGCCTACGTCGCTGCCATGGCTCGGACTGGTAGCCGTAGGCCATCGTTGTGATCGTGCGGTTAGTCGTGATGGCGTTCGGGGTAGGTGTTCGCCCATGTCTCGGTGGTTGATCCCGCTGGGATGAGCTGTTGATAGGCGCTGCTGTTGAGGATTTCGTCTACGGCTTCCCCCAGGCGTTCCACGGATCGGCTGTTGGGTAGGGCCTGGACCAGCTCTTGATGCATCCGCCGCAGATACCAGGCGCTGCCATCGAGCCCTGCATTGAACTTGTTCCACATGCTTGGATCGCGCCGGGCATCCAGCACCATGTCGCCGGCATTGTGGGCCTTGTCCGCGGCGGTTACCAGCAACGAAATCAGTGGTTTGGCCGCCAGGGAGTTGAGATAGCGGGTCTTCCGCAGCATCCAGGGTTCCTTTTCCCCAATGGCAGCATCAGGGCTTGTGTCGGTGCAGTCGCGCACGATGTCGGCCACCGCTCCCCCGAAGCGTGCGGCGATCGATTCATGGCTTTGGCCAGCGTCTTCGATCGCGTCGTGCAGCAGCGCCGCGATCGCCTGATCTTCATCGCCTCCGTCTTCCCACACCAGGGCGCTGACGCTGATCAGATGGGAGATGTAGGGCACCATTTTTGCTTTGCGCCGTTGCTGACGATGCAATTCCTCAGCCCAGAGCAGGGCTTGTCCATAGCGGGGAGTGATCGTCATGGCAGCTCTAAGAGTGTTTTGAGCATCGCCACCAGCTCCTTTTTGCTGAAACGGTCCAGAGGCGGTGGTGGTGCTTGAACCCCCTGATCATTCAGGGCTTGGCATAGGTCTGCCTTCTTGAGTTTGGAATAACCCCTGATGCCGTTCTCCTTGCACAAACGCTTGAGCGTGGCCACTGTCTGCTGCTTGAACGTTCCCTTTCCAAGCAGTGCCTTGCGATCCACCCGCCCGCTGAGGGGAGCGCTCGCCGCTTCTAGGCCAGCGGTTGCTGCCTTCAGCTCCAGGTCGATCGCCCGCAGAGCCCTCGCATCCGATTCGGCAACCGATCTCAGATTGGCGCGCAGCGCTTCAGCGATCTTGCCCATCGGTTCCCTCCAGGCTGAGTTGCACCGCTTGCTGCTTCTCCACGATGGTATGGAGCTTCTGCTTCGTGGAGGTCCAACGCCGGATGAAGCGAGCGATCGCTTTGATCAAACCACCGAGATAGCCGCCCCCTTGATAGCTGCGCTTGCCCAGCTGATAGGCCCCGAATTCATTCACGAGGTCATCACCAGCGTCTTCCAGTTCCCCCACCACATTGGTCACGATCTCGAGCATTTCGTAGGCCTCTTGGCGCACGTTGGCTTCCCGTTCGGCAATCGCTCGGATCTTGGCTTCCAGTTCTTTCATCGCCGCACGATTCTGGTCTGCCTTGCTGCGATACACCCCGCGGCTAATCATCACCGATTTGTAGCTGTGTCTCAGCGTGCAGTAGGTGTCGTTTAAATCCTCTCGATCTAAAGCAACGGGATCCACAGGAAAGTGACCTGTTGGCAGCAGTGCAGGCATAAAAAAAGAGCAACAGCCCAACCCTCGTTGCTTTGTCTGTTCCTCACATCCCACATCCCAGGGAGCATGGAGAGCTCGTCCATCCCTCAACTAAGGGATGTAAGCGGTCTTGATTTCAGGCTCAATGGGGTTGCGTGCGCTGGAGCCGTGATGCCCCCCTCCTATGACTTGATCCTGATGAAAAAGGGGCGTCTGCAAATCAAAACTGTGCAGGTCTCCAACGCTGATGAGGCATGGCGCCTGGGGCGTGAGCTTCATCCAAACTGCATCCGTGGTGTGGTTCGCCATGAACGCAGCGAAGCTCAATCAGCGGAATCCAGCTAAGACAAGATCACCATCGAACGCTCGTTATGGAGCTGCGCCTGGAGTCGCGCGCAATCAAAGGAGCGATTGATCAAGCGAGGGTTTTGCTTCAACAGCGGCGGGTTGTGGCCTGCATGGGTGATCGCATGGCCTTGATTTGCCTGTGCCTCACCGAACCGATCAGGCCGGTGATGCTGGGAGCAGCCACCACCGAAGACGAAGGCTTTGCCCTGGTGCAGCGCCTCAACCCGGATTTATTGATCTGCAGCTCCGATCTTGAAACGGGCTATGGCATCAACCTGATCAAGCGTGTGCATGCCGTTTCCCCCTCCTGCCAACGCTTGATTGTGTTGGTGCGCGAAACCCAGGCCGTGGTTCGAGAAGCCATGGACGCCTATGCCGATGGCGTGATGTTCAAATCCAGCTTCGGGACGGGGCAGGGGGATTTCATCCAGGCGCTCCAAACCCTCGCCGAAGGGCAGGTGTATTACCCCGAGGAGATTCGTCGCCTGGGCGCGCAAGCGCCGAGGCCCGATCTTCCCCCCTTGGTGGAGGAGCTTTCCAGGCGCGAAATTGAAGTGGTGTCGGCCGTGGCTCTCGGGCTCAGCAACCAAGGCGTGGCCAATCAATTGAACATTTCCCTGGAAACCGTGAAAACCCATGTGATGAATGCCACCGGAAAGCTCGGAGCCCAAGGGCGCACCCAACTGGTGGTGAAAGCGATTGTCTACGGCTTGATCGATCCGCAAGGTTGAGCAGGCGGTTCCGGCAGCAGCCATCGCCCGAAGCGCGCGTACAAGGCAGGAATCACCAGCAACGTGAGCAAGGTGGAGGTGATCAAACCACCCAGCACCACAATCGCCAGCGGCTGGAGAATTTCGTTGCCAGCGCCAAAGGCCAGCGCCAGCGGCAGCATCCCCAATGAGGAGGTGAGCGCTGTCATCAGAATGGCGTTGAGCCGCTCCAGGCTGCCGTTGCGGATTAACGCCATCTGCGCTTCTCCGTTTTGATGCCGCCGGTTGAAGTTATCCACCAGCAACAGACCGTTGCGCACGGCGACACCAAACAGGGTGATGAAGCCAATCAAGGAAGCAATCGACAGCACCCCGCCGCTGAGCAGAACGGCGATCAAACCGCCCACAAGGGCCAGGGGCAGGTTGAGCAGAATCGCAATCGTTGCTGGCCATGAGCGCACGGCTACCACCATCAACAGCGCGATCACCACAGCCGCCAGCACGCTGTAAGTCAGCAAGGAGCGGCTGGCTCTCTGCTCCGCTTCGAATTGGCCTCCGTAGCGGATGCTGTAACCCGAGGGAAGGGTCACCGACTTGGCCACCTGGCTGCGGATCTCATCGACGACAGGGCCCAAAGCCCGACCGGCCACATTCGCTGAGACCACGATCCTGCGGCTCACGTCTTCGCGCTTGATCTCGTTCGGTCCGCGCACCGACGCGATCGTCACGAACGCACCGAGCGGTTTGAGCGCCCCGGAGGCCACCCGGATGGGCACCTGGCGCAGGGCTTCCAGGTCACCGCGTTGATCCGGCGGCAACGCCACCACCACCGGCAACCGGCCCGAGGCCGGTTGCGCTGCGGCGACCTCCTCACCGTGCAAAGCCACCTCCACGGCCTTGGCGACAGCCGCCACGCTCACCCCCTCCTCCAAGGCCACATTTCGGTTGATGTTCACCTGAAATTGGGGCACGGGCAGTTGCGGTTCAAGCTGCAGATCCACCACCCCTGGCGTTGTTGCCACCACCTCTTGCACCCGTTTGCCCAGGCGGCGCAGTTCGTTGAGATCCGGGCCCGAAATTTTGATCGCGATGGCGCTGCGAACGCCGGAGAGCACCTCATCCATTCGATGGGAGATGTAGCCGCCCACATTCGGGGCAACGCCGGGCAGGGCCAGAAACGCTGAGCGGATGCGACCAATCGCAGCGGGGCGATCATCCATGGCCTCCGCGCTGAGCTCCACATCCACATGGGCCGTGTTCACCCCAGCTCCATCGGCATCCCCCGGCGCGCGACCGGCTCGCACCTGCACCCAGCTGACGTCCTTGCTGGATTGAAGTCGTTCGGAGAGCACCTGGCCGGCACGGCTGGTCATCTCCAGGGAGACGCCGGGGTAAAGCACCAACGAATTCACCAGCGACTGCTCGCGAAACTCGGGCAGGAACACACGCCCGAGCGAGGGAAGCACCAGCCCTGCCGCCACCACCCCCGTCAGGGCCAGGGCCAGAACCCGTCTGGGCGATTGCAGGGCCGCATCGAGCAGCGGCTTGTAACAACGTTGGGCGCCGCGCTCCACCCAAGAATCCTCCTGCGGCAGCGGTGCGCGACTGAGCAGCAGGGCGCACAGGGCTGGCGAGAGCGTGAGTGCCACGAGCGTGGAGGCCAGGATCGAGAGCACATAGGCGATCCCCATCGGCATAAAAATGCGCCCTTCCACGCCCGTCAGCGTGAAGATCGGTGCAAACACCACCACGATGATCAAGGTGGAGAACAGCACCGGCTGCCGGACCTCCACCGAGGTGCGGAAGACCACCTCCAGAGGATCCAGAGGTTGCGCCACCTGCCTGTTGCGGCGAAGTCCGCGGTAGCAGTTCTCCATATCAACGATGGCGTCATCAACCACCGAACCAATCGCTACCACCAGGCCCCCCAAGGTCATCGTGTTGAGCTGCAGGCCCACCCCACGCATCAACAGCAGTCCCACCAGCAGCGATAGAGGAATGGCACTCAGAGCAATGCAGGCTGTGCGCCAATTCATCAAAAACAGCCCCAGCACCGCAGCCACAATCACCACTCCCAACAGCAGGGATTCGCTCACATGGCGGATGGCGATCTCGATGAAATGGGCCTGCCGGAACGTGCGTGTCACCGACACATCGGCTGGCAGCAATCCATGTAATTGCTGAACCCGTTGTTCCACAGCCCGCGTCAGTTGAGGGGTGTCCACATCCGGCTTCTTGTTGATCATCAAGACCACCGCCGACCTGCCGTTGAAGCTGGCCTCGCCCCGGCGCAAGCCAGCAGCATTTTTGATAGCCGCCAACTCTCCCAACGAGACAACCTGCCCATCCCTTCCCACCACGGCCGCGCTGCTGAGATCCTTCGCGTCTGCGCTGCTGTTGTCGGTGAGGATCAACCGTTCTTGTCCGCCGGCAATCTGAATTCCGCCCCGTCCACTGAACTGGGCATCAGAGGCCGCGTCCAACACCTCGTTCAGAGCCACGTTGTGTTGCTGGAGCGCCTCGAGGTTGAGTTGGATCTGGGTTTGAGCGAGATCCCCCCCGTAGATCGTCACCTGGGCAACTCCAGGAATGGCAAGCAACGCGTTCTCGTAGCTGCTCTCAATCTGCGAGCGAAGCGCCAACACCTGCTCTGCGCTGGCGGTCTCGGGAAGGGTGAAGGCGTACTGAAGGATGGTGCCGAGGGGCGAGAGCGGTGGAGAAATCACCGGTGCCTCTGCCGACTCAGGCAGCTGGGCGCGCACCTGCTGCAGGCGTCCCGCCACCAACTGCCGGGCCTCCTCCAGCTGCGACGCGTCCATGAACACCACCTGAACCATCGAAAGGCCGGGTTTGGAGGCGGAGCGAACCACATCCACTCCGGTGAGCCCAGTCACCGCCGCTTCAATCGGTTCACTGATCTGCCGCTCGACCTGTTCAGGAGACAGCCCAGGGGCTGCGGTCTGAATCTCCACCTGCGGCGGAGCAAAGGCTGGAAACACATCCATCGGCATCTCCAGGGCGTTCAGCACACCCCAGAGACTGATCAGCAATGAACAAACAACAACGAGCCAGCGGCGGGCGATCGCGCCGCGCAAGATCGCGTTGAGCAGCTTGTTGAGCATCAGGCAATGATCAGCTGTCGTTGCGTCCAGAACCGCGGCCGCGGAGGCCGAACCCTGCTGCTATCACCACAATGACCGCCACTGCGATGCCGCCGGGAACCATCCAGGAGGGGGCGTTCCCCGAGGGATCGGGTGTGGAGAGCTCCTCCACAACCACCGGTTGACGATCTTTTTTCTGAGACTCCGCAAACAACGACAGGCCACCAGAGACCACCACCTGCTCATCGGCCGTGACCCCCTCAAGCACCACTGTGCGATCAGCCACAACGGGGCCCACTTTGATCAACACGGGGTCGTAGGTGTCGCCGCTGCGAACGAACACCAGTGGCTGTCCATCCATATCAAGGATGGCCGCAGTTGGAATCAGTATTTGCCCTTCAGCGGAAACCTGGGGTTGATCGGTGCTGATGCCCAGCAGCTGGTCCTGGGTGGGGCTGGCATTCACCTGATCCACGGAATCGTTCTGGACGAACGCATCTCCGTGGCCCGAATGGGCTAGGGCTGCGGGTAAAACAAGCCCTTGAAGCCCGCCGCCGAGCAAAGCGCAAGTGAGAACCAGTGCACGCATCTCTAGCGACCGAAGCCATAGAAGTTTCAACCCCGCGTGGGTTTTGTGCAATCAAATCGCCATGCTGGGGGCCCGAACGCAGCATCTGTGAACGATCACGCCGAACAAAAGCTCACGGCTCGTGAAATGGTCAGGGCGCACACCTATCCAACCCTGGCTGCGCTCAGCTGTCTCAGCTTGCTGGGCATCACCCTTTTGCTGATTCCCCAAGCCGTGAAAACCCATCGCTACAACAGATGCATCGATGGGCAAATCGCGATGCGTGTGGCGGTCAACCCCAACGGTCTCACCACACCAGGCAACCTGAATTACCTCAAAGCCGTCGAACACTGCGAAGGCCGCTGAAGTCAATGCTTGCGATCAGAACGTTGAAGACGATCTCCCTTGCGCTGATGACTGTTTTATTAGGCATCAGCCCAGCGTTTGCCCATGGCAAGGGCATGTATGCCTCAAAAGCCGAGGCTCAGAAACGAGCCCAGGAGATTGGTTGCAGCACCAGTCATCAAAACAACGGCCGCTGGATGCCTTGTTCGGATGAACGAGAGCTCCACAAACAATTGCGCAAGCAATGAACTCGCCCGTGAAAACGCAACGCCAGGCCCGTCGCATTCACCGCTGGTTCGTGCCGATCGCTGCTGCGCCGCTTTTGCTCACAGCGGGCACAGGCTCGCTTTATAGCCTGCTCTTGGAGCAAGGCATTGATGCTTTCTGGTTGCTCAAAATCCACACCGGACACTTCGGCTGGCTCAACCTCCAACCCTTTTATCCGCTGCTGCTCGGCGTGCTCACCATCGTCGTCACAGGCTCGGGTGTGGTCATGCTGTTAAGGCCGTCCAGGTGATCCCTTCCCTTTGAGATTGGATCAGTAGCGAGCGAAGACGGATGAGCTGCCGTCATGCCCAATCGCTAACACCTCAAAGCTCTCAGCCTGAACCCCCTTCACCTCCATGCCCGGAGAACCAACGGGCATCCCTGGAACAGCGAGGCCTCGAATGTTGGGCCGTTCAGCCAACAGCCGTTGAATCGCGGAAGCAGGAACATGCCCTTCGATCACATAGCCCTCAACGACAGCGGTGTGACAGGAAGCCAACTCGGAGCGAATGCCCCGCTGTTGTTTCACCAAGTTCATGTCTTCCCTGATCTGATCATCGATCCGGAACCCCGCCGCTGCGATGTGCGCTCCCCATTGCGTACAACAACCGCAGCTCGCCGATCGATAGATCGTCAACTCCGGGCCAAGCGCCCCCTTGGTATTGGGCATCAGCCCATGTCCCTTGGCATCGCCATGGGCTTGAGCGGGGTCTAGGGCCCCCATCAAAGAAAGAACCGTGGACGCCCCCACCAAGCTCAGACGAGCCACGGAGGGAACCCAAGCTTGGAATCGAGACGTCTTCATGGAGCTCTTTATAGATCTCCTCATAGAGCTGATCTCAGCGAACCGCTGAGCGCTATGCCTTCAAGACCCCTGCTGGCTGTGGTTGGAATCCAGCGAACAGATGTCGGAGCCCGCCAGGGTGGGATCCGCTTCACAGAGCCGGCGCATGAGCGCGTCGTGATCCACTGCGGAGAGGGATCCGTCGGGCATCCATTTCAAGCAGGTCCTTCCAAGACAGTTGTTGGATCGAGACGGTGTTAACGAGGTCATATCGATTGGTTCGGCTGATGTTCACTCTCTGCTTCCGATCCATGGCTGCAATACCCCCAGATAGGGGCTTTCCAAAGGCATTGGCGGGCGTCATTCATCACGCGATGAATGACGTGATCAAGCGATCATCACGACTGGGTGCTCATCTGGCTGGTTAGCTTGGGATCCAGCAGCCATTCTTTGAATTCCTGTGTCATCGCATAGCTGTCTTCATAGCGCTCCAATTGATCGAGAATCGCAATCCGTTGCATCACGCTGCTGGTGATTTGTGCTTTCACGGAATTGGTATGGGTAGACATGACAAGACCTCAGTGTTGTTGATTCATAGAGATTTCGGCCTGAATGATTCGCATCAATTGCTCCGGTGATTTGTATTGACGGGGCAGGGAACGGTTCAACAACCGCAGACGATCCCAGCAAAGAGTGCGTTGAAGTTTGGCGCTGCTTGTGCCTTGTCTGACAAGGATCTTCAAGGCCTTGCAGTACATCGGATGCTTGGCTTCGAGTTCACCGATGCTGATCTTGGGTGGAGCCATGGATTGGCAGCTCGATAGATCCGAACTTTGCACCCAGCAGGGCTATGGCATCTCCTCCCATTTGGGGACAACCTCGCTGTCCCCAGATTGGGGTAGTGGATGCATGCGGTCGGAACGTTGAATCCCTGCCGTTGCACATGTCTCCATGGATTCAATCGAAACGCACATTGCCAAGGACCGTGAGGAACTGGCCAAGGCCGCAACCAGCGGCGATCGGGCCAAGGTTCGTCACTACGCAACCGAGCTCGAAGAGCTGGAGTCGTATCGCAGCCACCACCCAGGTGAGCACAAGGATCCCACCTCTCTAGAGCTCCATTGTGATCTGAATCCAGAGGCGCCGGAATGCCGTATCTATGACGACTGACAACGACCGAAAAGGATCGGAGGGGTCGCTTAGCAAAGATGGCTGCTAGGAGCAGGGCCTTGCGTGGATCTCACCCCATATCTCCAAAACCAGCCGAAGTCGGCTGATGAGGAACCTCTGCTTTCCGTTGCCATCAACGGCCGGATCGCGCTTGCCATGAAAGGCCGATTCTTCCTTCGTTGTTTCTGCGATAGCTTCAGCGAAAGAGGACGAATCGGTTGCGCCGTAACCGATGAACAAACCTGTTTGCATTATCTGAAGCAGGAGTCATTTGAGCTCCTGCTCTGCACCGATTTGCTTGAGAAAGGCAATGGTTTCGAACTGGCTCGCAAGGCGCGTGAGCTCGATGAAAGCCTGAAGGTGGTTGTTTTATCGCTGAGCGATGCCATTCCCATTGAATACGACAATGCGCCGTGGCTAGAAGCCGTTGTGGCGGAAGCCGACATCATTGAAGACCGCAAGCCGTTGGAAGCGGCGGTGCTGGCGGTGATGGGGCATCACTCCTATCGCAGCCCATCCCTGCGCTCCGACGAACTGCCCTATCTCAGTTGTCCGAGGCTCACCCCTCGGGAATATGAGGTCTTGGATCGCCTCGCCCGCGGCAGGACGGATCGCGAAATTGCTGAAGACCTGATTGTGTCCGAAGAAACAGCCCGTACCTACACCAAGCGATTGCTGCGCACGCTCGAAGTGAATAACAGGGTTCAAGCGGTCCTCAAGGGCATGCGTTGTGGAATGGTTCAGATCTAATCAGAGCGCTGTCTAGAGCCACAAACTTGGCTCCAAGCGGGATTCACCCCAAATGGGGGTAGTGCTCCATGCACCAGCTGCGGCTTAATGATTTCCACGAATTGAGACTGTGGAGATGGCCGCAATCACCTTCACCCATGACCCTTCCATTGCCGAACTCTGTGAAACGGAAGCGGTTTACACCCGAGCCATGCACTATCTGGTGGCTGATGGGGTAAAGGAGAAAGAAGCACGCAAAAGCGTGTGTTGGCGGCGCCTTTACTCGCTCCATCAAGCCCTGCCCAAGCGATACGAGGATCCTCAAACGCTGTTTCTCTCTCTGCAAGCCCATCGTCGCGGCCTGAGGTGAGCAGGATTTTTTACGCGCCACGCGCTGTCTGCCGGTTTGACCACAACGGTGCTTGCTAGCTAGGCCGTTGATGACGGTTGAGGAGGATGATCTCGCAGGAGATCCCAAGCTTCCGTCGCCGTGTCTGCAAACTGGATTAAGTCAAGATCCTGATCATCAATCAGCCCTGAATCAGCCATGAATTCAAAGTCGATCAGGCGCGTCCAATAATCTTTTCCAAACAGAATGATCGGCATGGCATGTTGAGTTCCTACCTGACGCAGCGTTAAGACCTCAAAAAGTTCATCGAGTGTTCCGTACCCGCCTGGGAATAACACAGCGCCAACGGCACGCATCACAAAGTGAAATTTGCGCAGTGCAAAATAATTAAACTTAAAGCAGAGCTCAGGAGTGATATAGGGATTGGGATTTTGTTCGTGTGGGAGTTCAATGTTGAGTCCAATCGAGCGGCAACCCGCATCAAAGGCTCCACGATTAGCGGCTTCCATGATGCCAGGACCGCCGCCGGTCACAATCACATGGGAGGAACAGCAAGGCCTTGTGCTGGTGTCTGACTGACCAAAACGTGAGGCTAAAAAAGCGAATTCCCTCGCCGCATCGTAAAAGGGCGACAGCTCTAAAAGGTTTTTGGCACGGCTCACTTTTCGCTGCAATTGTTTGGAGTTGGGATCCGTATCAAGCTCCCTGATTGCCTTCTCAAGATGGGCTTCTGCTGCTGATCGTTCCTTGAGGCGTGCGCCCCCAAAGACGATGATGGTGGAGGAGATGCCAATCTCTTCAAAGTGAAGCTCAGGCTTGCTGATTTCCAGCAACATCCTCACGCCACGCATCGAGGACGTGTTGAGAAGAGCAAGATCCTGATGCGCGAGCCGATAGGTGTCCGAGTGGATGATTTGCTGAAGGTTGTCAGCCACCCGGGTTGGATCATCACTGGGCCACGTGGAATCAATCGCGTCTGATTTCATGCTTGGTACGGGCGTTACAACATATTTGCTGCCAATTCAGCAAGGGCACTGCGTTCTCCCCGTGTCAGGGTCATGTGGCCCACGAGGGTCTGACCTTTTAAGCGTTCAGCGAGCCAAGTAAGGCCGTTGCTCTCGGCATCCACGTAGGGATTATCAATTTGATACGGGTCACCGGTGAACACGATCTTGGTTCCTTCCCCAACACGCGTCACGATCGTTTTCACCTCATGCGGGGTGAGATTTTGCGCTTCATCCACCACCATGAATTGATGGGGAATCGAGCGACCGCGGATGTAATTGATTGCTTCCACTTCTAGAAGCCCCATCTCGCGAAGGTCAGCCCAGGAGCTTTTGGGCCCACCACCATGGCGGCGGCGATCATCCTTTGGCTCATTGCTCATCGCATCCCCCGTGAGGAAATCAAGGTTGTCCACGATGGGTTGCATCCAAGGAGCAAGTTTTTCTTCCAGGGAACCTGGCAAAAAGCCAATCTCTTTGCCTAAGGAGATCGGGGGACGGGTCACCAACAGGCGGGCATAAAGATGTTGATCAGCAACCTGATGCAAGCCAGCAGCGATCGCCAGCAGGGTTTTACCGGTGCCGGCCTTACCGACAAGCGTGACCAGCTCAACGGAGGGATCCAGAAGCAAGTCGAGGGCGAAATTCTGTTCGCGATTCCGCGGCTTTAGGCGACCAAGACGGGCGCGTTTGAGCCAAACCAGTGGTTCCACGTCTCCTGAATTGCCGCGATGACGTGCCAAAAAGGTGTGGTCTGCGCTGTCGCGATCGATCAGGGTGAGGCCCTCATTGGGTTGCAAAGACGCCACCACATCCGCTGGCAGCGCTTTCACCGAAAGGCGACCCTTTTGGTGCAGCTCATCGATCACATCAGCGGAGACCTTGACGCCCCTGGCCCCTGGATAGAGATCGGAGATCGCCACCTTGTCGTTGGAGTAATCCTGGGCGGCCAGACCCACGGCATCCGCCTTGATGCGCAGATTGGTGTCTTTGGTGATCAACACCACCTCGGGTGGCTCGCTCAAGCCCTTCGCCCGCATCTGTTCCAACGCCACAGCCAGGATGTTGTTGTCACCCCCGCCACCCCGCAATTCCGGTGGCAACTGGGCCAGGGTTTCGGCCCGACAAAAGGCCACTTCCAGGGTTCCTTCACCGTCCGGCGTTAACGGAACACCATCAGCGAGGTTGCCCCGCTCACGCAGACCATCGAGCAGGCGAGCTACACGACGGGAATTCCGCCCCTTTTCAGAGGGATCACGCTTGAACCGATCAATTTCCTCGATCACCTGAATCGGCAGCACGATGCGATCGGCCCCAAAGCTCTTGGGCGCCTCTGGATCATGCAGGAGAACATTGGTATCGAGGACAACGACTTTTTTGTTCACGACAAACCTCTTCCCTTCCATGTTTTCAACCTAGATCGCAAAAAACAGAGGGAACGCTTTGCTTACCAGGACTTCACCGGTTGCAATTAATGGATCCCTTCACAAGGTTTTGATGCGTCATATCCAGATCGAATTCTGTTGATTAAGTCTGTTCATTTGATAGGTCTAGAAAACACGCTGCTCCTGTTCCCCCTAGGGATATTCAGGCGCTCGTCCACGAGCAGGGATCGAAAACCGTTGCCGCACGTCTTCGAGCGGGTCGGCGAAGTGAGTCCATGGATCGATGTCTTTAATCAAATTGCAGGAGACATGGCTGCCATGTTCGAGGCCGGCAAAGATCCGGTCCGGATCCAGCTGACGCCATTCACCAGGAATGAACGGTGAAACACCAATCCCCAGTTCGAATTCCGCCATCACGAACAGGATGACGTCGAAAGGATCGAGCCCTTCAAATCCCGCCTGGAAGCCCACCACAGCGCCTTCCTCCGCAGCCGTGGTGCCGTATCCGCCGAGCACATGGCAGCAGTCGTGCCTGAACACCGGGGGAGGTGGTCCCCCCGGTGTTCCCGGAAAATCGAATTGGTTGATCTCGATGAAGTCGGCATAGGCCTTGCCGAAGCTGCCTGCTGGATAGCTCTTCAGACCTTCAAACCGTTCGCGCATGGCCCGGTCCTCATGGCCACTCAACACCTTGAGTGTTGCCGTCAAAGCCGAGAAGCCACCGGCCTTAATCGTGGCCTCAAGGGCTTGCCGTATGAAGCCCCGGCGCATGATGTCGAAGCGCAGCGCCAGAAGATGCCCCTCCATCACGTTGCGATAGCTGTTCACGGGCCTGGGATCCACTTGGAAGGCCGTGGCTGTCTGCTCCAACAGCTCAAGAGCTTCTGGGCTGGGGGGACCGTCGAACATCGCAATCAGCGTCATGCCCCGCAGGATTCGTTCTCTCCATTCAGGATCCGAATCGCAGCGACGAATGGCGGCGGCGATCGCCGTCGGTTCCAGGCTTGGCAGTGAGGCCAGATCGAGGTCAACGTTGAGCAGGTGATCGCGGATTCCCCGGATACCGGCAAGGGCTCGCTCTGATGGCTTGCCATGCAGCCTGGCCACGGTCATGAGGGCAGGCAATCCAGCCTTCGCCAGGCAGATTCTCAGATCCTGTGGCAGCTGTCGGCTGGGGTGAATCACCATGTTGTTTGAACCTATGGGTTGATGATGAATTCCTTTAAATAACCCTTTGTGCCTAATTAATATCTATTAATTCTAAAGAGCTCTCAATACATTGTCGCTGAGTTTTTCTGCTTGTTTGGCCAGTCCCAGAGACGCTCACACATAAAAAGAGGCCGGAGATCTCGTCTCCAGCCTCTTGAAAGCAACGGTCAAACAACCAGCCTTTCAAGGCTGGCTTTTGAGCGTGAGGGTCAGGGGATGAGAATGGACCAGGCAAAGGCCGAGCCAATTCCGATCCAGACCGCTGCCAGAAGCTGGCGATTGCGTTCTCCCAGCCAGCCTTGAAGCTCCCGTGACAAGGATGTAGCAGCCAAGAGCAGTGCCCCTTGAGCTACCAGCAAACCAAGGCCATAGGCCAGCAGAGGCGTGGGTTCGGCTCCCACGATGGTTCCACCCAGCAGGTAGCCGTGCAGAGCAATCGCTGGCAACAGCGTGATCAAGGGCAACCTCCCCAAAATCACAAGACCTTCAAGCACGAGGGTCAGCGATACAGCGGCCTCAGCCCACGGCGTAAGACTCTCGGAGAGGGGCACAACTTGCGCCACTCCGCTACCGATCAGCCCAAGAGCCAACATCGGCAGCAGCCAACGACGGGGTCGTTCCCAGCTCACAAGGGCGATCGCCACAAGAAAGAGCAGATGGTCTGGGCCCAGAAGCGGGTGACCGATTCCACTCAGCAAGCCCTGCAGCCAAGTCATCTGGCCGCCTTCAGGCATGGCAAAGGGATGATGGGCCAGGGCTGGAGATCCAGCCAAAGCCAAGGTCAAACCACCTAGCAGCACTGAAAGAGCTGGTCTGAGCTGTTTGATTGATGAATTCAAAAATCGATCCTCGTCGAACAAACACGGCGGGCGTTCTGACTGACGACCAACCTGAAAATCAGGACGGGTCGCTTCACAGTTGCGGGACAGTGCCGGACTTTCACCAGACTTTCCCCGTTTCCTCCAGCAGCTGATCACCACCGGAACCGAGTACTCCTTTATAGCGAAGCCCGCTTTGAATCAAACCAAACGGAAACATGAGATCGCGCTGTTGTCAGCGACAGCCGTGCTGCCTGGCCTTGTGATCCCCATCACCCATCACCAGCCGCCAGCCGCGGTCGAAAGGGAATGTTGGTGATCCTCTTTTTATGAAAATAGGGTGGGATGTGGCTTCGGTCTCGATTATTTAAAAGAACACTGATTTGTTATGAATTCATTGAAAATAAGCCCAACCTATGCTTTAATTAATTTAGCGGAGAAGGTGAGTAATTATGCTTGCAGTTAATTGGTTTGGAACGTTTGCTTTAATCGTCTTGATCGCTGGGATGACATGGATTTCCTACGCGGAGACCCATCAAGCCTGCCAACTGGGAAATCACGATAAGCATTAATACTTGCGTTCGAATTTCACTTCGTCTTCTAATTCCGTTCCCGGTTCAAGATGTTTGGTGATGCAGGTCGTGACGCAGACGCCATCGTAAAGCCCACAACTTGTGACGCATTCAAGGTAAGCGTCTACCGCTTCCCATCGTTCTGTGATTGATTCACAGTCGTGTTCATTTTTAAATGCCCTCATCATTTTAATCATGCTGAGAAACGATTACAACGGTTTTTATTTGATGGCAAGTTAATGATTGCGAAATAAATAGTTCCTAGGACTTTGTGCTCAGTGGCTTACTTTCTCTGTTCTTTGAGGTCCTGCTGCTTAATCCAGGCCCTAAGTGTTGCTTGAAGCGTCATCTGAGCCTGAATCTCTCAAATTGCCTGCTTGAAGCCCTTGGCTTTGAGGCAATTGGCGAGTGATCATCTTGGTCATGGCAAAAGACCAGCGCTCATTGGTCGAAGCGCATAAAAATGGGAGGTCTCTCACTCCTCCCATGGTGTCTTGTTTTGACCTTTTGATGATCGGCCCATCAAGCCATGCAGATACGACTGAAGCTTCAGCAAACTCCTTCCAAATGTGTCTGAGGCCAAACCTCCATAAAAAAGACGGTCGTATTCTCCGTCGACCGTCTTACGGATAGGGGTTCCCCAACACCCGACCCGTGTCAATACAAGCGAGTGACGGGACTGATGTCGCTAGAGATACATACCCATTTTTATTTAGAAGGCATAAAAAAAGAGCGGTCCTCCCGACTGCCCTTTTCAGCGAGCATCCAGCACCACTTCCTCCCTAATCATGGCGGCGGAGTTTGCTGTTGTCCTCACGCTGTGCCCCTTTGCGGACACAAAAAAGGAGGGCGTCTAACCCCTCCCATAAAGGCTCTCCGTTCCACCGAAGTCCCCTCGTTACAAACTGTAATGGTTGTCTCTCTTTTGAGGAAGGGCGGTTCTCCTCCCTGGCAGCCGTAACACCATCAAGCCGCTAAAGAATCGCTCAGAAGCGAGCGCGTCCAACCCAGTTTCCGCTCAATCTCCTGGATCATCGCTCCGGCGAGATCCTTTTCAGTAGCGGTTTCGATGCCCTCCAACCCAGGGCTGGAGTTCACCTCCAGCAACAAGGGACCTCGTTCCGAGCGGATGATGTCGACCCCAGCGACATCCAGACCGAGTGCCCTGGTTGCTGCAACGGCAAGCTTGCGCTCTTCAGGTCGGACCCGCACAGCTTGAGCCGAACCCCCCTGATGGATGTTCGAACGAAAATCTCCAACGGCAGCCGTGCGCTCAATGGCCGAAATGAGTTTGCCGCCGATCACAAAACATCGCAGATCCTTCCCTCCTGCCTCCTTGATGAATTCCTGCACCAGCAGGTTGGCGTTGAGGCTTTTCATGGCATTGATCACACTCTCAGCTGCCTTTTGCGTCTCGGCAAGAACGACTCCACGGCCCTGGGCTCCCTCCAACAGCTTGAGGATCAGTGGTGCTCCACCAACCATCTTGATCAGATCTTTGGTGTCTAAGGGGGAACTGGCAAAGCCAGTCACAGGCATGCTCAAGCCATGGCGTACGAAGAGCTGAGACGCCCGTAGTTTGTCGCGAGAGCGCTTGATCGGTTCCGCGGCATTCAGCACGCGGATGCCCATCGCCTCGAATTGTCGGGTAATCGCACAGCCGTAAAAAGTGACACTGGGAAGAACAGGCCCGTGAAATCAAAGCGATGCGTCAATGGCGCAAGGCTTGGTATCCGGATGCTCCGATTTATCCAGTTGTGCTTCGCCCAAATGGCGATCCCAATGCGATGACCGATCTGGTGCGCATGAGCCCAGAGGTGATCGCTGCTATGCGGATGTCAGGCACAAAGCCCACACGCGAGAACAGAGTGCAGTGGTTTCTTGAAGGGATGATCGAGCATCACGGTGGTGCCCTTCAAATGGCCCATGAAGCGCGCAAAAACTCCACGAATCCAACGATCCTTCGACTCGCTCGCGAAATCATCGTGGCCCAACGCAGGGAAATTATTGAGCTGCGAAAGATGTTGCAAAGTGGCGGGATTGATAAACCCGCTTACCACCAGTTCGACGCTCTCTTTGCTCTTTGACCAGCTGCGGAGCTCACATCTTCAACCCATGAAAATTGAATCATGGGTTGGAGTATCAGGTTCTTCCTCGCCAACGGAAATTTTTCAGTGCAAACGCTGCTGAAAATCCCTCTCTTGAATACGTTATTAATTCCTATCCCCTTCTGAAATGGTCCAACCTTTGATGCGCTTTGGTCTTGCGACAACTGCATTTTTGGCCTCATTGAGCATTGGTGGTCTTGCCGCTGACGCCCAACCCGCCGTGATGACGGAAACGATTGCAGTGAGCGACGTGAAGGCTGCTCAAAACAGCTGGTGTGACGCTCTCTTGGCGATCAGCAAGGCGCATGCCGAAGGGGGTATCGCCAAATCCAAACCCCTGGCTGGTGACGTGATCGACGCGGCCTATGGCTACCAGTTTGGTCCTGTGGCTTTCAAACCAACCTGGACCAATGGCGACACCACATTCCGCGCTACCCGCCAAGGCGCCCTTTCCTATTTCGTGGGTGATGATCCCGACTATCCCGATCCTGGTTTTGCCATTGGTACTCCTGGGGCTAATCGCAGTCCCTGGGTCAAGTGTGAGCCTGAAACTTTCGTGATCCAGACCTTCGGCAACACCGCCAATGCCCAGGGTTGGGTGCATGTGGAAGCAGCCGATGGCACCAAGAGCAAGGTGGACAAAACCTTCGGCTACGTGCGTGATGATGACGGCGCCTTGCGCATTGTTCTGCATCACTCTTCCACCCCATTCTCTGGCAATTGATGATCAGAGAGCGGTCATCGTCTTCAACGGCGTGAGTGTTCAACGTTCCTGTGCGATTGAACGGAAAGCTCCCTAGAAGTTCAAGAACGATTGATGGGCCGGAGTTCGACAACTCCGCCCATTTTTTGTGCGGTTAGTTGTCAGAAGACCTTTTCCATGCCTGCTCATGGCAACGATCAAATGGCCCATGAAACGACCAAGCTCACACCAACCCTTCGGCGTTTTCAGTGTGAGCGCTACGCCAGCCATTGATCGGCATCCATGATCTTTTTAATCAGCAAGCCCAGGCGTTTGAACTCGGCGAAGTTCAGCTCGCTCACCGCCTGATCGAGTCCGCAATCCACCCACTCGCCATCGCGCTTCTCGTAGATGGTGAAGTCTTGCTCGAGCGTGTCTCGGCGGATGCTGTAGGTGATGCCGTCCTCATGCGAGAAATCAGCGGATTGGAGCTGCAGGCCCATCGTTGTGCACTTGATTCATCGAGTCATGCTGATGCATGGCTATCACCCTTGGCCCCCTCACTACAAGCCAAAATGAAGTCAAGCGAAGGTCACTGATCGGGGCCTGACGTTTGCTGTTTGACCAATAGATCTTTGCCACGCATCCGCGAAACTCCCCTTCAGATCTGTTGACCCTTGCCTCTTCTATGGCTTCACAAGCGGTGTCGTACTGGCTTCTCCCAGGTCGTGAAGCGCAGGCAGCGTTGGATCAACTCTCTTCTTTGGCTTGCCAACGGATCCGGGCAGGGGTCCGGGTCTGTACGTTGCCTCCGCACATCACGCTCTACAGCGAGCATCTCGATGGAGACCATGGTGTGAGCCAGGAGCAGGTCATTGCTCGACTTCAACAGCTCGCCGAGGACTGCAAACCTGTATGCCTTTGGCCCAAAGCCATTGAAGCAACGTCAATGTTGACGCAGAGTCTTGTGCTGCGCTTCAGCGCCGAGGCCAGGGAGATTTTGTATCCCTACTTTCTGCAGTTGCGTTTCAGCTCTCCTGCTGAGCTCGGCTACCGGCTTGATCCGCACCTCAGTCTGCTGTATTGCCAAGATTTTCTCGACTTAAGGCGCGAGCTCGCTAGGGAATTACCACGTCCAGCAGATCCACTGCTGTTTGAGTCCGTCAGCGCGGTCAAACACCCGCTCATCATCAGCAGTTCTGCTGACATCGCAGCTTGCACCACGCTCCATGCATGTTCGTTGTCCTGCACACGCTGATGAGCTGGGCAGAGTCAGCTGCGCGGGTTCTCGCCTGTGAGCAAGGGAAAGGGGCTTTGGCGTAAAAGCGCGCGGATCCCTAACGCGTCCCTCCAGGTTTGTAGAGGGGTTTCCCAGCCCTCCTCCCAGCGCTGGGCCAGCAGCGGTTGCGCTGTCGCTCCCAGGTTGAGGCCTTAGGCAATCGCCACACCTTTGTTTGCTTGATCCAGTGGTGGGTCTTCTTCGCCAGACTTGGTGTGCGATCGGTCATCTCCGTCTTCCTTTCATGCTCCGTGCTCTGCTGCTGGTCCTCAGTGTTTGCATCAGCACCGCAGCGGCGGCTGCTCCAGCAGCGCCAGTGAGCCGCGACGATCCCGAGTCTGCCGATCTCGGCAGCAAGCGCGTTTCCACGGCAGCGGGTGCGGCCGTTGTGGTCACGGCCAATCCTCTCGCCAGCGAGGCGGCCCTCGCCGTTCTCAAGGCTGGTGGGCATGCCGTGGATGCCTTGGTCACAGCCCAGGCTGTCTTGGCTGTGGTGGAACCGCAGAGCTCCGGACTCGGTGGTGGTGGCTTCCTGTTGCATTGGGATGCCAGCCAACAAGCCCTAGAGGTGCTTGATGGCCGAGAAACGGCACCGCAACGCAGCCGGCCTGATGATTTGCTCAATCCATCCGGAGAGCCTCTCTCCTGGCGGGAGGCCACCAGTCGGCTCGATGCCATTGGCATCCCAGGAACGGTGGCCCTGCTCTGGGATGCCCATCAACGCGATGGACGCCTGCCCTGGGCCACCCTCTTGGAACCGGCCATCGGTCTGGCCCGAGATGGCTTCCGGCCGAGCTCGCGCCTGCTTCGTTCCGTGCGTCTGGCCCAGCGGATCGGTGTGGCCCATAGTCCGGCGTTTCAAGATCTTTATCTGCCGGGTGGCCAACCCCCCCAGCCCGATCGCTTGTTTCGCAACCCAGCCCTGGCGCGCACCCTGCAAGATCTGGCACGCGATGGCGGTTCCTCCTTCTATCGAGGAGCGCTCGCGCAACGCATCCTGGGCGAGCTCATAGAGCTGCAATCTCAGGAGCCTGGATTTCGAGGCTGGAGCCAGGCGGATCTGGCCAGCTATGCCGTGGTGCACCGCGCACCGCTTTGCAATGCGTTTCAGCGTTTGCAGCTCTGCACGGTTCCCCCTCCCAGCAGCGGTGGGCTGGCCGTGTTGCAGACCCTCGCGCTCCTCGATGCATTTAGAGGTCTCACGGCCGAAACCGAGCTGAGCACCTGGCAGCAATTGGCGACAGCTCAGGCCTGGGCTGATGCGGATCGCCTGTATTGGGTTCACGATCCGATCGATGCAGCGATCCCGACCGGGCCACTGCTGGCTCCGGCTTACATCCAGGAGCGTGCCAGAACCATTCGGGATTCAGTCTTCGCGGCTCCCTTCCCTGGGTTGCCGCCAGGGATTGCTCACTATCCCTATGCCCTTCCTCAACAAGGCCAAGAACAGGGCACGACCCAGGTCTCGATTGTGGATTCGGCCGGAAATCTTGCGAGCTACACCGCTTCGGTGGAAACCGTGTTCGGAAGCCGGCATCTGGTAGCTGGCATGGTGATGAACAATCAGCTCACCGACTTCTCCTTTCTGCCCACTCTCCAAGGAAAACCAATCGCCAACCAACGTCTCCCTGGTCGGCGGCCGAGCTCATCGATGGCACCCATGATGGTGTTCCGAAACGGTGAGCCGATCCTGGCGCTCGGTAGCCCAGGCGGGAGAACGATTCCACATGTGCTCAGCCGTGTGTTGCTCGCTTCGTTGATCTGGAACGAGACCCCGGAACGAGCCGTTGCGATGCCCCTTCTCTCCAAGCGTGGCGACACGCTCGTTGTTGAAAAGGACCCGCCTCTCCCATGGCCAGTTCCCGTTGAACAACTCAAAACAGCGGATCAACCGATCCGCTTTCAACGCCTCGGTAGCGGCACTGCCTTGTTGCAGAACATTGATGGCCGCTGGTATGGGGCTGCCGATCCTCGCAGGGAGGGAACAGCCCTGGCTCTTCCCGTTGCAACCAGACCATGACCGCAAAATCAGAGGAGTGATTTCACGTTCAAGAGTGATCTCAGACAATCGCTCTTGCACGCCATCCCACACGGTCTGTCGTCCTGATCCGTAGTTACCAGCGCCAGTCCATGGAGCAGGCGCTGGTCTTGCCGTTTCGCCGCTCCAACTTGCTGATTGCTGCAGGCAGCAGCTGTGATTTCGCCGAATTGTTGCAGGAAAGGCTGGCGCCCTTCGCTTTTGACTACTTTTGGAGCAGGGAATTTTTTTCCATTGCAGTGGAGCCTGCAGAGCTTGCGATGCAATGGAAAGCACAGCCTGAACATATCAAATAATCGTGATCTGGCAAGTAGCGATTAACCTTTAAGAGGCTGATGGATTTGAAAACTTCGAACCAAGAAGACTTTTTTTAAGACCGCTATCCGTGTGAATAATTCTGCTCTCTTCCGTTGCAGTAATAAATTTTTGGACACAAAGCGTACCAATGCTACTAAACCAACAAGCTCGCTGATGCCTTGCAGGACACCACCGAAAAGAGGTAGTTGATTAATGGAGTGAATAAGATTAGCCAATAATGATAAGGTTAACTCAAGCAGAAAGGTTCCAAAGATGGCGAGAAATACAGGATAGATTTGCAGAAATCCCTCAAGATTTAGTCCCTTCAACGACTCCATCCCTTGCTGGAGATAGTCAAAGAATAGTGATGCACTGGGCTCCTTCATATGACTGCTTTGATCTTGGAAAGGAAGAACGCTGAGTTCGCTTGCTCCCGGATCCAGAGGAACTAATGGATCCGGAATCGATTCAACCGCATTCCTTTGCTTTCTGTTTGTAGGAAGTGGCGAGATCTACTCTGGTTCCATAAACGGCAATTCATCTTGATTCGCAGCGTTGTTTTTTTCCATCTCGCGCATCAAGGACTTGCCTCCACTATGAGTGAAAAGAGATCAGTAGAAGATGCTTTTAAGGAAACAATAGATCTAAACACAAAACTCAGCGTTTGGATCCTGAAAAACAACGTTGCTTCATCTTTGAAACGTTAAATTTATATTTAAATGAATATGCATTAAGTGGAGTTGCTGTTGAGTGTCAAGGCTTTAATAGCATTCCTATGAAAAAGAGAGCCACCCGATGAGCAAATCATGTATTGTTAAGTACTCATTGTTTCGATTTTGTGGGAGGTGGAGAGGAGTATGATGAGGAGAATGGAGGGATTGGAGGTCGGACCTCTCGGCTGATACATTAATATTTGAATCAAAGGTTTACTCGATGAATTGTAGGGGCTTTCTTCTATGACTTAACCTGTGGATACTCAAGTAAAGTGATTGATAGTTAAGCTTAAGACGTTGATATCATTGAAGAGGTCTAGTGTTTAATAAGCTGTCGCTAATCTGGTAACACCTGTTTGAAACCTTTGTGTTTAATCACTCGCAAGGGAGTATTAAAGAGATCGCTCAGCTTGTGATCGAGCAGTAATTGGGTTGGAGTTCCATCGTCGCAGATTCTTCCCTCTTTGATGAATAAAATCCTGCTCATTTCTGGAATAATCGTGTCAATACGATGCGTAATCACGAGGAGTGTTGTGCCTTGATTGCAGAGGTCTCTCATGGTGGCTAGGAGTTGATGACATGCTTTGAGATCCAGTGCTCTGCAGGGTTCATCAAGAACTAACACTTTGGGCGAATGCACCAGTGCTCGAGCAATCATGAGCCGTCGTCGTTGGCCATCTGATAATTGTCCGTAGGGTGTCTCCGCAAAGGCTCCTAAATCAAGTTGCTCCATGATGGATTGACTTTTAGCGAGTTGTGGTTGGTTTGGGTTCTGATCACGCCCTAAACGTGTTGCTCCAAAAAAACCACTTAAAATAAGCTCTTTCGCACAAATATGCGGCAAAAATCGATGCTCTAACTCACTCGTTGCAATGCCGATGGACGACCGGAGTTGCCAAATGTTAATGGTGCTTTTCCCAAACAGTTTAAGGTGTGAACTTGGCTTGACAAGCGGGTAAACACTGCGATTGATTAGATTAACGAGTGTGCTTTTGCCAGCACCATTTGGTCCTAATAGTGTTGTTGATTCGCCTAATTTGAGTTTTAAGCTGAGATCATGAATCACAGCTCGACCACCGAGCAAGGCTTCTACATGATTGGCGTCAAACCATATGTCATTCATTGTTCAGATTCGAGGCACCTTGCAGGTATAGCAAGGGAGATAAATAATAGCTAGGATTGTATCCTCAATCTAAATCATACTCTGATCGGCGCATTGAGTTGCTTATAGACCGCAAACTACATCCTTGAACGATGCCGCTAGGATTAACGGTTTAGCTTCTGTCTTCAATGATGTTTCAGGTGTTATCATCGTTATCAGCTTAGATCATGAATTATTTTTTTGAATCGAGCCTAGATCACTGTAAATAAAATCACAAAAGAGAGTGTTATCTATCCGGTTTGAAGTTAGAATAAATGTCTAATGCCTGGCGATCACGATGAAGCTTTTGAAAAGCTGGATTCTCTTGACACCCACTGTTTTATCTCTCGCCGTTTCAAGTCCTCTCTCTGCATCAAGCCTCCAACAGGGCTTGAAGTTGGTCAATAATATTGGGATGCAGGCAGGAAAACTCTATTGTTCTGGTCGTTCCGCTGAAGAATCGTTTGAGAAGGGAACGATGATTGGAATGGCTGAGACGAGTTTGTCGATCGATGAAATCAACAAGCTAGATTTTGAGGATGATGCGTACTCTATACCTATGATTGAGACCATGTTTTCATATACCATTGATAATTGCCCTGGTCGTGCAAAAGGTTTGTTTCGCAGTATCACTGAGATGGAATAAATTGAAATACGCCCAATGATGTATCAACGCACCTTTAGAGGTTTTTTTGTAAAGGCATGAGTGCTGCTAGTAAGCATGATTGAGGCTGAGGGGGATGGTCGTTTTATCTAAATAGTACAAATTGAACCCTTAAACGATATTCCGTATCAAAAGGTGCATTCTTAATTATTTCTACCGTTAACAGGCGTGTGATTCCTGACAGAAGCAGTCCTTTCTCTCTTATCTTCTCATTAATTAGAAGCCTCTCATGTCATCCAATCACCTCTCAAGCCTTAAGTGGAACGATGAAGGTGAGCTTTCGCCACAAGACACTTGGAATCTGGTAACAAAGCTAACCAAAACGGAGGACCAGACAAAGGCCTCAAATCTTCTTCATCTGTCATCAAAGCATTCCCATGCCAAGAAGAAGAAAAAAGATAAGGTGTAGATGCTGATCTTTTAGCTTTCCTGCAATCGATGAACACCTGAATAAATGTTTTAATACCACTTTTTGATTGATTTACTGGTATATCTCTTCTTTGGTTTTAAAAATATTGGCATAGTAAACTTACTTATATTTTAATCTTCTACTCCGGTTCATTAGGCAATATCTCTTTTTGGCTGCGTTTGTAAATCGATTCTCGATGCCTCATTGATGATTTGTTTTTTCTGGATTCCGAATAGATTTCGTCGTTTATTTGTAATTTTTGAAAAAAGTGCTTGATCTTAATGAGTAGAAAAAGGGACCTAATGTCCGAAATTTAGCCAAACAGTGCTGTGTCATAAAAAAGAACGGCCGCATTCTCAAGACCGTCCCTTTTTAGTGAAGCGTTGGCTCCCCAGCACTGGCTTCATCACCACGATGCCGAAACAATCGGCAATTGTCCTTAGTGATACATACTCAATTTTGCGCATAAAAAAAGAACAGTCGACCTCTGCTGACTGTTCTTTTCAGCGATCACAGTCGTGAATCGCCTTGCTCTTAAGCTGGCAAACAATCAAACCGTTGTCTGTAGAGATATCTGCTTATTGATTGAGCCTCAAGAATTGCGCGCACCGCTGTGCCCAGCAATGCTCTGGTGCTGGCGATGCTGCTTCGCGGCGATCAGGGGGTGATCGTTCCTGCCTGCGCTTGAGAAGGAGCCTCAGCCTTTGCCATCGGCTTGAGGTCCCTGTGAATTTGTGCACGAGGCCAGTTGGTGACCACGTGTGTTCAAACGACCCAAGTGCCAGGCGAGGTCACACCGACCTCTACGGCCGAACCTGAGCCATTGAATCCCTATCGATGTTCAGACTTCAGTGAAGGATGCAACTAGGGCTTGAGAAATGAGCCTTCATGGAGTTTGAGGTGATCTGTGACGAACAGCATCTCTTAGAACAACATGATGAACTCTTTGCTTCAAAGGATTGGCAGAAGGGTTTGCCTCGTGATTCTGAAAATACCCTGCGTTAACACCATGATATGTTGAGTGAATTAATTCTAGGATTGAATGATTCTATGGTTCAGGAAAACCAAGCTTCATTTTCTAGAGATTCGTATTTTTCTTTCCGTTCAATGATTTCAAAATCCTCGCAGCGAAATGAGCAGAAAGTGATGTTGATTGGTGTTTTAGGCCAAGCCATCATGGTGGGACTAGGTGTTTGGGTGAGTGTGATTTCTAATTCTCACGCCCTGTTGGTTGATGCCACTTATGCCGGCGTCATGATGTGTTCTCTCGTGATTGGCCTCTGGATTACCCGCAATGTCACTCGCCCCAGAGATCGAAGTTATCCCTATGGATATTCAGGTCAGGAAGCGGTGTATGTGATGTTTCGCTGCTTGATTCTTCTTGGTGTGTTATCCAGCGGTATCTACAGTGCGATCAATACGATTTGGAGTTTTATTGATGGTGATATTCCCGATAAATTAATTTTGGGTCCAGTTCTTTTCTACAGCTTAACCTGTGCTGCTATCTGTGCGTTTCTTTGGTGCATTTATCGCCTTGCTTGGGTTAACAATGGGCGTCAATCAATGATTTTGCGTAATGAAATGTCGAATGCCATAGCAGACGGATCTTATACGGTGACTGTTGGCATTGCTTTGCAGATAAGTCCATTGCTACTGCTTACACCTTTGAGTGGATTGTCTCCTATCTTTGATTCTATTCTCGTTATTATTACCTGTTTTGTGATGGGGAATGAGCCGTTAAAAACGTTCCTTACTGCCCTATGGCAAATCAGTGGTGGTGCAAGCGAGCTGTCCTCAAACCCTTCCCTGAGGAATCCAATCGCTTCTGCCTGCCTGAGCTATGACCTCCCATTAGAGGATCTTTTGATTACGGAATTGGGTCGTAGTACTTGTATTGTTGCCTATTGTTGCCCTGAAGATGCCGTTCTTGGTTCTCAGGTGGATAAGGTTAGGGATGAGATTCAGGTGATTGCGAGAACTGTGCTTAACAGAGACAGTATTTACTCCGAGGTTGTGATTAGCTCAGAGCCCGTATTTACCTAACGCTTGCTTTTCCGCCACCAACCAGAAACTGAAATCCAGTCCGATCCTCGGCTTGCGAGCTTACGCCTAAGTCAAACCACAGTTAAAGCTAGACACAACCAACCGCCGCGCTTTGGCAGAAGCTATGAGAAGGCAAGAGGGCAAAGGCCCCCTTCAAATCTCCAAAGGACGAACCCGTCCCACGATGTAAGCAGGTCGTCACAAAATTCAAGTGCTTGATGCGTGCTAACAAAGAAGGATCTTGAGCTGTTGCTTTGAAAGTATCCGGTCGATTTCTAGCTGATCCGTTTGAACTCGACCACCCGCTGCGAGCGGGGTTAAGCCGTGATCCATCCGCAGTGGCTGTTCATGATCTCAACCGCAGCATGAGCTGGGTTGACCTTGAGGAGTCTTGCAATGCCCTGGCAAGGCGTTATCTCAACCTTGGTCTTCGCCCGGGTGACCGAATTGCCTCCCTGATGCCTAATAGTTTGGAGCTGTTGATTCACTATTTATCGGGCTTGCGCTGTGGTCTTGTTTTAACGCCCCTCAACTATCGCTATACCGTTCCTGAAATCAACCATGCCCTTGAGGTCAGTGGTGCTCGATGTCTTTTGCATCACTGCGAACGTCAGAGTGATGTTGATGCCAGCAATGCCACAAGGGCGTGTGAGCTTGGATGCATCAGGGCGAATGACGCTGGATTTCTTGGAGAGCTCAGCGCTGAGCTGAGCGAAAACTTGGGAGACCTTCCCCCTTTCCAAACAGAGCATGATCCTGACCAGCCTTGCTTTCTGTTTTTCACCTCAGGAAGCACAGGAAAACCGAAGGGTGTCACCCACACCCGCAAAAGCTTGGGCTGGATGTTCTCTTCTGTTGCAGAGGTCACGGGCTTGAAGCCTGGCGAGCAATTCCTTGCTGGTAGTTCGTTATCTCATATCGCTTCATCGACGTTTGCCTTGTCTGCGTTGTGCCGTGGTGCCTCTGTGTTGGTCCCGAACAATCTCAGTTGCCACTGCCTTGAAACCTTGCTTCGCCAGCACCATCCCCAGGTCGTCATGGCCTTACCTGTCACGCTCTTTAGCCTTGTGCGCGATGAACGTCTCCAACGCAGCGACTTTTCATCGGTTCGGCTTTGCATCAGTGGTGGAGACAAGGTGAACCATCAGTTGCATGTGGAGTTTGAACAGGCCACAGGTCAGCGCATTGATGAGTGCTACGGCATGAGCGAGATTGGCTTTGCAAGCCTCTCCCCGATTGGAGGTGAAAATCGGATTGGGTCTGTTGGGCAGATGTGTCCTGGGTTTGAAGGTTGCATTCGCTCAGCCGATGGACGAGAGCTGAGCAGTGGTGAGGAGGGGGTTCTCTGGGTGAAGTCGCCCACCTTGACGGTCGGATATTGGAATAATCCTGCGGCTACGGCAGAAACCATTCAGGAGGGTTGGTTGAATACTGGTGACGCCATGCGTCTTGATGATGATGGTTACCTCTGGTTCTGCGGACGCCGAAAACAAATCATTGTTCACGATGGATCGAATATTTGTCCCCAAGATGTGGAGGAAGCCTTGATGGAGCATCCCGCTGTGGATCAGGCAGGTGTGATCGGAATTGAAGACGACGTGCATGGCCAAAATGTGCATGCTTATGTGTCCTTCAAAACAGGATGTTCAGTGCCCACCATTCCAGACTTAATCTCCTTTGCCCGTGATCGCGTGGGGTATAAGGCGCCGGAAGTCTTGCAGGTTCTTCCCTCCCTTCCCCTGAATTCTGTGGGAAAAATCAACCGCGTGGCTCTTCATGCTCTTGTCTCTAAGCATTAAGACTCAGACCTTGCAACCATTCTTTAATGGTTCAACGTCTGTCTGCAGGAGTCAATAAGAGGGGTCAAATATCTTCTGCTCTCTAAGATTGATTGGTAAGGAGTGTCTTAAGTCTATAAAGGAGAAATAAAAACACTCCTATCCTTCATGAGCTCTCGAAATGGATGTGTTATGAGCCCGATGTAACCATCGTTTTAAATGCCTCATTGCCCGACTCATCGGCCAGCTCTGTCAACAGTGCTTTGCTGTCTTCACCAAGATTTTCAAGGGTCTTCGCCGTATAGTCATAGTTATCAAAAATGGTTTCTACCGACCAGATATAATCATTTTCAATGGCATAGCTACAAATACTTTTTACTACTTCGTCTTGAGTGGCCCTAATTCCTTTGTCCCACAAGTCTTTAACGATGAAGTCCACCGTAACGGTTCCTTCAAGCATTGGGTCGAGATCAAACGCCAGTACACAGCCGAGTTCATTGAAGGTTTCAACCCAGGCACTGTTGGTTTCTAGGCAGCCCTTGATAATGGAATGAGCCTCTTGTTTTGTGGTCACTTGAAACCAGTCAGATCATTTATTAATAATGCATCAACCCAGACTTTGCCTTGATGTTTCAGAAATATTTTGTTCGCAATGTCTGACAAATCCATCCAAGGCGGAGACAATGCGATCACGACTTGGATCTTGAAGCCGTAAACCTGGTTCGTAGGACCAACTCTTGGAGCCTCACTGTCAAGGTTTTGATGAAAGTTTGTGTTTCATGACAGGGAAGATCCTTCCTCTGCATCAGGATTGATTTGGATTGTTGGAATATTTAGATCTGAGAAATTTGTAATCATTTTAGGTTTGGCTGTATGGCCGCCCTCCTCAACGGTTTTTGGCTGAATCCATCAGAAAAGATCGAGGATGAGCTAGAGCTACTGAGGAGAGAGCAACGCGTCATGACTGCAGCGACACTGACCTCACTCCCCTTGCAGAACTGCAGTTTTGAGCGTTTTGGCACTGCGATCATCCCGGTGGATGACATGACACCCCATCGCGACACCGACGCCAAGCTCAAATTTGAGGGGTCTGACCTGCGCTATTACGTCATGCGTGTACGTCAACGACCGGCGGTGTTGGCGAGCATGACCCGCCATCAGCGGGCCACCCAGTGTTTAGGTTCAGCCGATGCTCAGCCTTGGTGGTTGGCCGTAGCCGCTCCAACGCTCCAACCTGAACAGCTCTGTGCTGCATCCGTGCAATTGGTGGAGGTCCTTCCGGGTGAAGCCGTGCAGCTTCATCTGGGCACTTGGCATGCTGGGCCATTTTTTCAGGCGCCAACGGCCTTGTTTTACAACCTGGAGCTGGGAGATACCAATCTCACCGATCATAATTTTCATGCTCTTGCTGCTCCCATCAGCCTGAAGTTGGATTGATTCATTCCCTCCAGGAACCGAGTCCCAGTTGCAGTCGATCTGCTACTGATGATCCTCTGGTAAGCGATCGAAGCGAATGAGCACCACCAATGGCTTGCGTCCGCTTCCCTGCAGAACGGGTCCGTTGATCGGGGTGCGCGAATCCATCGCCTACCTGAGGGATCCTGATGGGTTTATCGCTGAACGCCATCAACAATTTGGTCCTGTGTTTGGAACAACCCTCTTCTTTCGACCGACGGCTGTGTTGGGTGGTCCTGAAGCGGTGGAGCAATTCATTCGTCTCGAGAGCAGCATCAGTGAAAGCGCCTTACCTCCTGCCTTCACCGCACTGCATACCGCCGATGGTGCTTTAAATCAGGCTGGTGAGAAACATCGTTCCACGCGGCGTGGTTATGCCGCCCTTTTCAGCCCAAGCAATCTGGAGTCGTACCTCCCTGGGATCAACCGCAGCATGGTGCGGTTCACTGCCGACATTGCTCAGCGAGGAAGCACCTCCATAGCCCTGGAGGCAAAGCATCTTTGTCTCAATCTCTATGCCGAACTCTTTGCTGGTGAATCGTTAACAACAAAGGAGATCGAAGCCTTTATCTCTTACAACGATGCTCTTTTAAGTCTGAGCAAGCAGCTTCCATCCTTTCGTCGGGGAGAGAAGGCGCTAGCTGAGCTTCAACAGAGCATGCACGGGCGCCTGGAAAAACATCGACGCGGTGAACTGGACGGGGCTTGTTTCAGGATTTTTACTGACAATCTCGATGAACATGGCCAGCCATGGAGCGACGAGCGCATAGCGACCGCCACGGTGTTGATGGTTTGGGGGGCCTACATCGAAGTTGCCTCCCTTATGGCCAGTTGTTTGATTCAAACCAGACAGCGTCCTGATGTGAGAGATCGGATTCTCAAGGAAGCCGCGATTCACAATTTGGAGAACCCTGCCAGCTCTAGCCATCTCGCTGCATGGGATCTTCCCTTCGTTCAAGGAGTGCTGCGCGAATCGCTTCGATTAATCCCTCCGGCCGGAGGTGGTTTCAGGTTGACCTCTGAGGACATTGAGGTTTCCGGTTACAGGATTCCTGCTGGCACCGTCGTGACGGCCGACCCGCGGATCGGAAACAGCATGTCGGCACTGTTTCCGGAGCCTCAGTCGTTCACTCCAGAACGCTGGATGCGTGACCTCGACGGCAACAACAACCTCAATCCCACCCGTGGATGCCCTTTTGCAGGCAGTGCCCTGCGCCTGCCCAAAGAGGGTTGGTTCCCTGGGGGCATCGGCAAACATGGTTGCCCAGGCTTGCCATTGGCTGAGCTCAGCGTGAGGGTGTTTTTGGTTCGCTGGATGCAAACGATTCAGAATTGGGAGGGTGCTTCAGAGCAGACCGCAGCGATTCCTTACACCCTTGTTCCGATTCGAATTCCCACAGATGCCTATCGCTTGAACGTTGTATCTTCACGCTAGCCGTTGTCATTCAGAGACTCTTGTTGAATGGTTTTGTTTGTTTGATACCAGAATATTTTGTAGCGTGTGTACTGATTAAATTCTTGGCCTATGAGAGATTAGATGTTGTCTCTTTGTGAGTATGGCCAAGCTACGCCTGTTCATTTATGCCGCCACCGCATTCGCTGGAGTGGCTTGGCCTTGGTATTGCATCTACCAGTTTATTCAAGAAACGGAAGCTTTAGGCCTCACCGACCCCCTTGCAATTGTTGACCTGTTTTCTCAAGGCGTTTGGGCGAATGCTTCCGCCGGTTTCATCGCGGCCGACCTGACTCTCGTTCTGATAGCTGCCTTTGCATTCATGGTTGCTGAGGCGATGAGGCTCAAGATGAAATATTGGTATCTTTACTTTGTCGCTACTTTTGGAATTTCCTTCGCCTTTTCATTCGGACTCTTTATGTTTAATAGGGAGCGTAATTTAATGCGTTCGTCCCATGTATCAGGTTAGCCATCGGTGTTAATTTCCTCCCCTAGCTGGTTGTTTAGGCCTCTGCTCACGGAGGCAGGAAAGGTGCCTTGTCTCCGCTCTGTCGGGTCTGTTCTGAATTGCACTGTGCCTGCTGTCGTGCAGATCATCAGCGCGATGATGGTTGAAGACTCGTCTCTGCTTCGCCCATGATTCGCTCCAGAGCTGCGGTGGCATGGGCTCCAGGCGAGCCCTTGGATGTCACCGAGATCGATGTGGCCCCACCCCGCGCAGGCGAAGTGCTTCTGCGTGTGGTGGCGACAGGGGTTTGTCATACAGACGCCTACACGCTGTCTGGTTCAGATCCTGAAGGTCTATTCCCTGCGGTGCTGGGACATGAAGGTGGAGCCGTTGTTGAGGAGATCGGCGAAGGCGTGACCTCCGTGGCAGTAGGCGACCACGTGATCCCCTTGTACACGCCCGAATGTGGGCGTTGTCGTTTTTGTCTTTCCGGTAAGACGAACCTGTGTCAGGCGATCCGTTCAACCCAGGGAAAGGGGGTGATGCCCGATGGGAGCAGTCGTTTTTCACGTGATAATCAGATGATTCATCACTACATGGGGACGTCGACATTCTCCGAGTACACCGTTCTGCCGGAGATTGCCGTTGCCAAGATCAACCCTGATGCGCCTTTGGACAAGGTGTGCTTGCTTGGCTGTGGTGTGACCACGGGGATTGGTGCGGTCCACAACACGGCCAAGGTGGAACCTGGCAGCAGCGTGGCCGTTTTTGGTCTTGGTGGCATTGGCTTGGCGGTGATCATTGGTGCGGTTCAGGCTGGAGCCGAGCGGATTATTGGAATCGATCTCAATCCCGCAAAGTTCGCCATCGCCGAACAGCTTGGAGCCACCGAATGCATCAACCCCCGCGACCATGCGGCCCCCATCCAAGAGGTTTTGATTGAACGCACCGATGGTGGGGTCGACTACTCCTTTGAGTGCATTGGCAATGTGGATGTGATGCGTGCCGCACTGGAGTCATGCCATAAGGGCTGGGGTGAATCCACCATCATTGGTGTGGCGGGAGCTGGCCAGGAGATCAGCACCCGGCCGTTTCAACTGGTTACCGGCAGGGTGTGGCGCGGCTCTGCTTTTGGAGGGGTTCGTGGACGCAGCCAATTGCCCGGTTTTGTGGAGCGCTATCAAGCGGGGGAGATTCCTCTCGAGAGCTTCATCACCCACACCATGGAATTGAAGGACATCAACCGAGCTTTTGAGCTGATGCACGCGGGCGAAAGTATTCGCACGGTTGTGCACTTTTAGCGGAGCGTTTAATAGGAATGGAATTGATCAGCAGCCAACGTTGTTTTAACGGCGAACAACGCCGCTACCGCTTGCAGTCTGCGCAGCTGAAGGGCAGCAGCACCGTGGGTGTGTTTTTGCCTCCGAGTGCTCTCAAAGCGAATGCGGCATCTGTGCCGGCATTGATTTGGCTGTCTGGACTCACCTGTAGCGATGAGAATTTCGTGCAGAAAGCCGGAGCCCAGAGGCGAGCTGCTGAACTAGGCCTGGCCTTGATCACTCCCGATACCAGCCCAAGGGGAGAGGATGTTCCCAGCGATCCCTCGGGTCAATGGGATTTTGGTGATGGCGCCGGTTTTTACGTTGATGCAGACCAAGACCCCTGGTCTGAGCACTACCGCATGCATAGCTATGTCCTGGAGGAACTTCCTTCACGGCTTTGCGCTGAATTGCCCCTTGATCGTCAGCGTCTAGGCCTATCCGGCCATTCGATGGGAGGCCATGGCGCCTTGGTTCTTGGTTTGCGGCATCCAGACTGCTTTCAATCCATATCAGCAGTCGCTCCGATTTGCCATCCCAGCCAATGCCCCTGGGGGCAAAAAGCGTTTGGTTATTTTTTTGGCACCACCCCTGAAGCACAAGCCCGATGGCGCCATTGGGATGCCGTCGCCTTGTTGGAGGATGGCTATCAGCGAAAGGATCAGCTTTTGGTTGACCTGGGCTCCGCTGATCCCTTCCTGCAAGAACAGTTACGTCCAGAGGATTTGAGGAGTGCCGCCGCTAACCACCACCAACCACTGGCGTTACTGATTCACGAGGGGTACGACCACAGCTATTTTTTCGTCGCAAGCGTGATTGATCGCCACCTGGATCATCATGGGCGAGCGCTTGGTTTATTGGGTTAAGGGAACAAATGATGATGAACAGATCACTTGATCACAAATAATCGTTGAGGGATCGTGATGAAGATCCTTTTGAAAGAGATCCCCTAGAGCTTCACTGAGGTCTGATTTGATCAAAAACAGTAGCCGTACCATCTTGGGCAATCGCAAGAACATCAAAGGCTTCTGGTGATACGCCGGCTGTTTCCATGCCAGGAGATCCCATGGGCATTCCAGGAGCTGCGAGTCCTCTGATATCAGGTCGTTCGTGCAACATTTTTTTGATGGATGCTGCTGGAACATGCCCTTCCACCACATAGCCATCCACAATGGCCGTGTGGCAAGACGCCAGCTCCTCGGTGATGCCATTGGCTTGTTTGAAGGCGTCCATCGCATTGATCACCTTGTCTTGGATTGGGAATCCTGCTGCTTCAACGTGTTCAGCCCATTTTGTGCAGCAACCACAACTTTCAGATCGATAAATGGCGATCTCGGGGAGGGGCGTCGCAGCCAATGGTGTCGCTAGGCCATCCCTCAGCTGAGCATCAGCAGGAAGTGGCAGGATGGTGAAAAATAGAGCCATCAAAAACCCTAAACAAATCCGTTCCATCTCTATCTGCTCAGCAACGTTCCAATGATAATAAGTGAAGGCTCTTCTATGATCCTCGCTCGCTGTTTTGAAGGCTATTTTTCACTCCTGAATATTCATATAAACGGAACACCCATCGCAATGGAACGTTAATTTGTTTTGAACATCAATTTGTTGTGAACATCAATGTCAGTATTGAACGCCTCGATGCGATCTCGATCTTAAGGAAGAAAAGGGCTTAAATCGTTGATGGCAAGGCGTTTATAACGTCATCAAGGCGACTTCAGCGCATAATCCTGGCCCGAAGGCAAGGGCGACGCATGGTCCATGACAATCATCTTGACGCATATGGTCAAGCACAAACAAAATAGTGGCTGAAGACATGTTTCCATAGCGACTAAGAATATGTTTGGAATGAGCAAGTTGATCCTCTCTGAGAGTCAATGATTCAGCACATGCTTGAAGAATTCTTGGCCCCCCAGGGTGAATAGCCCAATGTTGAATGGCATTGAGATCGATGCCACGGACCTGCAGCCATTGGCTAAGCCATGGTTGCAAGGTCGTCGCAATCGCCTTTGGTACTTTTGGGGATAAGCCCATAGAAAAGCCATGATCTCCAATCTGCCAATGCATTAAATCGCGGGTTTCCGGAATCACCGTGGATCCAGATGCCTCTAGCAACAGTCCTGTTGAACTCGATCCCGGGGAGGTTGATTCAGCATGTGTCGCGACCAAAGCGGCGGCACCATCGGCAAATAACGTGTTGGCCACAACATGTTCAGGATTCCAGCCATATTGCAAATGAAGACTGCATAATTCCACGGCGCAAAGCAAAACCACCGCTTCGGGATCAGCTTTGACAAAGGCATGGGCGACGCGTAAACCGTTGATTGCTGCATGACACCCCATGAACCCCACATGGGTCCGTTGGACATTGGGCGGAAGCTGAAGTTGATCAATGAGATCACAATCAACGCCGGGAGCATGAAATCCTGTACAGCTGATGGTGATCAGATGGGTGATTTGTTGAACAGAGATTGATGACTCATCCAGTGCCCGTTGGCATGCTTCGAGCGCCAATGAGGAGGCATGCAGTCGAAACGCCTCCATCCGTACGGCCGTGTTGGGGCTATCAACCCCATAAAACGGCAAGCGCTCATGGATTGTTTGCTGTGGATCGCCAGTTAATAAAACACTTCCCCTGGTTTCCACTTGTGATCGCCTTTGAATGCGGCGTACGAGCGAGGCTCGCTCGGGATGATCTGCGCTGACCCATTCAGACAGGGTTGTCGACTCTGTTTGATTGACGGATTGCGTAGGGACTGCGGTCCCGAGCCCGAGAACACTCAGTGGCATGGCTCACCTAAAGGCGTTGGCAGCTTGACCTCGTTCAGGTTGGAGATGATCTGTTCAGACAGTGAGGGCCAACGTCTGATCAGTTCAAATAACACGGTTGTGGGGGCGGGGCGTTTCAAGACGGTGGATAAGGCTCGGCAGACCGATTGCCGCCTGCCGATGTGCCATTGCAGAGCTTTTTTCCAGCGCGCTTCTAAATCGTCGCTCCAACCTTCCAGTCCTTCCAGAACGAATGGCGCTGCTGCTGCGCCTGCCGTTAAGGCCCAAGCCATCCCCTCACCGGTGAAGGGCTCGACATAACCTGCGGCATCGCCCATCACAAGAAAACGTTCTCCAGCTACCTCGTCTGAACTGCGGCTAAGCGCTGGAGTGAGTTGCCAGCGTTGACCTCGCTCCAGGGCCGCCGGTACTGGAAATCCAGCCTGTTTTAAAACATTCTGAGCGGCATCAACGGCTCCTTGTCCCTTGGAGAGGACTTGGCGATCAAAGGCTCCTGCAAGATTGAGCAATCCATCCTCCCGGCGCACTAAGCCCACATAGCCCTGGTCGCCAATCGCCATATGAATGGCTCCCGCGGGGTAGTGAGAAGACTCATCATCAACGACGCAGCCGGCGCCATGTCTTGATTGCTTGCGAATCCTGCTTTGTCCTGCTTCGTTTTTGGGAAGGCAACGCTGGGACAGGCCAGCGGCCACAAGCACAACCCGTGCTTTGACAGAACGGCTCATTCCACTGTGATGGTCCTTTAGGCGCACGCTCCTGTACCCAGGGCTTGCTGACTCAACTTGGGCTGTCATCTCGAAGCGTGCTGATGCTCCAGCGTTCATGGCTGCCTCGATGAGGGCTTGATCGAATCGTTCCCGCGAAAGCGCAAAGCCATCTGGTAGAGCCAATGATGTTTCACGTCCACGCAGTCCAAGTCTCAAGCTTTGCAGTGCTTGCCCGCCGCAATCCACAATCAAATTGTGCTGACCTCGCGAACTCAAAATGGCTTGAGCCTGATTGTTGAAACAGCATCCACAAACTTTCCAACGCGGGAACGCGCGTTGTTCAACGAGCAACACGCGCAACCCCCGTTGTGCACAATCCAAAGCAGCCAGACCTCCAGCAGGCCCACCACCAATAATCACAACATCCCACAGGGTTTGCATCTCAATCTCGTTCCCAGCTCAAGAGGTAACGCTCCGGCCACGAGCGTTTGATCTGCGCGTTCTCAAGACCTGCCCGCTTCGCGATGGCCATCATTTCATCGGGTTTCAGGGCGCCGCGTACAGACAGAAGGCCATCGGTATGAACCACCCAGGAGCGACTTAAAAGCCTGGTGCCAATCCAGGCCAATCCAAAACCAAGCCTGCTACGAATGAGGTCATCCACCAGGACGAGTTGTCGTGATCGCAGCGCCATCCCCTCTAAAAGACGGACCACATCAAGCTCATCTAAGTGATGTGCGAACAGCGTGCAATACACCACATCAAAGCTGCTTTGGTCTGTTGGTGTTGCCAAGGCATCAGCAGTAAAAAACGTGAGCGCTGCTTTTCGTGTCCTTGCATTGGTCCGAGCAATTTCAACAGCTTCAGGATTGAGATCACAGGCATGAAGATCCAGTGCCAACCCCTTTTGCTTGGCCATCAGCGCGAGGTCGATGGCGGTATCACCCCCCCCACAGGCAAGTTCAAGAACGCGCAGTGGCTTTGTCAGCCGAGTCTTTGCAAGGGCCTCGATGGGGCGAAACAAACCGGCGGAACAGCGACTGATCGTATTAATTCGCCGCAAGCCCATCAATGCTTTTGCATGCTCCCCTGGGTCAAGGCCAGGTTGATCCATCACTTCCGGTTGACGATCGCGGTTGTTGAGCGCAGCACCCCAGATCATCAAATGAGCCTTGTTGTCTCAACACGCTAAGAAAAAATTTATCAAAGTCGGTGCTGTCCGTGATTCATGTGAATGCAACGGCTCGCAAATGCATCAGCGTGAAATGTTCGCATAAACACTTTGGCCGTCGCCTGGAAGGATGGACAGGTCTTGAGATTTTATTTTTCTGCCAATATTGACATCAAGTTCTCCATCCTCGTCTGAGCCATACAGCTCAAAGCTAAGTTTGAAACCTTGTACTGTTTGATAGTCGTAAAATGTGCAATTTCCTTTTTGATTGTTAACCCTGCCTTCTGTTGAGTATTTTGCTTCTCCTCTCTCCTTTAATAGATAGGAGATCCCTTCATGGTCAATAACGTTTGGTAGTGGCAAGCTCAACCGTAGTTGATCTTCAGGGACTGGAGTAAGCCAGCTCACTTCTAGCCAATCGTCCTCAACAACCACGAGCCATGCTGCATCATCATTATCTCGCAACAGATACTCAACCCATTCGAATTGATCCTGTTGATATCGGTATATGGTTTCAAGAATCCAATCACGCTCTTGATATTGAACAACATCTCCAATCTGAATATTGAATAACGTTCTTTCTGTTGGTTGCTTGCCTTTAAGCCTTGCATGACGACCTACGGACATCCGTTTAGATCGAAACTGCAACCATATAAAAAGGGCTGCAAAAAATCCTAAAATGAGAATAAAAAGCATTAGCGGATGGGGGCTGACCAGCGATCTCTACGTTGATAGTCAATCAGAATGGGCCGAGAGAGTCGATTCGCCTGCACGGAATCTTGATCAGACGGCCTGTAGTCCTTTGGGAATTGCAGCATTCGCTCAAGTTGAGCTCGATCAAACCAACGCGCTTCAAAAGGCACAGGCTGAAAAGTGAGAGGTTGTTTCTCCCGATGAGCGAGCACAAATCCCCATGGCCCAAAACTTGGCACCGTCACGCTGTAAGGATGGGTCTTCACCGGGAAGTGCTGAAGACTTTTTTCGATTGACGCCAGGACCAACGGCGTAAAGAAGGGAGTACTGGCCTGTGTGACGAACACTCCGTTGCTCCCCATTAAAGGAAGCAAACGGCTGTAGAAACCCACGCTGTAAAGCCGTGCCACCGCCGCAGTGTCGGGATCAGGAAAGTCGGCAATCACCACATCAAATGGCCCAGGCAGATCAGGCAGTAAACCGAACGCGTCGCCTACCTCAACATTCACTCTTGGATCGGCAAAGCTGTTCTGATTCAGGCGTTGAAGAGCTGGGTGTTCTTGAGCCAAGGTCAGCATTGCTTGATCGAGTTCGATCAGGTCGACCCTTTCCACGTTGGGCCAACGCAACACTTCTCTCAGGGCTAGTCCATCGCCGGCTCCGAGGAGAAGGACGCGTTTGGGGTTTGGGTGAGCAGCCATCGCTGGATGGACCAAGGCTTCGTGGTAGCGGTATTCATCACGACTTGAAAACTGAAGATTTCCATCTAAATAAAGACGCATATCTCCGCGTCGACGCGTTAGGACGATTCGCTGAAATCGACTTTGAGTTCTGCTAATGACGGGGTCTGAGTAGAGGCTATCTTCGATCCGATCTCCCAAAGGAATAGAGAAGAATCCACCTGCTGCAATCAAGGGAATGGAAAACAATGCTCCCCGTCGCCAGCGACGTAAATCGTCGAACGTCCAGCTAAGCCAGCATGCACATCCAATCGGTACCAAGGCCAGAGCCGCTGCGGTGGGAAGCAAACCAAGTGTTGGTAAGAGCAGCAATGGGAAGGACAAAGCCCCAAGCAATGACCCGAAATAATCAAGCGCTAGAACCCTGGCCAAGACTTGTCTGAGTTGCTGCTGTGTTTCCAGCAGTCGGGTGATCAGCGGAAGCTCCATTCCTCCCAAGATGCCCACCAAAATGGTGAGGACAACCACGGCTAACCAAAGAGGACCATCAACGGCGAAGAGTTGAAACAAGGCCAATGGTCCCAAAAGACACAAAGGGCAAAGACTCAGTTCAACGAGAAACAAACAGCGCAGTAATGCAGCCCGTGGTGTTGAAGACACCGCTAAAAACTCTGTTATCCAGGCTCCAAGGCCCATCGCCGCAAGAAACGTGCCCACAACCACACCCGTCGCCAAAGTGGCGTTACCAGCTAGGTAGCTGGCTTGGGTTACAAGCAAGAGCTCAAGGATCAGTCCGGCTGCAGATGAAAGCATCGCCGTCACCAACAACACGCGTACCTGGCTTGGTGCGATGGAACGATTCACTTCACACCGGATGGTCCACGTCCTTGAAATCCACCCCAATCTTGTCGTGAATTGGTCCGCCAGAGACCGCCACTGCTGTAACCCCGGTACACCACACCACCCGCTGATGATGGTTGGCTGTTTGGTGATCCGTTACTCCCTAAGCGGTAAACCGCTGGACGGTTGATCGCAGCATTCGTTCCCATCATCATCGCCGAAATGGCTAGGAACAAAAGAAGAGGACGATGCATCAATCGATCCTCCTAATATTGAGTGGCCGCATAGAAACAATCCGATCGCGTAAGTCGAAATCAATCCATTCCTGCTCTAAGTATTCAGTTCGCTCCGGTATCGACATGCGGAATCTAAGACTTCTGCGTTTGGGGTTATAAAAGAACAATCGTTTATTAAATTTCCAGTAGGGTGGGTCATCTTCATCGCTTGCTGATTTCTTCATAAGACAAACATTGATATCCTCTCTCCTAACGACTAATCCATTGCCATCAATGATCTCAAGATTGAGATTCAACCGCTCACGTCCAAGGGTCTTGGACGGTGAATTCATTTCAGAAATCAGTTCATAACGCCCAATCATTTTGATCATGATGACACCTTTCTCGTAATCCATTCGAGTGCCACTGGATGCTTCGAGTAGATCATCGATTCGACCACCAAAGCGTCGACGCCCTTGGCAGTAAATGCTATTCAAAAACATTATAACAATCCCTAAACTAATCCAAAATGTCCAAACTGTAAGACCGCTATCGATGTAACGATCTTTTATCTCGAGACGCAAGGGGAGTTGCGCTTGGAGGGATTGACCAGCTTGATCTTCGAGGCCGTCGACGGCAAAACGAAGCCGGTACTGACCTGTTTGATTGGGCTTGATAAGGACCTTGTAATAACTATCTGATTCGTCGTAAATACCCGATTCCCCGTCCTCCTGCCACGTTCCTCTTTCTCTCCAGCCTTCCTTGTCGAAAGCTAAAACAACTTGGTCAGATGCATTTAATAATTCAGTGGAGAGCGAGACTGCAGCATTGACAGGCAGGCCCACATAGGCATAGAGGCGAGTGGCACCAATGGCATCGGCATCCAGCCTAAAAGGCTCACTCAGCCTCACATCTCCAGTGCTTGGCAAGGTCAGCTCCTGGTTCAGGAGCTGACGACTGGGAAGCGATGGGGAGAATCCTGGCCATAGAGGTATCAACAGACTCAGAAGTGGCCAAAGCAACAGAGGTTGCTGTCGGATGGGTTGAAAAAGTTTGTGCAGGCCCGATGGCTGAGCCATAAGTACAGGGGCAGACAACACATTCAGTAGAGTAAGCGGTGACGATGCCGTTGTTTGGATGTCTCAGCTGGTCACCCAAGTGATGCTCACCATTGGGTGGAGTTTCATCAGTGTGCTTCTGATCCTTGGAGCCACCTGGCTATTTGATCGACTCACCCCGATTGACTATCGAGCTGAAATCCGCAAAGGCAATGTGGCGGCAGGCCTGGTCGTTTCCGCTGTCATTCTTTCCATCACTGCAGTTGTTGTGACAGTTGTTCTTACATAATTGATGCTGCCTATAGGCAGTTAAATTCGCATTTAATCTCTACCACAAATCACAAGAGCTAGCGATAAGCTTGCTGTCTAATAACCAAGCCTGCGTCAACCGAAAACTCTCAGCTTGGGAGGGGGCTTGCAGTGTTTCTGGTTGAATCTCATCATTAATTAGTTCTTTTGATTGCTTGTTTTAATAAGACAGCCTTCAATCTTTTGGTGGTGAGCTGTTTCTCCAGGTTTCTGGAGTCAGCTTTGGTTAGATCGATAGCCGATCCATGAGTCCATCAGCCCCTATCAACTTTGATCTCGCAAGCACAACTGCCGAGCACCGGTGCTGTAACCGGAGTTTTAGAGGCACTCGCATTTTTCCGTGATCCCTCTTTTGCTCAACGTCGCTTTGAGACCCATGGTGATCTCTTCGAGACGTCTCTCCTCGGTCAGCGCATTGTGTTCATCCAAGGGGATGAGGCCATCGCTGACTTGTTGGCACAAGGAGATTGTCTTGAGGGGTGGTGGCCCAAGAGTGTTCGTTTGTTGCTGGGCAGCCGCTCCTTGGCCAATCGCAATGGTGCTGGGCACAAGGCTCGTCGGCGCGTGGTTGGTCAATTGTTTTCCAGTGCAGCGCTCCGGCGCTATGCACCAGAGATTGAAGCTCTCGTACAGGAACTCGTTGCAGAATTGCTGGATAGCCAATCTGCTCTCCCACTCGCCCCGCGTATGCGTCGCTTTGCGTTCAGCGTGATCGCAAACGTCGTCTTGGGTCTCGATAATCAAGACAAAGACGAATTATTTGCTGATTTCGAGATTTGGACGAAGGCTTTGTTTTCGATCCCGATCTCGATACCGGCTTCCCCTTTCGCTAAAGCAATGCAGGCACGCTCACGCTTGCTTACACGCTTGAAACTGGTGCTCGTCAATCACACCTCGTTGCGAGGTGGCTTAGATCTGATCCGAGGTGGGGTGGATGAAGCCGGGATTCCACTCAACGATGACGATCTCGCTGAGCAACTCTTGCTTCTACTTTTTGCAGGTTATGAAACAACGGCATCGTCCTTAAGTTGTCTTTTTCGTGCATTGTTGACAAATCCAACGGTGCACGACTGGCTGTTGTCAGAGTTGGATCATCCGTCTTCTGAAGACCCTGAGGATCTTTCCCACCCTCGCTTGGATGCCACCGTGTTGGAGGTGATGCGCCTAACCCCTCCGGTGGGAGGGTTCTTTCGGCGAACCAAGGGTCCGGTCATGCTCGCTGGCATCGAAGTTCCGGACAATCGGGTGATTCAAGTGGTTTTGACGGCATCCACAACTGGCGATGATCCTGACCTATCTGCTTTTCGTCCCCAACGGCATTTGGATCGATCGTTCCAGCAAACCTTGATGCCCTTCGGGGGTGGGGAAAGGGTATGCCTGGGAAAAGCTCTCGCGGATCTTGAAATTCGCTTGATGGCTGTTGGATTGTTGAAGAAGATCAAGTTAAAACTTGAACCCAATCAGGATTTGACATTGCAACAAATTCCCAGCCCCACTCCACGTGGTGGTCTTGTTGTAACTTCACGGCGAAGATAATGATATCCCGTTTCTCATTCATTTAATTCAGGCCTTCTGGCGCTACGTCTGAAAATGATTGAGTGTTGAGAAAGATATGTTCTATCAACGATATACCGAGAAATGATCAAACATTGCCCTGAATTCTCAGCCTCAAAGAGTTGGAAACTCAGCTTTCAAGGCCTGTATGAACCATGCTCTGATGCTGCCCACAGCGAGTCTTGTGCGCCGCTAAGCCCCTTTGAACGCCGGCCATGGCGGCATGAATCGTCGAGACGGTATCGACCGACTCACGGTTGATGGGTAAAGAGTTGTAAAAAGGTGTTGACTCGTTGTTGTCCTGATGTCCACCTACTCAGTCATTGGCTGTGGCTACGTCGGTAGCTTCGTGGCGGCAAGCATGAAAAACCAGGGTCACTACGTCGTTGGTACAACGCGAACGCCACAACGGTTTGCTGAGCTACGCAACGTGGTCAATGAACCAATAGCTCTTGACCTTGCTCAACAAGATTGCGACTTTTCATTCCTTGAGGACCAGGAGGGTGTTCTGATTAGCGTGGCACCTACGCAAAATGGCGAAGGATATCAATCCGTGTTTTCGAACGGCATTCGTAATCTTGCCCGAGCCATCCGTTGTCGTCAGTCCACGCGGCCACTTCATGTGACTTACATCAGCTCTGCGGGTGTTTACGGAGACCACCAGGGCCAGAGGGTGACAGAAGATTCAACTGTCGACGGTTTGAATCCTGTGAATGCCATGTTGGTAGAAGCAGAAAATGTTCTGCTCACCATTGACCGGCCTGACACGAAGATTTGCGTCCTCCGGCTGGGCGGCATCTATGGTCCAGGACGAGACATGGTTGCCATGATCAAGCAGGCAGCTGGAGAACAGATTCCTAAGAACGGAAGTGATATTCCTGCATGGAGTGGGATTTTTGATATTACCAATGGTGTGAGCTTCGCTTTTAGCAAGCAGCTTGTCGGCATTTACAATTTGGTCGATGACATGCAGCTCAGTCGACGTGAACTGTCCAATGAGATCTGTGATATTGATGGATTGCCTCCGGTGATTTGGGCCAATGAAAATATTCCTGGAGCACGAGCAATGAATGCCAAAGTCGCGAATGAAAAAATTAAATCAGAGGGATTTCTGCTCAGTTCACCTTCGATGCTTCTGCCAACACCCGTCTAAATGACGCTTTTATGTTGCAGGTTGTCAAATAATTAACTGCTGAATTCTTACCTTAATCTTGTTTGAGAATTCTATTTTTATTGAACTACTGTATGTTATTCAATTAAAAATTACAGCATCGCTATATCAGTGTTGGGACGATTATTGTTCCACCATTTTTATGCATACCGTCGTCGAGCAGCCATCCTGCCGCTCATCAGCTATGGCTAGTCCTTCTAACCAAAAAAAAGAACTCCCCACAGCTGTGAAGAGCTCAACGCATTTCCTGATCAAAGAATATGAAGAATAAAGGCTTTCGGCAAGGGGGATCAGTAATTACATGCTCGCTCATCATCGCGGCTTATCAATTCACCAGGGAAGTTCTTGCCCATTGGAATGCCAAAACGTGCCGCTGGTCTCTAGTTGAAGCGCATCAATCCGTGCCAATAAGCCTCGGACTGCCACCTCTGGGCTGATTCCGTTGGGGTTGTAGTTGATCATGCGAGTGCTGACCAGCCCTGGATGGAGGATGGCCACCGAGATGCCCCTTGCTTTCAAATCGATGGATAGTGATCGGCCCGCCATGTTCAGTGCCACTTTGGACATCCGATAGCCATAGGACCCACCTGAGCTGTTGTCGTCGATGGATCCCATCCGACTGGTAATTAGGGCCAGCTTTGCTCCTGAGGGCATCTGTCCCACCAAGGATTGTGCCAAGACCAACGGAGCTAAAGCATTCACTTCGAATTGACGTTTGACACCTTCGATATCGAGATCCTCGAGACCCATCGATTGAAGGGTCCCAGCATTGAGGATGACTCCATCCAACGGTCGACCATTCAGATTGGCAAGCAACCCAGCAATGGAGGCTTCACTGGTGAGTTCGATGCCTGACTGAATCTCCACACCCATCGTCTCAAGCTCCTTAGAGGCTTGGCGGCAGACAGCAATCACCTGGTCATGACGAGCCTGCAACTGACGGCAGAATTCGAGTCCGATTCCCCTGTTCGCTCCTGTTACAAGAAAGGTGGCCAAAGGACCCTCTGAGTCAGAGATCAGTTTGATCCAGAATCAGGAGGGAGGGATCACTGGCATTGATTTCCAGTGATGCCAATCAAAATGCCACCATTCAGTAGCAAACGAACGAAATCCTCGTCGTTCCATCGCCTTGCGCAATCGTTGAGCATTGGCGGCTCGGTCTGCGAGAACTCCATCAGCATTGACATGGGCGGACTTGGAGAAATCGTCGTAATCCGTGGGCATGCGCAAGGGCTTCCCCCGCTGATTAACCAGAGTCACATCCACTGAGGCACCTCGGGTATGTCGGCCTGCATTCACTGAAGGGTCCGAAACATAGCGAGGATCTTGAATCTCATCCCACATCAACTGCTGCACAGCGAGAGGGCGATGAGCATCCCAAACCTTCAATCCAAGCCCTTCCTTGGAGAGATCTTGCTGGACTTTCTGCAAGGCCAGGGCCACTGGACAGCGCAGCTGAGGATCAACCTTGGAATAAAGGGTACGTCCTAAAAAATTGTTTGAACTGGCGTAGCGAATTTCAAACAAGGGCCTGGGTGAAATTCTATTGAGGGATACGAGCTCTAGACCGCTGCATTGAAGTGGCACCTCGGCACGACTAGGGAATGGATAAAACGGAAGACTGAGGAAGAGACCAATGAATAATCTCTGAAAAACCTGGGCAGGCTTTATTGATTCACTGCTACTAGAAAAGATAAAACCGAAATAAGACATCGTGGTTCAAGTGATGTGTGTTGATTGAAAGTTCCACATTGCCTCGGCCTCTTGCCACAACTCCCAAGAGTGCCGTGAGCCACCCACCAAAACGACTTGGCCAGCAAAACCGGCTGGAGAAGGTTGATAGAGATCGGTTAAATCCTGAACAGACTCACCATCTCTTGTAAGGATCTCGGTGACTCGCTTTCCCATCCGCTTGGAAAGATCCTGCTGGAACTCATCAAGAGTCATGGGAGTCTTTGATCATGAGGAACTAAAAGAATGGAGTCTTGCGAAAGGCAATGTAGCGGCATGTGATCGTCTGCGTCTGGATCGATACAGCTTTTCAGGTGTTGGGTGACGCAGTACAGGGTAATGATTGCGCTAAAACAGTGGTAAGAGCTGTATCCACACTGAGAGTTCTCGTCCCAAGATGGATAGGTTGAGCAGTTTGTGAAACGGCTAATTCAATCTCAAATGGTACAAAACCACCTTCAGGTCCGATCATGACGACAGCAGGTTTTGAAGAGAGTGCAAAGGCTGCTTCCTTTGCATTGATGTCTGTAATCCAACAGTTACGTGATCCGCAAACCGATAACAACTGATCTTCTATAAAGGGACGAAAACGCTTATGTAAGTGCACATTGGTAATGATTGTATCCTTCGATCGCTCCATTCCAGCGAGAAGCGCATCATGAATTTTATCTGGCTTCAATAAAGGACTTTGCCAATAACTTTTTTCGACTCTTGCACTATTAATCAAATGAAGGTTATTGACACCATATTCAGCAACTGTCCGAAAAATTCGGCGCAGCATCTTTGGTCGTGGTAAGGCAAGAATAATATCAAATGTATGTCGTGGAGGTGACGGTTCTGTAAGACTGACGCGCAGAACGACTGCCTCTGGATGCATGGATACAACAATTCCATTCCCGCATTGACCCCCCAGTATTCCAACGTGTAATGATTGACCAATCGTTGGTTTTAAGATCTTTAATATATGAGTGAGGCGATAGTCGCGAATGATAACTTCATTTGAATCACCAATAAAGTCTTGATGATTGAGATGAATAATATTCATAAGGAGTCAAGAGCTGAATGGATTCTTGGCAACTCTGAACTAGCTAATCATAATCGCGTAAGCCCGAAGCAGCCTCAAGAGAAAGCTGCGCTGCAGGGAAGCTCAGAATGAAATTTGGAAATTGACAACGACCACAATGAGACGTTCCAAAATCACCCTATGGTGATCCAAGCGATATGGCAGTGCCAGGCGTGAGTTGTTGTGACAGCTAATGGGGTTTGATCCACGGCGATGGTCATCAGCGGCTGAGCCGCATCGACGTCAGACCGTTACCAGCAATGTCGATGCACTTTTGGCTGAAAATGACAGTCTGCGCAGGGAGGTGCTGCAACTGAAAAGGCAGCTTGATCAGTTGCGTCAGCGTCAGTGGAGACAACCCCAATCCAGACAACAGCAGTCACACCACTACCAGCGCACGCAAGAGGGCAGGCATGAGCAGGTAGAGAATCCTCCATCTGTTACCTCTGATCAAGTTGAGCATTGGGGAGAATCCCTTTCAAAACAACAGGGATGGAGTGCTCTTCGCCTGAGTGAACTTGAAAATCTGATCGATCTTTTAAATCGTTCAAGTTTTCACCCTCAGCTCAGTCTGCATCAACGATTGGACCGGTTGATGCCTGGTCTGGGAACAGATTTGTTTGCTGCCATACGTAAGCCACTTACAAAAAAACGCTGTGCAGTGCTTGCCACGTTTGCGCTGTATGGCATCAGAGCCCGTGAGTGGCTGGAAGAAGAGCCACAAAGGGTGGTCTTAGAATTAAAAAATAGACAGTCAAGCTCTCGCAAAAATCGACGCACAAGGACAGATCAGAGGGCTTCTGATCGGCATGCTGAATCCAACGGGAGAAACGAGGCATCGTCGTGTCGCTCTATCAGCGATGCACTCGAAGTATTAGGCCTTAAGCGGGGCGCCTCGCAGGACCAGATAAAACAAACGTACCGTAAATTAGTTAAACAACATCACCCAGATTTAGGTGGATCCGTTGAGGCATTTCGTAGAGTCAATGAAGCCTATCAGCTCCTTATAGTAAACACTTAAGCAAAGCCAAGATCCCAAGCTTTTAGTGTGTTAATTGTTGGTGGCGAACATCGATCAACTGGGAATTTGATCCATAGGATGCACTGATTGTTTTTATTTGAAAATCGGATTCAAGCCACAATGCACTGATCGTGAAGGCTTGATGAGCAGGAACTTTGCCTGGGCAACGTAAAACAATATTATCTGGAAAAAAATATTCGTTAACTTCGGCCGAATGGTTTAGATAAAATGAATCATGGAAAAAAGATCGGCTCAAATTTAAATCGACCACTTGGCTGATTCCTTGCCAATTGGCTTCTACATTCCATTTTGGGACCAATTGAATAGAGTCACACCAGGGAGAAGCACCAAAATCGCTTCGATGTTCACGAATACAAGCAACCCTTTGCAGTTCTCCACTGGTGTCGTAGAGCATACCGACACTGAGTCGTAGATTTTTGCTTGCAAGAAACAGTTCAATGGGAAAATATTGTTCTGCTTCACACCGAGGAACGAGCCACGCTGCACTTCCATTTGCAAAGGCTAATCCCCTCATGTAGTCACTAGCAGGATGCATAAAGCCATCATCCCTGCAATGATCCTGAATATTATAATTCCATCTCTTCTCTACAATTTGCTCGTCATGATAACAGTATTGATTGTTTTGATGAATGATACTTCTGTCGGTATTCGATACAAAATTTCGCGTGCTTAAAAAATTCTCCGATACCTCACCGAGCGGGTTATAACGCACCCATTGCCCATCCCAAGATCCCAGGTGAAAATTCCAAAAGGCATCCCAATTTTGATGAGCAGCTGTTCGTACTCGATCAATCATTTGTTGATATCAATGAAGAACCAATCAATAATTCTAGAAATAAAAAGATAAGCATACGAGTGACCATCCTTTGAGTGAAGCTGGGCCATCCAGCGCCAGGAATCATGAACAGAGACCAAAATCGACCAATATGTCCATTATGAGCAAGCAGCTTCCTTAAATCGATGATTTGGACCTATTCCTTTTGTCTCGTAGCCGGTGGCATTTTGATTGCCCTGTCTCTTGATAACGATGGTGACGGGTTCGATGGCGACGGTTTAGGTGGAAACCTAAGCCTGTTGTTCAGCACTCCATTTTGGTCATTTGGTCTTTGCGGCTTTGGATTATGCGGATTGCTGATGTCGATCCTCAGGCCAGTCGACAATGGGCTGGCGCCTTTGCTGGTGGCTACGGCAATGGGCGTTGGGATGGGATGGGGCGCATCCAATATTTTGCGCTTGATGAGCCGCCGAGAAGCTGACACCCTGATCCGCAATGACGACCTCATTGGTCAACAAGGTCTGGTGACATTGACTGTTGACACCAAGGAACGGGGCTTCGTCGAATTGCGGGTGCGCGGAAGTTTGATTCGACGGCCAGCCCTTAGCAATGCAGGCACACTGGAAGAAGGCACCTGCGTTGTGGTCGTCGCAAGCGACGAGCACACTGTGCGCGTTGATCGCCTGTGAGGGTTGTGGGCAATTTCAAAATTCAGAGCTAAGCCAAGGTCAGCGATCTAAGGCCCATGTCTATACGACTGCTCCGCGAGCAGCCCGCACCATCGCTTGGTTTTCTTTCCAGAGATCAAAACAACACCATCGCAGGCGGGGTGGGCGTCGTTGTCGTCAGTCTTGTGGGGTTAACGCTGCTCAGCCGATGGATGATTCGGATCTGTCGCCCGAATGAAATGTTGGTGGTAACAGGATCACGCTCGAATCAGGGAAGTCAGGGTTTAAAGGGATACCGCGTCGTGGCCAATGGCGGCTGGACTTTTGTGAAACCAGTGCTCGAGACAGCAAGGCGTATGGATGTGACGCTACTACCCGTCTTAGTAGAGGTTAAAAATGCGTATTCAAATGGAGGGACACCGCTCAATATTCAAGCGATTGCGAATGTGAAGGTGAGCACCGATCCAGATGTACGAAATAATGCAATTGAACGGTTTTTAGGTCGTGATCCTCGTGAAATCATTCAAGTAGCACAAGAAAATCTAGAAGGAAATCTGCGAAGTGTTCTTGCCCAGCTCACTCCGGAGGAAGTCAATGAAGACCGTCTTCGGTTCGCTGAGCAAATAGCCAAGGATGTGGGAGATGATTTAAGGCGTCTGGGACTTCAACTAGATACGTTAAAGATTCAAAGTGTTTCTGATGACGTTGATTATCTCAATTCAATCAGTCGACGAAGGGTGGCTCAGATCGTTCGTGACGCAGAAATAGCTGAAGCTGAGGCGATCGGGCAAGCCGAACGCATCGAAGCGGAAATGGAGGAGAAAGCAGAGGTGGTGAGTACCGACGCACAAACCGTTGTGCTTGAAAAAGATAATGGAGTGCGGACCAAAGTGGCTCTAATGGAAAAGAAGGCCCGATCTGAGGAGCAACGCACAGAAGCAGCAGAGTTGGAAGCAAGGGCGATAGCCGAACAGAAATTGCAAAAGGTACGAGCTGATCTTGAGCGCTTGCGGTTACAAGCTGAAAAAGTACTTCCAGCTCAAGCCAACCAAAAAGCAAAGGAGCTGAGAGCTCGAGGAATGGCTGCTGCAACCGCTGAAGATGTGAAAGCAAGCGCCCTCGTGAATGACTTGCTGACAGAGGTATGGGAAGAAGCCGGCAGCACTGCTGAACTTGTCTTTTTGCTGCAGCAAATTGAGATGGTTCTGGACCATGCAACGCGTCTACCAGGACGGATTCATTTGAAGAGAATTACAACGTTGGATGGAAATGACGCATCCAGTCTTGCAAGCCTTGTAGCGCTTAATCACGTTGTCGTACGTCAGTTCTTTGATCAAGTCAAAGAAATCTTCGGCATTGATCTCATCGACACTCTTTCCAACAGAGGTAATCAGTAATGTTTGTTTCTATTCTTCTAACAGGAGGAGCGGGCTTATTGGCCTTCGTTCTTCTCCTTAAAAAGTTGTACTACATCTGTCAACCGAGTGAAGCTTTGATTTTTGCTGGTCTTAAACGGACCACTGGAGCAGGGCAAACAGTAGGTTACCGAACGGTTCGTGGTGGAAGTGCCTTACGAATTCCATTGCTTGAAGAAGTCATGCGATTGGATTTGAGCAATATGATTATCGACCTACAAGTTGAGAATGCATATTCACGTGGAGGTATTCCTTTAAATGTTTCTGGCGTTGCAAACATAAAGATCTCAGGGGATGAACCTGGAATCCATAATGCTATTGAACGTTTAATTGGAAAATCTCAGGAAGAGATCCGTCACATAGCAAAAGAAACACTTGAAGGTAATTTAAGGGGAGTTATGGCTAGTTTGACACCAGAACAATTAAATGAAGATAAGGTGACGTTTGCGCGAACGCTTCTAGAAGAAGCTGAAGATGATCTTCAAAAATTGGGCTTAGTCCTTGATACACTGCAGATACAAAATATATCAGATGATGTTTTATATTTAGATTCAATTGGTAGAAAGCAGCTCGTTGAATTAAAACGTGACTCACGAATTGCTGAAGCTGAGGCCAAATCACAATCAGCAGTCAAGCGTGCCGAGAATGAACGGATCACGGCTTTACGCCGTCTCGATAAAGACCTCGCTGTTGCAACGGCAAATGCCAATAAAAGGGTACAAGATGCCCTAACAAGACGAGAGGCATTGGTTGCCGAGGAAGAAGCACGGATTGGAGCAGAGTTGGCTAGAGCGGAAGCAGAACTCCCAGTACAAGAACAACGGATTAAACAAGTGATCCAACAACTTGAAGCAGATGTGATTGCACCTGCAGAGTCAGAATGTCAAACAATGATGGCGGAAGCAAAGGGAGAAGCAGCAACGATTATTGAGCAAGGGCGCTCACAGGCAGAGGGATTAAGAGATCTTGTTGAGTCCCTCAAGCGTTCTGGAGATGATGCCAAGAGGTTATTTCTACTCCAAAAGCTTGAACCACTTCTGACAATGTTGAGTGATACTGTACAACCGATAGAAGTAGAAGAGGTGAATCTGATTGGTGAACGTCAGGGGCAAACGAATCTTTCTATTGCTACTCTATTAAAACAGCTCCAGGCGAGCACAGGTTTTCGCTTACCAGATTCATTAACTCAACAAGAGACTGATCAAACAATTGAATAAAAGAATTGAAAACAACAAATTATGATTTTCTATTTAATTTTTCCCATGCATCGCTATGCCGAAAAGCTGGCCAAGCTACAAAGTAATAGATAAATAGAGGAAACAGTGAATATTCAGGATGCACGTATGAACCATATAGCAACCAATACCCACCTACGGCAATAGGAAGAGCAATGAGTCTTGGACCATTTCCATAATCATCCTCTGCCCAACGTGCACTTAATGCTTTTCCAACAATCCAAGGAGACAATACAAGTAAAAACGTCCAATGAAGTATTAAACGGTAGAAATTAAAAAAAGGCTTGAAAAATGATGAGGCAATGACAAATACAATTAAGTACGGAAAGATCACAGGATGAATGTGGCGTTACAGCCATAATAACCCGACAAAGCTCTTATAACAAACAATAAAAACAACAAGAAGCAATCAAGTATACAAACCTGATGTGTGAATAATCTAACATTTGAACATAATTAGATGATATGTCTTATAATTAGAGAAAGAACGTTTCTGAATTAGTCAAATCGCCCTCTGTCGTAGATTTTGACTTTAAGTCAGCATCTACGA
>WLWG01000255.1_pt1 | contig 58304 bp, 69 predicted proteins | sample 6712871 | NCBI WGS metagenome assembly WLWG01 (sample SAMN12718693, study PRJNA515312) | sponge metagenome | isolation source: marine sponge | host: Mycale hentscheli | place: New Zealand: South Island, Marlborough, Capsize Point | collected 2003-05-01 | reverse complement strand
AAGTTGGAGGAACTGCACCAAGAGTATAATATTGGAGTAATGAATAACAACATATACTATAACAGGAAGCATATCGATGGTTTAGAGGAAAAGATAAAAACCAAAAAGGATAAATGATACGGTAGTTTCAAAAAAGAATATGAAGTTACATAGGAATAAAAACAACTTAAGAAAATAGTTATGCCAAAAGATGCGTGTTATAAAAAGGCAATGAAGAGCTATGGTAAATGGTCGGCTCGTGCTGCACAAGCAACTGCTAAGTGCAGGAAGAAAAAGGGCAAGGTCACTAAATCTAAGGCAGGATCTAATCTAAAGAGATGGACCGAAGAGAAGTGGGTTGATACACGTACAGGCAAACCTTGTGGAACAGGTGGCAAGAGTGAATACTGCAGACCATCGAAGCGAGTTTCTTCAAAGACACCTGTAACTAAGTCGGAGATGTCTAAGTCTACGCTACAGAAAAAACAAAGAGAGAAATCAAAGATTGGTAAGCAAGGTGCAGGAGGTAAGAAGGTGTCCCCAATAAGAAGAAAAAAATAAATGATATGGGAGTTTCAAAAAAGAATATGAAGTGTAATGTCACAAGACCAAGCACAAGAGCTGGAAAGAAAAGAATGGTAAAAGCTTGTGAGGGTGGAAAGGAAAAGCTAATTCACTTTGGAGCAAAGGGATACGGTCATAACTATTCTTCTGCTGCAAGAAAATCATTTAAAGCTAGACATAAATGCGGAACTGCTAAAAGCAAATTGACTGCAAGGTATTGGTCTTGTAAAAAGCTATGGGCAGGCAAAGGTGGGTCAACTGCATCCTCTCCAAAAAATAGGAAAGGAAAATATTAAGATATGCAAGATATACCATTCTGAACAAAGTTACACGGAGTAAATCCAGATTTTGATATTTGGTATATAGAATATTTCATAAAGAGGACTCAAATTGGAAAGTGATAACTGTCACAAATTATGACTATATTTGTTACAAATATAAATAAAACGAAATGGAAAAAGAGCAATTATTAGGAATCGCAAGACACGTATTAACTATTATAGGAGGAGCATTAGTGGCTAAAGGAGTTATCGATGAATCATCAGCTAAGGAGTTAATCGGTATTGGGTTATCTATAACTGCTTTAATTTGGTCTGTTAGATCAAAGAAGTAAGATATGGCTGGTTCGCCAAAGAAGGTTGTTAGAGTACGTGGTATCGGTGACGCTATTGAGAGGGTGACAGAGGTTACTGGAATTAAGAAGGTAGTTGAGAAGATATCAGAAGCGACTGGAGATGATTGCGGATGTAAGGCTAGGAGGGATAAATTAAACAATCCTGACTTACTTGTTAATAAAGTATTTTTTAAAGACAAAGATAAAGAACAAGAATAATGGCTTATCAAAAACTACAAGGGTCAACAGCATTAGAACTTATCCCTTCTGATAATAATCAGATACCTTTTCCATCGAAAATTGTTACATCTACAGCAGATGGTACTTCAGCAAATCAGCTTGTGGATTCATCCCAAGACTTTATTGCTTTAAGAGTTAAGGCAGGAGATATCGTTTACGATACAACTGGTAATAAAGCGGCTAGAGTTAATAAAGTAGTTGATGCGAACACATTGAATCTGAACGATAATATTATGGTATCAGGAGATGATTACATCATTTATGATACGGATAATGATTTGAGATCTGGTAACGGAGCAGTACTTTACTGTGGAGGTATCGATGGAAATATTAAAGTTGAGACAATTGGTGGAGACTTAGTTACTTTTATTGGACTTAAAGCTGGAACATTTCTTCCTGTTCAAGTAAGAAAGGTTTTTGACACAGATACTACGATGACAAACTTATTGGCAATCTGGTAGTATGATCGGTATAGGTATAACAATAGGAATTTAAAATTATATCCATATGAACGATTGGATATCAGATTTGAAAATGCATTTTATAAATGGAGGAATTTTAGTGATTTCTATGACAAGTATAGATATTGCTCTTAAGATTACTTTGCTACTGGTATCTATAGGTTACACAGCAAACAGGTGGCATTTATTAAGAAAAGAGCATAAGATGAAAATAAATGACAAAAATAAATAAACTTATAGTACACTGCTCTGCAACGAGAGAAGGTCAGCACATTACAGTTGATACAATTAGAAATTGGCACGTAAAAGGTAACGGGTGGTCAGACATCGGATACCATTATATTATATATCTTGATGGAACTATCGTGAAAGGTAGAGAAGATAATGTAAGAGGAGCTCACGTTAAAGGAAATAATACTGGTAGTTTAGGTATATGTTATATCGGAGGTGTTGAGGAAGATGGAATAACTCCAAAGGATACAAGAACTGATGCACAAAAGGAGAGTTTAGAGAGCCTTTTAAAGACTCTTAAAGCGATGCATCCAAAGTCAGTAGTTTACGGTCACAGGAACTTCGCTTCAAAGGCTTGTCCAAGTTTTGATGCAATGAAAGAGTACGAGGATATTAGTAACACAAGATTTAGTTATGAAGAAAATACTTGAATTTCTTGGCGGAGGTTTTGCCAAAGACTTGATGACTGGATTGGATGGACTGTTTACCTCCAAGGAAGAGCAATTAAAAGCAGAGGCGGTAATCAAAGAGATTATAAATAAGAAGGAGATTAGTTTACAGCAGATGCAAACGGACATAATTGTAACTGAGGCTAAAGGAAATTTTATACAAAGAAGTTGGAGACCTATGCTGATGTTAGCTTTTGGTTTCATTGTTATATACTGTAAGTTCATTGGTCCTGCGTTTGGATTAGAGACTCCAGAGTTGGAGAGTGAGTTTTGGAACCTATTGCAACTAGGTATTGGAGGATATGTTATTGGTAGAACTGGAGAGAAGATGTTTAAGAGTTATACCGAAACTAAAATAAAAAAATAGAAAATGAGTAGTTATTATTGGACATTATTATCTGCAATTAGCGGAGGAGCAACTGGCTTCGGTTTTAACTACGGTTACGATTTTGACGGTGTTGATAAATCACTTTCTATACCTGTTTCATTAGGTCTTAATTCAAGTGATGCTTTTAGCTTTTCTTTTTGGTATAGTATGCCACTTAGTAGTAATGTTACTGAAGAGTTTATTAATTATCCAGGTGCTAGTAATAATGGTATTATTATTCGACTTTTATCTGGCAAGCTGAATATAATAGTTACTGGTGCGGATAATACGAGGGTTGATGCCGTTACTGCGTTAACTTACAGTTCTATTAATCCTTGGTATCACGTTGTTTGGACTAAGAGTACTGGGCAAGATACGACTGATTTAACTTGTTATGTTAATGGTGTTCCTGTTACCACTAGCCGACAGTTCTTAAATAATTTATCTTCTAACACTGCAATAGGTCATAACGAGCTACTTATAGGAGGTAGAACAGCTTTTTTTGATGGTCGTATTGATGACGTTCAGTTTTACGATTTTGAGTTAAACTCAACACAAGTAAGTGACATTTACAATTCAGGATATGTAACAGCTCCAACTGCTTCTCCAATCCATCATTGGAAACTTGGTGAGGAAGATAGTTTTTCTACTAACTGGATTGTAAAAGATTCAATAGGTAGTGCAGATGGAACTTCTGTTAATATGGAGGAGGAAGATAGAAAGCTCGGTGTTGGTTATTCGATGAAATTTGATGGAATTGATGAGTATATAGATTTTGGAAATGTACTTGATTTAACTGGCACAGATCCTTTTTCTTTTTCTTTTTGTATTAAACCAACTGGAAATGGTATTATATTGTCTAAAGGTCAATATAGTTTCCCTGGTTTAGGTTACTATATTTCTGTTGATAATAACGGAAAGATTGAACTTGCATTAAGGGTCAACGCTGGTACTAACAAGCTTGTTGTTAGAGGTGCAAACGTAGGATTAAATGTTTGGAATATTTGTACTATTACTTATGATGGTAGTCAAAACGGGTCAGGGGTTAAGATATATTCTAATGGTGTTGAGGGTTCTACTATAATTACTGATAATTTAACTTCCTCTATAAGTAATTCGGTTGATTTTAATATAGGTTCTATAAGTAATGGTAACACTCTTTTTGATGGGAATATAATGAATGTAGCTAAATTTGACTCTGAACTCTCAGCAAGTGATGCTGCTTTGTTGTATAATACAACAGGTTCAAACAATGGCGTCCCTATTGATCCAAGAGATGTTGGGTTAAACCCTACTTTCTTTGCTCCTTTAGGTGGTCCGAATGATAGCTTTAATGGAACAGATTGGATAATAGTAGACGAGATAAACGGTAATAATGGAACTTCTGTTAATATGGTAGAGAATGATAAAACAAGTGAAACCCCTTAAAAAAATAGAAAATGAGTAGTTATTATTGGACATTATTATCTGCAATTAGCGGAGGGGCAACTGGCTTCGGTTATCGTTACGGTTATCAATTTGACGGTGTTGATGAAATGATAACAATTCCCAATACAACTACTTATTCTTGTCAAGATCCTTTTTCAGTTAGTTTATGGTATAAAATACCTGCTCAAGTATCTTTTACAGAAAATTTATTTTCTGTTACTTCTGGTTCTAGTAATGGAATGTATATCCTTGGTCAATCTGGTTGTATGACTCTTTTTATAAAGTCTACGGATGGTAAGCAATTATGGGCTAGGTGTAATAATCGCTTTAATACTATTAATCAATGGTATCATATTGTTATTACTTATGACGGAAGTCTTGATTGGACTGGTGCTAAAATTTATGTAGATGGTGTTGAATATGGTACTACACGAAATCCATATTATTATAATAACCTTTTAAGTACTTCTGAATTTGGCGGTTTAGAAAATATTATAGGCAGTGGTTATCATCCTAGTGGTATTAAGCATTTTACGGGTAGAGTAGATGACGTTCAATTTTATGACTTTGAATTAAACTCAACGCAAGCAAGTGATATTTATAATTCAGGATATGTAACAGCTCCAACTGCTTCCCCAGTACATCACTGGAAACTTGGAGAGGAAGATACATTCTCTACTGATTGGACTGTAAAGGATAGTATAGGTAGTCTGGATGGTACTTCTGTTAATATGGAGGAGGAGGACAGAAAGTTAGGTGTTGCTTATTCAATGGATTTTGATGGTGTTGATGAGTATATAGATTTTGGAAATATCTTTACTTTTGATAGAAACAATGCTTTTTCCTTTTCTTTTTGGGTTAACTTTGATACTCTGGCTCAGTCTGGTGCTATAGTTTCTAAGGCTCTTAGTAGTGGTACTTATCAGGGTCTTTTGATTTTTTTACAAAATTCAAGGGTCAAATTTTTGCTTAATGATGGGTCGGGCGGACCTACTAATAATATGAAAGTTATTTCAAGTCTTTTAGTACCTGATACTTGGTATCATTTTGTGGCTACTTATGACGGTTCGTCTCTTAGGTCAGGGATGAATCTTTACAATAACGCGGTATTGGATAGGACTGGTGAGTTACTTACTTCTATTTCGGGTGATATAAACGCAAGTACTTCGTTTAATATAGGGACAAGAGACAATACGACTTCTTTTAATCTTGCCGCTGATATAATGGAGGTGGCTAAATTCGATTCTGAACTTTCTGCGGCTCAAGTTGCTTTATTGTATAATACAACTGGTTCAAACAATGGTGTTCCCGTTGATCCAAGAAGTGTTGGTTTAAGTCCTAGTTTTTATGTTCCTTTAGGTGGTCAAAATGATACTTTTTCGACTAATTGGACTTTTGTTGATGAAATAAACGGTAATAATGGAACTTCTGTAAATATGGAAGAGTCTGACAAAACAAATGAAACCCCTTAAAAAATAATATTATGATTACTTACGCAATAATTAACACAGTAGATAAAGACAACGTAGATTTTAATGAAGTAGTTGAAAAGGCTTCAACATTACGACATTCTTTAGATAGAACTCAATTCGTTATTAAATACGAAACAGAGCCTTCATTTATAACAGATGGAACAGTTGTTCCTGATGCTATATTAAATCACGAACAGTGTTTAGCTTTGATGAAAACATCTCAGTGGTCTGAGCAAATTTAAGAATTATAATTTACTATCTTTGTTATTCATACATTTAACAAAGTAAAAAAAGATATTATGTCAAATTCGATACCTGCTAATACGCAGTTTGTAGGGATAGCACCAGGAATAGACTTGGTGGAAAAGAAGAGTTCATTAGTAAATGATAAGCAAGCGATATATACGTTTGATGAATTAAAGGGAGGTATTGTTGCTCCAGCTTTAGAAAGTGGAACGGAGATTAGTTTTGCGATTCCTAGTTTATATAATGACTCAGATACTCCAGCAACTGGGAATATTACACAAGATTTAAGTAAAGCTGTAAGAGGCTTTGTTCAGAAAATTTATCACAATGATTCGTCTGAGCCTACTTATCCTGCAGAGTGGACATTACTTGCTGGTGAATATGTTGCTGATTCATTGAATATTATTTACGCAGAGTATGCTTCTCCAACAAGAGTTGAGTATTGGATTGTAAACGGATAGTGATTAATTAACTATCTTTGTAATACTTTAAATTAAATACAATGGAAAAAAAGAAATTAACAGAACAAGAGCTACAGAGTATTAACTCAATGACTAAAGCTTGGACTACTATTAAGATGCAGATTGGGGATACTGAGATCAGCAAGTCAAGATTATTAGGTAAGCTTGATTTACTTCAGTCTGACTTAAATGGTTTCGAGAAACAGTTAACTGATAAGTACGGTAAAGGTAGCAAAATAGATATGTCTACAGGAGAGGTTACTTTACCAGAACCTGAAGGACTTAAAAAAGTAGAATAGAAAAATAATAAGATATGTCTAAGATAAACCAATATCCATATGCACAAACCATTTCAGGTAAGTCATCATTAACTGGTACGGATGTTCTCGATTCAAATAATACTAAGCAATTTTTGATTGAGGATTTAGCCAATTATATTAATCAGAGTTCTGGTGTTACATCTTTTAATGGATTAACTGGGGATGTAATCCTTAATAAAGGAACAGGTATTAATATCGATTCTTTAGGTGGAGGTAATCTTCAGGTGTCTGTAGACTCTTTATCTAACCTTGTTAGTATTATAACTGGAGGGGATTCACAGCAACTTTATGGAGATGTTTCTCTTACTTCGTCTGACTTATCGATTACAGCATCAGGTAATAACGCAGTATTAGATCTTAATACAACTGGTATTACTGCAGGAGAATATGTTATTCCAACAATGACAGTAAACTCTAAGGGTATTATTACTGCAATTGTAGGAGGAATTCCTGCAACAGGAACAGTTACTTCAGTAGCTGCAACCTTACCATTGACAATAACTGGAGATTCAGCGGTTAACCCAACGGTAAATATACCTGAAGCAAGTCCTACAGTAGATGGTTACTTATCATCAGTAGACTGGACTACATTTAACGGTAAGCAAAACGCTGTAACTTTAACAACAACTGGAACATCAGGTGTTGCTACATTTGTAGGAGACACTTTAAATATTCCTAATTATTCTTCAGTTGATTTAGCTATTGGGGATACTGTAACAAGTAGTTTAGGGGATAAGGTATTAATTACTGATAGCTCAGGAAACTTAGCTAATACTAGTGCATTCGTACTTGATGGTGATAGTGTAGAGGTTGCAGGTCAGTTTTCTTCAGGTTTATCAGTTCAATCAACTGGAGGTCCAAATTTGAATATTAACTGTGAAAACGGAAATGTATTTGAGATTGACTTACAAGGAGCAGCAATACCTACATCGTTTAATTTTACTAACGCTAAGTTAGGTGGAACGTATATGGTTAAGATTATTAACAATGACTTAGGTACTGGAAATTTGAATTTTGATTCTTCTATATTGTTTCCAGGTGGTACGGATATGACACTTACTGCTACAGCAAATGCAATTGATGTTATAACAGTAACTTGTACAAATGCAACTGGAGGATCAGAAGAGTATCTAGCGAACTTTAGCAATGATTACCAATAGAATAAGTATATGAGTCAATTACTACAACAGCAAGTTATAATGGGTCAGATTACTGGTCCTGTAATTGAAGGTAAGACTGTTACTATTTGGGATGGAGGTACATCTGTTTCAGATACTGGTAGTAGTCCTGTTAAACCTTCTATTGGTAACCAGTATTGGGAGTACTCTGCTACTCACGTTTTGGTAAGATCTACTGAAATTAATTCTATTGATTCAGGTCCAAAGATTTTAACTGGAATTGATATACAGATTTGTATTCCTACAAGTTTAACTACAGATCCAGATTACAATGCTAAAAATATTAGTGTGTTTTTAGCACACACACCTGAGAGTTTTATGAGTTCTACGATTCAAACTGATATGAGTCAGTCTGCATCATCGTTTGATTACTCGGATAGGATTGAGGTAATTAATACAGGAGATCTTCCTTTACTTACTTCGGGGTTTCAAACATTAAGTTTTGATACTAACTTTGAGTACGATGGAACTTCTAATTTGGTGTTTAGTTTTTATAATGAGGGATCTACTTCATACCAATCAGGAAGAAGAACAGCAAGTGTTTATGGTAATTCAGGTTCTTTGAGAACAGCTACATATGGATCTGACTCAGCTTCTAATCCAGAACAGAATGCTTACGGTATGACTTTAATGAATTCAGGAAATAATTACAATACACCTAATTTAAAAATAAATTACTAATATGGACTTAACACCACTAATAGATAACATAGTAGCTACAGGAGCTAATTATATATCAACCGAAGAAGGACAAGGATATAGGATAATTGTGTTTGATGCGATTGATTACGCTAACTATAAGTCTTGCGTTTCTTTAGCAGAAGCTTTTAAGATTACTAACTCTCTTGAGTTCATTAGTCTTTCTTATGCATCAAAAATTTGTAAAATTGAATTTGCTGTTTAATGAGTTCGATTAGAAAAATATCAGTCGGTCCTGATTATAAGTCAGGTGCTATGCATTATATTCTTGGTCAGGAAATTCTTAATAGGACTCACACTATTCATTTAATTAAGTTTGATAAGGATACGAGTTCTATTGTAATCTACATCCAAAGAGATGATGAGATAGTTAAGTGGAAGGAGTTCACTCAGGCTATGCCTATATCGATTGAGTACGATATAAACTTTTAAAACAAACAAAATATATGGAAAAAACAAGAATAGAGCTTGAGGCTCAGAAAGATTCTATTGCTAAAAAATTAGAAGAGACTGGGATTTCTTTCGAAGAAAGGTTAAATTTAAAAGGAGAGGTTCACAGAATCGAAATGAAAATCAAAAATGTAAAACCAGACAACTCAGATTTTGAATGTTTGGGATGCGGTTCTTAAATTAAATATATGAAGTCACCATTTGCATTCTTAGTAAAGCCTTTAAATAATAAGAGGTATTCCAATACTAAACAATTAGGTGGTGTAGAATTTGTTGTATCAGCATCGACTGAAGATCATAAGTTCTCTAATAGGGAAGCTGAGGTTATTGAGACACCTTTAGGTTATGATGGTCCTGTTAAGGTTGGTGATTTACTGCTTGTCCATCATAATGTATTCAAGTATTACAATGATATGAAGGGAAGGCAAAGAAGTGGGAAAAGTTATTTTAAAGATGATTTGTTTTTTGTAGAGAACGATCAGTACTATGCTTATAAGAGTGATGGTATATGGAATCCGATTGGTAGATACTGTTTTGTTAAGCCAGTTAGACCACAAGATAGTTACATATTTAAACCTATGTCAGAAGAGCCATTGGTTGGTGAGATTAAATATCCTAATGAATATTTAAAGAGCGAGGGTTTATTGCAGGGAGATAGAGTTTGTTTTAAGCCTGACAGTGAGTATGAGTTTACTATTGATGGAGAGAAGTTATATAGAATGTTTGACCATCAGATAACCATTGTTTTGTGATCACGTATAAGACAAGTTAAATGAAAACAAATAGAGAAATAAAATTAAAGATTATTGAAGCTGGTCATCAAGCTGTTGACGAACTTATTAAGGTTGCTAAAGAAGATATCGTTAAGTACGATGCTGAAGATTCATTAGCTGCAGATAAGTTAAAGAACGCAGCAGCAACAAAGAAGTTAGCTATATTTGATGCCTTCGAAATCCTTGACAGGATAGAAGCTGAGAAAGAGGCTTTAGAGGCAGCATCAAAAGGAGAAGATCCATCATCAAGTAAACAAGGTTTTGCAGAACGAAGATCAAAATAGTACGCTATACATAGAGCTTAAAGATGTTGTGCCTCCACAAGCACTAGCGTCTAAGAACAGAGCTAAGTCTTGGGATTATGGCTATCATCCTAAGTATGACTTCGTATGCATTTCAAAGACTGGTCAAATCGGTCAGATAATATCCATTCAAGGTTTAAGGATTGCTTTACCAAAGACTCCTAGTAGTTGTTACAAAAGGAGTAGCAAGAAGTCAGAGCAATATTGGGAAAGGAAAGATTTACCTGCACCATTAAAGAAGATTAAATCTATCTTTAAATGGAACGGTATGTCTAAGGAATTTAAGAGCAGATGGGTAGACTATATAGAGGAAGAGTTTGATAGAAGAGAGGAAGGTTATTGGTTTATGTCTAATGGAAATCCTACTTACATAACTGGATCACATTATATGTACTTGCAATGGTCATCTATTGATATCGGTTATCCTGACTTCAGGGAAGCTAATAGACTGTTGTTAATTCATTGGGAGGCTTGTAAAGCTGACAAGAGAAGTTTTGGTCAGGTTTATTTAAAGATAAGACGTTCTGGGTTTTCTTATATGAGTTCATCAGAGACAGTTAATACAGCAACTCTTGCAAAAGATGCACGAGTTGGAATTTTGTCAAAGACTGGATCGGATGCGAAGACAATGTTTACTGGTAAGGTAGTTCCGATTAATAGTAAGCTTCCGTTTTTCTTTAAGCCTATTATGGATGGTATGGATAAACCAAAGACTGAGTTAGCCTTTAGGATTCCTGCGTCTAAGATTACAAAGAAGAATATGTCCGACACTGAGGAGGAAGACTTTGAGGGATTGGATACCACTATTGACTGGAAGAACACAGATGATAACTCTTATGATGGAGAGAAGTTATTGCTTCTTGTTCACGATGAGAGTGGTAAGTGGTTGAAGCCTAGTAATATACTTAACAACTGGAGAGTTACTAAAACTTGTTTAAGATTAGGTAGTAAGATTATTGGTAAATGTATGATGGGATCTACTTCCAATGCTTTGGATAAAGGGGGTAGTAATTTCAAGAAGCTTTATAGAAGTTCTGATGTAGGTATCAGAAGTGCAAACGGACAAACAAAATCTGGTATGTATTCTTTATTTATTCCAATGGAATGGAATATGGAGGGGTTCATTGATATTTATGGTATGCCTGTATTCAGAACTCCAGAAGAACCTATAATGGGAATCGATGGAGAACTTATCGATCAAGGAGCTATTGATTATTGGGAAGCAGAGGTTGATTCTTTAAAGGATGATTCGGATGCATTGAATGAATATTATAGACAGTTTCCAAGGAGTGAATCTCACGCATTTAGGGATGAAAGTAAGCAGTCTATATTTAACTTAACAAAAATATATCAGCAGATAGATTATAACGACAGTCTTATAATGTCACACCACGTAACAAGGGGTAGCTTCCAGTGGAAAAATGGTATTAAGGATACAGAGGTTATATTTACTCCTGATAAGAAAGGAAGGTTTTATGTTTCTTGGACACCTGAGAAGAATTTACAAAACAGATTTACTGTTAAGTCGGGTATTAAGCATCCTAGTAATAATCACATTGGTGCTTTTGGTTGCGATAGTTATGACATATCTGGTACTGTTGGAGGTGGAGGTTCTAATGGAGCTTTACACGGTAAAACAGGTTTCAATATGGACAATGCACCAAGTAACCATTTTTTCTTGGAGTATATCGCAAGACCTCAGACTGCAGAAATATTTTTTGAGGATGTACTTATGGCTTGCGTATTTTACGGTATGCCAATACTTATTGAGAATAACAAACCGAGATTATTATACCACTTTAAGAACAGAGGATATAGAGGGTTCTGTATGAACAGACCTGATAAAGTTTACAATAAACTATCTAAGACAGAGAAAGAACTTGGAGGGATACCTAACTCAAGTGAGGATGTAAAACAGGCTCACGCATCAGCTATAGAGTCTTACATTACTTCTCATATTGGTATGAAGGATGATCAGGATATGGGTGATATGCCTTTTAATAGAACTTTAAATGATTGGGCGAAGTTTGATATAACTAACAGAACAAAGTTCGATGCCTCAATCAGTTCAGGTTTAGCTGTTATGGCAACACAAAAACACTTATATTTACCTGAGAAAAAAGTATCGAAAATAAAACTTAACTTTGCAAGGTACAACAATAAGGGAAACATTAGCGAAAGACTTTAGATGGAAGACGTAAAAATTGATATAAACTCTGCACAATTTCCGAACCAATTTGTTTCAGATGCTGAGAAGGCAACTAATGAGTTTGGATTGCAGATCGGTCAGGCTATTCAATACGAATGGTTTAAGAAGGATGGTTCAAACTGTAGGTATTATTCTAATCAAAGAGAGTACCATAGACTTAGATTGTATGCAAGAGGTGAGCAACCTATTGGTAAGTATAAGAACGAGTTAGCTGTTGAAGGAGATTTATCTTATCTAAATTTAGATTGGACACCTGTTCCTGTTCTTCCAAAGTTTGTTGATATCGTTGTTAACGGTATGCAAGAAAGAGTATTTGATGTTAAGACTTATTCTCAAGACGCTATTTCCCAATCAAGAAGAAGTGAGTATCAAACAATGATCGAAGGGCAGATGGTTGCTAAACCACTGTTAGAAAAAATACAAGAGAAGACTGGAGTTAATCCATTCACTACTGATCCTGCTGAACTTCCAGAATCTAATGAGGAACTTAAGTTGTATATGCAGCTTAATTATAAGCCTGCTATTGAGATTGCAGAAGAGGAGGCTATCAATACTTTGTTTGAGTCTAATCATTATAACGATGTTAAGAAGAGATTAGATTACGATCAAACTGTACTTGGAAAGTCTTTCGCTAAACAGCACTTCCTTCCAGGAGCAGGGGTGAAGATTGAGTACGTAGATCCTGCAAACTTAGTTCACAGTTATACAGAAGATCCAAATTTTAAAGATTGTTTTTATTGGGGAGAAGTTAAGACTGTACCAGTTGCAGAGCTTGTTCAGATAGATCCTACACTAACTAATAGTCAATTAGAGGAGATTGGAAAGTATTCTCAAAGTTGGTATAACTACTATAGAAATGAGTTACAACATCAGAATAGTCTTTTTTCTAATGATACTACTACTCTTTTGTATTTCAATTATAAGACAACGAAGAAGGTTGTTTATAAGAAGAAGATAAAAGATAACGGAAACGTTAGTATGATTAAAAAGGATGACTCATTCAATCCTCCAACAGAGATGATGGAGGAAAACAACTTCGAGAAAGTTGAAAAGACCATTGATGTATGGTATGAAGGAGTTATGGTAATGGGTACTAACATTGTACTTAAGTGGAACTTAATGGAGAATATGATTCGTCCACAATCTGCTACTCAATACTCTTTACCTAATTACATCGGATGTGCTCCAAGAATGTATAAAGGTGTTGTTGAATCTTTAGTTAGAAGAATGATTCCATTCGCTGATCTTATTCAGATTACTCACTTAAAGCTACAGCAAGTTATTTCAAGAACAGTTCCTGATGGGGTGTTTATTGATGCTGATGGTTTAAATGAAGTAGACTTAGGTACAGGTAACGCATACAATCCAGAGGATGCACTAAGAATGTATTTTCAAACTGGTTCTGTTATTGGTAGAAGCTACACACAAGATGGAGACTTCAACCAAGCAAGAGTTCCTATCAAGGAATTACAATCTACGTCTGGTGCTTCTAAAGCTAGTATGCTTATATCGAACTATAATCATTACTTGAATCAGATTAGAACGGTAACAGGTCTTAATGAAGCTAGAGACGCTTCTACTCCTGATGTTAATTCTTTAGTTGGTTTACAGAAGTTGGCTGCTGCGAATTCAAACGTAGCTACAAGGCATATCTTACAAAGTGGTTTATATATTTATAAGACTTTAGCTGAGGCTTTAACTTGTAGAATTGCAGATATTCTTAAGTACTCTGATTTTAAAGAGCAATTTATAAACCAGATTGGTAAGTACAATGTATCTATTCTTAATGACATTAAGGATCTTTATATTTACGACTTTGGTATTTTCATTGAGGTTTCTCCAGATGAAGAAGAGAAAGCTCAGTTAGAAGCTAATATCCAAATGGCTTTATCTAGAGGAAATATTGATTTAGATGACGCTATTGATATTAGAGAGGTAAGGAACCTAAAGGTTGCTAACCAATTACTAAAGCTTAAGAAGAAAAAGAAACTTGAGAGAGAAGAGAAGATGGCTATGCAGAAGCAAGCAATGACATCTCAGAGTCAATTAAAATCTCAAGAGTTGGCAGCACAAACTGCTATGCAGAAGATTCAGGCTGAGACTCAATCTAAGATGCAGATTAAACAAGCTGAGATCGCATTTGAAATTGAGAAGCAAAGAGAGGAAGCTAATCTTAAGGGAATGCTAATGGATAAGGAGTTTAGTATGAACATTCAGTTAGCTAAGATTCAGCAAGATGGTATATCGGAGCGAGAGAATCAAAAAGAAAAAGAGAAATCAAAAAGAATTAGTCAAGCAAATACAGAGCAGTCTAAGTTAATTAATCAGAGAAAGAATAATTTACCTCCGATTAAATTTGAATCAAACGAAGATAGCTTAGATGGATTTGGACTCAATGAGTTCGATCCAAGATAACTCTTGTAAGTGTTATTAACACTGTCTAAATGATTAATATTTTTTGTGTAAATTTGTAATAATTAAATAAAATCTATGGAAATTAAAGTTAAAGCTGTTGACTCAGTAGAAGATTCTAAGTCAGTTCAGCAAGTAGAGCAAGAGCTTTTAGATAAGCACGAAGAGAAAGTTAATGAAGAAGGAGATTCTAACTCTTCAGGAGTGGAAGATGGCAACGAGAGTTCCTCCACCGAGAAAGAGCAAGAAGAAATACAGTCGAAAGGCGAAGCACAAACTCAATCCTCAGAGTTAAACGAGGAAGACGTTCTTAAATTTATGAGCAACAAGTACGGTAGAGAGATTTCATCTTTGGATGAATTAACTCAGCCACAAGAACAGAAGAAGGAAGAATTACCTGAAGATGTTTCAAAGTACTTGAGTTACAAAAAAGAAACGGGTAGAGGATTCGATGACTTTATGAAGTTACAAAAAGACTTTGAGTCAGTTGATGATGATACCTTACTAAGAGATTACCTTACTGCAACTGAGAAAGGTTTAGATGCAGATGATATCGATATTATGATCGAGTCTGATTACAGTTTTGATGAAGACTTGGATGATGAGAAAGATATTAAGAAGGCAAAGCTTAGAAAGAAAAAGGTAATAGCGAAAGCTAAAGAGTATTTTGCAGAACAGCAAGAGCAGTATAAAGTTCCTCTTGAGTCGAGAAGGGATGAAGCTAATGCACAAGAAGCAGAAGAATTGGAAGCTTATCGAAATTATATAGCTGAAGCTAAGACTGTTGAAGAAAGCAACAAGCGTAAGCAGGAAGTCTTTATGAAAAAGACTGATGACGTTTTCACAGAGTTCAAAGGTTTTGAGTTCGATTTAGATGGAAACAAATTGGTTTTTAATCCAGGAGACGCTGCTGAGATAAAGTCAGCACAATTGAATCCACAGACTTTTATTCAAAAGTTCTTAGGAGAAGATGGTGTTATTAAGGATGCTGCTGGATACCATAGGTCATTAGCAATGGCAATGCAACCTGAGAAGTTTGCGAACTTCTTTTACGAACAAGGTAAGTCTGCTGCAGTAGATGAGTCGATGAGAGATTTGAAAAATGTCAATATGTCAACTCGCCAAGTTCCAGAAGTTACAAAGACTGGAGGGATGCAAATTAAATCCGCAAGTCAAGACTCAGGTCGAGGCTTAAAGATTAAAAGCAAACGAAAAAGTTAAACTAAAAAAAACAAAACAAAATGGCTGTACAAACTGTCCCAGGATTCGACTTGCAACCAAGTTCAAGGAAGACTCCTTTAAAAACAAATTATATCACGAACTTCGATTTCTTGAATCAGTACTTACCTGATACTTACGAAGCGGAATTCGAAAGATATGGAAACAGAACTATCTCTTCTTTCTTAAGATTAGTTAGTGCTGAATTACCGACTAACTCTGATTTAATCAAGTGGTCTGAGCAAGGAAGATTGCATACTAAGTATGTTGATTGTACTGCTGGTGGTGCATTAGCAGGAGACGTTACTTTTACAGTAACTGTAAATGATGTTGTTTCTCCAGCTTTCGGAGCTACTCAAGGTATCTCTGTAAGAGAAGGTCAAACAGTAATGTTGACTGACAACGCAGGTGGTGGAGATGTAAAGGCTATCGTTTTAGCTGTTGATTATGCTGCATCTACTATTGATGTTGCTACTTACGAAGCTGCTGGTTTACCAGTTGCAGGTGCTACTTATAGCTTATTCATCTATGGTTCTGAATTCAAGAAAGGAACTACTGGAATGGAAGGTTCTTTAGAAGCAGAAGACAACATTTTCGAGAACTCTCCAATTATCATCAAAGATAAGTATGAGGTATCAGGTTCTGATATGGCACAAATCGGATGGGTTGAAGTAACTACTGAGAATGGAGCGACTGGATACTTATGGTATTTAAAGTCAGAGCACGAAACAAGATTGAGATTTGAAGACTACTTAGAGACTTCAATGATCGAAGCTGTTCCTGCTGCTGCTGCTGGTGGGGTTGCTACTCAGTCTGCAAATGACAAGGTTGGTAACAAAGGTTCTGAAGGTGTATTCTACGTAGTAGAAAACAGAGGTAACGTATTCTCAGGAACTCCAACTTCTTTAGCTGAGTGGGATACAATCGTTTCAAGACTAGATAAGCAAGGTGCTATCGAAGAGAACGTTGTATTTAACGACAGAGAGTTTGGTTTCGATATCGATGATATGTTAGCTGCTCAAAACTCTTACGGTGCTGGTGGTACTTCTTACGGGTTGTTTGACAACGATAAGGAGATGGCATTGAACTTAGGATTCACAGGATTCAGAAGAGGTTATGACTTTTATAAGTCTGACTGGAAGTATTTGAACGATCCTACAATGAGAGGTAACTTACCTGCAGGTTCAGGAAAAGTTAGTGGTTTATTAGTTCCTGCTGGATCTACTTCGGTATACGATCAAGTATTAGGAAAGAATGCTAAGAGACCTTTCTTACACGTAAGATATAGAGCTTCAGAGACTGAAGACAGAAGATACAAGACTTGGATTACTGGTTCTGCTGGTGGTGCTGAGACTTCTGACTTAGATGCTATGGAGGTTCACTTCTTATCTGAGAGAGCTATCTGTACTTTAGGTGCAAACAACTTCTTCTTATTCCAAGACTAAGAGAAGTCACAATAATTGGAGCTTCCTTCGGGAGGCTCCTTTATTTTTTTAACTTTTAATTTTAAATTAAATTACAATGTCAAAAGCAAAGAAAGTATACGTAGATAAAACGTATAAATTATTAAAGGATGTAGCACCTTTAGCTTATATGCTACCTATTAAGAATTCAAAGAGAACACCATTGTTGTATTTCGATGAAGAGTTAGGGTATAATAGAGAGCTTAGATATGCTTCAAATCAAAAGTCTCCATTTGTAGACAAGCAAGATGGTCACGTAATTTTAGAATCTGTTGTATTTGAAGATGGTTTCTTACACGTACCAAGTAATAAGCAAACATTACAAGAATTTCTGCACCACCATCCTTACAATGGTAAGAAGTTTTCTGAGGTTGATAAAGCCAAAGATGCACAGGAAGTTGTGGAAAGTATTATATCTGAGGCTGAGGCTTTAATCAAAGCTAAAGAGCTTACGATTGATCAGACTGAGACTGTATGTAGAGTTGCTTTAACCTCTGATGTATCTAAAATGACATCAGCAGAATTAAAAAGAGATGTATTAGTGTTTGCTAAAACAAATCCTTCTGAGTTTTTGAACATTATCAATGATCCAGAACTTAAATTATCTGCAACAATTAGAAAATTCTTCGAGGAAGGAATGTTACAGTTAAGAAAGAGTGGAAAGGAAGTTTGGTATAACACTCCAAATAATAAAAAGAAGATGTTAAACGTTCCGTATAATACGGATGCTTTCGATATTACTGTATCATTCTTAAAGAGTGATGATGGTTTAGACCAGTTGAAGTATTTGGAAAGTTTAGTAGCAGAGGCTACTGAGTAATACTTCTTCAATATAATTTAAACGACCTCTTCATTTTCTGAAGGGGTCTTTTTTTTTAGTTATCTTTGTATAAAAGAGAATAAGATGATTAATTCCGTAAGACAAACAGTAATGTCTGTTTTGAATAAAAATAACTACGGTTATATATCGCCTTCTGATTTCAATTTATATGCGAAGCAGGCTCAGTTAGATATATTCGAAGATTATTTTTACAAGTATAACAATCAGATTAACAAGGAGAACGGTGCTGCTGGTAGAGGTATGAACAGTACTTCGGGTACAGGTTATGCTGATATTTCTCAGATACTTTTAGAAACTATAGAGTCTTTCTCTGTAACTAATCCATTGCTTTATACTGCAGATCCAATTCGAAAAAACAATTACTTTTTACCATCTTTAAACACAACAGGAGATGAAGCTTACCTTATGAATAAGGTATACGTTTATGACAAGACTCTTGCTTCGGGTGTTAACACCTCAGCTAATGTCTTAGGTAATGAACTTATAGATACAGCAGCAACTTTTATTTCAAGTGGTGTAAAGTCAGGGGATATCGTATCAACTATTGTTGGAGGTATAACATATAGTCTACCGATTATAAATGTTGCTAATGAAACTGAATTATTTATAGAATTACCAGCAGGTGTAATTATATTTGATCCAGGATCAGTTCCTCAAAATTACATTATTTATGATGCAACATCATTTAGGGATGCTGAGAAAGTATCTCAATCTAAAATAAATATGTTGAATAGGTCTATTCTTACTAAGCCATCTTTAACTTATCCTGCATACACTCAACAAGAAACGCATTTAAACGCTTATCCTAATGAGGTAGTTGGTGTAGGTCAGGTGTTTGCTGAGTATATTAGATTCCCGAAAGATCCTAAATGGACTTACGTTAATTTAACTGCAGGTGAACCAAGCTTTGATGCTTCGGCTTCAGATTACCAAGACTTCGAACTTCCGAAAGAGGATGAGGTAAACTTAATTAGTAAGATACTTCAATACTCAGGGATGTCAATTAGAGAGATAGCTGCTGTACAGTTCGGGCAAGCAGAGCAACAAAATAACGATAACAAAGAAGCATTATAATGGGGTATATAAGTCAATATCAGTATTACGAAAACGGAGGTAATCCTCCAGAAGATGCAAATTGGGGGTCATACCAATACGTTTCTCTTGATGATATAGTTAACAATTTTATGTTAATGTACACTGGTAATCACAGTATTGTTAACAATGAACCAAGATATAAAGTTTTATTCCACGCAAAGAGAGCTGTTCAAGAACTTAACTACGATGCATTTAAAGAGATTAAGATATTAGAGTTATCTGTATGTGATTCGCTAAGGTATGTTCTTCCTTCTGATTATGTTAATTGGGTTCGTATCTCTGTTTATAGAGATGGTGTGCTTAGACCATTAACAGAAAATATTCAGACTAATTGGGCAAATGCTTATTTACAGGATCAAGATTGTAGAATCTTATTTGATCAAGATGGTAATGCATTATCTCCAAATAAGTCTTGGATTGATTACGATAGAATTAAAGGACAGAAGAAAAGTATTTACCTAAATCAGTCATCTCCTTATAACGGAAAGTTAGGTTGGTGTGTTGATGGGGACTGGTATTTTGATTATAATATTGGTGGTAGATTTGGTTTAAATACTGAGACTGCTAATGCTAATCCAACTTTTAAGATAGATCCTAAAGGGGGAGTTATCAACTTCAGTTCGGATATGGCAGGTGAACTTTGTATTCTTGAGTACGTGTCAGATGGTATGGAGAATGGAAACGATAGCTTAGTTACTGTAAATAAAATGTTTGAAGAATTTGTATATGCGTATATTGAGTTCTCAATATTAAGTTCTAAGAGAGGTATCCAAGAGTACGTTATCGCAAGAGCAAGAAAAAGAAAGTCAGCATTATTAAGAAATGCAAAAATCAGAATTAGCAACATACATCCATCAAGATTGTTAATGAACTTGAGAGGAAGAGACAAATGGTTGAAATAATATTATGGCAAAAGTAACAAGGAACTTTACTAAAGGTAAAATGAACAAGGTTGTTGATGAACGTCTTGTACCTAATGGAGAGTATATCGATGCCCTTAATATCCGAATGGGTTCAACAGAGGGTAGTGAGATAGGTGTTATAGAGAACGCTAAAGGAAATCAAAAGATAACTAACATCACTTATGAGGGTTTTGGATTATCTTCTAATGCACGTTGTATTGGAGCTTTTGAGGATGGTGTTAACGAGACTATATATTGGTTTATTCACGATTCAACTTTTGAAGCAAGTGTAAGTTCTCAGACTGGTAAGTTAGATTTGATAGTATCATTTGATACTAAGACTTCTACAATTACATACCACGTTATTAGTATTAATGATGGAGATAACAGTAACACAACTTTAAATTTTGATAGTGATTATCTTATCACTGGAGTGGATAAGGTTGGAGATTTACTTTTCTGGACAGATGATTTGAATCCTCCAAGAAAGATTAACGTTACAAGGAACTACGCTAATCCATCTTCTCCTGCTCAGATAGATCAGTTTACCTCTGAGGAGTTATTAGTTATTAAGAAGCCACCAATGGAAGCTCCTGAGTTAACTATGACTACAACTGAAGAACAAGTTACTTTCTTAGAGGAGAGATTTATTTGTTTTGCATATAGATATAAGTATGAGGATAATGAATATTCAGCAACTTCACAGTGGACAGCTCCTGCTTTTGTTCCAGATAGTTTCAGTGTATCTTCTGATAGCTACTTGAACGAAGGATTTGTAAATGACTTTAACGCAGTGAACATTACTTATAACAGTGGTGGTCCTTTAGTAGTTGGTATCGATTTACTTTTCAAAGAAGCTGACAGTAATATCATTAAGATTATAGATAAGATTGATAAGGCTGATTTAGCTGGTAATAATATTGATGTTACTTACAACTTTACGGAGAGTAAAATCTTTACTATTTTACCAGAGTCAGAGATTCTAAGGCTATATGACAACGTTCCAAGGTTTGCGAAAGCACAAACCATTATGGGAAATCGTTTAATGTATGGTAACTACGTAGAGGGGTATGATTTGACTGATAGTAATGGAGTTGATATTAGATTAGATTATAAAGCAACTCTTAAGTCTCAGTCTTTTGACGCTGAACTTATTGATGGAACTGAGTCTACTGCTACCTATACTATTGGAGGTTATTCTGAGAATGTAAGCAATGGTCAGTTTGATATAGATTTATCAGGTATCGATTTAAATGAAGGAACCAGATTAAGTTTCTCTTTCTCGTTTGAACATACTAAGTGGAATAGTAATTCAGTTATTCCAAACGTAGCGAATGCTGATACTAGCTTATCTCTTGATATACAGTTACTTAGAAATTATTCAAGTGTATTTGATTTGATTAACAGTGCGGAGTTTATTTCTATTATTGGAGAAGATTCTACAATACAACCAATAGCTACTGCATCTACAGGTAATACTCTTACTGATAGATATAACACATTATGGGCGAGTCAGTTGGTATCATCTGCACCTGCTGTTACTATTGATATAGATGCGAGTGGTATTGATAATGATCAGGAAGCTATTAGAGTTAGTAACACTTCAAATGTTATAACTTTCAAATTCCCTACTTTAAAATATGTAGAGCAAGGTACACCATCTAATATCTTTTACGAATACTTTAAGAGTGCAGGTTCTGAGTTATATGTGAATACAGCAGGAACTGGAAGAAGTTTGCATAGTAATAGAGGATACGAGGTTGGTATGATATATATGGATGACTTCCATAGAAGTACACCAGCTATTGTGAGTAGTGATAACTCTTTGTTTGTTGGGTGCGAAGCATCAGATACAGCGAACTCTATTAAGATAGAGATACCAACTACACAAAAAGCTCCAAGTTGGGCAACAAGATATAAGTTTGCAATTAAGCCTGATACGGAAACGTATGAGACTATCTATTCAAATATATTCTTCCAAGATCCTGATGATGAGAAGAACGTTTACTTTTTATTAAGAGGAGAGAACTCTCAGAAGATAACTGAAGGTCAGAGACTTATTGTTAAATCGGATACTAATGGAGCAATTAATAATTGTGTTTACGTAACTGTATTAGAGAAGAAGGCACAAGAGACTAACTTTATTAATCCAGGTATTCCAGTTCCTGCAGGAGTTTATATGCTTATTAGAGCAAATGAATTCGCAACAGATAAAGATTCATTAGCAGTTATTGATTCTGGAGTACTTTCTACAACACAGAAAGTTGGTAACAATTATCCTACTATTGGTATTCCAGTAGTTGTGGATGATCCTGATAACCCAGGTACTTGGATTGAGTATGATATACCTCAAGGTTCAACTATCAAGTTTGATTTTGATTTCGAAAGACCAGGTTACGGAGATGGTAACAGCTCTTGTGAGAGAAGAACTTATACTTTAGAGAAAACAATGACAGCTACTCAGGACTACGCTTCTTTTGAAGATTGGTTTAGAGGAGATAATATTGAGAACGTATTAAATACTGGAGTTCCATTTGTAGGTGGATCAGGAGGTACTATTGGTAATGAATTTTTACCTTCAAATAATGCAGAACCTTTTCCAACAACAACAACTACAAGTGTTAGTATAAACTACTATCAGTTTACAAATATTACTCTGTCACCAGGGTTAAAGGTTTTATCTATTAGTGGAACAAAGTCTTGTCAAAGTTCTTATATTAACAAGAACTTAAGGTCTACTGTATCGGCTAGAATTACGGTTATCAGAGCAGATGATACAATTGTATTTGAGTCTGAGCCACTTGATGCTGCACCAGATATTTGGTATGAAGGAGTTAAGTCTTATGGTATCGTTAATACTGATAACGCTTGTAATTTTAATCTTGACGTAGAATCTGATGTTGAAGTTGGAGGAGTTTCTTCTGATATTGTATTTAACTATACTAAAACAAATAATGATCCTGCTCAAGTTATTGTAGCACCTGGTAATACTGCTACAGTAGTTGGTGTATGTGGAAGTCTTACAATAGATGCAGCTACTACACCTGATACTCCATCGGATGTTACTATTACTTCTGGTTCATTGCAAGAAGGTTCTCATTTAGGAGATTCTCAAAACCAAAGCTTTACTGGAGGTTTGTCTGCTATTTGCTCACCAGGCTTCTTTAACTGCTTCGCTTTCGGTAACGGGGTAGAGAGTTATAAAGTAAGAGATAGTCTTTTAGGTAAGACGTTTAACTTAGGAAACAGGGTTACTTCTACTAAGGCTAAAGATTATAAAGAGGTAAGAAGATTTGCTGACATAACGTATAGCGGAACTTTCAATGATGAGTCTAATGTAAACAGGTTGAATGAGTTTAACTTTGGTTTACTAAACTTTAAGCCATTAGAGGAAATATTTGGACCTATTCAAAAGTTATTTGGAAGAGAGACTGATGTTCTTACTTTACAAGAGGACAAGATATCTTATGTTCTTCAAGGAAAGAACATACTTTCTGATGCAAGTGCAGGTAACTTACTTACTTCAGTTCCAGAAGTATTAGGTCAGCAGATAGCTCGTATTGAAGAGTTTGGTATTAGTTTTAATCCAGAGTCTTTTGCAGTGTGGGGTCCAGATAAATACTTTACTGATGCTAAAAGAGGAGTGGTATTATTATTAAGTGGAACATCTTATTCAAACGATTCTTTACAAGTTGTCTCTTCATTCGGAATGAGAACTTGGTTTAGAGATTTGTTCTTAGTAGGTTTTGAAACTCAGAAGCTTGGTGGATTTGATCCATATATGAACGAGTATGTATTATCTTCTAATGATGTTGAAATACCAACTGAAGTAGCTTGTGTTGATTGCGGAATATATAAGGATTTTACAGTATCAACTGCATATGATCAGTGTTTTGATCTTGGAAGTTCTACTGGTGATGTGACAGTAAATTGGATAGTATCTAATAACGATGCTCCTAATACCTTTAATGTAAAGGTTCAATATGATGGTAATAACTATTCAGCTCTTGGAGAAACTACAAGTGGAAGTCTAACATTTCCTAAAAGTAGTATATCAGAAGAGCAAGCTCAGATACAGGTTACTACAGATCCTTCTAATAATCTTCAAATGAAATTTCAGGTAGGATGTCCTCAACAGATAAGTGTTACATTGGTTGAGGTTTGTGTAAATAATTCAACGCAAGCAGGTTTGAGAATTCATAACGAACATAGATATGTTTCTGGTGATTTTACAAGTCCTTTAACATCTAAGCCAGTTAAATTGGATACTGCAACTACGAGTGAACCTGCAGTTTCTGATTGGACTTCTACTCTTGGAACAGCAGGTCAAGGATTTATACCAAATGAAGGGTCTGTTATGACGTTAGCTTATAACAAGAAAGCTGGAGATACCTTAGATTTCGATGTAGCTAAGAACAGTTTAAGATATTTAGTTACTTCTACATTGTATTCACCAATACCATCTTTAACGAATGCTTTATTGTCTGCTTCTTCTGCGGTTACTTTAGATATTACGGGAGCTCCTAATTACTACAAAGGAGATTTCACTGTTCCAGCTTTAAGTAATGGAGATTATATTTATGTGATATATGATTACAGACAACCGAATGAAGTTGAGCTTTGTTTTGGAGCTACTGTTACAGAAGCTTGTTGTGATTGTGTACTTGACTGTATCCCTGATACTGCAAGTGTAGTTTGGGAAGTACCTACTATAGAGTCATTTGTAGCTGTTGATTTAACATCTCAAGAATGTACCATCACTCCGACAGAGTGTGCTAATCCTGATATCACGTTTCAATACTTCGAGGATTCAAATTACTTATTACCAATTGGTAATCCATCTCAATATTCAGTAGAAGATGGAACTGTTATCTTTGTTAAAATAATTAATGGATCAGAGGTAGATGGCTGTGTTGCTGAAGAGACAATAACTATTAACTTTGTAACACCTTAAAATAAAATTATATGAGTGCAACTTATTATATTGATGGAACGGACTTCGCTACATCGACTTCAGTTTACACTGACATTGGACTAACTACCTGTGCTCCTGATGGATATTACCGTTTTGGTAATGTTGTCAGACAGCAGGTAGGTTGTGTTTTATTAGCACAACAGGCTTGTACTTCGTGTCCTATTCCTTGTGGTAATCCTATATCAGCTAATGGAGGAACTGGTTTATATAAAATGGATATTGAAGTTGGAGCAGACATTGGAGCTATTATAGCGGTGTTTAATCCATTTTCTGTTCCTGATGGTATCAGAGCAATATACGATAGTGTAGAGTATAATAAGCTTGTTAGGGCTGTAGGAGATTCTTCATTAGGAAACGGAGGTACTGCAGACGCTAATGATGCTGGACTTGCTGAGAGTAACGTAGGAGGATTCACAATAATTGGTTCTGACAGTAACTGTTTTGGTCCGAGTACTACTGACTACGATGTTTTTGAATACAATGGAACTTCATTCTCTTCAACTGGAAGTCAAGAGTCTGTAACAATTTCTGCTGGTAATATTGCACAGAATTTAGACAAGATTGTTCCTGATTATGCTGTATTAGTTATACCAAAAACAAATATTAATCCTTCTTCTATTGACATAGAAGTTCTTGGTCCTTGTAGTGGAACTGCTTGGGATTTAAGCGTTACTTGTCCTACAGACTTATCGCCTGGTTTCTCAACAAACACTACAGCTCAGACAGCAGCTCTTGATGCTTGTGGAGCAGCAACAGATTCTACGTTATATGCAATAGGTTCTGGTCAAGGTATAACCTCAGGACAATTAACTAATCCTGTTACTACTACTCCAGGATTAAGAGATTTAGTTTATACTGATCCTAATGGAGCAACTGCTGCTGCTGATGGTTGGTATCAAGATGGAAGTGGTGGTGCTATCAGAGTAGAAGATGGTATTGTTGCTGAACTAAATAATTGTACATTACCTTAATAAAAGATTATGAGTGATTCTTTATATACACTAACATTTGATAAAGGAGTTCAAGGATGGACTTCTTTCTATTCTTATTATCCAGATTGGATGATTGGTATGAATAACTATTTCTATTCTTTTAAGAATGGGGATTTGTATAGGCATAATACTAATGAAAATAGAAACACTTTCTATGGAATTTCGTTTGAGTCTACTATTCAGTCGGTATTTAATGATAGTCCCTTAGAGAACAAACTATTCAAAACTATTATGTTGGAAGGGGATGACTCTTGGGAAACCACTATTCAATCCGATCAGCAAACAACTGGATTTATTCAAGAGGATTACTACGAGGATAGAGAGGGAGATTACTTTGCTTTCATTAGAAACAGCGGAACAGTTCCAATTAATCCTGATGAATATGCTTTACGTTCTTTAAATGGTTTAGGTGATAGTGAGGTGATAGTTCCTTCAGGTACTACTACAACAGTTTTCTTCTCAAATAGTTTAGAGTTTGGAAGTATATTAAGTGTAGGGGATTATTTGTATTACGGAACAAAAACTGCATCTGATATCAGTGGTATCACTTTACTAGGACAAGTGACCGCTATTAGACCAGGTAAGTTAAACGGTAATGAGATTGATGTAGATAATACTTTAGGGACTCCTGCTCCGTTTAATGTAATGTATATGCTTTATATGAAGGATAGCGTTGCAGAGTCTCACGGAATATTAGGTCACTATGCAGTATTTGACTTAGAGTTACCGATAGGTAAAGCTCAATTAAAGTCAGAATTATTTGCAGTAGGTTCTGAAGTAATGAAATCATATCCTTAAATTTAGTATCTTTGTAAGACATTATGATATTCGATATTAGACCATTAAAAGACGAAGATTATGATACCATTCTTGTAGATTGGTGGAAGGATTGGAATTGGGATGCTCCATTGAGAGACTTTCTTCCTGATAATGGTAAAGGTGGTTTAATAGTTTATGATGGAGAAACTCCTGTTTGTGCAGGATTTGTTTATCTAACTAATTCGAAAGTAGCTTGGGTTGATTGGATTATATCTAATAAGAATTATCGAAAGAAACCTGATCGAGGTCAAGCAATTGGTTTACTAATTGAGACATTAACAAATTTATGTGAGATGAACGGTGCTAAGTTTTCTTATGCTTTGATAAAACATAAAGGTCTTATTGAGACTTACAAGAAACTTGGTTACTTACAAGGAGATACGTACTCACAAGAAATGATAAAAAAATTATAGAATGGGGGCAATAACAACAGTAGCAGCAATAGCAGGTGTAGCATCACAAGCTGGTTCAGCAGGAATGTCTTTTGCACAGGCTTCTAAACAAAAGAAGCTACAAGCGAGAGCAGAGCAAGATGCAAGAGAAGCAATGGCAGAAGCTAGGAGTAAATTGGATGTAAACTTTGCAGAGCAAATGTCTATCCAAAAAGAAGCCTACGATTTAGAGAGAGATGCGATGTTATCCGCTGGAGCACAGGCTACACAAGCTGGTATAGATAGTGAAAGAGGAGCTGCTGCTACTGCAGGTAGAGTATATGCTGGACAACAAAAAGCTCAAGCCAATGTGAGAACAGCAATGGGTAGAGAGATGCAAGGAATTCAGCAGAATATTATTGAGGAAGACTCAAGACTTAGAGACGCTAAGGTTGATTTAGATTTAGCTGAAGTAAAAGGTCAACAACAAATGGCTGCCGATGCACAGAGAGCAAGAACTGCTGCTATGCAACAAGGTATTGAAAGTTCTGTTGGTGCTGTAGGTCAAGGTCTACAAATAATACCATTATACAAACAAAATATTTCTGCACAGAGAGCTGCAGTATCAGCAGCTTCAGACGCTGGTGCTTATCAGGATGCTTCAGGTAATAACTTATATGAAGATAAAGATTTCGGATCAATGTCTAATAGAGATTTCCGTAGTTTTAGAAATGAAGCTGGTAGAGGTAATTTATTCCAAAATCAAGCTTACATTGATAATTATAATAATCCTTTTAATTATCTATTACAACAACAATCTAATAATCAGAACCAACAACGATAGTATATGCCATTAGGATACGGATACGAAAAGAGAGACCCTGAAGATCAGCAATTAAATTGGGCAGAGATTGGTAAGAATGTTTCTAATATGCTTACTGATGAAGCAGAGAGCAGAGAGAAACAGAAGTCTGAGATAGATGCAGCTACAAGGGAGTATCAAAAGATATTAAACAATGTTCCTCAAGGAGAGAATACTGAGTTGAATAAATTCGCATTAGATGCTGCTGCTGATTTACAGAAGCAAATGTTAATGCAAGAGACTTTACTTAAGTCAGGTCAGCTTAAACCAAAGGATTATACTTTAATGAGACAAAATCTCGTTGATGGTACTGATCAGACATTTGGTTTATTGGATGAATACAATGCTGAGTATGATAAAAAGATGGCTATGATGGATCCTAACTTACCTGTGTCACAACAGGCTTCGGAGATTCAGAATTGGCTTATGTCAAATGCGGAAGGTTTTTCTAATTTCAGAAACTCAAAGTTAGTTATCAATCCTCAGACTGGTTTAATGTCTATAGGTAAGATAGTTGATGGTCAGGTTTCTTCTAATCCAAATGATCTTGCAACTGTTCAGCAGTTAAGAAACAGGATCAAAGGAACTTACAATCAATACGATGTGATTGGTAATGCAGAGAATTGGGTAGAGAGTTTAGGCGAAGAGAAGAAGGTTATACAAGACTTAGGTAATACTGGTAGAGCAGGTGTGTTTAAAGAGATATCTGACATTAGAAGTAAAGGTGGAGGATTTGACAATATGAGTCCTGAGAAGTTGGAGTCATTAGCTAAGGATCTTGGTGTAGAGGTTAGTGATATAAAGTCTATATCTAAATTTCAGGAAGCACAAAACAATTGGATCAAGAGTCAGTTAGATGTGGGTGGAACTGCAAGTGCATCTGTCATTTTAGATTTCTTAGGAACTGAGCCAAACTCAGGTAAAGATTATGAGCCTACGTTTAATCCTGATGACTTAAAGAAGGGAGACCACTACGTATTACTTAAGAGTGAGAACGGTAGAATCGTTCCTGAATTATCAGAGGTTCAAACAAAGAGAGCTGAAGAAGCTTTAAGAGCACAGGTTGATATTGGTCTTGACTACAAGGAGAAGACAACTGTATCACAGGTTTATAAGACTGCAGGTAATAGAACTGCTTCTCAGATAAAGAGTGGTGAATTAAAAGACAGACAAGACTCTTTAATGACTGCTGTTTCTAAGTTATGGTATGGTGATGGATCACAACTTTCTGAGGGAGCGAATATTTTAAAGGCTATAAATAAAGATATAACAGTTATTGATAGAGCTGGAGATGCTGTAAAAATTAAATTCAAAAATGGTTCTATTCAAACTATTCCATTCAAAGTTAATGATCAGGTTATTAGTCAGGAAGAGTTTGTAAAATCTGCAACTAACTTCTTTTTAAATGACAATGATAAGATTGCAGATCTAAACAAAGTTTACAATAGAGTTGGTATAGACAATACTAGACAGTTTAATGAGGATTCAAAGCTAAATGTAGCAACAGAAGAAGAAGTTAAAGAGCCAATTAATGATGCGTACTTAAGAGTGCTTAACGAAGGAGTTAAAACAGAAGATGTATTAGTATTAGATGATGAAGATGAAACGATAGAAAAGCTTGGTGTTTATTTGAAAAGTTTACCAGGACTAGAGACTTATAACGTAGATACAGATGATTCTTTTGGAAACCGAATAGTTATTAAAGATGTTAAAGGAAAAGTAGTAGCTGGTCCATTTGAACTTGATTCTGATGATATAGAAGGAGTTGAAAAAGAAGATAAGCTTAATGAATACTTAGAACTTATACATCAGTTAGCTTCTAATGTAGCTACTTCTGAAGAGAAAGGTTTAAAGATACAAGGTAAGAGGAGATCCACAACAGAACGTGCAAGCATAAAAGGATTTGCAACAGATTATTAAACAAAAGAAGGGAGGTGAAAACTTCCCTTTTGCTTTCCTAATAACTTGAAATAATTTATTAACTTAGCGGTTCCAAAAGAAATAAACATTTCGAGTATGAATGAAGAAGCATTTCAAAGAGCTTACGACTACTTCGTAGACAACGGATATACTAAATCAAAAGATGAATTCAAGGTATTACTAAAAGATAATAGTACTGCATTCAATCAGGCTTATGATCATTTTGTAGATAACGGTTACGGTAAAGATAAAGGGGAATTCTCTTCTCTAATGGGTGTTGGAGAAATAATCGAAGAACCATTAAAAAAAAAAGAATCAGAAAACGTTATTACGGAATCTTTATCGGAAGATGGTTCTTTGGTGCAAGAAGAATCTAAGACTGAACTTCCTGTACAACCTATTGATGCCACTTCAATTACACAAGAGGTAGTTGGTACAGATTTACCTGAAAGTGAGGCTCCAAGAATGCCAACTGAACAAGAGTGGTCTCAATACCAAGAGTCACAAAATCCTAAAGCTGAGATAACCGACCTTGAGGCAAATAAAATTTCAGAAAAGTATGGTGGTGATACTATTGTTTTTGATGAGGTAGAGGAAAGATCTCGTCAAGAAAGAATAGATAAAGGATTAGATCCTACTACAGAACAAGAGAAAGAAAGATTAGGTCGTATACTTAATAATAAGCTAACCAAAAAACTAGGAGTTACTGAGGAAGAGATTTCTGACAAACTTTATAATATGCCTGATAGTAAAGAGACTATCAGAAGAGTTTTCCAAGAAGGTATTATAGAGCCTTTTACTGGAGACTCAGGATTCCAAGGTATTGCATACGATACTGATTTAACAAGAGAAGAATTAAGAGAACAGCTTACTAAAGAATTATTAAGCGACACCGAGTCTATGGGAGTAATGGGTTTAAGTTACAACCAAATAGAATCTCTTGTTAACTCAAAGATTAATGAGTTAGATTTAAAACAGATTCAAGATAACGCTGAGGATTACAAATACTCAAGCATTCAAAGTAAATCAAATGTACTTAAAAGCGTTGGTTTAGATGCAGAGTCAGCAGAGAAAGAAGCTCTTAAAGTATATGGAGAAGATAAGTTAAAATACTCTATCGATAAATTATCTAATGAGACTGAGGATTATGCAGCAGCTATTAGTGAATACTATCAGCTTAGAGATAAGATAACAAAGTCAAAAGGGGACATAAGTCCAGAAGATAAGCAAAGGCTTTTCACATTAACACAAACAATAACAGACCTTAGAGGTAATCCAACTCAGTTGATTGATCCTGAGACTGGTTTAAGAAATATTAAAGACGAAGAGAAGAGAGATACTTACATTGGCACTTATAATGAAGAAGCAACAAAAGTAAAAGAACTTCCTTTCGAAACATTAAAGAGAATTCACGGAGATGCTTACGATGCTTTACAATCACTTCGTAATTCAGACAGGTATAAGAGGATATCTAATATGGGTTCTCTTGAATACGGTTCTGCTGTTATAAAGGAAAAGAATAGATTAGAAAACCAGGAAGTAAAATTGAGAGCAAGGTTCGATGCAATGAACAGAGCTTTACTTTTGAATGAGAATTTATTAGCAGAAGATAATCAAGGTGGTTTCTTTAGTGCTTTTGGTGAAACATTGGCAGAAACATTAGCGAGTAAGGTATCTCCAATAGATATTGATATCCAATCAGATAGAGACTTGAGAAGAGAGTTTGCTAATCAGGTAATGAAGGATGGTAATGTAAGACTATCAAAAGAAGAGATCGAAAACATTGATAACAACTTCTCTGAAAGTATTGGAGATGGTGTTGCTATTGTTGCTGATATGGCAATTGAGTTAGCTACTACTAAAAAAGTATTAGGTAGTCTTGGTGCAGTAAAAAGACTTGGAGCTGTAGATAAGGCTGTATATAATTCTTTAAAAGCAAAGAAAGGTTTAGTAGCGGCTAATGCTTACAGAGTAGCCTCTGCAGGTGTTAAGGAGGGGATGTTATACCAACTTACTCCTAACCAATTACTAAGTGCTGAGATGGGGTTTGCTGAAGGTGCTACCCAAGAAGCTTTATCATTACTTAATGTATCTGCTTTAGCTGATAAGCTTGGTGGTAAGTACGGAAAGTTATTAGAGTTTGGTATCAGAACTGCAGCTGGAGGAACGTCTGAAGTTATGGCTGAGTACGCAGGAGATTACGTTGATAGTTTGAATAAGAATAACTTTGATACATCTAAAGCACTTGGAGATACATTCGGAAGAACTGGAGACGAAGTATTAGATAAGTTATTGATTACTACTATCCTTTCATTTGGTATGTCAGGAGCTGGTAATGCAAAGGTTGGTCTTAATGGTGTAAGAGCTTTAGTTGATAAAGGATACTCGAAAGAGAAAGCACAACAGTTAATTGATGAAGGTGTTAAGTCTGGAGTATTGAATGATGTTACTAAGGAGGATATTTCTATTCTTGAAGAAGAGACTGGATTGACTATAAGTAAACCAAAAGCTACTGAGGTTCAAGGAACTAAACCTACTCAAGAATTAGTAGATCAAGTTGAAGAACTTGAAATTATAAATAAAGAGGCAGAAGAATTAGAAAATATATTAGATTTTAAACCAGATGTTGAAGAAGTAGTTTCAGAAGAACAAGTTACCGAACAAGTTACCGAACAAGTTACCGAACAAGTTACCGAACAAGTTACCGAACAAGTTACCGAACAAGTTGAAGAAGTGGAGGAAGAGGATGTGATTATACCAACTGAAGAACTTGAGGAGTTACAGAAAGATATCCAATTAACTGATGAATCTATTATAGATACTGACGAAGAGATAGAAGATGAGTTTGATGCTAAAGTAAACGATGGGATATTAGTTGCACAAAAACCTATTAACGAAATAGAGTTAGACCCTGATAGATTTCAATACAAAGTTGAAGGTTTAGAGGATAGTGGTGCAACAGGTTCTTTAGAGGGTGTTAAGAAGTACGATAGAAACCTTGGTGGTGTAATATCAGTATGGAAGGATCCTAAAGATGGTAAGACTTATGTTGTTAATGGTCATAATAGATTTTCTTTAGCTAAAAAACTAGGAGAGAAAGGTATTGATGTTAGATATATTCAATCTGAAACAGCAGAACAAGCTAGAGCAATAGGAGCTCTACAGAATATATCTGAAGGTCAAGGAACAGCTATCGATGCTGCTAAATTCATTAGAGATACTGAATCTACTCCTGAGCAATTAGAAGAACAAGGGATTAGATTGACTGCTTCTAAAACAGAAAAAGCTGTCAAGCTAGCTAAACTTTCGGATAATTTATTTGATTTAGTTATCAAAGGTGATATTTCTGAAAACAGAGGAGCTAAACTTAGTGAGGTAGATAATCCTAAAGTTCAAGAAGATATATTTAGCAAGACAAAGAATAAGAATATAACTGATAAGGTCTTTAATGAAATTGTAGATGGTGCTAAAGTGTCTCCAACTAAAACTACAACTCAGCAAACATTGTTCGGAGAAACAGTTGAGGAAGAGACGATGGTTTTCGAAAGAGCTAGTTTACTTTCAAGCATCAGGTCTAAGATAGTTTCTGCAAAGAATATCTTTGGTAATGCTGCTAAGAATGCTAAAGCTTTAGAGAAAGTAGGAAACAAGATTGAGGTAGAAAAAACTAAAGGAGTTCAAGAGTCTTCAGCCTTAATGGCTGGGATGTTTGATAAGTTTAAAAATTCAAGCAAGAATCTTAATGAATTAATTAATACTGCTGTAGAAGAAATACAGCAACCAGGATCGAATAAGAAACAAATTAAAGATAAATTATATGAAGACTACACAAAGCAACTCGAATCAGAAATCAAAGAAACAATTTCAGGAGAACGAACTAGCGAGAGACAATCGACTGTGGAAGGAGTATCTAAGGATAAAGGAATCCAAGAAACAGAAGAAAAATTAGAGACTGATAAAGTTATTTCTTTCCTAGATAAAGCAATTGATGCAACGTCTACTAAAGGTAAAGCGTTTGATGCTTCTTTAGGAATACCACTGTTTGTAGCTAACGGTTCTTTAAAGATTATCAAAGCTGCATATAAAGCTGGTAAAACTTTAGCTGAAGCTATACAAGATGGTATAAATTATATTAATCAGCAAGGTTATAAAGTTCAGGATGTTGAGTATAAGAAGTTTGTTTATGAGAACTTAAGTAAGAAGTCGGAGACTAAAAAGAAATCGGAGGTTAAACCTGATGGAGACATAGAGTTTATTGTAAACACTGCAAGAGAGCAAGGATTCAGTGACTCTTCTATTAAGGTTGTTCTTAAGAAGAGAGGTTTCAAAGCAGATGCTATCAAGGAAGTATTAGAAATTAAAACTGAAGCAGTATTAAAGCCTGATGTAATAACTAAACTTCCGAAAGAGTTTGGAAATGTTGAAGGAGGTGCTGATGTTGGTGCTAAGTTATTCGAAGATGTTAAGACTAAGGTTAATGAGTTTGCAAAAACAACTGACTCTAAGTCTGAAATAAGAGATAAGGCTCAAGAATTTTTGAAAGAAGATCCTATCTTCCAGAAGCAAACAGAGCAGGTTCAGTTAGAACTTCAGAACGCTTTAGATAGATCAATTGGTATAAGAGCGGGTGTTAATGTATCAAAGCAGATTTCTGATGTAAGAAAGAAACTTAAGCAGAGAAAGATAGGAGCTAAGAACTTAAAGGATGCACAGTATGAAATGAGAATTGCTATCAGAAAGATGCTACCTAAGTCTGATAACTATTCAATCACTGATATTAATAAATTGATCAAGGTTATAAACGAAACAAATGAATCGAACTTTGATGGTCAACTTACATCTGTATTAGATACTATAGAGAAGCAACGTCAGAAGGCTAAGATCCAGTTAATTAATAAGATACAAGATTTAGTAGAGAAGAAAGCTAAGGTTAAAATAACAAGTTCTTCTAAGAGAAGGTCTGCTGGACTTGACTCAATCGGACAAGCTTACTTCAACGAAGTAAAGAAGGTATTAAGACTGGTAAAAGAAAATGATATTGAAGGGATTACCGAACTACAAGATTCAGTTTCTCCAAGTAAACTTAACGAGATAGAGCAGAAGATTAAAGATGGAGAGAAGCTTACATCAAGAGAGCAGGTTTTAATTGACAGACAATTAGCATTGGATACTTTTGCTGATGTGGTTTCAATGCAGCTTGAAGAGGTAGAGGTTTTATTCAAAGACGTTAAAGCAACAAGAGCTGAGTCTATCGCTAGATTGAATAACAGAAGAGAGTTAAAAAGAAAGTCTATAGAGAAAGCACAAGAAGCTTTAGATTCTCAAATAAGAGTAGATTTTCCTGAACTTTATAATGAATCAGGAAACCCATTAGGAGTTCAGGCTTTAAAACAAAAGAGAGAAGAAGTTAGAGCTGCTCTTAAAAGTAAAGGTGTATTCAAAGCTATTAATGTGTTCATAAATAAATTTAAGAACGAAGGCTTAAAATACACAACAACTAGTCTTGGGAATTTCTTTAGAAACAACTTCACCCATTTAGGCACTATGACAAATATTCTTGATAGAGGAAAGAAAGGTGTCTTCAGTAAGTTATTCTATGACAATATTAACGATATGGATGAGAAACACCTAAAAGGTATTCGTAGAGTTGAAAATAGATTAAATGACATCGCTCAAAGTGCTACTGGAAAAGATTGGACCAAATGGAAATACTCTTTAGGAACTGATATCTTAGAACTTGATAATATAATAGAGACAAGAGAAGGAACTGTTATGGAAAAGTTCCCTATCAATATGGACCAAGCTTTAAGAATCTACGCTTTATCTTTAAATAATATTCAGAATAATAAATTAGTTGAGCAAGGAATTACCAGAGAAAATCTTAATAAAATTAAGAGTTTCATTGGAAAAGATAATCTAGAGGTTGTTGATCAGGTAGTTGATTTCTTAAGTAATGAATATTTCGAAGAGGTTAACAGTATATTCTCTCAGGCTAATGATGTAAACTTAGGGTATATAAATAACTACTTCCCAACCAAGACCATATCACAAGCAGCTATTAATAAAGAGATGCTTCAAAGTGATGACTTCAGCGGAATATTTACTGCAGAATATGCTCCAGCATTAAAAGAAAGAACAGATAGAAAGAGTGATATTCTTTTAGGTTTCTCTTTTACTGAGGCAATGGAAGAGCACGTTCAACAGATTGAGAAGTATAAGGCTTATGCTTTAGGTGTTAAAGAGATGAACGAAGTATTGAAGCACCAACCTACTCAGAATGTTCTTAAGGAAACTGGTATGATGCAAGTATTTAAGAAGAGTTTAAATTATGCTATTAATCCTGATTCAGGACCAGCTTTATCAAATGATGTAGTAAGTAAGGTTCAGAGATTATTCACAGGATTCGCATTAGCTTTTAAACCAATTCAGATTATTAAGCAGGCTACTTCTTTTATCCAAGCTTATGACACATATAATTCAGGTATTAACGTAAAGGGTAAGCAGGTATTAGGATTGGATTTATTATCTTTTGTAGCTGATTACGCTTATGTATTAGGTAATATTGTTAACGAGATTAAAGAATCAAGAGAAATATCTGCTGGATTTGATTCTCGTATTAAGGCTGGATTAAAAGGAGAGATCTTTGGTTTAGAATCAGGAGGTAGAACTTTTAAATCAACTAAAGCAAGGCAAGATACCGTAGGTAAATTAGCAAGAGGTTTTAAAAGAGCAGCAGGTTTACCGACAGTAGTTGGAGATATACTTGGAGTACTTGGATATAAAGCTGTATACAATGCTGATATAAGAAATGGTATGAGCAAGGATAAGGCTTTAAGAAAATTCAATGACTATAACGCAACTCAGCAATCAAAAAGAGCTACTGAGAAAGTTGGTATACAGCAGTCTACTAATGAATTTACAAGAGCATTCACAATGTTTGGTAGTACAGTATTATTACAGCAGAATAAAATTATTCAGTCAATGAATAGTATCTTAACTGATATAGGAAATAAGAAAGTTCCAAAAGCAAAGGATATTAAAACACTTGCTTTGAACTACTCTATTGCCAATGTATTGTTTACAGCTGCTGCTTACTCGATGAACTTCATTAATGGAAACGATGAGGATAAAGATAGAGCTTGGAAAGCAATTAAGGATGCTGCTCTTGGTAAGACTTTAATATATCAAATACCATTCTTAGGAGCTGCTCTTGAAGAGTGGGAGAATTGGGCAAGTGATTCTAGAAGACCAACAAGTGATGTAGTTAATCCACTTAGTTCTGTATCAAGAAAGATTAGAAGATCTATTGAGTCTTCACAAAAAAGTGGTGAGCTTATTAAAACAATCCAACCATTAGCTGAGATATTAATCGGAGCACAAGTAGACGCACCATTAGCTTTAGCTAAATTACTAGGAACAGGAGATGTTAGTGAAGAAAATATTTATGATTTGCTTGGTGTATCAAGATCTTATAGACCTGGATATGGAAATAAGAAGAACAATAATACTTCAAGAAAAAAAACAAGTAAGAAAAATATTAGATTAATTGATCCTGATCTTTATGAAGAATTATATGGAGGTGAGTCAATTAAGAGTGAAATTAACAAAGAAATAAGAGACGAATTAAAAGAATGATGGTAAAGGAAACAAATGAAAGATTCCCGTGCTCAGATGAGCACGTAGAAAAGAGAACCCCTCAAGTAGAGGGGAAATCTTTATTAGAAGTAATCAATGAAAGGAACAGAGCTCTCTATGGAGAGATATGTAAAAGATGCGACCTGTATGATTACTACTGTAGCTGTAAGAAGTAGTATTATTTATTAAGGAGGTTCAGTAATTCTACTCCATCTTTTAGGTGGAGGTAGGTTACTTCTTTCTTAATTTTTTCTTTGGACCAAGAGGTTGTTTTAGGTAGGCACTTCTCTTCCCATTTATACTTTTTATTTAAAACGTAAAACGCCCATATTCCTTCAGGCGTAGAGTTTATATATAATGGTATAGTATCAAGAGCAGTGCTTCTCTCAACTAAAGAGTCGTACTTTTTCTTCTCTAACATTAGATCATCGTAGTGTTTTCTTCTACACTTAAGTTCTATGTTGAGTTTGAATTTATCAGAGAAACAATCAAACCTTGCTGAGGTTGCTTTAGTTTTAGTTAGATCGTCTATGAAATGTTTTTTAAGAAAATCAAAGAGTTCTTTTTCTTTGATAAAGGTTGAGTAGTTATACTTCATTTGTGGTTGACAAAGAAATCTCCTTAAGTTTGGCAATTAAAGAATTGATATCTAACTTAAGTTTATCGAAATCCCTATCAACCAAGTCCTCATAAATCTCATTAGTTGAGTTATGAAGACCATCCATTAAATGGTTAATATGAACTAAGCGTTCCTTTTCGTATGATGAATCTCCTTGCATCCTTTAGGTATGTTATAAAATCTATTCATTTATATAATATTAGATTCCATTAAAGATTCTTCTTAGCTTATTTAACACAACATCTTCTTTACCTTTCTTTGTTCTTTCTTTGACTAGATCAATTATATCTTTTAGTCTTTCTTCTTCACTATCAAAAGGTAGGTTTGATGTCTGTTTATTTAGCTTTGCAATCTCTTGATTCTTTTCCTTTAGCTTTAAATTTAAAATATTATTCTCTAACGTCAAATTTTGAACCATCTTTTCTTTGTCATCTCTTTTTAATTCACTTAAATCAATGTAAGATGATTCGAATAATTCGGATACTATTTTGTAATTATTTTTAAGATCATAATCAGTAAGAGCGTATACATCCCATTTTTTCGTGTAGTGAAGCACAGTACTATGGTCTTTACCTATCTCTCTACCAATAGATTTTAAGGTGTACTTATTGTCTCTTAATATTTTAGAGAATATCATCTTAGCATTAACTATATATCTTTGCCTTGTGTTATGTTCTTTAACATCAATGCCAGTTACATCTTTTATAATAGCTATAAGATTTTTAAAATCATCCTTTCTGTTCTGTATCTTTTTCGGTTCCTGGTAATTTCTGTTCATTTGAATAAAATTTTATTGTTTGTTTTATTAAAATATAGTCAAGGTAGGTATCTAAGTCAATGAATTCTAAGCTAACTAATAAAGGTAATTCTGTTTTTTCTTTCAAGTATGAAACAACAAAGAATACTGACTCATCAACACCATCATCAATAACTCCTGCAATTGATTGAATCCAATTATCTGCTATTGGAAGTTTCTCTATACAGTTTAATACTTGTATGATTATTTCTTCTAGTACATAATCAGAAGCATCTTCTGAATTTTCAAAAAAGTTCTCATTTATTTCATAGAAGAATTTCTTATCCTCTGTAGACTTCTGTTTTGAATCCATATCGTTCTAATTCTTTCATCCTAAACTCTTGAAGTTTAGAAACGGTTCCTGTTTCTGTTTTAATTTCAGAGAAGATTACATTTGAATTAGGTTGTATAGCTAATAAATCTGGAATACCATTCTTGTTAGTTAGCTTAAGTTTAATAACATAATACCCTTGAGCTTCAAGTTCTTTAATTCTCTTTGCTTGTACTACTGACTCTTTCTTGCTACTCATTATTATAAAGATAATAAATCCTTCTTGAAGTGGTTTACTGTATAGTCTTTCTTTTTAGATACTGCATTATAAATTTGTCTCTCGATTCCGTTCTTCGAGAATACCCACCATACATCAGAGTGACTTCTATCTTTGGTAGTCATCCTGTCTCTTGACTGCCAATAACTTGTAGCACTGAAATCTATATTATAGTACACAAGATCAGACGCTTCCTTTAAAGATACACCTTCCCTTCCACTTACAATCTGTAGAGCGATTGACTTTTCAGTATCTTTAAACTCTTTGATGTCTGTAGTAAGGTTATCCTTTCCAAATACTTCTTTAAGTGCATTGAGTTCTTCTTTGAACTTATAGAAGATACCAATCTTCTTACCATCGAATTTCTTTTTGATCGATTCAGCTTTACTTAGATCTAAAACTTTTGAATTACCTGACTCAAACTTGATCGTACCTGAATACAATTGGTGTAGCTTAGACATCAGTTTAACAGGCGTGTCTGCAAGAATTACTTCTTCCTTACCTTCCACAACCTTATCAGATTTAAGTGCCTTACACAGCCTGTAAATAGGTGATGTCATTTCAACCTCGATAAAGTTCTCTGTGATCTTACCTTTAAACCCAGCTTCCTGTTGAGAGAAACTAATAGTATATGGCTTCATTAGATCCAGGATCTCCTTTGATCCATCCTTGTAGTCGTTTACTTTGAAACCATTAAGCATCATCGACTTAACCTTCACATACTTAGCAGCGAACTTATAGAAGTTAGCGAACTCTTTAAAAGGATTCTTATTGATACCATATACTTGGTGATACATTTGGCTATACGATTCGGGAGTTGGCGTACCTGATAGAAGGATAACGTTATCAACCTTCTTAAGTAATTCCTTAACAGCCTTTGCTCTGTTACTTGGTTTAGGGAAAGCTCCCATTGAGTGAGCCTCATCCAATACCACGAAGTCAAAGTCTCCTTCTACCTTATGCATTGACTCGTAGTTAATTACAACGAAGTCAAAGTCAGGATTAAGTAATTTGTAATCCTCTTCTACTGAGATAATGGCTTTCTTCTTTGTCAGGAACAATACTCTTTTGGCATTCATTAGTGAAGCTATACCTAAACTTGTAAGAGTCTTACCAGTTCTAACTTCCATTGCTAGGTAAAGAAACCTGTGACGAAGGAGAGTTTCAGATCCTTTTCTTATAATATCTTTTTGGTACTCTCTGAATTTTATTTTTCTTGGTGTCATTGCTCTTTGTTTATAGTATTCTAAACTCTCGATTGCATTATCCTCGATATGTTTTGGAAGGTAGAAGGCTTTTCTATCTTCATATACAGCCTTCTTCCCTATTCCTTGTGGTATCTTCTTCTTTACTGTTTTAAAGATAATGTCGTAATGCCTTTGGCATTGCTCTAACATCTGCTTATCAGAGTAACCTGGTATTCTTTTCATTATCATAGACTAATCTTCAGTTACTGCTGGTACATCTATCCATTCTGCTTCGACCCTAACATCCATTGCTTTAGTTATTGTCTTTACAACTTTCTGTTGTAGCATTAATGTAGTAGTTCTTTTGTTGTCTCTTTTAACCCATCTCAATTCGTTGGTGTGTCTGATAATTGTCTTGCTCATTTTCTTTATTCGTTATATGGTTTAAGTCCTTGTTCTTCCAGCTTATCACGTGTAAACTTTCTTCGCTCTTGGTCGCTCATATTAAAGCAGTACTCAAAAGCTTCTATCTGTGTCATTGGTATTGAGGTAAACCTTCTCAATTCCCCTTGCAGTTTTGTTATCTTCCTGTATGGGTGTAGCTTCTCTTCGTTCTCTACTATCCAGTTGTAACTACAGTTCTTACAGTTGGTCATAAGTCCTAAGTCTGTTGGTAGTTGGTAATCCTTCTCAGGAATCTTACTGAACTTTTCCAAAGTCTTTAGCTTTCCACAGGTAAAACATTTCTTATGTGTCTTATCCATTCTATTCGTAACATTTTATGGCTCGATTAACGACTCTATTCGAGACATTATTTGAGCCGATTAACATTCCTATTCGGCTCACGTTTATTGTTTGTCCTTTTATTATTAATAATAATAGTTCGCATTAGCTTCGCAACGCTCTTTAACAGTCAACAAACAGCATTGAAACGCTGTTTCGTTTTGGTGTTAGCATTAATATTACCTTTACTTTATATTTTTAAAGAAGTGCTTAATAACATCCACAGTCCATCCATCGCCAATAATATTCATTGCTTGGTTTTCGGTTAAGCAATCAGTATATCCTATCGGAATAGTTTGTAATTTTTCAAAATGTGTTTTATTAAGTATCGTAATATTGCCAATATCATCAATAACCTTTACTTTCTTATTACTTGCCGTTAACGTTGGAGCTTTTCCGTTTATTTTATAAACTCTATTACTCATATCAAAAACATTATCTTTTTCTATAAACTCACAAATTGGCTTATCAAATTTAGTTTCTGTTATATTTAAAAAATCCTTTAACTGAAACCATATACTTGGGTCGGGTATAGAAAAACACTTGTCGCTTCTAAACCAATGCTCAACCGTTGTTTTCTTTTCGTTTAGCTCTGTTGCAATCTCTCTTATTGTTTTATTTTTACTGTCTTTTAATAGCGTTTTTAGTCCTTCAATATCTACATTGTATTTTCTAACAATTACCTTTTCAATAATCTTAATTCTATCAATTCCATTTTTTAATGGCTCGGTGGTTTCTAACTCTAATACGTCTTTTAAATAAACCTCTTTATCAATTATGTTTTCATCAAAAGGTATATTCGTCCAATACAATCTTGGTCTGTTTTGTGCTGTAAATAACTTACTATTTATCGCAATAGGTTCAACACCTAAAGCATTAGTTATTACTTGCTCCCATTCTTTTTTCATTTTTACATTTTCTAAAAAGAAATATTTAGGTTTTAAAGTTTCTTTTGCTTTTACAAATTCCCAAAATAACCCACTCTTCCCCTTAAAGCCTCTACCATCTCCTGCAATACTAAAACTTTGGCAAGGACTTCCTCCTATAAATAAATCAATTTTTGGTAACTGTTTAAAGTCAACATCTAAAACACTTCCCATCTGCTTGGTGTTTGGGTAATTTTCTTGTGTTAACTTTATTGCGTGTGGTTTAATTTCGTAGGCAAAATAATTGTCTACTTTTTTATTTAATTCGTCTAAAGCAATTTGCCCACAACTACCACCATCAAAATAACTTACTACATTCATATCTTTTAAATTTTCTCTATTAACACCATACTAATGCTAACAACGTATAAAGTGCATTAAAACGCACCTTATACAATGCGTTATACTCTTAATTGTTGTTGTTTATATTCTACCTCTTTTTCTTTTGGCTTCTCGATTATAATAAACTTACCACTTGCATCTCTATCCTCTTTAGGATCTTGACCAGTCATAAACTGTGCGTACAACTTAACCCATCTATAGAATCTAGTTCTACTAATAGTTAACTTTGCTTTAGGTCCGTAGTCAGGATACTCTCCAATAAAATCAAAGTATAACTCCTGGAGAACTATCTTTTGATTTAAGCCAAGGCTACTGTTAGGTTGATGACCATCTATAAGTCCACACCACTCTATAAAATCGTGAGCTGTTGATGCAGATAACTGTCTAATTTTTAAGTTAACAAACTTAGATTTCACAAGTCCTGTTGATAAGTAGTCCTGTAGACAAGCAACCATATAGTTATCAAATCCACACCACTCTTCCTCGCTCCAATCAGCAAAAAAATGTTTCTTAAACTCATCCAATGGAGTGAAGTTCTTATTGTAGTGCTGGTGTAATTCTATCTCCCACTTTCTACGAGCAAATGAGTTACCACTTCCTTTAATTGCATAGTTAGTAGTGATCGAAATCTTTGGAGATTTACTAAAAGGTATCTTAATAGCATCCTTGTTCTTCTTCTCCAATGTTAATCCTTCCGTTACTACAGAGAATAATCTCTCGAAGTCAAAGTTCTTTTTAACATCATCAAAACAAAGTATCTGTGTATCGGCTGATACTAATTGGTATGGGAAAGACTTCTCAAAGTTAAATGCCTTGCCATCTATCACAACCAGCTTCTTCATTTGAGATAAAGCATTCATAAAGATTCCTTTACCTGTTCCTCCTTCTGGATTCTCTGATATAACCTCATCATTAAGAATGATTGCTGGACAATAGCTCAGGTTCTTATAACCGTGCATCATATACCCAATGGTAGACTCCATTGTTCTTACCCTTGACTCATCCTTTCCACAAATATTATTAATGAAAGTAGAGTAGTCACAGAATACATCCTCACAGATATCAAACTTCCTGTTAATGATATGGTCCTTCCAAACGTATCCACCTAAATCTAAGTAGTCGATCAGCTCGATATGATCCTTAGTAATCTTAACAGCACAGTTCTCATAGTAAAGGTATGCTGCATCTTTTGTGTCCTCGATGAAATAGATATCGATTGTTGCAAGAAGTGTCAGGAATTCCTCTCTAAAGAACCTTACCTGGTCAGCAAAGTAATTGTAGATTGATAGGTCATCCAGTTCTGAAAGATAATTCAATACAAAATCCTTGATATCTTTCTGAGATGTATGATCAATTAAGTTGTTAGTTACCTTCACAAAGACAAAGTTCTTTCCACCTTCAGGATTGTACTTATAGAATCCATTGTCCTCTAAGAACTTCTTAAAAGAGAAGTGAATGATTTTTATAGTTCCTTTATCATTCTTCTCCCAAAAAGTTTGCTTTGATTGCTCTCTCTCTATCTTGTTAACAACGATATCAACTGCATCGCTATCCATACCAGAGTCTTTTAATTGGCTTCTAATTTCTTTTTTGGATATACCTCTTCTGAATTTATCCTTTATGTTCTGAAGCCTATCCTCATCCTCGTAATACTTAGTACCGAAGTTACCAGTGTTAGAGTAAGCTGAGTTGATCGATTGTTGAATCTCTGATACAGGGAAACCTTTTGTTGAATACTTCTCTAATACAAAAGCAGCTAAAGATTTATTGATACCATAATCATTGAAAGCCATAGCCAAAACAAATGCGTTCTGGTTTCTCTGTCCCTCGATCATTGGATACTTCTTCTCCCACCATTTTACCAGTATCTCTACGATCTTGTTCTCATTTGAGATTGGTATAGTAGGTGGATCTCTATGAGTAACCACTTCTTTATACTCAGGCTCAGATATTGTATCCCAAACCTTTGCGTTCTTATTGATATAGATTAATGGATCGTATGACTCGTAGCAAACTCTGCTTACATTCTTACAAACCTTATCGAAATAAGTAGAGTCGAAGTAAGCTCCTAATGAGTTGAAATAGTTAGTATGATTATCTGCTACAGGTGGTATTCTTACCAATGCTTTAATTCCATTACCTGATGGAGATATAAAACAAGAGTAAATATATTTGTCCTTTGTTAACTTTTCTTTATGAGATAATAATGTCTTTTGATTCTCGTACCCATCAAAGTCTAAGCAGATCATTCCGCTATGATCTTGAAGAGCTGAGTCACTTCTTTTATTAAACTTACCCGAAAAACAGATAGCAGGTAGCATTTTCTTTAGTTCATTTCTTGCTTCCTTATTGTCAGTATTCCTGATCTCTTTTACTAGATTCTTTGTTGCTCCAGACTTGATTCTTTCCAATACCAAATCAATATTTCTAAAGAAAGGAGTCTCTGTTTCTTTAATGTTTTTGAATACCGTTACCATTAATGTCATTGGAATGTTGATTTTATGTTGATTTTATTTACCTAAGTTATTGATAGTCAGTAGTTGTGCTGAAAATGTTGATTTTTTCTGCTCTTGTATGAGGAAAAAAAGAAAATAAAGATAGTAATATATAGAGAGTATAGAGACTACAAAAACTTCATTTTCAACATCACTAAGAGAAAAAGAAAGGAGATGCTTAATCTCCCCTCAATCTCTATAGTTGGTGTCCTATAATTAGAACGGTAATTCATCTTCTTCTACAAACGAAGTTGTTGATGTAGTCGTAGTTGTTGATGTAGTCGTAGCTGCTGCTTGTGTTTTTTGACTATTTGGTTTCCAAGTGTCCTTCTCACAATAGTAGTTTCCACCTTTAGCTCTCTTGATATCAACGTTTACCCATCCATTGTCAGAGTTTGACTTAAGCCAGGCTATAGCTTCTTCTACTTTGATTGATAAGTTTCCAACAACAAAGTCAGGTGCATTGTCTCTTCTCTTAAAAATGAATCCTTCTGCAAATTGTTTTTCTGTCTGTGACATAGTATAAAAAATTGTTTGTTCCGATGTAAATTTATGTAGCTAAGAGGACCATCAGAACGTAAATCCCCTAGGCTACGATTGTTAATTTTATAATTCTGCTTGAATAAAGTACTCGTCAATGTCGTACTTAGGATTCTCTCCAAAGAAGTTATTGTAAACCTCTATAGCTTTTAGTACTTTATCTTTGCCTCTTTCTTTAAACTCTTCTGTTGGTTCGAAGATACCAAGTTGTTTAGTTCCTTTGTCCACCACATAGAATACTAATGGTTTACCAAATAAATGTTCGTAGATATAACACTGACTGTCATAGTTATACTTCCAAGCTGATCTTCTGAAGTCTCCTATCTTACTTGTGGTCTTAAGATCAATAAGCTTATCCGTACATACAATATCAGCCTTACCTTTCCATTGCATACCGTGAATCATCTTGATAGCTGGTACTTCGTATTGGTTCCCATCTTGTCTGATACCTTCGAAGAATGGGATGTTACTCATCATTGCATCAACACAATCCCTGATCTCTTCACCTTCTGATTTCAGCATAATAATTCCATCTACTGCGGATTCTTTATATTTCTTGGTATTCCTTGATCCGATGTCAATGAATGGTGTCTCAATTGCTTTCTCAGGTTCCAATATTAACTGGTGGAAGTATCTTCCTTTGTGGAAGTTTACATTGTCAGCTTGTGGCTTTCTGAATTCTGTAGGATTATTAAGTAGTGTTCCGATATCCGAGTTAGATAAGAACTGTTTACCGAATGATCCGTAGTATTGCTCGTCATCTAATAACTTATCCAATACATTTGCTGTTACTTCAATCATCTTAATTTGATTTAATTATGTTACCTATTTCTTTTTTTACTTCTTCTGTGACTTGATATTTACCACCTATCTTTTTAATAATAGCTTCCAATCCTAACTTTGGTCCTTGCTCGGTGACAAACTTCTTCATTTGAGTCCATTTATCATCACCTACCTTTAGTACAGGAAGACTAATTGGTTTTGCTGCAGCAGGCTCTTGAATTAGAGTAGGCTCTTCAATAACTGGCATATCCTCTCCAGCATAAATATAGATACCAAGTCCAAACATTGCTAAGTTCTTAACTAAACATCTCATAATAGTCTTATTTATGTCGAATGTAGTAGCTGCAGAACAAGTCTTTTCTCCGTACCTCGTAGTGTAGTTATAAGGCTTCTTTAACATCGATTTGTTTGCTCCATCCATTACTGGAAGCCACATCTCTAAAGTTTGACCTTCGATTGTTACAGTAGTATGACACATAAACCCAGTTGTCTCATCAAAATCAGTCTCTTTAATTGAGTATACCGCTGAAGGGAATCTTGACTTTACTGATGACCAAGCGTGTGCCCAAGACAAGTAAGTAAGATCTTTCTTCTTCTCTACATATTTGTTTACATCAATTGCTGATAGTATTTCGAATACTGATTTAGATTTTACTGTAGCAGGAGTGTTTGACTTAGCAGCTTCTTGTAATGCTTTCATTACTTCACTTTGAGTCTGAAGTTCATCAGAGTAAGAATCGATCTCATCTTGCTGATCCTGGATGATTGCATCTTTAACTGTGATGTGTTCTTTCTGAGTCTCAATGATCTTTTTAGCTTCTTCTAATTGCTCTGCTAATGTTAATCTCTTTGGACCTTTTTTTGGTGCTTCATTAATTGGAAGCTCTGCTTGTGGATTCTTATTCTCCACTTTTAATTTCTTTTGTGTAGGCATTTTGAATTGAATTTAATTTGTTTTTAATTTCAGTGTATTTTCTTAGAGTTACTTCTCTCTTTCCTTTCAGTATTAACAACTGTTTCTCGCTGTTCCTACCTGTAATCTCGTCTTTAATTTTGTACTCAATTGAATCGAGTTTTGAACGATAGTTAGACAAAGATATATTATACATTCCACATTTCCAACCTTCTTCTAAAAAAATATTTAATTGGTGTGGGTTTAATTTGGCATAGTAAGATCCGTTTACCATTGTATTAAGTATCTCTACGTATCCAGTCTTGTCATCCTTAACTATCTTAAGACCTCTTGCAAGTACAGATTCGTATCCAAGTCCTGACATCTTAAGGCAAGATGTATCTGTCTTTGCTTGTTCGAATACTTCTTTTAAACTATACATTAGTAATGTTTTCTACGATCTTAGTATAATCAGGATCATTTCTTTCCAACTTACTTTCCACTTGTTTGATTCCGTGAATGATACTTGAGTGAGAGATCTCGTATCCGTTGTCGAACATATACTCTTGTATGTATACAATCTTCATTGGTCTTTTATGAGATAGGTAGTATAAAAAATGCCTGGCATCTACTACATCTCTTCTCTTGGTCTTGGTAAACAGTGTGTCTTTATCGACAGCGAACAGCTTACATACTTTACCAACGTACTGGTTAAATATTTTTACTTTCATTGGTTAATAAATTTATTTAAGTTAATAATTTTAGACGAAGATAGCACTAAATTTAGACATAAGCAAGTAATTTTTTTTAATACTCTTCTTATTCTTTTTTTTACTGTGATCCTGAAGTATCTTCTTACCACTTTATTGATCTCCTTGTTATTTTCTTGTCCTCTAACGTGTGACATTTATCTTGTGTTATTTAATTTTTATGGATTACAAATATACAATTATTCAATTTTAAGTACCTTCTATTTTGACTTAATTCTTCTATTTATATTACGTTTTAGTTTTATCATTTCTTCCTTTGTTAACTGATTAAGAATATCATCTTGTTTATTCCTAAGCCAATCTGAGTACATCTTACTTGCTATTGCTAGTCTTTGTGGGTAGAATGGATAATGCTTCTTGATTATTGCCATTGCAATTCGCATAAATTGTTCTTGTTTTTGGTTTATCTTTGCCATATTACTTATTTATTAATGTTTTTAAATATGTGTGCTATTACATCTACTGTCCAACCGTTACCTAACATTTTGTATCTTTGGGTGTCGCTTACGCAATCAGTATAATTTTTCGGAACTGTTTGCAATGCTTCGCATTCAGTCGGTGTCAATCTTCTTTTAAATCCTAAATCAACATAAATACCATCAGTAGGTTGTTTATAGTACCCACTAATCAAAGTACCTGTATGTTTATGAGTTTTATTATAAAAAAAACCTTTACCTCTTTTTGTGTTTAAAACTCTATCAATCTTAGCATCCGACAATTTATATTTTAAGTCTGCGTCATCCTCTAAAACATCTGATAATGTTATGTTTTTATCTTCTAACACGCTTAAAGGTATGTTTGTCCAGTATAATCTTGGTCTACTTTGTGCAGAGACAAGTTTACTATTTATTTTTATAGGTTCAACACCTAAGGCATCAGTTATTACTTGCTCCCACTCTTTCTTCATTACTACATTCTCAAGTAAAAAGTATTTAGGATTAACTTCTTTTAATACTCTAACAAACTCCCAAAACAAACCGCTTTTACCATCAAAGCCTTTACCGTTTCCAGCATTACTAAAGCTCTGACAAGGACTACCTCCAAATAGTAAATCTATCTTAGGTAAATCTTCCCCTTTTATTTCCGTAACACTTCCAATTTGCTTTGTGTTTGGGTAGTTCTTTTGTGTTACTTGTATGGCATACTTATCAATTTCACTTGCAAAGTAATTATCATACTTAATCCCTAATTTGTTTAGAGCTATTTGTCCACAACTCATCCCGTCAAATAAACTTAATACATTCATTTTACCTATTGATTAATTGGTTTTCTAATTTCTCTTGTCTCTTTGCTTGGAGAACTTTCTTGAAGTGATCTCTATTGAATCCACTATGGATTATATCTTCTCCTTGGTCCTTCTCCCACTTATGGATGAGGTTAATATTCCTTAGACCAAAGTAATATATTACTGGTTGTTTAACTTTCACGTATGCTGTCTCCATTCCCAACATAAACTTTATAATATTCTTTATTGCTTTCATTTTACTAATTTTAATTTTATAATTTTTAGTTACCAAAGTTTAATAGTTATAGTCTGAATATCTTCTGTATTATCTACTTCTACATCTCCAACGCTTTCGTGGAATGCTACACAATAGTCTAAACAAGCTATTAAAGTTAAACCGCTTTCTACTACTGGAGCTACTTTTAAAGTATACTCTAAGTCTAAATCTAAGTTAGTTAGTGTTACATAAGAGATAACACTTTTAGTACCGTACTCTAATTCTTTTACTTCTTTGATAATTGCTTTTTTTACGTCTTGAATTTGTTCGCTTGTAAGTTTCATAGTTAATTTTTTTTTAATAGTTCGCATTAAAACGTTTTCTACTTTGGCGTTATATGCAATTAAGCAGCATAACTATCTAATATATCATCCACTTCTTGCTTTTCTTTTTTTGAAAGTTTATTATACTCTTTAGTGACTTTATCTTTTAACTCTAAACATTTTTTATTTCCTTCGGAAGTATGTTTTCTGTTTTCTTCTTCGGCATCAAGCCATAACTCTACAATTTTATCTACCTTCATTTTAATTAATTTTAATCTGTTAATAAAAAGCATATAACACTAGCTATATGCCATACTCGTTCCTCGTTCAGCACATAGCCAAACCGTTAGCAAACATTAGTCTTCCTAACATCATAGACCATTCCATCAAGCCCATAATCGCAAGTCCACCCTTTTTGCTCTAATTCTTTTTGTATTCTGTTGCACTCTGCATACAATTCTTTGTTATCATCCCAACTATCAACTATGTTCTTGATTTCTTGTGGTAAGTTTTCGTAATCTTCTGCCGTCATAATTAAGTGATTTGCTAACACAACCCATACACCATAAAGAAATATAGTATTGTGCTAAGATTAAACATTGTGCTACGCTTTACGGTGCATAGCCAAACCGTTATCCGCTAACTGAGTATAAATATAGTTTAAATTTAGTCTAAATCCTAGTACTATAAGTTTTTTGCTATAAATTCTTCAATTCTTTCGATCCATTCTCCATCATTTATAGATTCAAGTAATAAATCTTGTTCAAATTTGTTAGTTAAGTCTTCAGCTAGCTCAAATAAACCCCCTAAACCCTGGGTTTCGCTTATCTCGTTTGCTATGGATCCCATATTGCTTTCGCTTTTTACAATTGCTTCAACTATCATAAAATGCGTTTCTTGCCAAGATGAAAATCCGTTTATAAATTTCTTCTCCATAGTTTAAATTTTAATATCTTTTTATACTTGCTTAGACAAGTAGTAAACTCAATATATCGTTAGAATAAACTGTATAAAACTCTTTTAGATAGTTTATAAAGCGTTGTTTACTGGATTCTTCCATTGCATTATATAAACTTCTAACCTGTCCATTTTGACCGTTTACCTTACTTTCTATTATGTAATCAAAGTATTGGTTTTCTGTGTCCCAATCGTACTCCTTTGCTAATTCTGTTGCGTTTAACTTGCTCATATTCCTAAGTTTAAAATGTTAAAATTGATATTAATATTGATGATAAAAAAAGTAGTATAAATAAAACTTTTATTAATTTTTCTTGTATCCTTTCTCTCATTGTATTTTTACCTTAAAATTGTCGTTTCTGTACTGTGTTTTTCTAGCTGATCAATCGCCATATTCAAATCAATAGCAACTGGATGTGATCCATTAGCAGCTTTAGCTTTAAATTTGATCTCTATATATGGCATTTTTACAACGTCATTTATAGGCTTTTCAAATCTCCTCTGTGAGATTATCGCCCACTTTGGGATTGAATAAAACTTACCGCCATATCCTTTTGTTAGTAATACTAAAGCTTTTCCACTTCGTGAGTCTCCGTGAAGCCTTTTTGCAGGTGTTCTTAATATAATTTCCATAGTCAGTTGTTTTTTTTTTAAAAGTCACTTTTGATTAAATCCTCACACATTTCTTTAATGCTTGTTAACATATCGTGTGTGTCTACCTCTTTGTCATTTAACGATCCATCCTTAACAGTTTGACAAATAGATTCAAAAACTTTTCGTTTTTCTTCTTCTATCTCCTGGGTTTGGATGTATTGCCATATAAGGGAATCAATTTTATCTATTGATAATATTATTAAGCTTTTTGTTTTGCTTAGGACAAAATCTGTTAACTCTTTGTCCTCTTTGTGAATATCAAATTCACTTAAACCGTTATCCGTTACACCTTGCCAATAGTTAATGTTCTCAATATCTCCTGATAAATTTCTTTCTATCGATATGTATCTATCGCTTTCTTTTACTACGCTAACTGTGATCAATTCCATAATTTCTAATTTTTATTTTTTTCTTAAATCAATGCTAAATATTTCTTCCGTTTTAGATTTGTTTGCTATCGCTTGTTTAAACTTTAATCCTACTATTACACCCTTTCCATCCGCTGGTCGATAGTCTGATTTATCACCGTTAATTACTTTATATCCCATATAAGTATTAGGGAAGTCCTGACCTTTTCGCAATTTAAAAACCATAGCCACATTTCCACCGTTTGACAAAATTTCTTTCGATTCTTCCATATTATCAGAAGACAAAGAGAAAGTCAAATGATAGTTTTTCGGCATATTTCCAGTTAAAAACTTCATCATTCTTTTAGGATTCTTTGTGTAGTCATAAAATTGGATGCGGTTAAAATCTTCCATTTGTATATGCTTCTCGAAAGGTATATCAGAAAATACATTTAGTCTTACCGCCTGCTTAAATTCACCTAAACCAGCTACATTAATTTTCATTAACTCAGCTTTAAGTAACTCAACAAATATTTGTCTATTGTCTAAAAATAATTTTGTTCTCTCATTTCTTGCAATGTTTACCGCTGTAAATCTTGCATTCCCTGAATAAACTAAACAAGTCGCTTTACATCCTTTTGTTGCGTGTGGGCAAAGGTTATACCCACCGCCCAAATTATGAGGTAATAAACTAAGTCCGTGAGTCTTTACGCTAGAATCAGCTGCTAGTTTTTTGTTAGTACTTAATAAATTTTCTGTACTGTATTTGTAGATCAAATTTTGCGTGGTAGCTTCCATAATTCAATTTTTGTTTGTTTTCTACTTTCCCCAATTAAGAGGAAACGCTCTGAGCTTAAAGACTTTTTATACTCGCTCAGTCGAGTTTTTATGACTGTTCATTATCGCATTTATAAAAGTCTCTTTTGTTTTGTATGTGTGAAGGGATTCAATTTTTCCTCTTTCCTCTTTATGGTATTCAAATCCGAATTGGGTGTTCTGCATCCAATATTGTTTGTCATCTTCGAATTCTATAATCTTTATAAGATTGTACCCCAATCTGTAAAAGTCTTTTTTTGTGTCCTCGATTATTTCTAAAATCTCTTTTCTGTTAAATGCTTTCATAGTTTCTATTTTTTAGATTATATCTATTAAATTCCCATTCCATTCTTTACCGTTAAGATACCAAACGCCATTTCTCTGGTGTATACTTACACCCTCTAAACCGTTTAGCCTTTCTTTAGTGGTATTGCTAAACCAACCGCAATTTGTTATTGACAAAGTTTGTTCTGGATCGTTGTACTTATATGCAATTTCGTTGCCGTGAAGCTTTAAAACAGTCACATTAGGCAATACTTTTACCTCCATATTTGCTTTTTTAAATGACTTTGCACTGTTAAAAGCTTGTACCGCTTCTTTTGTTATTTTTCTCATAGTTTCTAATTTTTAGTTGTTTTGACTCGTTAACCCTTTTTTGTTTATCTTTCTCTCCATTCTTTCGTGGATCTTTGGCTGATATAAACCTGCATTCCGCATATCCTGTATTCAGCAGCTAATCTTTTTAACTCAGTTCTAAAGTCTTTAGTACTATCAAAGTCTTTTTTGTTAAGCTCGTCAATAGTTTCAACGCCTTCGCTTTTCTTTAAATTCAAATAGATCATAATTTATTTTTTTTAGTTGTTTTTTAAAAAATTTCGCTTAATTCTTCAAGCATTCTTTGTTGTTTTAATAGTGTTGCCAATGTTTCACTGTTTAATTTTTCACAGGTATAGCCAAGTTCTGCGGCAATTTCCATCGATTCGTTTAGACTTGTATCCTCTTTCATTAGAAACTCCATAGCGTTACTGTAATAAATTACGTCCGTTTCGTTTATAGCCTGAATAAAAGCTTCTTTAATCTCTTCAATGTTTTCAATTTCTTCGCTTTCCTCGCATACTTCTACTAGATCTTGTATTACATACTGAAAATCAATTTCACTTAAATAAATTGTTTTTTCTACTGCTTCTCTTAATTCTTGAATATTCATAATTTCTAATTTTTAGTTGTTTGTTTAAATCGTCTTGTACAAATCTAGTTTAAATTTCGTCTAATTCCTAATGTATTCTAAACTTTTTTTTCATTTCGCTCTGTATCCCTTGTGAATACTGTGAAAAATTATTCAAAGTTTTTTTTGGTCGAGGGGTTAAGCAAAGTATTTGCCCGCCTGTTTTTTAAATTTACCAGAAGGAAGAGAGGGAAGAGGGAAGGAAGAGAGGGAAGAGGGAAGAGGGAAGGAAGGGGTCCTTTTATGGTTTAGATTCTCTTTCTAAAATAATACACCCCACCCGAAAAGATGGAAGCCTTGAAAAGCTGCGGAAAATTTTGCGTAATCTGAGGAGATCTAAACAGCCGCCCGAGGTATGCACAATTTGAGGGACTAAAGCCACCATATAAAAGCTGAAATGATCCGCCAAAAAGTTTCAATTTGCACCCCCACCCCTCAAAATAAAATCGACTTTCTGTTGCCTGGTCGCTCGCCTATATCGGGGGGGAACCCAATCAATATACCCATCTAATTTCTACATTTGCCCGTGATGAGTTTCGACATTTGTGTTGATTTTCGACATTTACACCAAATAATCGCTTTGATTTTCAACATTATCTTGATCAAGACCAACATTACAATTCTTACAATTAGGTAGAAATCTCCTACATTTTTACAATTTGTGTTGATTTTCAACATTACTATGTTGTTTTTATGTTGATTTTTTTGAGCTAACTATCTGATAATCAGAGTCAGTGTTGAAAATGTTAATTTTTTAGTCTATCGTAGAGGAGAAAAGTAAAAAAGAGAGTAGTACTATAGAGAGTATATAGAGGAAAAAAACCAACATTCAACATTTATGTCTAATTCCAACTGTTCAGAAATCCCTTCAGGTTGAAATCCTGATCAGAATAATTCCTTCAGCCGAGCTTCGCTTGAGTAGTTCGACAGATTTGTGAGTGCAAAAAAAACCCCACTAAAGAGTGAGGTTTAAATTCTGACTATGTTAAACTTCGAAATAGGTAAATAAGATGGTTAACAGTTATGCTAATTTAGTAAACAATTTATATATTTACAATCAAATTAAATTAAATGCTATGAGTGAGATAGGTTACACTCCGAAGAACTTATTGTTCGATCAGGAGGGAAGAGATAAATTATTTGCAGGGATTAAAAAGATCTCGGCTGCGGTTAAGAGTACGATGGGACCATCAGGTCAGACAGTACTGATTGAGTCTAACAGACACCTGAACGGTATGACTGTTACGAAGGATGGAGTTACGGTAGCAAAGTCGATTGACTTGATAGATCCAGTTGAGAACTTAGCAGTTCGAATAATGAAGCAGGCTAGTGAGAAGACAGCTACTGAGGCTGGAGATGGAACAACAACTGCGATTGTATTAACGGAGGCTATCATCAACGCAGCAATTGACTTAGGTTTAGCTGACTCACCAATTAAGACTCAGGTCTTGAGGGATATTGTTTTGGAGACAGAGAAGATCGTAGATAGTTTATCATCTAGTGCAAAAAAGATCAACAATTCATATCCAAAGTTGCAGTCTGTTGCAGCAATATCATCTAACAACGATCAGCATTTAGGTAATATCATTGCTGATGTATACACTAAGGTTGGTGAGGATGGTATAGTTACTATCGACAGATCGATGACAGAGGATACTCACTTTGAGTTTACCAAGGGTATAAAAGTTGGGAGGGGATATGAGTCACCTGTTTTCATCAACAACCAATCTAAAGATGAGTGTGTATTAGAGAAGCCTTATGTATTGGTATCGGATGCACCTATTGAGAACCTATTGAATATTGAGGGGGTATTAGCACCTATCATTAAGGAGCAGAAGAAATTATTGATAATTGCACCAGTAGCACAGAACGTGTTGCATACATTAGCAGCTAACGTAGCAAAGAACAATATCAAGCTTTGTGTTATTCAACCACCATCATTTGGGTATAAGCAGCAGGAGCTTATGAGTGACATTGCGATTTCACTTGGAGCTACATACTTCAGTGAGAAGACTGGAGATGACTTAAGCCTTATTAGTTTATCGGACTTAGGTCAAGCTGAGAAGATCATAGTTGACAAAGACTCTACAGTTATTATCAGAGAAGAACAGCAAGACATAGACCTAGGAGTTCGTATAGAGGAGCTTAGAGAGGCTCAGAAGAACGCAGAGAAAAAAGCGGACAAAGAGTTCATCGGTCAAAGGATCGCATCTCTAACAGGAGGTATCGGGGTCGTATACGTAGGAGGAAGAACAGAGACAGAGAGACAGGAGCTTCACGATAGAGTTGACGATGCAATATGTGCAGTTCGTTCAGCCTTAGAGGAGGGTATTGTAACAGGGGGTGGACTTGCTTTGTATAGAGAGTCTGAGAAGTTATCTATGAAAGAGGATTCAACATTAGCACAAAAAATATTATCGGTTGCATTGGAGGTTCCATCAGCACAGATAGCAGCTAACGCTGGATTGTATTTCGAGGTTGGTGTAGAACTTCACACTGGTCTTAACGTAAAGACAAATGAGGTAGAGGATCTGATGAAAGCTGGTGTAATTGACCCAGTTAAAGTAACCAAGTCAGCATTAAAGAACGCTGTATCGGTAGCTTGTACTTTACTATCAACTAATGCTATTGTAACAATGGCAAGAACATACGAAGATAAATAATCAACAATCCATAAATAACTCCTTTGATCATTTCGACTAGTACATCAATCAGAGAGGTGTGATAACTATCGATCATTGTTTGGAAGATTGGAACTCAAGGGAGTATATGGAAAAAATAATTTAATATGAAGCCAATAGGAAAATATATAGTGATCAAGAAGATCGAGGAAGAGGTAAAGTCTAAGTCAGGTTTACTTTTATCTGGAAAGGATGTCCAGGATATTAGATACCGAAAGGGAACGGTTATAAAACCAGGGACAAAAGTAGATGTTATTAGTGAAGATGACACTATATATTATGACTCAAGAGCTGGTTACACAATGGTAATCAAAGGGGAAAAGTATACTGTTATTTCTGAGAACGATGTCGTTCTTGTTGAATAACTTTGTTCATCTTCTTTATGTAATGTCTGAATACCTTATCGGTATAAGGAACATTAGCTAGGAACATTGGATTAGAGGATTTACTCTCTGGTATTTCCTCTCCTTCAATCTTTTTATAAAACGAGGTGATCATCCTTTGAGCCTTGTATGAGAGTTGGTATAGAGCTCTGATACCATTCTTGTTAACTCTAAACGAGTCTATCCATCCAGCTTGTCTCAATCTATCAAACCTATCTTTCTCCCATCCGAACAGAGTAGAGTACTCTTCAAAGTCTAGTTTACTGAAATACTTTTCTGATCGAAGGAACAGAAGTAATTCCAAATCTGCAAGAGAGATCTTGTATTTAACCTGTATAAATTTTCTAACAACCTTAATGTACTTTAGGTAATCTTTCATTGTATTTAATTTTATTAACTTTATAGTAAAGTTAATAAATATGCGTAAGAAAAATAAAACGAGTTACGGAAAGTCAGATGTCAAGAAAAAAGGTGGAAGTTATAAAGCTACTGTTAATGGTAGTAATCTTCGTAATCGAGGCGTTAAGAAGATGTCTCAAACAGTTAAGAAGATGTGCGGTAAATAGCTTAAATTATTTTCAGGGAAAGTAGTATGGATAAGTTAACAGAGACAAAAGTAAGTATATCGTTACTCGTCAAGATACTATTGTTCATTATTCCAATAGCTGGGATATGGTTTAAGAATGAGTACGAAGTAATGTCTCTAAGGGAAGACATTGAAAAGTTGGAGGAACTGCACCAAGAGTATAATATTGGAGTAATGAATAACAACATATACTATAACAGGAAGCATATCGATGGTTTAGAGGAAAAGATAAAAACCAAAAAGGATAAATGATACGGTAGTT
>WLWG01000254.1_pt1 | contig 58342 bp, 70 predicted proteins | sample 6712871 | NCBI WGS metagenome assembly WLWG01 (sample SAMN12718693, study PRJNA515312) | sponge metagenome | isolation source: marine sponge | host: Mycale hentscheli | place: New Zealand: South Island, Marlborough, Capsize Point | collected 2003-05-01 | reverse complement strand
AGCCGAGTTTTTCTTCTGTAGAGCACTCGACGCAAGTCGTGTAGCCGAGTGCTAGTCTTTGTTTTGGTATATTGTGCGTACATTTCATATATATATTATCTATGAGTGTTCGTATTTAGTTTGTAATGTTTTGCATTACTTCATATAGTATATCTCCATGATGAGTATGATAGAATTCAAAATATTCATCTTCAAATAGCTCATAACCCGCTTCAGTTAGGTAGTTTTGTGATTGAAACAAGTAGCACTTACTCATTTCTTCGTTAACCATTTCAAACATTATATCTTGAAAGTGTTTAATTATCTTATCTACTATTAGTATTTTAGCTTCTTCAACAGGGTCTAGTGGACATTCTTTCATAGTTTTTATATTTTCTTTCATTTTTTCTGATTTATTAGCTTTATTAGCAAATTGTTCGTAACTGTTATTACCTGTGTAATACTCTTTAGTTTGCCTTATTTCATTCATTGTTCTCTCCTTTGCCATTTTTATGTTTAGTTTTACGTGTATATTTCTTTTTATTCTTTTCTACTGAAGGCTTCATAGCGTCGTATATTTCCTTCATTGTTACTTTAATTGTTTTCATAGAGCGAGAGAGAGGAGTCGAACCTCTCATGTCTAGAACAGTCGAACTAATAGAGTCTAATACGTGAATTAACACCTTCTTTCTTTTTAGTTCACCTGACCTCGCTGACCAAGTTGAGCCGTCACTCAACCCCACTGTTTGTCTTCTTCACCGCTACGACACGGTGCGTTGAAGTCGTGGTTTAGTTAAAGAAGTGTAAGAGTAGTTTCGCCGTCCAGACTCTATTAGTGGTTTGCATTTAAGCCGGTCACTTCTTAATTTGTTTTAGTTTACTACAAAAGTTAAACCTTTGAAGTTGAACCATGAGTTCATTTCGTTAGGTAGTTCACCTATTTCATACCCTTTTACTTTTACACCATCTAACTTGATTGTGTTTTTGTTAATTATTTTTATTGTTTTCATATTATTATTATCTTTAAGTGATCGTATTTAGTTTGTAATTTGTTATATTCCTAAGCATTCTGTGATGTGGTCTTTAACCCATTCTTGTTCATTAACACCTAGTTGATAGTAATCCATACCGAACTCATCATTTGCTACTAAATCTTTCATTTCCATAGTTTATTTTTTAATTAATTTTCTTACTTCTGCGCCAAATTCTTGGTCGTTAGAGTATTTTATTGCTAATTCATTTAGCTGTAACCATCTTAACTTAGTAAGAGTGTCATAATCTTGGTCAGTTATATTAAACATTAGCAGTATAATTAGAGTCAATTATTAGTTCACCATCAAAGATTTTCCTTGCTTGGTTGTGAGCATATTGCCATTTTTGTGTTTCTGTACCACATTTCTGTGTAGTACCGTAGTATCCGGCTAAGATATCTTTTGTTATCGCCTCTATTTTCTGTATTTCAGTCATTTTTTATAAATCTAAGTTCTTGTTGTAATTCTTCTATTAGTTCTTCTAAAAACCATACTTGTTCGTCTTGGTCATCATCGAAGTGATTACTAAAATTGTAATATACTTCATCCATTATTCTGCTTACATATTTACTCATATCTTCTTTCGTATATTTTATTCATTAAGTCTTCTACTAAGTCTTTCTCAGTATCATCGCCTTGCAGCTCGCAATCAGCTTCAACAAAAGCTGTCACTTGTGTCAACACTTGATCAACATCAGCATAATTACTTATGAATATGAAGTGATCGATAGTGTCAGGATTCCAATATATTTGTTTACTTTTACTCATATTAATTCTAGTTTCTTAATTAATTCTCTTGATTTAACACTTAACATTGAGTCAATGTGACCAGTAACAAGCATATTATTTAATACTGTTTTCAACTGCTCTGTTCCCATCACGTTGAAACCTCTTTTATCGCTAACATTAGCATGCTTTAGCTCATAAAAACTACAACTATTGTATTCACCTCTTATTTTATTTTCTATTTCGTTTATAAAATTGTTAACTATAGACTCTAGTTCTTGTCTACACTTTTGTCTAATAGCTTTGTCTATCGCATTAGTGTCTTTCATTTCTTTTTATTCTTTAGTTCGTTAATCACAGTTTTAAGCGTGTGAATATCACTTTGACACTTCTTCATTGCTGTTTTATTACCCGTGCCTTGATAAAACTCATTCCATGAGTACAGATTTTGTAGTTGTTTTATTTTTTTACTTATCATATTTAACTTGTTTTAATTGTTCTTCTGTTATTTCTAGTATATAGTAATAGTTGTGAGCAGTTCCTTCAGATATCTTGCCAAGATAAGCATCATAAGATACAAATTGTTTTAGTTTTTGTATGTTTTTTATACTATTATCTATAGAACTTTTACTTGTTAGTTGTACTGAGCAACTAGTTAGTAATGCTATTGCTGCTATATACTTCATTAAAATAAAGTTTGTATGATTTCTCTTACTATCATTACCATTGCTGGTACCCATATCGAGAAGAAAATTATCGACATAGTAATAGCATATATTTTTAGCATCTTTTCTTCGACTGCTTTATAAGCTATTTTAATTATTGCTTGTTTAACCATTTTTATAATTGTTTACTTTGGTTATTAACTCGTGTATTTCTTCATTTGGAAAGGTAGAATACACCTCGTCTACCTTATTACTTACAAAATCGTAAGTGAATGCTTTTGTTTTTACACCAAATGGTGAGGATAATAGATCTCGTTTAGTCCAACCGTACGGAGATTTCTGTACTTTGTTGATGACTAGTTTGATATAGTCGTCATCGAGAATGATAGCGTCGAGATATTTAGTTTGTATTGTTTTCATATTTATATTATCCTTGAGTGTTCGTAATTAGTTTGTATTATTTACATTGCTTGTTATAAAAGTCATTTACAAATGAGTGAGTTTCGTCAAGAGTTTCAAAGTAACCTTCTGCTATTTCTTCTGACATTCTACCGTTGTTAACATCTTCAGCTATCCACTCTTTCATATCTTCTAAATTATCCATCGCCCAAACTAGTTGAGTTGAGTAGTATAGTTGATTAGTTGTAAACGACATCACTCCCAATGCTCCGATACCTATTATTAGTTTCTTCATATAGCTTCTACTTTATATATTACTTCGTTCATTACTATTCCGAGTTCATCTTGCATGAAGTCATACATTTCTTCACAGATATAGTTTTTGTCATTAGTTAAATATAATGGTTCTTCTATCTCACCATAGTATATTTCAAATTCATAAGTATCATTCATAGTTATTAGTTTTATTGTTTAAGACTACCGAAGTAGTTTCGATCACTTAGATCTCATCAGTTAAACTTATAGTATTTGATTTAGTATTTCGTAGTGATCATCTTGTTGTGATTTACTTAGTTCAAGGAATTTACCTTCTACTTTGTAGCCATGAAGATGGTTTATAATTTGCTGTTCGAGTTCAGCTCTGTTTACTGTCTTTTCCATTTCTTTGAATGCTTTAGACCATGACCAATTACTTGGTGAGTTAGGATTATACATAGTTATTTATTTTTATTAGTTAATATTAGTTTGTGCTGAGTCAAGTATTCGTTTTATTTAGTGACGCTAAAGTATGACTATCAACTACGTCGTTTGTTTATTATATTATCGATGAGTAATCGTTAATAGTTTGTGTTTAAATTCCATTAAAAGAAATGTAGTTTATAATTCCATAGGTGAATACGTTATAAGTTATTAGTGTTAAAATAGTAGTTAGAAATAGTATTGATATTATATTTAAAGTTTTCATATTTAGTTTAGTTTAAAGGTGTATATTTATTTATTAGTTTATTATTAGTTAATAGTCTTACACTTGTTCTCACAATAACTTACATAGTTATATTAATTAGTATTAATAGTGTAGTATGACAATAGCCTATTAATATATAATAGTAACTGGCTACTGTCACATGTTACTTAAGCTATTTCTGCGAGTGTGCGAGCGAAAGCTGGAACAGTATTAGAATTAGTATAAGATTTGTATTCTTGAAAACACTTCATTGATTCGAACTTTTCTTGAAAAGTAGAGTATACTTCGTCATGATCATAAGTGAATGTTATATTTTTATTATTAGTGAAAGTTATTATTGCATTTTCGCCGATTAGTGACTTTCTTATTACAAATCTTTTAGTTGTTATATTATTCATAGTTATTATTTATTTATTTATTATTAATTTAGTTTAGTTGTATATATTATCTTTTAAGTGACGTAATTAGTTTGTACATTATTTAGATTCATAATCTGGTAAATCATTATGATGTTGCATAAACTTATGATGCATTGGATGGTTAGTATAATGCCAGCCATTTGTTAGCATTTCATATAAGTTAGTAATTTCTTTAGATTGTTTGTTAGTTAAATTATTCATAGTTATTTATTTAAGTTATTAATTAGTTTTGTTTTGTTACATATATAATATCTTAATAGTATCGTTAATAGTTTGTGCAATGCCAAAATGTTTTAGCTAGTATATATAACGATCGTTAATGGCGGACGCAATAATATTATGAAAACGCGCATATATACGAAGCAAAACGATATAAACGAACGCGGGGCCGAAATATAAATTTGGCTTTCCTTAAAAAAATAAAATAAAATTGCAAGGGGGCAGCACAAAATCCCTAAAAATCTAATACTTTTTTAAATATAGTGACACTAGGCTCCTAAATATATAGAATAACAGGCTTATGTCACACTATTTCTAGATGTACCGGCATGTAAATTTGCTCCTTTACCTGTGAATACTATAATATGTACATAAAACTAAGTTTATAAACTAAAAAAATATTATCATGGACACAGAATATGGTGCTTCTAAAGAAAATACAGCAAAACAGAAGCAAAGAAAGCTTAAAAGAGCTAAAAGAAGAGAAGATCGTAGAAAATACGGCCACAATAAGAAAAGAAGAGCTGAAAATAAGGCAGAAGCTGCTACTAAAAGAAAAGCACTAGCTCAAATGGCTATAGTTGGAGGAGATTCTAAAGCAGGTTACAGTAAAGATAGCGATGGAGACTTCTCTTATACAGGAGCAGACAGTAGTACAGGTTTTGGAGACGCTGATAGCGGATCTTCTATGAGAAAACCAAACATGTCAGTACCAGCTAAGCAATATAAAAAGATAGAAAGTGGTGCTAGCATGTATGGAAAGAAACATCATGGTTCTTCTATGAATTCAAGACAAGATAAAGCTGCATCGATGGATGATTACTCTCATGAAAAGAAATTAAAAGCTGATGGTAGATACGAAGCTGCACACGGTAAGATGGCTAATGCTAAAAATGATTTTGATCATGCACACGCTTTGAAAAAAGATGCACATGATGATGCTAGAAGCAGAATATCTATACTTAAGCACATGAAAAGATTTTAATATGTCTAAGAAAAAATACAATAGGAATGGTGGTCCCGGAAAAAACGGGATCACACCTGGTGGAAAACAAGATAGAGTGTATGGTTTTAAAAAATACAAAGTAGGTGACATGGTAAGTGAAGATGACTTTGAATCTAAATTTAAAAACAAAGGTGACAATCCGAAAAACTATCCTCAAACAAGTATACAGGATTACTCAGGTGTTAAAAAAGACAAAATGGGTAGACACTATGTTGAAAAACTAAACGATTAATAATGGCTATAATATATACTTATCCAACGTTATCTTCAGCATCGTCTGCAGATTTAATATTACTAACAAAAGCTAGTACAAAAGCTACTAGTCAAATAACTGTCGATAATCTAAAAGATTCTTTAGGTGTCATAGATACAATCACAGCAACTTCACCTATTCAAGTTTCTCTAGGTAATCACTCTGCAGCATTAAGTTTGACAACTGTACCAACTAGTTTAGGTGGAACAGGTTTAACGACTATTGGAAGTGCTGGTCAATTCTTAGTGGTTAATTCAGCTGGAAATGGATTAGAGTATATAAATGAAACATTTATTGATGGTAGTGGTACTACAAATTACTTACCTATATTCACAGATTCTGACACATTAGGTGATTCTACAATGTATCAATCAGGTAGTGGTGATTTAGTTATACAACAGTATATTCAACATGATGGAGACGTTGGATCTAAATTTGGTTTTAATGCTAATGATGGATTTATAGTGTACTTAGGTGGAACAGGCGCAACTGAAAGATTACAGTTACAACCTGATTCTTTTCTTGTACGTACTGGAGACTCAACAAAAATAAGCACTAATGCTACTAACGCAAGCTTTTACCATTCCAATCCGACTTCAACCGATTCTCATATTGTTTTAACATCGTCACTAGATGGTGCTTTACTAAAAGGTGAAGTTAATGTTAATCCAGGGAAACTTAGACTATATAGTAGTTCTCAAAATAGTTATGTAGGCTTGAGAGGGTTTACTGATCCATTAGGTTCAACCTACACTTTACAAATGCCAAACGGCGTAGGCACAATAGGTCAAGTGTTAAAACTTGGAACAGTAGGTTCTACTACTGAGTTGGAATGGGGAGATGGTTTACCTGATCAATCTGGACAAGCAGGAAATTTTTTAAAGACAGATGGTACTACAGCTACATGGGCTGCTGCAGCCGGTGGTGGCACAATAACAGGTTCTGGTGCAGCAAATCAAGTAGCTTTTTTCTCAGGAGCTTCTGCTATAGACGGAGATGGTTCTTTAAGATTTAATCTTGGACAACTAAGTGTTGGAAACGAATCTAGCAATACCGCAGGTAAAATAATAATAGAAAATGAGCCTAACGTAAAAGGAGGTACAATACGATTGACTGGCAAATCAAATTCTGGCATTGCTAACAAATATGTGATTTTAAATGCTAGTGAAAAGCTTGCAGCTACAGCTTATAATATTTATTTTCCACCAACAATACCATCTAGTAATAATCAAGTACTAAAATCAGTTGGCCAGACAGGTGAACTACAATGGGCTGACGATAACACTAATACTATTGGAGGTTCAACCACTGCGAACACTATACCTGTTGGAACTAATAACATCAATGAAATTGGTGCTTCAATAATGACTCAGCAGGCGGATACTAGAATTAGAATATCTTCTCCTGCCAGTGCTGGAACAGGCTCAGGTAAATTCCCATCTCTACAAATGTTTAATGGTTCTACAAGTAGAGACTGGGCTTTTAACGAAAAAATAGCTGAATACCAAATTTATTCAGATGATGGAACAGTAGAACCAGGTCCACATGTATGTGGTTTTATTAATTTGCTTTCAGGTAAAAATAGCACTGCTTCCACAGCTGTGGCAGGTAAATGGTCTTTTGGTACCTCTCAATATAATACTACAGCATCGGCTTTAGAATCTTTAGCTATTACTGAAATTGGTAATGTAGAAATAAATCAAGTTAGTACTAGTGGAAACGTTGCTTATAGAGCTGGAAATTTAAGTTTACAAAATACAGGTGAGTTACAATTTTTTCAAGGTGACTTTGATAATACAGCTAGCCAAACTAGAAACATACCAGGTTGTGCGCTTAAGTATAATAATACTAGTGCAAGAATGGAGATTGGATCTTTTGATGCAAACTCAGTAGGTTTTAGCGTATACGTAGATGGAGGAGTTTTAGCGTTAGATATAGACGATTCCCAAGAATCTACGTTCTCAGGTAATGTTACAGTTTCTTCAGGTGATTTAACAGTTTCTTCAGGTAATGTTACAGCATCACCAAATGGAGATTTTACAACATCAGGTGGTCAATTTATAGGTGGTGATGGAACAGCAATTAGACCAGCATTTACTTTTGATAGTGATAACGACACTGGTTTATATAAATTTGGTTCTAACATTATAGGTGTAACAGCAGGTGGAGTACAAGTAGCTAAAGTGTTGAATACAGGTTTAACTATGGCAGCTGGTAAGCAAATAGACATGCAATCAACTGCAGTTGATCCACTAATTGCTATGAGGAATCTTGCATCAGGTTCAACACAAAAATCTATAGCTTGGAGTTGTTTTACTACGCAACAAACGTTTGCAGAATTTAAATATGCACCTGTAGGGTCGTCTCAAGTTGTAGGTTCAATACAACTAGGTGCAAACTTATCAGCTGGGATGTTATACTCGAGTACTTCAGATTATAGATTAAAAGAAAATATAGTAAGCTTGACAGGTGCTGTAGATAAAGTTAAACAACTAAAACCTAAAGCATATAATTTTTTATCAGACCCTAATAAAGTAACTGTTAATGGATTTCTAGCTCATGAAGCTCAAGAAGTTGTGCCGAGTTCAGTGGTTGGAGAAAAAGACAAGGTAGATGAAAATGGAGATGCTGTTTACCAAATGATGGATCCTGCTAAACTTGTTCCAATATTAACTGGTGCTATTCAAGAATTAACCGCAAGAATTGAAGCTTTAGAAGCTAAATAACCGAACTATCAAGTGATAGTATAAATAACCAACGTTAAACATAAAACCAAATAACATGACGTTTTTATACACCAGTAGCTTTAAAGCTGCTACACAACCTGATCAAAGAATGATCAACCATTGGAAACATATAACCGAAAAGAAAAACTGGAGGATTGTACAATTACCAAATGGATTTTTTCAAACCGAATACAAACACCCAGAAGATGGTGACTGGATCGATGTAACAAGAAGAGAAACTATGGATGGCGCTGAAGCTGCTATTGATGGATCTATAGAACATTATTCTAAAAAGTTAGAGTTTCTTCAAGGACCGAAAGTAGTTAAAACCTTCGAGTAAGTATTCAAATAAATCATATTAAATTAAATTAAATGCAAGAATTAAAGTTAGTAAAAGAACTGGCTTTTGGCGAAACAGCCAGAGGCCAGATCTTAGCTGGCGTTGAAAAACTTACCAACGCGGTAGGCTCAACGTTAGGAGCAAGTGGTAAATGTGTAATACTAGAAGATGGTAATGGATCACCTATAATAACAAAAGATGGTGTAACAGTAGCTAATTCAGTCACGCTACAAAGACCATTAGAAAATATTGGAGCAACACTTATTAAGCAGGCTGCTCAAAGAACCGTATCAGACGCAGGCGATGGAACTACAACAGCGACAGTGTTAGCAAAAGCTATATTAGACGAAGCTAACAAACATGATCTATTAGCTGATACTAGAACTATGAAGGAAGGTATTAACTTAGCCGTAGACAACGTAGTTAAATATCTTAACAAGAAAAGAAAAAAGATTAAAGGTAATAAGATAGATCAAGTTGCGTCTATATCAGCTAACAACGATAAACAGTTAGGAAAGATAATAGGTGAAGCGTTTAGAATGGTAGATGAAACTGGTATAGTAATGATGGAGACAAACGAAGATCCAGAAACTGTAGTAGAACTAGTTGAAGGAGTACAATACAATCAACCATTAAAAAATCATCACTTTATTACAAACAAAGAAAAAGGTATTTCTGAACTTGAAAATCCATTAGTTTTAATAGTAGAATCTAAAGTAGAAAATATTAGAAAAATACAAGGAATATTAGAACATGTTATCAAAAAAGGATTAAGCTTGTTAATAATAGCAGACGTTGATCCTCAAGTCTCATCAGCGCTAGCTATGAACAAAATGAAAGGTAATATAAAGGTTAATATTATAGATGCACCTACGTTTGGTATTAGCAAAAAAGAAACTTTAAATGATCTATGTGCTGTTACTGGAGCTACTTTAATAAACGAAGATCTAGGTGATGATATGGATCTTATAAGTGTAGAACACTTAGGAACATGTATTAAAGCAGTATCAAGCAATGAAGACACTATACTTCAAGTTGATTTAACGGACAACGAAGACGTTGAACAAACTATAAACAATCTTGATAAACTAATTAAAGAAACTACTAATCCTAATTTAATAGTTAGATATGAAAAAAGATTAGCAAAACTTAAAGCTAAAGTAGCTATTGTAAAAGTTGGTGCTAATTCTGAAGTAGAACTAAAAGAAAAAAGAGATAGAGTAGAAGATGCTATTTGTGCTACAAAAGCTGCTATTAAAGATGGTATAGTACCAGGAGGTGGTATAGCCTTGCTTAATGCTTCACAACAATTCACACCTAAATCTATTGGTGAAGAAGTTTTATACAAAGCAATTAAAAAACCTTTTGAAGTTATATTACAAAACGCTGGAGTAGAAGATTATAAAGAACCTACTCAAACAGGACAAGGACTAGATGTGGTTACAGGAAAAACGGTGGATATGGTAAAAGCCGGAATTATAGATCCTTTGTTAGTTACTAAAAGCGCATTACTTAACGCAGCTTCAGTAGCCACTACTATATTATCAACTGATTGTGTAATTAATAATATAAGAGCATGAAAGCAGTAGGCAAATATATAGTTATTGATCCTATAAAAGAAGTGGACTCTACCACTAAAGGAGGTTTAATACTAGCAGAATCGCAAAGAGAAGATATAAGATATAGACGCGCTAAAGTTATTACAGTGGGGTCAGATGTTAAAGCTTTGAAGAAAGGTAATAATATATATTATGACAAAGCAGCTGGCTTTAATATAGAGATAGATAAAGAACAATACAAGGTTATAAAAGAGTTTGATGTAGTAATTGTATTGTGAGAAAACTAACATCATCAGATCTTAGAGAGCTTAAAATTTTAAAACATTATAGGATTATACGTAAATGGGCATGCAAAACCTGTGATCTTAATGATGCGGACCTTGAGCTTTTAGTTTATCTTGAGTCAGTTGACTTATTTACTAAAGATGATTTTAAAAAAGGTACATACTCATATAGCTGGGACAATAGGCGCTGGAACAGATTATTGAAACAAGGGTGGATTACAGTGTGGAGAAAAAGAAACCGCACAACCCAAAAATATCACATATATAAAGTATCCACAAAGTGCAAACAGCTAATAAGTAGAATGTATCGTATTATGTTAGGCGAGGAAGATATGCCTACTAAAATATTTGAGAATAATAGTAGGTATAGCTTTACCGTTTTAGAAACAGCTATACGAAATGTAAACAAAGATAAAAAAAGATAACATGGCATATAAACAACCATATAAACAGGTTTCCAAAAACAATGATGGTGCTTCAGAACCTATTACAGCTTTACTAGCAATAGGTGGAAAACTTGCGGCTAAAGCAGCGGCTAAAGTTGCCGCTAAAGCAGCAGGAAAAGCCTTAGCTAAGAAAGGTGTTCAAACAATTGGTAAAAAAGCTATGCAAGAAGGTAGTAAAAGACTAGTACAAGAAGGTGGTAAAAAAATAGCTGGCCAAATGATTAAAAAAGGAGCAGTTAATGCCGCTCAAAGTGCTATGCCTACGTTACAAACTAATGTTACATCTTCAGTTGCAAAAAGTGCTACTAAAAAAGGTTTAGGCAAAGCAGTAGCTAAAGCAGGTGAAATTGGAAAGAGCGTTATAAGTAAGGGTAAAGAAGTTGTACAAAAAGGAAAAGACATCTACGATAAAGGCGCTAAGAAAGTAGCAGACGCTACAGGTTTTGATGTTGACGAAGTAAAAGAAACTGCAGAAACCTTAGCTACTAATGCTAAAGCTAAAATTGGTGAAAAAATAGCAGAAAGTAGGTCAGGCGAAGAAAGTGAAGATATGTCACCAGCTGAAAGAAAGTTACCTTCAGGTTTAGTTCCAGATACAGGTAATAATTCAAATGCCTACACTAATCCTACTGGAATTAGTATGTTTGACCATAGGAAACAATATGGCCCATCTATGAAATCTAAATATGATAATGCTAATTATGGTGCTAGTCAAGATGAAGAAAGTTTAAAGCTTAACTCAGCAGGAGGTAAAGATCAACTTAAAAAAGAAGATGACAAACCTACAATAGGTTCATCTTTAGACGAAAACAATGTGTTTGAATCAGGTTTTGGAGATACTTCTTTAGGTAACTTCTCTGCACCAATAACGATTAAAGGTGTTACATTTGATGCGGGTGATGCTGTTCGTTTAGGTATAATGGGTTTTAAAGCTGGTAAAAAAGCTATTAAAGATAGAAAAGCAATAACTGCAGATGAAGGTTTTAAAGAAACTAAAAAACAACTTAAATCTACTAAATACGAAAAAGGACAATATAAGCCTAAATTCAAAGCAAATAAAGATGCTATAAAAGATAAGTTAAAATCTATTAAGAAAGAAATTAAAACAAAAAAATAAAGATATGCCAAGTTACGGAGAAAAGCAAAAACCAGCAGGAAAAGTTTTACATGGAAGATGTAAACCAGTTGTAGGTACAAGAACTATGAAGTCAAACAATTCAACTATAACACCAAATTTAAAAAGTATTGACAACATACCTTATAAAGGCAACGCTGTTCTTAACGCTCAGAAATAATGGGCATTGACGATTTAAAGTTATATTGTTTTAATATAACTTCTTTCACAATTGCTAGTTTCGATTGGTTAGAGCCGATATTAAAAATAACATTACTATGTGTTACTATAGGTTATACGGCTCATAGATGGTGGAAGTTAAAAAACGATAAAGAAGATTAATCATGGAAAAACACGAAGGAGCAAGTTTCTTTGCTGGTCTTAGAGAAAAGCAACAAGAAAGAAAAGCACAAAGACAAGAGCAAAAAGCACAAATGGGTATGACACCTTTTTCTAATGGAACTGGATCAGGTAGACCTAACTTTGGTCAGTTCGCTCAAAAGGCTATAGGAAACGTTATGGGTGGCCAAAAAATGGGTGATGCCATGGGTTTTAGACAAGGTGTTAATGACAAGTTAGACCAAGTACTTAGTAAATTAGACCCAGCACAAAGTGATGCAGGAACTCCTCCAGCTGATCCAATGGTTAATAACAACGCTACAGCACAAGCTGATGCAGCTGAGATGATGGGTGGTTTAACCGGTGCTTCCGCTTCCGCTAAAAAAATTGCTAAAAAACAAGCTAAGCAATATGCCGCTGTAAATAATTTATCAGATAAGCAAGCTAAGTCACTTAAAAAAGAGGCTAAAAAAAGCCAGTCATTTGATCCAAATAAAAATGAGCATGCTGATACTAAGCCGGGTGGTGATAAAAATAAGACTGTAAGTTTCGGTGGTTCAATGAAAGATATTGATCCTCCAAAAGGTAATACTATGAAGTCTGACAACACTAGCTACATGAGTAATCGTAAAGATATAAACCAAATGAAAGGTTCTTATGCTGGTTTAGAAAGAAGAGAAAGTTCAGACCCAAAGGTTAATTTTTCAAGAATGAATAATAAAGATCTTGCTAATAAATTATTCGAAGATAAAGGTTTTTATTCTGACAAAGAAAGAAAAAGGCAGGTAAATTTATTAGGTTATGATGAGGTTTCAAGACCTGGTCCTTTAAGTAAAATTGGTCAAACTATAGCTAAAGGTCCTAATAAACCAAAGCCAGAGTTAAAAGCTACAAGAACAAAAAGTTTTCACAAAAAAATAGAACCTAAGAAAAAACTTATGGCTACTAAAACTGTAGCTAAATTTAAAAAGAAACCTTTACAAAAAGTAACTCCTAGGCCAGCTAAAAAACTATGAGACAAATAAATAAAATCATAATTCATTGTTCTGCTACTCGTGAGGGGCAAGATATTTCTGTTGACACCATAAGAAAATGGCATGTCGAAGGTAGAGGTTGGTCTGATATAGGATATCATTTCTATATAGACATTCATGGCAATATACATAAAGGTAGAGACATTGCTAAGATTGGAGCTCACTGCAAAGGGCAGAATAGAAATTCAATAGGAATATGCTATGCTGGAGGCGTTGAGGCGGATGGTAAGACTCCAAAGGATACTAGATATGATTGTCAAAAAGAAAGTCTCTTAGCAGTGCTAAGAACATTAAAAGCAATGTACCCTGAGTCTCAGATACATTCACATAACGACTATGCTAATAAAGCATGTCCAAGTTTTAACGCAACTGAGGAATATAAGCACTTATGAAAATAGGCGAAAGCACGGAGTTTAAGATAGATCTTAAAACCATTATAAGTATAATAATTGTAACAGCGTCTTTTGTAGGTATGTATTATACGTTGCAAGACGATATAACAGATGCTAAAAAAATGCCTAAAGCTGTTATAGATCGTATTGAATATGATTTAAAACAAGATTGGCATACTGATCATATAAATAGACTAGAAGACGAAGTCAAAGAACTTCGTGACTGGTGTAGACAAATAGATAAAGAATTAACAGATGGCAACAAAAAGAGGTAAAGCTAAAAAGAAAAATCCTTGCTGGAAAGGTTATACAGCTATGGGTAGTGACGGTAAAATAGTCATGAAGAAAAAAGGTGATAAAATGGTACCTGCTTGTAGACCTATAAAAGATGGTGCTTCAATGAATGGAGATGATCCTAAATACACGACTAGTGAAAGTAAAACTTCTCTAAAACAAAAGCGTAAAGAAGCTAAAAAGAAAAATGTGTCAGTGAGCAAGATAAACAGAAAAGGAAAAAAGCAAGCAAAAGAAACTGGAATGTATAGTGTTTTTGAAGGTGAAAAGGATAAAATGGTTTCGCGTAAAAAAGCTGAAAGAATGAAAAAAAGAGGCTGGCACGAAAACATGAGAATGTAATGAGACCTCGAGGTAAAAACAACAAATGTGCTATTGCTTGGAAGAAGTGGGAGGCTGGCTATGCTAAAAAGAAAGATGGCAAAGCTGAAGCTGCTAGAGAAAGAAGAGAATTTTACTGTGACAAAGGTAAAATAAAATTACGTCCTTCAAATGATGCTGATGTACCTTTAACTGATAAGCAAATGGGCGCAAGTGCTGCTGAGCCTAGAAAAACAATAGGTAAAGGCAAAAACTTTAACAAAGCTAATCCTACAGGCACAGGTGCTAAAGCCGGTGGTGGTATGACACAGAAAGGTGTTAATGAATATAAAAGCAAAAATCCTGGTAGTAAATTAAAAACTGCTGTAACTAAAGATCCATCTAAGCTAAAACCAGGAAGCAAAGATGCTAAGCGTAGAAAATCATTTTGTGCTAGATCTAAGAGTTGGGATGGTGAAAGAGGTAGAGCAGCAAGACGTAGATGGAACTGTTAATACAAATATTATGAAATCAAGAGGACTAGGAGATAGTATAGAAAAGTTTACAAGGGCAACAGGTATAAAAAAAGTTGCAGATTTAATACCAGGTGGATGCAATTGTGATGAACGCAAACAATGGTTCAATAAGAATTTTCCATATAACATGAATAAATAAAACAAAATGGCTAAGAAATTTCCAGAAATAAAAGAAAAAAACGAAGGTAAATTTACTGCTTGGGTAGAAAAGAATATGAGTGGCATGGACACTTGTAAAGCTGCTAGCAAGATAATGAGATCTCGTACTAAAAAGTATTCTCCAGCTGTAGTTAAAATGGCTAACTATGCTAATAACTTTGGTTGTAAAACTAAAAAAGATGACGGTGCTTCAGTTCCTTTAAAAGGTAAACAAAAGAATTTACCAGATGCTTTAAAATCTAAAATATTAGCTTCTGATGGTGCTTCTGCTAAAGGCGATAAACTTAAAAGAGAAGTTAGAAAAACTAAGTCAACTGCAATGCCTAATAAGCTAGCAAAAACTTTAAGCGGAGCAAACGAAAGTCAAAAAAAATCAACAAAAAAGACCGTATATAAGAAAGGTGATAAATTTGCTTCTAAAATAGTTGAGAAGAAATTAAGTTCAAAAGGTAAGACTAAAGAAACTCACAAGATGGACGGTAATACTGGTAAAAACATTGGCGGTAAGTTTAAAGGTAAAGAATCTATTAATACTAAAGAAGGTCAAATAACTAAAAAGACAAAGTATTCTAGAAATTCTAAAGGTGATTCAAAAGAAGTTGTTAAAGTTAAGGCCAAAGACGGTTCAAGAGCTAGAAGAGTTAGTAAAGTAAAAAATGGAGAAACATCTACTAAAATGAAGATGAATAAAAAAATGAAAGCTAAGGCACCAAAAGATATGTAAATTATGGAAAAAATAAAAGAATATATAAATCACCCATTATCTAAGTGTATAGTTGCAGCTATTATTGGTGCAGCTTTATTATTAGAAAAACACCCAATGTATGCAGGTGTTGCTTTTGGGTATGGACTAAGAGAATTATTTTTAGCTTTTAAATCAGAATAAATGGGTTTTAAACTTAACGGCATACCTTATAATAAAGATGACATGAATATGGCAGTTTACCGTAAGGATTTAACAGATGGTTCTGCCGCTAAGTCTAACCACACTGGTATAATAATAGATAAGGATTTAGATCCTGAAATGGAAAAAGCAGCTATAGCTCACGAGAAAGTTCACCAATACCAACAGCGAAAAGGTGATTTAGACTATGATAAAGAAAATTTTTATTGGAAAGGGAAAACTTATCCAAGAGAAAACTTAAATGAACATAACGAGGATTTACCATGGGAAAAAGAAGCTTATGCTAAAAGTAATGGTATGCTTAATGAAAAAAATACAGATATGAAAAAAAGTTTTAAATTAGATGGGTATAGAGGTAATGGTGCTTCGTTCGCAAATTTGACTAGCAAAGGTCTTATGGGAGCTTCCCAGGAGAATGAAACTACAGTAGACCCAGTTACTGGTGTTAAAACAAAAAGAAGAGTTAATAGAAAAGGTCAAATAATAGAAAAGACAAAATATAAAAATAAAACTACTGGAGAAAAAGGTGGTAGTAAAAAAATTATAACACCTGGAACTTTAACAACACAAAATGATAATACTATAATAGGTGGTTTAAATTTAACAGTGTCTAATTCTAATAGCATTACTCCCAACCCAACTAAAACAGATCCTGTTATAACTCCTCCTGGTGGAAAAATTAAAACTTCACCAAGTGGACCTCCAGATAAAAAAGTAATTCCTCCTGCGCCTCCAGGTAAGAAAGCTACTGATCCAGGTGAATATATGAAAGGTCTTAGTAATAGATTTAAAGGCACTCCTGGTATGGAGTTATTTGATAAAGGTTATATTGGTAAAGATAGAGTTAAAGAATATGATGGTCTTTATAACCCAGGTTTATGGCAAAAGAAAATGGTTCCAAAAAAAGCCAAAACAATTGATTTAAGTTCTAATCTAAAAGTTATACCAGTTTCTAAGGTTTCATATGAGGATAAAGTAGAAGAAAAGTCTTGGAGCAAGAAAAAGAAAAAGACAAAAGAAAAGTTCAAATCAAGCACGTTAACGAGAAGACAACCACCTGTTCCTGACGGTTTGTTCAGCACTAAATCTAGCACAGACTGTGGTAAAGGTGAAGGTAAATGCTCTCCAGGCGGTTTACATACAGAAGGTATGTTTGGATCTCCTACGGGTAAAGACAGAAGAGACATTAACAAACAAATGCGTAAAGTTAATAAATCTTCAAGAAAAACTTATAGAAAAGATATAGCTGCTCAAAAAGACTTTAATAAAGGTCAAAGAAAATGGAGACGTGAAAACAATGAAACAGCATTTGATAATTTTTTCCAAGGGGTTGGTGAAAAAATAAGTAATATCGATTTAAGTGTAAATAAAAAACCAAGGTATAAAAAGCGAAGGGTGAAGAAGCAAAAAATTAAAAACAATTGGTCAAGAACATAACATGGCTAAAAACAAGAAGAAATTCAAAGAAACTAAAATAGGGGCTTTTTTAAAAAACAAAGCTCCTAAAATTCTTGACACCATAGGGGATGTGCTTCCTGACAATGGGGCTTTTGGTATAGTAAAAAACTTAATATCAAGTGATACTAATCTCAAGCCAGCTGATAAAGATATGGCTTTAAAATTATTAGATCAAGATATAGCTGAAATGAGTAACATCTCTAGCAGATGGGCTAGTGATATGAAGAGTGATTCATGGTTGAGTAAAAATACAAGACCTATGACACTTATATTTTTAACGTTAGCAATGACAATATTTATAATACTAGATTCAACGGTATTATTAGAAATAAAAACAGGTTGGGTTTCATTATTAGAAGCCTTACTAATCACAGTTTATGTAGCGTACTTTGGAAGCAGAGGCGCAGAAAAAATAACAAAAATTAAAAAATAAAAAATGGCAGGAAAAGTCGAAATAGACATAGCTGGTTTAGAAGGTAATGAAGCAGCTCAACCAAGAGTTTTTGCACATGACGCAGTATCAGTTATAGCTGGTGATGTATCAGCAGCGACAGCAAGTAGTATACCTCTAGAAACTGATCTTGAGAGTTTAGTAACAACTAATCCAAATAATCAGAATCCTGGTTGGGTAGAGATAGCAACTACAACAAGTGGTAGTGGTACCGCTGTTGTTTTAAGAGCGCAGTTTACAGGCGCGGCAGGTTCTGCAACTTGTGTTTATGTAGAATGTTTAACAGCTCGAAATAGTGGTTACGCAAATGGTGACACTTTAACTATAACAGCTGCACAGCTTAATGCTTTTTTAGGTTCATTAAGCACTACAAATTTAGTTGTAACTTTAAATACTTCTACAATACCTTTAGTTCAAAAAGGTTTTCCTTTAGTACCAACTCCTGCAGCTAATGTAACAGAAGTTGTATCAAGAGGGGCTTGTATATATGCAGGTGTAACGGCTGATATAGAGGTTAAATTAGAAAGTGGTAGTGTAGTGACTTTTAAAAATACTGCAGCTGGATCATTCTTGCCAATATTAGCTCTCGAGGTTAAAAGCGTTTCTTTAGCTACCGGTACATTAAATGATGGTGAAATACTAGGCTTGTTCTAAATGAAAATATCTTTAGGATACACTATTCCAAATAGAGTAAATCTACCTGGTCAATCAGGAAGTATAATTCCACCGTCTCCACCGACTAATTTTATAGAATTAGAACCTAATTTATTTTTAATAGCACTAGAGTCTGATCTATCAGATTTGGTAGGCTTAGAAGCATAAACAATATATAATGGCAAATGCAAAAATAAGTAACAACTCAGTATTCGTTCCAACATCTGATATCACAAGTATAGACGGTTTAGCTGGTTACACTGGAAATGGTAATGTTAAGATAACAGGGACAGCTCTTAAAGCCAGTGTATTAACAGGTGCAATAACATCTATCACAGCTTCAGCCCCATTATCTAGAACCGCTGGAAATACTCCTACAATATCAATATCCCAAGCAGACGCAACCACAGACGGATACTTAAGTAGTAGCGACTGGGTTACTTTTAATAGTAAAGGAAGTGGTACGGTAACAGCTGTTACTGGCACTGCACCTGTTTCTGTAACTTCTGGAAATACACCTGTTGTTTCAATGTCTGCCGCGAATGGATCTACAAATGGTTATTTAACATCTACAGACTGGACAACGTTTAATAGTAAGAGTAATTTTAGTGGAGCTTATGCTGATCTTACAGGTAAACCCACTATACCTACTAACAATAATCAACTTACTAATGGAGCTGGATATATAACGTCTTCTTCTTTACCAACTGTAGGTAATGGTACTTTAACTATAACCGTTGATGGATCTGCAAGCACTTTTACAGCTAATCAATCAACTAATACTAATATATCATTCACTACTGGTAGTGGAACTAGTATACCTGTATCTGACGAAGGAACTCAAATAACAGCAGGTGTTACTAGCTTTAACTTTGTAGGTGCTGGGGTAACAGCTACAAATAGCTCTAACGATGTGACAGTTACTATACCTGGCGGAAGTAGCGGAAGCGGTACGGTGACAAGCGTATCTGCTTTAACTTTAGGAACTTCAGGCACTGACTTGTCAAGTAGTGTTGCTGATAGTACTACAACACCTGTAATAACTTTAAATGTACCAAGTGCATCGGCTAGTAATAGAGGAGCATTAACATCAGCTGACTGGACGACTTTCAATAACAAAACAAATAACACAGGTACAGTAACTCAAATAATAGCTAGCTCACCTTTAACAGGTGGTACTATAACTAGTTCAGGAACAATTGGCATACCTCAAGCAGGTACGGCAGCAGATGGATATCTTAGTCAAACCGATTGGAACACTTTTAATGACAAAACAGATACAACTGGAACCGTAACAAACGTTAGTGGTACAGCCCCAATAAGTGTCACTAATGGTAATACAACTCCAGCTATTTCTATATCACAAGCAAGCACTAGTGTTAATGGTTTTTTGTCTGCTACTAATTGGACTACATTTAATAACAAGCAAGATGAATTAGTTAGTGGTACTAATATTAAAACTATAAATGGTAACAGTATATTAGGATCTGGCAATCTTGTAGTTTCTGGAAGCGCTAATAATAATACTATAACTTTAACAGCAGGCACAGGTTTAACTGGAGGAGGTAGTTTTACGCTTAATCAAAGTTCTGACGATACCATAACGTTTAATAATTCTATTACAAACAACAATCAATTAACAAACGGTAGTAATTTCATAACTGCATCTTCATCTGATACCCTAACAAACAAAAGTGGTAGTAACTCACAATGGACAAACGATGCAGGATATATAACATCTGCGTCTTTACCTACTGTCAATGACGGAACACTTACTATAACTGTAAATGGTTCAGCAACTACATTTACGGCAAATCAATCAGGTGATTCAAGCGTTTCTATAACAACTGGTGGTGGAAGTGGTACGGTAACAGAAGTTACTGCAAACACTCCATTGTCTGTTACAAGCGGAACTTCAACTCCTGATTTATCTATAGCTCAAGCAAATACAAGTACTAGTGGTTTTTTAAGTAGTACTGATTGGAATACATTTAATAACAAAGGTAGTGGAACTGTTACAGGTTCTGGAACTGCCTTAACATTACCGATATTTAGTACAACTACAGCTCTTGGAGATTCTGCTATATCTCAAACATCTGACGCAGATCCTGTGGTAACAATTGATTCTTCTGATATTAGAATAAAAAATAAGATAACTCATACACAAAGTCCAACGGATACTTTCATTGGCTTTACAGCAGATGACAAGTTTGAAGTAACAACAGATAATACTCAAGCTATAGTATGTGGAACCGCTGGTGAAGTTGAACTAAAGCAATCAGGAGTTACTGTAGCAAAAACAATTAACCACGCTCTTCAATTAACTGGTAATGGAGTATCTTTTCAAGGTAGACTTAGAATTAATTGTCAACAAAATAATCATTACGTAGATATTATAGGTCCTGATCACGCTTCTAATACAGCTGTAAGTTATACCATGCAGCTACCAAATAAGATAGCTATTCAATCTGCGTATAGCACAGGAGGTAGAATATTAGAAATTAACGCAGCAGGAGAAGGTCAGTGGATAGCTACTCCTTCAGACACTAATGATAATTACTATGTTACTGGAGCCTCTTATTCAGCTGGTACTTTAACATTAACTAGAAACGGTGGTTTAGCAGATGTAACAGCTACTGGATTTTTACAGATAGGAACTTCTTCAACAACTGCTTTAGCTGGTGACACTACTACAATAACTACAGCACAAGCAAATGAGATAACTGCTAATACAGCTAAGGTTGGAATAACTACAGCGCAAGCGAATGAAATCACAGCTAACACAGCTAAGGTAGGTATTACTACTCAACAAGCATCTGATATAACAACTAACAATGGTAAAGTAACTTTTCCAGGTTTTGGTACTACTGCAGGTAGGGCTTTAGAAGGAGATACAGAGATACCAGCAGCCGCTAATAATTCTACTATAACTATAGCAGCTGGGACAAACTTAACTGGTGGTGGTAGTTTTACTACTAATCAATCAGGTAATAGCACTATAACACTTAACGCTTCGGGTGGAGGTGGTGGTTATTCTCCTACTACAAGTGTAGAAAACACTAATGGTGGTGACGTAGACTTATATGATGACGGTGTTGTTAGGCTATGGTTAGACGATGGTTCAAGTGACGACATTGAATTAGAAATTACTAATTTTGGTTCAAGCACTTCAAGCACATACCATGTTAGCTATACTAATTTTGACGGTAGCTCAACATCAACAACAACAGTAGATTTAAATGAAAGTGGTACTACATCAACCACGACACTAGATTTTAATTTTACTACAGATGAAGTAATGGCATTAAGAATTTGGTCACCACGTTTGGGTATAGGTGCTGGAAGTGGAAGTGGTTTTCCTTATTATGAGGCTACGCTTATTAAATCAAGTTCTTTATACACTGGGTTTCCTCTACTTACAAGTGTACTAAAATCAACATAGTAAATAAATAATCATAAAACAAGTGATATTAAAAATAACAAAAATATTATGATAGGAAACAAAATTGGAATACCATACAAAAACAAGTGATATTAATATTAACAACAATATAAATTAAATTAAATAAAATGAGCAAAATTAAAAAAGAACATTTAGACACAATAATAGATCAACAAACTAGATTAAACAAAGCCCTAACTGAGGTTGGCGTAGTAGAAGCTAGAAAGCATGCTATGTTACACGAAATGAGTATAGTAAATCAAGAAGTTGAAGACTTTAAAAAAGTTTTAGAAGAAGAATACGGACAAGTAAATATAAATCTTGAAGATGGTTCTTACACTAAAATAGAAGAGCTAGAAGAAGCTAATGTCTAATATAATTAGAAAAATTAGTATAGGATCTGACTATAAAAATGATGCCATGCATTATTCAATAGGTCAAGAAGTTTATGGTGGTCATACTATATGTGACATATTAAACGATGAGTCTAATGGTGAATATTCTATTTTTATTAAAAAAAATGAAGAAGTTTTACCATGGAAAAGGTTTAATAAAAATATGGCCATAGCTGTTGAATTTGATTTAAAGTATTAGTGAAAAGTTTGTATCAATTTATTATTAAACCTTATGAAAAAAGGTATGATAATATTACTAGTATTGACAACAAGGAATTAATAGTTAATACTAGTATTGAAAACCACAAGTTTGTAAGTAAAAAAGCTGTAGTTGTTTCTACTCCTGCAGCTTTTGATACAGATATAAAACCTGGTGATATTGTTTACGTTCATCATAATATTTTTAGAAGATATTACGATATGAAAGGGAAAGAAAAAAATTCATCAACTTTTTTTAAAGATGAGTTATATTTCTGTGGAATAGATCAAATATACATGTATAACTTAAGGGCTCATTTAAACTATTGCTTTGTTAAACCATTAAAAGAACAGTCTCACTTATCGGTCAGTAATGAGAAAGAATATTTTGGTATACTAAAATACTCTAACAAGTCTTTAGAGGGTGTAGGATTAACACCTGGAGCGCTTGTCATATTTACTCCTAACTCAGAGTTTGAGTTTATTATAGAAGGCGAACGCCTTTATTGTATGAAATCTAATGACATAGCCGTAACACATGGATACGAAGAAAACTAAGAAGAAAATTATAGAAGCAGGACAAAGAGCTATTGACGAATTAATCAAAGTAGCTAAAGAAAAAATAGTAGATTCAGACGACGACGTTTCAGCTGATAGACTTAAAAATGCTGCTGCTACTAAAAAGTTAGCTATAATGGATGCTTTTGAGATTTTAACAAAAATCAATGAAGAAGAAGAAATGTTAAGTGAAAAGCCAAAAGAGAAAAAAGAAGAAAGAGCTTTTAGAGGTTTTGCAGAAGGGCGTAGTAAATGAGTTACAATCAAACACTTTGGCACGAAGTAAAAGATTATATAAATCCTAAGATATTATCTAAAAATAATAGATATAAAAAATGGGAGTATGGTTATAATGCAGATTATGATTTTATAGTAATTAGTAAAACTGGACAAATTGGACAGATCATTGAAATTCAAAACCTCCGTATTGCTTTACCAAAAGCAGACAAACCTTTTAAACGAAGCGAAAATAAAGAGGAGCAATATTGGGAACAATACGAATACCCAAAAGAATTAAAGAGAATTAAAAGTAGATTTGATTGGGATGAATATCCTACAGATTTTAAAGAAAAATGGTTTGATTATATAGATGAAGAATTTCAACGTAGATCAGATGGCTACTGGTTTTATAATAACGGCATGCCTACTTACATCACTGGTACTCATTACATGTATTTGCAGTGGTCAAAAATCGATATCGGAGCACCTGATTATAGAGAAGCAAATAGACTCTTCTTTATATTCTGGGAAGCGTGTAAAGCCGATAGCAGATGTTATGGAATGTGTTATCTTAAAAACAGACGGTCTGGTTTCTCCTTTATGTCATCGGCAGAGCTTGTTAACCAGGCAACTATATCTTCAGATGCCCGATTCGGTATCTTATCAAAATCTGGAGCAGATGCTAAAAAAATGTTCACAGACAAAGTTGTACCAATATCCGTTAACTATCCGTTTTTTTTCAAACCAATCCAAGATGGTATGGATCGTCCAAAAACCGAACTGGCGTATAGGGTCCCCGCTTCGAAGCTTACTAGACGTAAACTAGATGACAATGTTAAACTAGCTGAACTAGAGGGATTAGATACAACTATAGATTGGAAAAACACGGGTGACAACTCTTATGATGGTGAAAAGTTAAAAATATTAGCTCATGATGAAAGTGGTAAATGGGAAAGACCTGATAACATATTAAACAACTGGAGAGTTACAAAAACTACATTGAGACTAGGACGAAGGATCGTAGGTAAATGTATGATGGGCTCGACTTCAAATGCATTAGACAAAGGTGGAAACAATTTCAAAAAACTCTATACAAATTCAGACGTTAGAAAAAGAAATAGAAACGGACAAACATCTTCTGGCTTGTACTCTCTTTTCATCCCTATGGAATGGAACTACGAAGGATTCATGGATACTTTTGGACTACCTGTATTCACTACGCCAGAAGATAAAACGATCGGAAGAGACGGTGTTGAAATTACAATCGGAGTAATTGAGCATTGGGATAATGAAGTAGATGGTCTCAAGTCTGATCAAGACAGTTTAAATGAATACTACAGACAATTTCCTAGGACAGAGGCCCACGCTTTTAGAGATGAGACTAAGAATAGTCTATTTAATCTAACTAGAATATACCAACAAATCGATTATAACGAAGAAGTTAATAACCTATCAGCAACTACAAAAGGTAGTTTTATGTGGAGTAACGGCATAAAGGATACAACAGTAGTTTTTGTACCTAACAAAGACGGTAGATTCGTAATATCTTGGGTTCCACCTAAAAACCTACAAAATAGAGTGATAATAAAAAATGGTATTAAGTATGCTGGTAATGAACATATAGGCGCTTTTGGTTGTGATAGTTATGATATTAGCGGCACTGTTGATGGTAAAGGCTCTAATGGATCATTACATGGGTTAACTAAGTTCAGCATGGAAGACGCACCGCCAAATCATTTTTTCTTAGAATATATAGCTAGACCTCAAACAGCCGAGATATTTTTTGAAGAAATACTAATGGCTTTAGTATTTTATGGTATGCCTATATTATGTGAGAATAACAAGCCTAGGTTCTTATATTATTTAAAACGAAGAGGTTATAGAGGTTTTAGTATTAATAGACCCGACAAGGTTTGGAACAAGTTGTCTACCACAGAAAAAGAAATAGGTGGTATACCTAACTCTAGTGAAGATATTAAGCAAGCTCATGCCGCTGCAATAGAAAGTTACATAGAAACATACGTGGGAGACTTAGATGGTAAGCTAGGAGATATGTATTTTCAAAAAACATTAGAAGATTGGGCGCAATTTGATATAAATAACAGAACTAAACACGATGCATCTATAAGCTCCGGTTTAGCTATTATGGCTTGTAACAAAAATAAATATAGACCTGTCGCGGAAAGAATTAAAAAGCGTATTGACTTTGGTATTAAAAGGTACAATAACGATGGAAGTTTATCACAAATAATAAAATAAATGCAAATACAAACTTATAATGGTAGTTCGTTTCCGGATCAGGTAGTACCTGAAGAGGTAAAGCAGAGTGTAGAATATGGTAGACAAGTTGGTCGAGCTATTGAAGGTGATTGGTTTAGTGGTACTAGATCAGGTGTTTCAGGTAGATTTAATACTAACTATAATACTTTTAGAAACTTAAGATTATATGCTAGAGCTGAACAATCTGTTCAAAAATATAAAGATGAATTAGCTATTAACGGCGATTTATCTTATTTAAACTTAGACTGGAAACCGGTTCCTATTATACCAAAGTTTGTTGATATCGTTGTTAATGGAATGGATAGCAAACTTTATGATGTTAAAGCATACGCTCAAGATCCTGATTCTATGAAAGAAAGAACTAGGTATGCAGAGACTTTATTAAGAGATATACAAGCAAAAGAACTTATAGATCAAATAAAACAGGTAACAGGCGTTAACATGTATTCTACGGCTAATCCAGATGAGTTACCTCAAAACAAAGAAGAGCTAGACGTGCATATGCAGCTAACATATAAACAGTCAATTGAAATAGCAGAAGAGGAAGCTATAAATAACACTTTAGCTTTTAACAAATATGATTTAACTAGACGTAGAATTGCTGAAGATCTTGTGATACTAGGGATAGGAGCTGTTAAAACCAACTTTAATTTATCAGAAGGAGTTACAGTAGACTATGTTGACCCTGCTAATTTAGTTTATTCTTATACTGAAGACCCTAACTTTCAGGATATATGGTACGTTGGTGAGGTTAAGTATATAAGCTTAAGTGAAATAAAGAAAGAGTTTCCTCAGCTAACAGATAGTGAGTTAGAAACTATACAGAAATACCCAGGTAGTGAAAGTTACAACTACCAATTTAATGGTAGAAGAGATGGCAATAGTATAGCTGTACTATATTTTGAGTATAAAACTTATCAAGATCAAGTATTTAAAATAAAAGAAACAGCTACTGGATTAGAAAAAGCGTTAGAAAAACCAGATACATTTAACCCACCTAATAGTGATAAGTTTGATAGAGTAGTAAGATCTATAGAGGTACTATATGAAGGAGCTAAGATATTAGGACACGAAATGATGCTAAAGTGGGAGTTAGGTAAGAACATGGTTAGGCCTAATGCTAATTTAGTGAAAGTTAATATGAACTATAATATATGTGCTCCTAAAATGTATAAGGGACGTATAGAATCTTTAGTAGGTAGAATGACAGGTTTTGCTGACATGATACAATTAACTCATCTAAAGCTACAACAAGTATTAGCTAGAACAGTTCCTGATGGAGTTTTTTTAGATGTTGACGGATTAGCAGAGGTTGATTTAGGCAATGGTACAAACTATAATCCAGCAGAGGCTTTAAATATGTATTTCCAAACTGGTAGTATATTAGGTAGATCAATGACCCAAGAAGGTGGAGCAAACCCAGGAAAAGTACCTATACAAGAACTACAAAGCTCTAGTGGTGGTGCTAAAATGCAAAGTCTTATACAAACTTATCAGTATTACTTACAAATGATGAGAGATGTAACTGGGTTAAACGAAGCTAGAGATGGAAGTATGCCAAATGAAAAATCTTTAGTTGGTTTACAAAAACTTGCTGCTGCTAATTCTAACACAGCTACAAAACATATAATACAAGCGGGATTATACTTATCTGCTAAAACATGTGAAAATATATCTTTTAGAATATCAGATGCTTTAGAATATCCACTTACTAGAGAAGCTTTGAAGTCAAGTATAAGTTCTTATAACGTAGGTACACTAGAAGATATGTATCATCTTAATTTATATGAGTTTGGTATATACTTGGATTTAACGCCTGATGAAGAAGAAAAGCAAATGTTAGAGCAAAACATACAAGCTTCTATTCAACAAGGTAGCATTGATCTAGAAGATGCCATAGAACTTAGAGAAATAAAAAACTTAAAATTAGCTAATCAAGTTCTTAAGTTTAAAAGAAAGCAAAAAGCCGCAGCTGACCAAGCTAATCAACAAGCTCAAATACAAGCGCAGGCTCAAGCTCAAGCAGAGACAGCTGAAAGAACCGCCATGGCTGAGGTTCAAAAAAGACAAGCTATGGCTGAAACAGAACTTCAAATTGAACAAGGAAAAGCTCAATATGCTATACAGAAAATAGAACAAGAAGCTGTTATAAAAAGACAGTTAATGGAACTACAACATCAGTTTGATTTAGAATTGAAACAATTAGAAGTTGATAAGATGGTGGAAAGAGAAAGACTTATTGAAGATCGTAAAGACGAAAGAAGTAAACAAGAAGCCACACAACAAAGTACTTTAATGAATCAAAGATCAAATGACCTAACACCAACTGATTTTAAATCACCTGAATCACAAAACTTAAACGGATTTGGATTAAATCAGTTTGAATAACAATTATTAATTATTATATTATATTATGTCAGAAGAAATAAAAGAAACAGCCGGAGGTGAATTAACCCAAGGTGAGTTTAAAATTAAGAAAAAACCTAAAAAATTAGTTGAAAATAAAACTGAAATACCTAAAATAAATTTAAGTGAAAAAAAGCCAGAACCGGAAGTCACTAAAATAGAAGTTAAAAACGAAGATTCTACAGAAGATACAGTATCTATAAATGAAGTTATAAAAGAAGAGAAAGAAGTTGAAGATGCTAAAGATATAGTAGAAGAGGTTAAAGAGACTAAAGAAGAACCAAAAGAAATTAATAAACGAATCGTAGAATTACCTAGTGATCTTGAGAAAGTAGTTAACTTTATGCAGGATACCGGTGGTTCACTACAGGATTACGTTAGATTAAATACAGATTACTCTCAACTAGATGAAACAACATTACTTAGAGAGTATTATAAAAATACTAAACCACACTTAGACGCAGAGGAAGTTGATTTCATAATGGAAGATAACTTTCACTACGACGAAGAGGTGGATGAAGATCGTGACATCCGTAAAAAGAAATTAGCGAAAAAAGAAGAAATTGCAAAAGCCAAAAGCTTTCTTGAAGATACAAAAAACAAATATTACGAGGAGATCAGGTTGAAACCCAACGTAAGCGAGGATCAGAGAAAAGCTATGGATTTTTTCAATAGATACAACGACAAACAGCAACACTTAGATAAGCAAAAACAGAATTTTGTTGATAAAACTAAGAGTTATTTTTCTGAGGATTTCAAAGGTTTTGAGTTTAACTTAGGAGAAAAAACTTTTAATTATAACGTCAACAATAAAGATGAAGTGGCTAAAGAGCAAGCAGAATTACAAACCATAGTTAAGAAGTTCTTAAACGAAGATGGTGATGTAGGGGACTTGCAGGGTTACCACAAGGCTTTGTACGCTGCTAAAAATGCCGACAGTATAGCTACTCATTTTTATGAGCAAGGTAAAGCTGATGGTATTAAAAACCTAGTTAATAAATCTAAAAATGTTGATACGGCCGCAAGACCTAAAAACAACGAAGATATATTTATAAATGGTTTAAAAGTAAGAGCAGTAAATGGTGTTGATAGTTCTAAGTTGAAAATACAAAAAAGAAACAAAAACTAAAAACTAAAAATTATGAGTTTTGTAAACGGCGGGAGTTTTCCTGCATCAATAATTCCATCTCAGAAAAGGATGGCATTATCAAGTAACTACTTGAACTTTAACGCGGACCCACAAGGGGTTAGTGATACTAACACTTTCGCACAACAATATCTACCTGAGCTTTATGAAGCAGAAGTAGAAAGATACGGAAACAGAACATTATCTGGTTTCTTGAGAATGGTTGGAGCTGAAATGCCTATGACTTCAGATCAAATCATCTGGTCAGAGCAAAACAGACTACACGTTGCATACAAAGGTTTAAATGCCAATATTGGCGGAGCTAATCCTTTTACTTGTGAGCCAGACATAGCTAATCAAACACCTGCTGCTACTAACATAGCTATTAGAAAAGGACAAACTGTTTTATTTTCTGATCAAGCTACAGGTTTAGTAACTGCTAAAGGTTTAGTAACAGAAGTAAGAGATGCTGCTGGAGTTGCTGTAGTAGATGGAGCTGCTAACGCTGTAAAGTTTGACTTCCAATTATATGGAACAAACACTTTACCTAATGGCTTATCTGGAACTAAGAATGTTAACATGTTTGTTTACGGTGCTGAATTTTTAAAAGGTACTCCTGGAATGTCAGGTTCTATTGAGCCACAATTCACTCAGTTCTCAAACAGACCAGTTATCATTAAAGATAAATATGAAATCAACGGTTCTGACACTGCTCAAATTGGTTGGGTTGAAGTTGCAACTGAAGATGGAACATCTGGATATTTATGGTATTTAAAAGCTGAATCTGAAACAAGATTAAGATTTGAAGATTACTTAGAAATGCAAATGGTTGAAGGTCAAGATGCAAAAAACCCTGACACAGGTGCTGCTACTCAATTGAGTGGATTAGGTTACTTAGGTTCAGAAGGTTTATTCCAAGCTATTGAGCAAAGAGGTAACGTATACTCTGGTTTTTCTGGTGCTGCTGCTCCTGGTTCAGGTGCTTTAGCTGATTTCGATGAAATCCTTAAAAACTTAGATAAGCAAGGTGCTATTGAAGAAAACATGTTATTCTTATCTAGATCAACTGCTCTAGACTTTGATGATATGATTGCTGCTATGGCAGGTGGAGGTTATGCTTCTACTGCTTCTGCTTCTTACGGTTTATTTGACAACGAAGCTGAAATGGCATTAAACTTTGGATTTTCTGGATTCAGAAGAGGTTCTTATGACTTCTACAAAACTGACTGGAAATATCTAAATGATGCTACGACAAGGGGTATGGACAAAGCTATTGATGGTGTTTTAGTTCCTGCTGGAACTTCAACAGTATACGATCAAATGCTAGGTTCAAACATCAGACGTCCATTCTTACATGTAAGATACAGAGCTTCTGAAACTGAAGATAGAAGATTTAAAAACTGGATCACTGGTTCAGTTGGAGGAGCTTATACTTCTGATTTAGATGCAATGTCTGTACACTTCTTATCTGAAAGATGTTTAGTAACTCAAGCTGCGAACAATTTTGTATTGTTTAAAGGAGCTTAATATTTATATAATGTGGGGAGAAATCCCCACTTTATTAATCTTTTAAATAATAAAAATTATGGGATATATAAAAATGCCGATTGAAGACTCGGCCGCAGATAAAATAGGTAACATTACTTTAAACTGTAATAAAGCTTATTCTGTTAAAAAAGATGGTGCGGAACTACAAATAAGAACAACACCAGTAGGTGTTGCAGGTAAAGTTGTTGGATGGGCAATTAGATTTACTGCTGTGCCAACAGAACAGGATGCTGTTAACTTACAAGAGTTGATTGCTGTAGCTAGCCAAAAACCAAATAGTATACAATTGTTTGAACTAGAAGAAGAAGGCAAGTATGTAAGACAGGGAGGGCTAGAGCCATCTACAATCGATGATGAATAATTTTAAAAAATAAAAAAATGGCAAACTATATAAAAATACCAATATCTAATGATACTGGATTACCTCTAGCTGCTTCTGGTGCAACGGTAACTGCGTCTAACTGGGATTTTACTAATATAACTACTGTAAATGCTAGTCAATCTAGTGGACCATTAAGTTCTACTGTAGCTCCAGTAGGAGGAACATCAGCAACATTTACATTTACTACTGATGCAGCTTCAGCTATATCAGTTGCAGTTAGTAATGCTGGAGACGGTTATAAAATTGGTGATGTAATTACTGTAAGTGTTCCAAATGGAGCAGGTGAAATAAACGGTGATGGAAGCGCTAAAAATGTAACTCTTACATTAACTGCAGATATGCTGGTTAGTAGAAGCGATTCTCCTGAAGAGTTAATACCTATTGACAATGTATTATCATGTGCAATAAATAGTGACAACATTAGGATGTACACTGACTTATTAACCGAGGGAGGTAACTTAGCTTACTTTGAAGTTGAAATAGATAATGATTCAGCTAGTCCAAATATTAATGACCAAACATTAATGGCTATTGATGACACTATGAAAAAAGCAATTAAAGCTCCTAATTCACAACCAACAGTTGTGTTTCCAGGATCTATTAGTTGTTACAATGTGAAATACACAACAACATAAACAATAATGATCCCGCTTCGGCGGGGTCTTTTTTAAATTATTATATTATATTATATTATGGCAACAACTAAAAAAGCTCCTGCTCCCAAGCAAGAGGTTAAACAAGATACTTGGGAATACAAAGATAGAAATTACTATCTATTAGGTAATAAATCTCCCTTAACATATACCTTACCTAGTAAACACACTAGAAGATATCCTCTAGTTTGGTTTGACAAAGAGGTTGGATATGAAAGAGAGTTAAGGTACGCTACTAATCAAAACAGTGTTTTTGTTGATGATCAAAAAGGTCAAGTAACTTTAAATCATGTAGTATTTGAAATGGGTCACCTAATGGTTCCTAAAGAAAAAAGAAACTTACAAGATTTTTTAAATAAACACCCTCATAAAGATTTGATTTTTTCAGAATTTGACGCTGAGGTTCAAGCTGAGTATGATGTGGAAGATTTAGAAATTGAGTTAATAGCTATGAACGCTGCGAATGAAATGGATATTGACTTTGCTGAAGCTATACTTAGAGTTGAAGTAGGTACTAAAGTAAAAGACTTAAGCACTAAAGAGTTAAAAAGAGATTTACTTATTTTTGCTAGAAGAAACCCTCAATTATTTATAGAATTAGCTCAAGATGAAAACATACAGCTAAGAAATGTAGCTATTGTAGCTAGAGAAAACAATATCATAAAATTATCTGCTGACCAAAGAACATTTACTTGGGCTAGTAATGATAAGAAATTGATGACTGTTCCTTTTGATGAAAATCCATATACAGCTATGGCCGCTTGGTTTAAAACCGACGAGGGCTTAGAGGTATATAAGTCAATAGAGAAAAAGTTAAAATAACAAGTGATTATATATAAGGCGGCTATGCGGCCGCCTTTTTTATTTATAAAAATATTAAAATGGCAATAAACGTAAACACGGTATATACTACAGTACTTAGTATCCTAAACAAAGAACAGCGTGGCTACTTAACTCCTTATGAGTTTAATCAATTAGCTACTCAAGTTCAGTTAGAGATATTTGAAAAGTTCTTTGAGGACTATAACCAATATATACGTATGCCTAAAACAGATGTAGAGTTTGCGTCTCGTATGGATCATATAATGGAAGAGTTTCAAGTATTTGAAAAAAATGAAAACGCTTCAGCTGTTACTAAAAACATATATACTCAACCTGTGGACTTACATAGATTTGGATCTGCTGTTTTCAACAAAGGTTTAAATTCTCCTTCAATAGAAATAATGAGCAATAGAGAATACAATAGTATTAAACTATCTCCTTTAACACAACCTACGACTAATTTTCCTGTTGCTAAATATAATCAAGACAAATTAACAGTTTTTCCCAATTTATTGAACTCTAATGTGACAGACGTTTCTTTTAACTACATAAGAAAACCTAAAGATCCTAGATGGGGTTACACAACGGGTAGTTTAGGACAGTTTATATATGACCCAACCATAGCATCTAGTTTAGTAGCTAGTAGTAGTCTAATGAGTAGTGTTACTACTCCTGGAACAGGTGGTTCTGCTGGCACTTACTCATACTCACCAGCTACATCTAGTGGAGGCGGTACAGATGGAAAAATAACTATAACTATAGACTCATCAGGTAATGTTACAGCCGCAGTAGTATCAGCAAATGAAGTTGGTTATGGCTACAGCGTTGGAGATACAATAACTTTTTCTGGAGGTGGTTTGACACAAGCACTTGTTATAACTTTACAAGCATCAGACTTATTACAAGGTACAATGTATTCTACTAATTTTGAAATAAGCGATAGTCAGCAAACAGAAGTTATAATAGAAATATTGAAATACGCAGGAGTTATAATAAGAGATCCTCAAATAGTACAGTCAGCATCACAACTATCTGCTGCAAATGAAGCTAATACTAAAAGATAACATAATATGGGACTGATTACCGAAACAAATGCACAATATTATTCTGGACAGCAAGTTTTTTCTGCTATAAACGCATCTACTGATCCAACTTTTGCATGTACATTTAATACAAGCATGGTAAGCGCTTTTGACAGTGCTGGAAATCAAACAGCTTCCGCTTCTAATTATACTATATTCTTAGATGGTGCCGCTCAAATTGAAAATTTATCTTATGTTTCAGATGCGGTAAATAACATTATAACATTAAGGGGTACTTACACTGCTGCAAGTGTTTATATACAACTAAAACAACCTGCTATAGACAATAATTATGGCAGTTATGAATATATAAGTTTAACGGACGTAGTAAATAACTTTATGGTTGCCTATGTAGGTATGGACAAGTTAATACCTAGATGTAAAAGATCTGACGTAATATTCCACGCTAAAAGAGGTTTACAAGAGTTTTCATACGACACTCTTAAATCTATTAAATCTCAAGAATTAACTATACCTCCTAGCTTATCTGTGGCAATACCACAAGACTATGTTAATTATGTTAGGTGTTCTTATATAGATCAAACTGGAGTACAAAGAATTATATATCCAGTTAATAACTTAACTACTTCACCAACAGAGTTACCTATACAGGACGCTTCAGGCATACCTACCCAAAATAGCTACGGTGAGAACAACGAAGCACAAGAGTCTGAAACTAATCAAAGATGGGATAAAGACAATGTTAGGAATATAACAGGTGAGATAGACAGAGAGAATACTAACGTGTATGATTGGGCTTGGTGGAAACTAGCTTATGGTCAAAGATATGGATTAGAACCTCAATACTCTCAGCAAAATGGATTTTTCCAGATCAACGAAAGAACTGGTAAGTTTAGCTTCTCAAGTAATCTAGCTGGTCAATTAATAGTTATTGAATATATATCAGATGGACTAGCTTATGACATGGATTCTAAGGTGCCTAAGATGGCCGAGGACGCATTATATGCTCATCTTAATTATTCTATACTATCAACCAGAGCTAATGTCCAAGAATTCATTGTTCAAAGATACAAGCGAGATAGATCCGCTAAATTAAGAAATGCTAAAATAAGATTATCTAACTTAAAACTAGATGAAATAGTTCAAGTGTTTAGAGGTAAATCTAAATGGCTTAAATTTTAAGTATGGCAGAAATTAGAAACACCTTTGTTAAGTCAAAGATGAATAAAGATTTAGACGATAGATTATTGTCTAAAGGCGAATATAGAAATGCTGAAAACGTACAGGTAAGTAGATCCGAAGGTGAAGATGTAGGAGCTTTAGAAAACATATTAGGTAATAAATTCTTGACTAATTGGGGTTTTCAAGTGTCAGATGTATATAATATAGAAGTTATAGGCTATACTAAAGAAGAAGCGACTGATAGAGCTTTTTTTATTGCTACAAATTATACAGATACCTCAGTTGACAATCTTAGCAATCCAGCGCCATATGGTTCACTTTGTTATATTTTAATGTTTGACAATAAAGCTATTAATAATGTTGATAAATATAAGATAATAGTACAAGGTAGGTTTTTAAATTTTTCTAAAACACACCACGTGTATGGTATAGATTTAATAGAAGATTTATTATTCTGGACTGACAATCGTAATCAACCTAGAAAAATTAATATAAATAAAGCTGTAGCAGATAATACTTATTACAATAAAGAGGATCAAATATCTGTTGCTAAATACTACCCTTATCAAGCGCCTATTCTTTTTGAAGAAGCATCAATAACAGCAACTTTTCAATCAGACTCTGGTGGTCCATGGGGGTATTATAGTAATTGGACTGTAACTTCAAGTCAATGGGATGCTTTAAAAGATCTAAACGTAGGTATGCAGCTTTCAGGTTTTCCATATGCTTTTATTAGGACAATAATTAACACAGGTGGTTCTAGAGGATTTTCACTTACTATTCCTATGTTGACTGGCGGCTTACCTAAACCACCTACTACTGGATCAATGAAATTTGTTGGACCTTCTTCCAAAATGGTAACAGAAGAATTTTTACCACCTAGTATATTTGGCGTTACAAAGTCCTCACCATCTGGTGTAACTACTGTTGAAATAGAAAATTTATCAGTAAATTTAAATAATATATTTGAAAACATGCAAGTAACTTTTGCAACTGGTGAAAAAAGAGTTATTACAAGTGTTTCTCAATTATCAACACCATCTAATCCTAGTGTACAAATAGATTGGAGTGGTAATTTAGATAGTAATCTTTGGAACATAAGTACAATTAACAATCCTGCTAATAGCACAGTAAGAATAAGTTGGCCTAATCCAAATTACGTTAGTAGTTGGCCAGGTGATTCTCAATTTTTAAGAGAAAAGTTTTTGAGATTTGCTTATAGATTTAAGTTCGATGACGGAGAATATTCTTTAATATCTCCATTTACACAACCTGCGTTTATACCTTTTAATAATGGTTATATTCCATCTAATATACCTAATGGAAACGGTTTTGAGCTTCAAACTAACGAAGATTTAGTTTTGAATCCAGACTCATTAGCTCCGTTGTCAGCTAGTACTATAATGGCTCAATTTGAAAATTCTGTACAGCAAGTTGACATCAAAATACCATTACCTGATCAAGAGAAATATATAAATACTAATTATAAAATAGTACAAATTCAAATACTATCTAAAGAGTCAGATGGTTTAGCCATAAATGTTTTAGAAGAAGTAAATTTAAGTGATTTTTCACCTACCTCTACAAATAAGTTTTATAAATATAGTTATCAATCTCGAAAACCTTTTAGAGTTTTGCCAGAAAGAGAGACTTTAAGAGTATTCGATAAAGTTCCTATTAGAGCCTTGGCGCAATCTGTAACTGGTAACAGGGTTGTTTATGGTAACTTCATAGATAAGCATTCACCGCCAGGTCCTTTAAGTTATTCAGTAAATGCTAGTGAAAAGCTGGAGTCAGCATCTTCTGATGATACATTGATACCAGTTAGAACTGACGCAGATTTTCTAGGTTTGCCATCTGGTTACACTTCGAATTCTTATGCTTCATACCCTACACATAGTTTAAAACAAAACAGAACATACCAAGTAGGCATAGTATTAGCAGATCGATATGGTAGACAATCAGATGTTATATTATCTTCTATAACTAGTTTTACTCAATCAAACGATGGCGGAGACAACGTTTTTGACGGATCAACTTTTTATAATCCATTTGGTATAAAACAACCAAGTACAATTAATCAAGGTAATGAGGTTTTACCTGGCACATGGAGAGGTGACAGTTTAAAGATTTTATTTAACAATAAAATACCTGGAACTAGTGAAAACAAAGGGTATCCAGGTCTTTACAAGAGTGGTACATACAATGAAACTACAACAACTGCTACTAATGCTGCACTTAGTGGTTTTGATTTTGCATCTAAAATAAATGAAAATATAAAGGTAGGAGACATAATAACCGGTTTAGATGCTAATGGTGCTCCATTTGTGAGAAGTATAAAGCTTATAAGTGCACAGGGTACTTCTATTAATTTTAACCCTACTTTAAATTTTGATGATACTAATTCATCATTAGTTATTCATGGAGAAGAAAACAAGTTAGGTTGGTATAGTTACAAGATTGTAGTAAAACAACAGCAACAAGAGTATTATAACGCTTTTTTAGGTAATATTTGTAAACTACCTTCTAATGCTAAACTAAGGGACAGTATTGGAGATACCTCAGGGCTTGCATCTATGTATATGACTAGTTTAATAAGTGATAATGTTAATAAAATACCAGCTGACTTAGGTACTGTTTCTCCAGAGCAGACACAATTTGGAACTAGTGATACTCAACTTAATTTTAGGGTTGGCCCTAAACCACGTTATCAATCTAGTTCAAGTTCCACCATATTTTTACCAAGACAATCAACTTCTGGTAGCTCTATAGTTTCTATAAACGGCTATGGTAAAGTTTTAGATTTAGGTTTAGCAAGCTCTACCACAATACCTAATACAGCTGGTCTTTATCAAAGTAGTTCTAATCCTCCAAGTATATTAATCCAAGATGGTAAAGATAACGTAATAGGTAACGCTCTTAACACCGAACCTCAAACTTTTAGCGTTGTAGAAATAGTACCTCCTACATCTAGAATAGATATATACTGGGAAACATCAACCTCAGGTTTAGTTTCTGAATTAAATCAATGGATTGAAGATGGTCCTTCAAGTAATCCAGTACCACCAAATCCAGTTCCTGTAGTAGAATAAAAAAATAAATATGTCAGCAATAATAGAAGTAGATTTTTTCAACACCTATGTAGTTCGTCGCCAACCAGCAGAAGATACTTACTTTATAGATAATAATAGTGGTGAAGTTAGTTATTGGTTTAGTTACCCTCCTTATTTAATGTGGAAAAGAAGTTTTGATATAAGCAAAAACAGCCAATATAGTGAACAGATGGCGTGGTATTTTGAAGAGTCAAGAATTAGAGCTGGATTTAATAATGTATCTACTGATCAAGGTGTTAGAGCTTATTTAGATGAAGAATATCCCCTACAACAAAATAGAATTAGTACATTAATATACTCTGGAATTTATAACTCTAGAACAGGTATAAATCAAACTAATGTGTTTTCTGTTGGAGATGCCATAACAAAGTCTTTAGATCCAGTGTATGGATCAATACAGAAGACTTATGCAGAGGAAACTAACTTAATTGTATTTCAAGAAAATAGAATACATAGGGCATTAATAGATAAAGATACTATATATACAACTGAAAGTGGTACTCAAACTCAAGCTGGTAAAGCTGTGATAGGACAGTTTGTTCAATATAAAGGAGAATATGGAATAAGTAAAAATCCAGAATCTTTTGCAATATATAACTATAGGAAGTATTTTGCTGATAAAAACCGTAATGCTATAATGAGGTTGTCTAATGATGGATTAACTGAAATAAGCATGTATGGTATGCGTGATTACTTTAGAGACGAATTAGCTCTTATAAGCAATGATTATTACAAAGCACCAATAAACGGAACCTCTGCAAGTGGTTTTACATGGGTAAGTGGTGGGCAAGTTAATGACACTTATGTTGATATAACTAAAACTAGTATAGAAGCTGGACAGATGATTACAGTTGGAATGCAACTAGAAGCCGCAGGTGTTATACAAGATGGTTATATAGTGTATGTAGAAAATATTAGCACCGCAGATTGGAGAATTTTTTATTCTAAACCTTTTACCACAAACTTAGACAGAGTAGCTATAACTGCTTCTTATAGCGTTAGAGGCCAAATAAAAGGTGGTTGGGATATACATTCAAAAAACTATGTAGTTTCTTTGCAAAAATCGCCTAATCAAGTTTCAATAAGTGAAGATTCTTATAAAACAATTACTTTTGATGAAGAAATAAATGGATGGGTAAGTTTTCTAACGTTTAAACCAAATCAAATTTTTAGTTTGATAAACAATGTTTATAGTTTAGGTAAATCAACAACCGCTTTTAATAGTGCTGAATTATACAAACATTATTCTGAACCAAATTTAAACAATAGAGGTGTTTTCTATGGCATTAGAAAACCTTCAAACGTAACTTTTGTGTTTAACCCACAGCCAGATGTAATGAAAAACTTTCAAACTATATCTTACGAAGGTAGTAACGGGTGGGAAGTCGTTTCTTACGTTTCTGGATTTACAGGTCAAGATCCTAATCCTAATGGTACAGCGACTTATGTACAGAATAATGACGATATATTATCAATAAAAAGTTATGAAGAAGGTTCTTATATAGATCCAACAACTAGTTACACTTTGAGAGCTGGATTTGATAGAAAAGAAAATAGATATGTAGCCAATCTACGTAACGCATCTACACCAATGGCAGGTGAAATAATGTTTGGTGCACAGATGAGTGGTATTAAAGGTTATTTTGCTACAGTTAAAGTAGAAACAGATAGTACAACACAGTTAGGTGGACCTAAAGAATTATGGGCTGCAGGAACTAATTTTGTAACATCGTCATATTAAATTAAATGAAATTAAATATAAGAAAATTACAAGACAAAGATTGGAGCACTTTATGTAAGTGGTGGAAGGAATGGGAATTTGACTTTGTTCCTTCAAAAGATTTTTTACCAGACAATGGAAATGGAGGTTTAATAGTAGAAACAGAAGATGGAATAGAGATATGCAGTGTGTTTATGTATACAACAAATTCTAAAGTATGTCAAGTTAACTGGCCTTTGTCTAATATAAATTTTAAAGACAAGCAGACTAAGAACGAAGCATTTGAATTACTTTTTCTAGGTGTTAAGAACATGTGGAAACAGCATAATGGAAAGTACTTAATGTTTTATGGAGAAAATAAAACTATTAAGTTTCAAGAAAGATTAGAAGATGCTGGTTTCATTAAAACAGATAATAACAAATATTCAGCATTAATACAAAATATTTAAAACATGAGTAGAAATAAGAAAAACGCTAGTGAGGAGCTTGCTTCTGCAAGGCAGGGTGTTAGTAACGAATTAGCTATGCAAGCTCAAAAAATGGAGGCAAAGGTTCAAGCTAAAGAATTAGCACTTGAAGCAGCTAAAGACGCTCGTCAAGAAGCTTTTAATCCTTATGAAAACATGACTAACGAATTCGCTAATCTAGGCGTAGCAACTCAAGCCGCAGAATTTCAAGCTGAAGAAACTGATATTGCCTTAGCTAATACTCTAGATGCCATGCAAGCCTCAGGTGCTGGCGCTGGTGGTGCCACTGCGCTTGCTCAAGCTGCTTTAAAAAGTAAAAGAGGTATTTCTGCTAGCATACAACAACAAGAAAAAGCAAATCAAGATAAAGCTGCTCAAGGGGCTGATAATGTACAAAAGATGAAAGCTAAAGGCGAAATGCAGAAATTTGCTATAGAAGATAAAAGAGATGAAGCTGATATTGCTAGAGCTGCAGCGGACTTAAATAACCAAAGAGCTAGAGTTGATGCTGCTAACGCAGCTAGACTGGAGATAGATCTTGGTGATGTGGGATTATCATAATAAAAAAACAAAACATGAGTCAACAAGATCCAATGCTAGCTTCTGTAATGGCTAGTGCTAAAGAAAGAGATGCTCTAATAGCTTCTAACACAGAAAGTAATTTAGGTGGCAATATAGCCTCAGTGCTTCAGGGAGGAGTTAATCTACTAACTGAAAGGAAAAAACAGTTAAAGCAATTTAACAAGCAAGTGTTGCAAGAGGAACAAAGAATTTATGATAAAGTAGGTGGTTTTGTTACTGAATATGAGAGTTTTAATGAGAAGCAAGAAACTTTTTTTGATGGTTTAATAGGTCAATATAACGAGATAAAAACTCACTTAGATAATGGAACTATGAAAGATGCTTCATTAGGTAAAAGAGATTTAGCTAGTATAAAAAACCTTATAGATCAATATGGCAGAGCATTACCAAACGTAATGGCTAGTGCAGACGCTATAACAGAAGCTGCTAATAAAGCAGGTAAGGATGGTATGGGTGCTCCTGGCACTCTAAGTGTTACTGGTGCTCCAACTGGACAATTAGCTATTTTAAAAAAGATAGCAACTCCTGGACCATCTGGACAAGACATAGAGATGAGAAATGAGGGTGGAGCTATAATACTGTATGATACTAAAACTGGAGCTGAGTTAAATGTAAGAGAGTTTAATGACGCTATAACTAATGGGCAAAACCCTTATTTAAAATTTGTTCCTGATCTAAGCAAAGGTATGACGAATGCTTACAATGCTTTTAATAAAAATCCTGAAGGGGAAAGTGTAAATACTTTTACAGAAGTTGTTGAAGACCCTAATGCTCAACCTGGAGATGGAGAGATTAGAAGAATGAGTGAAGCAAATGAAATAAAGCTTAAAGAGGCTTTAATGGGTACTAAAAGATACGACTACACTACTAATACTATAACTAATTATAGAGATGGTGGAGCATATAAAGAAATGATAAATCAATTTGGAGAAAGTATTTGGGAAGACATGATGCCAGATGGTTTAACAAATAAAACCCAATGGCCGGAACAAATGCCAATGTTCGGTGATACTGATTATGATGAGTTTTATGAAAACTTTTACAAACCTACACTAGAATATTTAGCAACTACAACTATAAATAACAATGCTAGAGACATACAAAGAGACACTCAAGCAAACCCCGAAAATAGAAAGAAATTTGACGATAAGTACAAACAAAGCGGTGGTAGTAAAGAATACGAGGCTAAGTTAGACGAGTTTTTTAAGAAAGCGGATATGAGCGAAGCTGATCAAGCTAAAGTTAAAAAAGCAAAACCAGGTGAAGCTGTTAGTGTAGTGATATATGGAAAGCAACAAACATTTATAAAAGACGCATAGTTTATGGCTGAAGATTTAATTCCAGGATTTTCACTAGTACCAGAGAGTCTAGTAGAAGAAGATAAGAAAAAAGAAATATTAATTCCAGGATTTAGTCCTGTTAAGGCAGATGGTTCCGTGGAAAAGCCCAAAGCCGTTGCAATGGGTGCTGCACCTGTAACGGCGAAAGATCTAGGGATGGTGAACACCGCGGCAGAAAATGGGGTTTTAAAATTGCCGGAACTTGGTTCGGGATCATTAGATCCAGAGATAAAAAAAGCTGACAATCAATTTCAAAAAGATTTTAAATACTTTGACAAAAGTAATATATCTCAAGTAGCACAAGGTGCTAGTATAGAAGAAAGACTAGAAAAAGATTTAATGAAAACTTTCTCTAAGTGGGGTTTTGTATTTGAACAATCTGGCTTAGGTGATTATATAACAGTGACTACTACCGACCCTGACAATATGCAGTCTCAAGAATTTAGTGTTGGAAGTAAGCTTACTGGATTGCCTGATATGGACGGAATAGGCGGTTTAAGAGATTTTATATTTAATAATAGAAAAAATTTAGATGTATTTTTAGAAGAGGTTCCTACATTTACCAAAGAAGATTTATATAACGATGTTAAAGCACCTGAAGATTTAAAGAATATGTCTATAGACGAGATAGAGGCTTTAGCTGATAAAGATGTTGGGTTAAATAGTTTTGCGGCAAAAGTTTTTGCTAGTAAAGGTATAAGCTATGATGATTTTAGAAAACTAGAGAAAGAACAACAATTTAACCAATCTGAAATTGACGTAATAAAAAGATCTATAATACCTACAGTTAACGCCACTAGATCTGAAGTTGTTGACAAGCACAAAAGGTATATGGCGCCTGCGCCATTATTTGAGCTTGATAGATTTCAAGAAGATTATAAAACTACTAAAGAAGAGGCGGCAAAATATCCTAAATTGTTTAATAAAGATGGTACTTTAATATCTAAAGATAAGCAATACTATTTTGATATCTTAAAATATGACAGAGATAGAAATAGTGGCGTAGCTAATATATTGACTAATCCTTTATTTCAACAAGCTGAAGAAGAGATGAAGCAAATTCTTTCAGATGTTAGATCAGATGCTCAAAACGAGGCTTTAGTAAAAAACGATGAATTAACCGCAGAAGCTGATTTAAAAATGAATGAGTTTCAGGAGATAACTAAAACACCTTTTAAAGAAAGAGCAGTTTATTTTGATGCAATTCAAATAGAGCAGAAAGAAATAGATGACAAGGTTAAGGCTATAACTGGTGTGTCTATGGCTAATTTAACTGACGATTATAAAGCTAAGTCACAAAAAGAAGCAGATGAGTTAAATTCATTGATAGCGCAGTCTAATAAAATATACAACGATAAGATATTACCATTAGAAAAAGTATTAAAAGATTTAGATAGAATAGCTTTAGATTCTAAAAAACTAAGTAGATTATCTAATAACACGTTGTTACTTATAAATTTCAATGACATGTCTTCTTATAGAGGGGAATATGTTGAAAGTGCCACTCAAGGCGTTTACAACGAGTGGAAAAAAGGATTGTCAGAAGGTAGAGTCAATAAGAATTTTTTAAAACTGGCGTTTGGCATAACTGACGCAGATGATCCAGAACAACTAGCTCAAGTAGCTAAAAACGTAGCGTTAGAAAAAGCTTATTCTCAAGGTATATTAAGCACTAGAGTTTTTGAAAGATACCAAAATGCAGGATCTGTAGCTGAACAAATGGAGTTGTTAGGCCAAAATCCTGGAGAAATAATCACTAGTTTATTTAGCAGTTCAATGTCTCAATTCTGGTCTACAGGAAATACTATGTTTTTGCCTATAGTTGGTGGAACTACAGCTGGTTACGCTGCTTTAGGTTCTGCTGGTTTTGTAACAGGTCCAGGTGGTGTATTGACTACTGGAGGTGCGGCAGTAGTGGGACTTGGTAAAGGTATGACGCTGTGGTCTGCTTATACAGGTTTTGCTTTAGAACTTGGTTCAGCTTATTCTACAGTTATGACTCAAAGAGGCGTAGATATGACCAATGAAGCTCAGGTGTTAGCAGCTATGCAAGATGAAGAAATGATGAATGAGGCTTTTGAACTTGGTGTTAAAAGAGGTATTCCAATAGGTATTATGAATATGGTAGGTGGAGCAATTGGTAAAACTGTTGTTAATCCTTTATCTGCCCCAATAAGACAGGTTGGACAGACCATAGCAGTAAAAGCTGCAATAGATCCGTTTGCTGAAGGCACTGGTGAACTACTCGCACAGGTTTCTTCAGGTGAAGAAATAAAAGCTACAGAAGTTTTTAACGAAATGATAGGTGGTCAATTTGGTAACCAAAGCCATATATCAATAAACATTGCTCAAAACGTTATCATGGATGGGCAAACTAAAATAGCTAATAATCTATTGTCTCTTAACAATATGATTAAGGGTAATTATAAAGTAGATGAGATCAGAAAGTTTACAACTGAAATGGTTAAGAAAGGTAAAATAACCACAAATGAAGCTACTCAAATAATAAAAAATGCTGAAATAAACAGTCAAGTAAACAACGCTTTAGATAATGCTAATAAATCTTTAACACAAAACGTAAAAGAAAAAGTATCAAAAGTAACTAATATAGGAGGGCAAAATGCTGTAAAAGAAAGATTAGCCAACTTAATGAAAGAAAAGGACTTGTTTAAAGGTAACACAGATCTAGTTAATGATATACAAAATGAAATAGATGCTATATTAGAAACAAACTCTTTAGTAAATAATCCTATAGAATTAGTTTCTGACTTTCAAAAAACAATGAACAACGAGTTTGGTATGGTTAAGAAGGTTATGAAAAACTTAGGCATAGACAAAGATTTAGAGATTGTTGATGTTGATAATATAGAAGAAGCTGTAAGAGACAATAAAGAACTAGCTAAAGTTCTTAATGAGCTAGTAGTAAGAGAAAACGAAGTTAGAAAAAAAGAAGGATTACCACAGGTTAATTCTATAAGAGAATACGTAGATCAATCTTTTGCTAACGCTACTAATACTATAACTCCAAAAGATTTAGGTAAACAATTTTCTTTATATTCTAGTCAGAATATTATTGCACAAATGACTCAAGATCGAAACAATGAAAATAGAACTGGTAAGAAAGGTTTTAGACATGAGACATTACATTTCATATTAGATCAAGTAATGAGTGATGAAGAAGTAACTAAAGTTGCTAACGAACTTGAATCATATATAGAAGCAGAAAGCAAAAAACCAGGAGGAGCTATATCTGGAAACGCTTTTAACAATATAAGACAAAGATTAGATGGTTATAGAAAGAAGGTAGAATCTGGAGAATATACTGAGGCAGATTATAGCCAAGAGGTCTTTACTACTTTAAGTGACGCTATAAATGATGATGATCTAAAGTTTGAAAGACAAAACAAAAACTTTTGGTTAAAGATAGCAGATGATTTAAAAGATTTCTTTAAGTATAAACTAGGACTTAGTAAACAAGAGATAGATGCTAAAGATTTAAACTCTGCAGAAGCTGCTTTTGAATTTATTAAAAACTATAATAAAGCTTTTTTAGGCCAAAATAAATTTAAAAAATTAAAAGGTAATAACACTAAAGGTAGTGCTAATGTTAAATCTTCAGAAAACAAGGCAACACCATTAGAAGCTATTAACAAATTAATACCTCAAGATATTGTTACTAAAGCTGATTATGATGCTTTTGTTGCTGATCGTAGAAAGTTTCCAGCACTATTTAACGCTACATTTGATATGCAGGAAGCAAGAGACTTTGGCATGAGTATAGATAAAGACGGTGTAATAAGTAATTATGTTAAGAGTAGATCTATTGGAGATGAATACCCAGGTGCTATTCAGTCAGTAAGAGATAGATTAACTAATTTTAATCCTGAACAGAAAAGAAAAGATGGAACAGTTGTTGGTGTTGGAGGTTTTGGTGAATTCATATTCGCTAATACTAACTTTGGCAAAATGGACTCTAAAAAGAAGTTGGCAAAAGCTGGTGAAAAACAAAAGTCTGAAACTGGTTTAACAGATAAAGAAGGTAAACCATTAAATATAGCAGCAGATGATGACACTAGTACTCAAGTTGAATCTAAAAAAGATAAAGTAACTCCAAGATCTAAGATTAAAAAAGAATCTCCTGAGTTTGTTACTCAAGAATTTGAAAATGAAATAGAGACAGCTGTGCTAGAATTGTTAGAAACTATAGCAGCTAATGATATTTCTGTAGATGATCCTGTATTTAAAGATTTTGTTAAAGAGGTTTTAGAAGGTAAATTAACAGACAAAACTAAAAAGCAATTAGGTTTAGGTAAGAACTACGATTTTTTAATTAAAAAACTAGCGCCTAAGTTAAAAGAAATATTACCTATTAGTTATTTTGTTAAAATAGAATCCCAAACGCCTGTAGGTGAAAGGCTATTTACCAAGCCACCAAAAAGATTAACTAAGCAAGAAGACATCGATGCAGCAAGAAGAGATGATAAAGTATATTTAGAGAATGATGCGCAAGGAGTAAACTTATACGAGTTTAAAGATTTTACAAATAAATCTTTAGTTGATTATATATTACCACCGTTAAAAATAGTTAGCAAGAAAACAGGTAAAGAGGTTAGAAGTGGTTTGAAGGGTAATAGAAAAACTACTACAGCTGCTACTTTCGCTGTTGAGTTAGGTTATGATATGATGGTTGCTTTAGGTAATGAAAATAATTTATCTGATAGAGCTTTAACTGCTGTTAAACTACAGCGTAAACCTAATATGAGATTTAGCACTGTTGAAAACACTATATTAGACAGTGATTTATCTTTTGAAGATTATATTCAAGACAAGAGCATGTGGAGAAAGTTAGCTAAAGAAATGGGCTTCACTTCATATAACTACAACAACGAGCAAGATAGGATTGATTTTAAGAAAAATGAAATGCCTAAGCTTGTTAAGATGTTACCAAAAGAGTTTATAACAAAAAGTAAAGGAACTTTTTATGCTACACCAAAAGGTAAAACTAAAAAAGTTGGAGATGAAAAGATTAAAACTGGAGAAAGAATAAGATTATTACCATTTGATTCAGCTACAGAATTAACGGCTTGGTTAAATGAATTTGAAGCTTCAGAAGAATTTGATGGTTATGGAAAACCGTTTAACGACTCTGAAGGAAAGCCTATGGATAGAAAAACTATGGAAATTGGTTTAGCTAGAGTTGGTCAAACAGGTTCAGCCACTACTAAATTTAACAATGATTTTGGAACTAATGAATTTGTAGAACAAGTAAAGATAAAAGAATTAATATTAAAACAGTTTTTTGAGCGTACTCAAGACGGTGGTAAAAACATACAACAAGCTGTATTAGGTATATTGCAAGGAACTAGCGCTCATCAAAGTCATTTTATAAGAACTATTTGCCCAATAACATTTAGGCAATTAAACATGGTTGGTAAAACCGTGGAAGAGCATGCGCTAGGAGCTTCATTACTAGCTAAATGGGGTATGCTTTTAGCAAAAGATGGTTTAGTAAATGACAATTTTGCAGGTGTTACTAAAAACTTTGTGCAAGGTCCTATTGAAAAGACCAACGACACTAAAGTAAATAGAAAAGAATTAGGTATGAAGACAGGTCCTAAGAAAGAGGATCTATATCAAACGCTTATTGGTGATTATGATTGGGTTGTAAGATATGCTTCTGTGTCTGATTTTAATTTAAACACTATAGAAATGTTAGATAATAACTACAAGAAAGTTATGCTAACGGATCAATACAATGTGAGTGTAGATGATAAGTATAAAAATTTACCTAATGTTATAGCTAAACAAAACTCTTTAATAGTTCAACAGATCAAAAATGGTTTAAGTCCTAAAATGGCTCAGCAGATGATTAACGAGTACGTTAACGATTTAGCTGACACTCAACAAAAAGCAGGTGAATTTACTAGTAATGAAGTTGGTAGATCTGGTGTTATGAGAGCTAGTACTGATATGACTATGGAAGATCTTCTAAGTAAAGCTATAACTTTAGACAAAGCTTTATTGAAAGCTAATTCACTTAATCAACCTGTTAAGAAAATTAGAGTGTTTGACTTTGATGACACATTAGCAACAAGTAAAAATATAGTTAAAGCTACTAGTCCAGAAGGAAAGACTATAGATTTAAACGCTGAAGAGTTTGCTAAAAAAGGCTTAGAGCTAAAAGAACAAGGTTGGAGTATGGACTTTTCAGATTTTAACAACGTAACAGATGGTGGACGTGGTCCATTGTTTGACGTTGCTCAAACTATAAAAGACAAAAAAGGTAATGAAGACTTATATGTTTTAACAGCTAGAGCGCCTGAAGCAAGAGATGCTATTTATGAGTTTTTGAAAGCTGAAGGTTTAGAATTTAAAAGAGAAAACATAGTTGGATTAGGTAATTCTACAGGCGAAGCTAAAGCTAATTGGCTTGTTGATAAAGCCGCTGAAGGTTATAATGATTTTTATTTTGCTGATGATGCTATACAAAACGTAAGAGCTGTTAAGCAGGTGATGAAAGTAGTAGATGTTAAGTCTAAAGTTCAGCAAGCTAGAATGAGAAGCAGCGAAGATCTTAGTATAAGCTTTAACAAGTTAATAGAAGAAACAACTGGTGTTGAATTTTATAAAGAATTTTCAGCTGCTAAAGCAAAGACTAGAGGAGCTAGCAAAGGTAGATTTAAATTCTTTATACCTTACTCAGCTGAAGACTATGTAGGTTTAATATATCCAACACTAGCCAAGGGATCAAAAGGAGACGCTCAGATGGCTTGGTATAAACAAAATGTACTTAATCCTTATACTAGAGCACAAGAGAACTTATCTGCTTCTAGATTAAATTTAATGAACGATTTTAAAGCTTTAAAGAAAAACTTAAACGTACCAAAAAACCTTAGAAAAAAGAACACTACAGGAATGACTAATGAACAAGCCGTTAGAGTGTTTTTATTCACATCGATGGGCTATGAAGTACCTGGTTTGTCTAAGACTGATTTAGCAGAATTAAATGAAGTTGTTGCTAATGATTCTAAATTATTAACTTTTGCAGAGCAAATATTAACAATAACTAAAGGTGATGGATATTCTAAGCCTAGACCTACTTGGTTAACAGGAACTATAACTACTGATCTTATAGATCTTATAAACACTGAAAAAAGAGCTAAGTATCTACAAGAGTGGCAACAAAACGTCGATGCTATTTACTCTACTGAAAATTTAAACAAACTAGAAGCTATATACGGTTCTAAATACAGAGAAGCTTTAGAAGGTATTTTAGGTAGAATGAAGTCTGGTAGAAACAGATTAGACACTGGTAATAGACTGAGCAATAAAGTTTTAGATTACATAAATGGATCTATAGGTACAATAATGTTTTTTAATACTAGGTCAGCAGTATTACAAACTATATCCTCTATCAACTTTATAAATTGGAGCTTTAATAATCCAGCTAGAGCTGGTATAGCATTTGCTAATCAAAAGCAATATTGGTCTGACTTTGCTAAGTTAATGAACTCTGATTATTTAAAAGATAGACGTAATGGTTTAAAGCTTAATATATCAGAAAGTGAAATAGCAGACGCTGCAGCCACTAGTAAGAATAAAGGTAAAGCAGTTTTAAATTATATATTACAAAAAGGTTATCTACCTACTCAATATGCAGATAGTTTTGCTATAGCTTCAGGTGGTGCTACATATTATAGAAACAGGATTAACGATCTTGTGAAAAATAATGGTATGACCCAAGCGGAGGCTGAATCTCAGGCTTTAATAGAGTGGAGACAAATAGCTGAAGAGTCTCAACAGTCTTCAGATCCTAGTAAGATATCGGCTCAGCAGTCTAGTGATTTAGGTAGAATTGTACTAGCTTTTGCTAACACACCTATGCAGTATGCTCGTCTACAAAAAAGAGCTATACAAGATTTAGCCAACGGAAGAGGCGATGCTAAGACACATATAAGTAGAATAGCTTACTACGGTTTTATACAGAACGTAATATTCAATGCTTTACAACAAGCTGTTTTTGCTCTTGGGTTTGGAGATGACGACGAAGATGATGACAAGTTAGAAAAAAGTAGACAAAAGAAATACGAAGACGTGGCTAACGGTATGCTTGATTCTCAATTAAGAGGTTTAGGTATAGCTGGTCAAGCGGTTTCTATAGCTAAAAACTTTTTGTTGAATATATATGAAAGATCTAATAAAAAAAGACCTGAGTATGTAGATTCAGTATGGGAATTAATGAGAATGTCTCCACCTATATACAATAAAATATCTAAATTAAAACAAGCTGCTTGGCAGTTTGATAGTAAGAAAAGAAGACAGAAGATATTAGACATGGGACCTTTTGCTATTGATAACCCAGCTTATGAAGCTGCTGCTAAAGTAGTTAGTGCTACTACAAACATTCCTATTGATAGGCTATTTTATAAAATTAAAAACATAGAAGGTGCCATGAATGAGGAGAATGATTTATGGCAAAGGATAGCTATGTTAGCTGGATGGCCTAAGTGGCAGTTAGAACCTAAAAAAGAAAATGAAAAAATAGAAGTAACACCTGAACAAAAAGAAAAAGATAAAGCGGCAAAAGCAATACAATCTTATAAAGCGGCTAAAGGTTCTACTGATTACGACACTATTAAAAAGCTAACATCGGCTCAGCAAATCAAAATGCTTAAAGGTTTAGGTTATGGTGACTATACTATTAAAAACGCTAAGTCTGAAAAAGCTAAGATAGATTTAATAATACACAAGAATAAAGGTGGAAAAATAAAGGTAGATAAAAAAGCTGTTGATACAGCTAAGTATAAAGCCTTGAGCAAGGCGGATCAAGTAAGAAAGCTTGATAGCTTAGGATTGAGTAAAGCCGACATTGCAGCTTTGAAATATGAAAAAGATAGAGTAGCTAAATTATTAGAGCTCATGAAATAAGGAACAAAAAAACTGGGCACCATACCCAAAGTTCCTGTAACCAAAAAGGGAGGCCGTAAGACCTCCCTTTTATTATTTAACAGCCTCCGCAGAGACCCTGACATAATTCACACATAGTTTAAGTTTTAAGTTTAGGTGATTTCACAAGCACCACCGGCACAGGCTAGTTCGCCTGATAAATCAGTGTTGTCTTCAGTCTCAATAACGTTTTCTAAGTTTATATCTTTTAAGTGTTGTAACTTATTTATATAAGTTCCTTCGTCAATATCCTCGAAAGGAGCTTGAGTATATGTTCCGCCATCAAATGGTAATACAGATAAACCATTATAGTATTCTCTGTTATTCCACATCCACTCTCCTGCATCTTCCCACTCTTCAGCTTTTAAACTAACTGTAGCAGACACATTATGAGTGTTGCTACCTTTTCTATGACCAGGTACAACCCATTCAGTTGCCACTTTCTTTATACGCTCAAGTAATTGAAATGGAGATTCAGTTCTAAGTATAGAACCTTCAGGTGCTTTTTGAGGTATACTAATTACAGCTGTATCATGAGGTCTAAAAAACTCATCTTCAACTAATAATGGATGGTTTTCAACTAGGTATTTATATATACTTTCATTTTTACCAACCCTGATTCTACGGACATAGTAATCGTTATGCCACGCGTGAATACCAGATGACGTTCCTAACGCCAGAGATGTTGTCCCTGCAGGCTTTACGGTTGTACATCTAGCTGATGGATTAATTCCAATCACTTTCGCGACTCTTGCGTTTTCTCTTTTTACTATTTGAGCGGCTTTCTTCATGTCGTATCCTAACACCGTCCCCGAGCCTATCCCAGTCATCGACACGCCTATTAAAGCGTCTTTCTCTGTTGTTTCTTTCCATACGTCTCTTAAATAGTGAAAGTCCGTATATCCAGCTTGTAAAGTTCCTATGAACGCAGCTGCTTTCACTCTGTTATTAAAATCTTCTTGTGAATCTATATCACTAGCATTTACTTCACATAAGTTACAAAACTGATTAGGTCGTAAAGCTATTTCGCAACAAGGGTTTGTACCCCAGTCTTTATCATTGTTAAAATATATACCAGGTTCACCTGCGCCAGAGAGTTCTACACGTTTCCATAGACCCATAAAAAACTCTTTAGTAATTTTGTGTCTCATAAGAACAGCAGAGTTGTTAGCTCTACCTCTTTGTGGGTTTGTTTCCCACCAGTTTCCAGACTTGCAAGAGATCATCTCCTCGTCGTCCGCTGAGAACAGACTTATCAAAGCTGCTCGACGTATCCCACCAGCTAAGACGGCGTCTGCAATATGGCAAACTATATCGTGTACTTCTATAGTGGAGAGCATATCTGTCTCCTCCTTTGAATCTAAGACTCCTGTTATTTTTACTATACATTCTTTAAGTGGTTGAGGTCCAGGTGCTTTACCACCAGACGTTACTAACATGGCACCCTTAGGGCGTATATCAGAGTAGTCAAACTCTATACGTGAACTTCTTTTGTCACCAAGATATGATTTCATTAGTACTTTAATAGCATCAGCCCAACCTTCAATTGAATCTCCTATTAAAAACCTTCTAGTTCTTTTTTCATAAGGTTTACTGATCATGGGTAATTTCTTTACATGATGATCTTGTACGGAATAACCTACACCAGTACCACCAAGTAATAAGAACATTATCTCATTAAACGATTCAATATGATCGATAGGTAAGTAAGCGCAATTATACACACGATTAGGTGATATTTCAATCGGCTTACCTCCGAACTGAAGCGATCGCATGCTTGGTAAAATCTTTTTTTCATAGACTAATTTATATGTTGTTTTAATGTCGTCTGTGAGCTCAGGATATTTTTTAATATGCATATTCATGTTACGTGTTACTAGTTCGTCCCATGTCTCCCTACGGCTTAATTCAGGGATATATTTCGCATATTTCATATAAACTGTTACATCACTTAGTATCTTGTTTGATAGCTCCATTTTCTTCACCCTCTTTTTTAATTACACTTTTTTGTAGATCTTCTATAGCTTTATCATAATCAGGCATAAGCTTTATAGTTTCTAACGTTCCAACAGCTAAGTCTCTTAACTGTGTATTTTCATTTATTAATTGCTGTAACACACTTGTTATAGCTTTAATTTTATTCTGCATTTCAAGCAGCGTACTTTCTTTCATCAGCTTATTCTAAATTTTATAGGTAATGTAAATCTAGCATTTACTTTTTTACCTCTTTGTTTTCCTGGTTTCCATTTAGGCATGTTAGTTATAACTCTTAAAGCTTCTTTATTTAAAAGCTTATGAGCTCCTTTAACTACTTTAACATCTTTAATTGTACCATCTTTCCAAACAACAAATTGTACAAAAACTCTACCTTGAATACTAAAATCTCTAGCTTGTTCAGGATAATTTATGTTATTACCTAAGTATTCATATAGCTTTTCAACTCCACCTAAGAACTCTGGCAATTCTTCTACTACATCAAATATTACTTCAACTACAGGTTCTTCTTCTTCTTCTTCTACATTTATAACTATATCAATATCTATTTCAGGGTCTATTAATATTATAGGTTTATCTACTATTTCTTCATCTTTTACAACCTCTACTACTTCAGGTATTGCTGGAGGTGGAGGAGGTGGTGGAGGTATTATTGGTTTATTTATTTCTACAATAACCTCATCTTCTAATTGAACTAAAGAAGAACTTATATATTGATTGTCTGCTGCTATTGTTTTGTATTCTAAAAAACAAACAGACAAGGCCAAAGTTAAAGTTAATCCTATCAATGTATGTGTTATTCTATCTTGTTTCATATTTTTTACTGTATTCTATTAAATCTTTATATTTTAAATATCCTTTACTTTCTATACTCCAATTAATAAACTGTTGTAGTTTTCTTTCTGCGTATTTACGTCTTGCTAGGTCTTTTTTTTCCCAAGTATTAGGTTCACGGTTTCGTCGCATTCTTTTTGATTTTGTGGTTTATATAAAGTAACGCTACTAAGTCGTTCGCTGACATATTTCTTAAATAGTTTCCAACGTATAGGAAAAGATTCGTTTGCCCTTCCTTTACACTCAATGATAAATCCCCTTCCTGTAAAATCAGGTGTGTAAGAGATCTTAAGTATTTTTTTGCCTCCGCGATCCTTATACTCGCCTTTTCCATTTCCTTGTCGCTCATAACTATTATTATTAAAGTCAAATGAAGGGGTAAGTTCATACTTTACCCCTTCGTACTCTGCTTGTATATCTGCTTCTTTTAAAGCTTTATACATATATGCTTCTAGTCCTGACTTAAATTCTATACCATCTACAACTTTCTTTTTAGCTCTAACCGGACCGCGCTTTTTACGACGCAATATCCGAGACATAGTAAGGTAATCCGTTAATAGTATCGCCATAGACTTGGTCTTTAGCTTCAGCCAACTCATCTTTAGCTGCCTGAATATATAATATTGCATCCATTAGTTCTTCTTGAACATCGTTTAAATAGCCTGCTAGATCTTTAACACCAGTTCTACGTTCTTTATCTAACGTTTGACCATACTTTTTAAAGCCTACGTCTGATCTGCCTACAAACTTATCTACTACTGTTTCGACTACTGGGTCTCTGAATTTAATCTTTTTTTCTGTCATCTGTTTTTGTCCATATAAATATTAATAAAAAGCCGATAAATTGAACGGCTATTATAGCTGTCATTGTTTGTTGGTAATCACTCATCTTTTACAAATGTACCGTTTTTCATTCCGCCTTTTCTATCTTTAATCTCATTATAAGCAGAATCAATACAGTGTTCTATAGTTGTATCTCCAAGATGAGCTAGGTTAGTTAACACAACAACCATGTCACCAATTGCATCTACAAATTCTTCTTGATCGTTTTTTAATATAGCTCTACCAAGTTCACCTGCTTCTTCCATTAGCTTACAGTATTGTGTTTTAGTATCACCGCCGGTATATAAACCTCTTTCGCCGGCCCAGTCTCTTATTAATTGAAATCTATCTTTTTCAACTCCATTAGCTCTGTCTTTTAATTGATTATAAAACAATGTAGCTTCTTGTTTGGCTTCGTTTAAAAATGCTTCATAAAAAGCTTTATTGTATATATAGGATCTATTTTTATTAAACATAGATGTCTTAGCATGTTTCATTATCCAATCTACAGAATCTTTAGTTACTGTAAATGTACCATGTATTGTTTCCCACGTGTCTCCTATTGAGTCCATTAATCTACCCTTTAATTTGTTTAAAGGTACAGGAAATGTTGAGGTTTGTTCGGTTGCGTTAATTTTCATTTTAAATAATTGTTTATAAGGTTTAAGGTCGACTCTATAGCCGTAAGACTTTTGAAGTTCTAACTCGCGGCTTGATATATAATCGATATCTGTGCTTTGATCTAGAACTTCTATTTCATCTAGGGTATATCCCTGTTGTGTTGTAACTCTATCTATAAGATTACGTGTTACACCAATCTTTTTACCCGGGATGTGGTATAAATAATATGTTATATTACCATCCATATTCATCTGCTCTTGATTGTGCTGGGCCTTTCTCTTTCTTACTCAAGAACTTACCCAAGTCTTTGTTGTATAAATGTAAATTATGTGCAAAGTGATAATAAGATCCTAATTCATAATCTGTCTCTTCTGAGACCATTTGTTGCAGTCTTGCAAAACAATACTGATCATTACAGAAACCGTACCAGAGATCATTAGAACGCATCGTTACACACATATTAAGCTTATCATTTACAACTGTAAACTGTATTGCGTAAGTACAAGGTGTATCATATTTATATTGATCCATTTCTTTGCCGTCATATATAGATATTGTAGCTTGTCTAGTATTAGGATCACGTCTTAGCATTTTAATAACTTTTTCTAATTGACCACGTCTTTCCCATTGAGCACCGTAGTTAGAATTAACTTGACCAAGTTCGTTAGCCATCTTAGTCCATATTTTAGGTACTTTACCGTATATGTCTCCTAGCTTACTAACATTAGGATCACCGGATAAATACCATTGAAACTCTGCTGATGCATAATCTTTTTTCCAATTACGCCATGATTCTTTAATATCAACTTCGTCTGGTCTTTCCATTTCAAAGCCTATATTAAACAATGCTTTAGTTCCAGCAAAGTCTTGACCATAATGCTCTATACATTGATACCAATATTGAAAAGCTTCGTTAGCGTTTCTAAATTTATTTGCGAATGTTTTTATCATAATAAAATTTATATAGTTCCATAACTTTAGGCCATAATTCTGTTGGACCATAAGTATTTGGACTTAATTGTTTTCTTCCGTTTACATTTACCTCTATCCAACAAGTCTTGTTGCCAAAACCTTTACCGCAAGGCACGGAGTATATTTTCACACCATGTTTTATACACCATTGGTATGCTTCAGTGTTTGCTTTATTCCACATAGGGTGTTTCCATTCTACTTTCTTAGGTAACATCTATTCCCATGGCATTTTATCTTCAAGCTCTGGTTTTATCTCCGGTATGAAGCATCCTGATCGTGGTTCCCATGTGAAATGTGCCTCAGCACCGTTTTCGCCAAGGTTCTGAAATTTACATTTAAGAACTTTAACTTTAGTTGTCTTAAGCTCATAATCACGATGTACGAGAAGACCATGATAGCTAGCGTCGTACCATTCGCCACCGCCTTTAATATTATACATAGTCGGTTCTTCAATTTTACCATCTTGTGTTTTATACATTTTAGTTGGATGAGCTACTATAAATACTAGCACATCATATTTTTTAGCAAAGGTTTCAATCTTAGTTAAATATTCCATTGTGTAACGGTTAACGTCTTCTGTCGTGCAGTCAATGTCTCTAACCTTATTAAATGGATCGATAACAAGACATTTAATACCTTTACGTTTAACAAGCTCAGCTCCCTTACGTAGTACAGATTCTAACGTATAACGTTCCATATCAATAAAGAAAAAGTTATCATTAACATGTTCAGCTACTTGATTCCATTTGTCTCCGCCAATATCGCCTTTATTAGGCATGTCACCCCATACTTTACGCATTAACTTATGTGCGTGTAAATATGTAGGAGCATTTTCAGGTGAAGCAAACGCTGTCTTCCATTGATACTCTTTGTTGTAACCTACAACCATTTGATCTACAAAGTCTGATTTACCTGAACTAGGTATACCTGTGACTGTTATAAACTGCTTAGTATATGTAGAGAATATGTTGTCAAAGTTATCTAAACCTATTTGAAAACCTTTTTTAAAACCATTACGAACAAAGTCAGTAATTTCATCTTCAATATCTCTAAAGGTTGTAACGTTTTCAAGAGGTACAGGTTTTGCATTTGTTATACGTGACAATAGCTCCTTACTAGAGTGCTTAACTAAATACTCGTTAGCATCTTTGCAATCATCAAACGTAGTTATATAACAAGTTTCAGCTCCAAGCCTACGTATCAATTCAGTCTGTAGGGCTTGTCCCGGTGCGTCTGAATCAACTGCAATAATTATCTTAGACATATCATCAAAATAATCGATACAGTTGTCTAGATAGTCTAGATTGTTTGTATTTAACGTAGCTCCATTTGGAACTGATATTGCATTTGGTACACCTGCTTCATGTAGAGCTAAGACATCCATCTCGCCTTCAACAATCACACAAGTATCATGACCTACAATATTGTCTATGTTATAAAACACTTTTTCAGCTCCTTTATAAAGCTTAAAGTTTTTTCTACCATCTCTATATTTAACATTAGTAAGCTGTCCACCTACATAATAATTAAACTGTATAGTATTCTCGGCTTTGCCGGTTTGAGGCATATATTCTTTACCAACACTAACTTTTAATTCATCTAGTGTATCCTTAGATATTCCTCTAGTCTTAAACCATTCTAACGTTTTATCAACTACAAGATCAACCTTTTTAATTTCAGGCATAACATAATCACGTTCAGCTTTACCTTTACGTTTGTATGTGTGTAGTTGAAAACTGCTATCACAGTTATGGCAAGTACCGAGACCACGCTCCCAATCATAGCTAGCACATTTTGCTTTTCTATTCTCAGGTTTCCTAGAAGACGAACACAGGGGACAAGTCCCCTGCGATTTACCTGCTTCTAAGCCGTGCTGATTAAAGTTTTCAATTTGAAAACCATTGATCTCTGTTTGTTCGACTTGCATTTGATTTAATTAAAATGGTAGATCGTCTTCTACTTTTGCTGGTTGTTTAGTTTGTTGTGGAGCTTGACCGTTTGCTTCATATGGTATTTTATCAGGGA
>WLWG01000252.1_pt1 | contig 58425 bp, 84 predicted proteins | sample 6712871 | NCBI WGS metagenome assembly WLWG01 (sample SAMN12718693, study PRJNA515312) | sponge metagenome | isolation source: marine sponge | host: Mycale hentscheli | place: New Zealand: South Island, Marlborough, Capsize Point | collected 2003-05-01 | reverse complement strand
TACTAAAAGAGATTGAATCTAATCCTCAATTAAAAGGATTCTTAGGAAATAAAATGAAAAGCCTTGTTGAGGAAGGTAAAATATCTAATCTTGAAAGGGATGATAGAGGAAGACTTACAGGTATGTATAGTGAAGGAAATCTTCCCGGAGTCTTAGGAGGTATAGCAAGTCTTATGGGTTTGGGTAAAGGCTCAGTGTATACAGGATATGGTAAGGGATTTAGTGATGCGTTAGGTGGTGGAGATGATGGAAGCGACTCTTCTGAAATGATAAAGAAAATTGTAGCAGAAAAGAAAGAGAAAAAAGAAGACTCACCACTTAGTCAAGAACAAATAGATTACTATACAAGAGGTATGGGTAGTGCAACTAAGTCTTTAAAAACATTAGATGATGTTAATAAATATATGTCAAGTTTAATGGGTTCAACTGCAAGTCCTACAGGTGCAAAGCTTTCTAAGGATAAAAAGTTTTTAGTTCTTCCTAATGGTAAAATTATAAATCTTAAAACAGGTAAAGTTCAAGAGAGTATGTCAGGATTAGAACTCTTTACAGGAGGTATGATTTAATGAAGTACGATATGACAGAACTGTTAGACCAATTAGTTTTGCATGAAGGTTTGGAGTTACAAAGCTATAAGGATACTCTTGGTATAGATACCATAGGTATAGGTAGAAACTTAGAGCATAGGGGATTAACAGAAGCAGAGCTAGGATATATTGGTAAAGATATACAGTCAATAGTTGAGGAAGGTATCACTAAGGAACAGGCATACTACCTTGCAAAGAATGATATAGAAATAGTTGAGAAGGAAGTTTGCGAATCTCATCCTTGTGTGGTAGAATTAGACGAAATTAGACAAAGAATAATTATTGACATGGCTTTTAATATGGGTGTGCCAAGATTAGGAAAGTTTAAAAAAATGTGGAAAGCCATACAGGAAGAAAACTTTGAGGAAGCAAAAATTCAAATGTTGGATTCTCGTTGGGCGAATCAGGTAGGTAACAGGGCAGTGCGACTTTCCAATGCAATGGAATCAGGAGAGTGGGTATAATGTGGGGAGCAGTTATTAGTGGAGTGACAAGTCTTGCATCTTCTTATATGGATAATAGGAAGGTAAAGACAGAACACAAAGCAAAGGTTGAACAGGCAAGAGTTAATGCAGAAATTAATAGAATCGAAAAAGCAGCACAGTCAGACCAAGACTATGACCTTGAAGCATTACGACAAACAAGATATAGCTGGAAAGATGAATATGTACTTGTCATCATTACCCTACCTTTCATTGGAAGCTTCATCCCTAGTATACAAGACCATGTTCTCAAAGGATGGGAATACATAAACAAAGCACCTGAATGGTATCAGTGGAGTTTTATGGGAGCAGTTGCTGCGTCATTGGGAATCAGATGGGCCTTCAAGTTCTTCAGTGGTAAGAAGTGATTCATCTTCTTCTTCATCATCTATCTCTTCAGGAAAAGCCTGTGCCATAAGCTCTAAGACTTTTTCTAAACCAATAATTTCCATACCTTTAATAATATCCTGCTCTAAGGACTCTGTAGTTATCTCATCAACATCTATATTATTACCTCTAATTCTAGAGAGTAACTCTAATGCCTTGAGTGCAGAGGTTGTCTGTCCTTGAACTCTTGCTACATCATATTGTTTTTCTATTTCATCTACAACATCAATACTTGTTGTCATATTAAGAGAAAGTTCTTCTAGTCTCTCTTGTACTAGAGGGTCTTGAAGTAATCGTGACCCTGTATTGTGTGCAGATATTTCACTATACCCTGCATCCTTTGCTGCTCTTGTTGCATTTTTATGCAGGATATAATTTTGACAAAACTTTTCTTGCTTTTCTTTAAGCTGCATCACTAATCATTTCATAGTAATACTTTTCATTTGCCTTATGAGAATCTTTCCAACACTCAGAAACTAGTGTATTCTTTCCATGTATTGTAAGAGCAATGTCCATGTCCTTACTAGCAAAAAGTTTTTCACAATCCTGTGCCATTGCAAGTAGTTCACCTGTAGTCCAAAAATATTGTCCATTAGTTTCAACCTTAAAGTATTTAGGTTTATCTAGTGTTACTTCTTTTTTCATGTCTTCAGTTAGTTCAGGTACTGAACAATCAAAACCAAATAATTCAAAGTTTCTAAAGCCTAGTATATGTGCAATAGATATTGTTCTCATTGCTGCACAAGTACCACCTGATACCAATGTTTCTCCTTCTTCTATGCCTGTACCTTTAGCAATCTGAAGTTTGTCTGTAATACTTGTATCTCTCAATGCTTCAGAGTAGGCAGACCAACCTTTTATATTTGCACCCTTCTTCATTAAGTACTTAGTAACTGAAGGGTCAGTCATTGATGCAATAAGAAATAGTGTATCCTTATTAATAGTTTTAAATAAATCTTTTCTTATTACTCCATGTGTACTTCTACCTGTGATAGGTCTTGGGTCAAGTATAGAACATATAAAAGGACTTATACCATTTGCTAATAACTTAGGATAGCTATGTTTAACACAGAATACTTTTGTATTAGTATCTCTAGCTCTCTGTTTTAATAAAGTAAAGTCTGTACTAGAACCACCTGAAACAATAAGTGCAGTTTGATTGTGTATTCTTCCATGCTTTAACCAATCAAAATCTTTAATTAATTTTTTATTCTTCTTTATGTTTACATATATTTCGTCTGCAGGTCTAGAGTCTTTAGGTGTAACAACAATAGGCATACGAGTTATATGTTCAGGTAAAGGTTCTATTCCTTTTTTATTTGCAACAAAAGCTATATGAGTTCTACCACCACCAAGTACTCTGTCACTTGAAGGAAGAACAACTTTACCATAGGCTTCTATTTCTTTTATTAATTTATTAACACCCATGTTTCTTTCTTCAGGTAAGTTACCCTGCTCATCCTTAGAAAAGAAATCATCAAATACAAGTAGAGGAACTTTCTTTAAATTAAGATAGTCTTCCTTGACAGTTTCATATGAGTGACCACCATCTATAAAAGCAAAGTCAACTTTGTTAGCTGATTTACATTTCTTTAGTGTAACTTTTGAATCACCTTTATGTAACTTAAATGTAAACTCCTTACCTTTTTCTTTCATCTTTTGTTTAAATTCTTCTAGTCTGTTACTAACTAGTTCTATAGAATGATGTTGTTTAGTATTCATTTCTATGTCATCAGTAACTGCAGTTGCTTCCTCAAACAAATCAAATCCAAAGTATGAAAACTTATCTCTATATTCAAAGACTGCAAGTGCCATCTCTATTGCACGACCACCATTCCAAGTACCTACTTCAGTAAGTGACTTAGGTTTATAGTGTCTAATTATATCTGCAAGTTGTCTATATCTTGGTAGCTTTACATCCTGTGCAAGAGTTGTTTTCTTTTTTAGATTACCCTTATAATGAATAAAGTATTCTGATAAAGGTGACTGCATAAAAGCAGTAAGACCTTTGGCATTTTCTGATAGATTATTTACAACCATACCATGTGCCTTGTATATATTTAGTAGTCTTTCAAATATAAAACCATCATGCCATTCTCTATAGGAAATGGTTTCTCCTATTGTATAACAACCTCTAAGGTCTGCAATTATAGAACAGGCATCATGGTATTGTAAATTAAATCCCATAAAACTAGTTTCACTATAGTCAACATCTTTTCTACCTAGATGAACTAGACTTGCTTTACTAGGTAACCACTTATCAACTGAAGATTTATCAAGTCTCTTAGTAGTAACTGTATCTGCATCAAGCCATACCAACCATTGAGGTTCTTTTGGTAGAGCTTCTTCCATCATACTAAATGCACAGTCAGTTAGTGCATAGACTTTATGACACCATTTAATTGCATCTAGTCTCCAATTATATTTTATTGTACCACCCTCTGTGCCATCATGTCTCTTCATCTTCTCACGATAGTCAAGCATTTCCTTTACATCATTAAGATATACATATATAATGCTATCAGAAACAGGGTGGTCAACCTTTTTAATATCGAAGTCATGGTAGTAAGCATAGAGTTTAAAATGTTTTGGATTCCATTTTGATGCGACACTTTCAAGCATTTCTTTTGCATAAGTATTATATCCTTCCTCACTAAAAGAGGTTACAAATGTGTACATATTAAAGTTCCTTTGGTAATATTCTTGAGTTATATAATTTTTGAGCAGTCTTCCATTCACCTGCATAGTGTGAATCAACAGGTCTCTTGGGTTGCCAACCTTTAAACCAAGGTCCTCCTGTAGTAAAGTGTACGTTACATGGATTTATATTTACATCAGTCCACCCATCTAGGAAGTTCCACTTAGGATGTATAGCACCTATCTCGTTATCTTCCAACCAACTAAAATTATGTAGCCATCTTCCTGATTTAGTATTAACATCTTCAATAGTAAGTCTTTCATTAGCAGGGTGTTCACAATTCCACAGTACAAAACTAGACCAATTCTTTCTATTATAATTAGTCTGTAATTGGCTATCCATTTTAAAAACTTCTTTAGGAACATACTCATGTTTGACAACTGATACTGCATAGTCATCAAACTGTCCATACTCTTCAAAGACTTCTGTAATGTCTGCTCTAACAAACATATCAGAGTCCATGAATAGTGCCAATCCTTTATGAAGATTAATAAAAGGTATTAAGAATCTTGTAAAAGTAAACTCACTACTAAAGGGTCTCTTATCAGAAAAGTCTCTCATCTGACCTTCCTCATCTAAATAATAAGTTCTTTTATAGAGACCTGACCTACGCAGGGATGACTGCTCTAAAGGTATTACATCATACTTATGAGTATATTGATTTATAGAATCTTTTAAAATCTCAAAGGCAACGTGTTCTTTAGGGTCATAACCTACATAGATAACAGGTCTTCTAGTTAGGAACATACTTACCATTTAAAAAATTGGTCAACTATATTTAAATGATTTGGAACTACTGCAGTTGCTCCATACTTTTCTTTTGCAATCTCTTTATACTTATTATATTTTTGAGTTGCAATCTCAGAAGCTGCTTCAAAGTCTTTCCATGCTGCCTTCAGGTCACCATACTTTAAATCTTCTACTTCTTTTTTCTTTGCCTGAATCTCTGCTTCAAGCTTTTTAATCTTGTCATCTGTCATTGATGTACTCCTTTCTTTAAGAATTATAATATATATTATTAATTATGTCAAGAACTTTTTAATAAAAGTACTCATCAGTATCACCAAGTCTTTCAGTCTTTTTGTTTTCTACTGCATACTCTATGGTACTTACTTTAAAGTCAGGCTTCAAAGGTTCTTTAGGTGTAAGTGAGTTGTCATAAACTCTCATTCTATTATTAGGGTAGAGTGCAAACTGCCCATTGACTAGTTCAATTAAGTTAAAAGACTTATGTTCTTCTGGTACTTCACTTGTGCTATAATCTATTTCATCAGGAGATGAGTGATAGTTGTCAAGAGTACAAACATAAAAACCCTTGACACTTCCAAAATCTCGTGTTAAAATTTCGTAGTCCATTGTGGCAATAAACATCTTACATATATTTACAATTCCATAATCCATACAATTCCAAAACTGTAGATTATTAAGTGGCATATCAGGGTCAGGTGATTTAGGTTTAGATAAGAAGGCAGAGATAGGTAGCTTGTCAAACAATGCTCCATACTTAGGAAGGTATGTTTCAAAGTAGAAAGCTCTGCCCGGAATAGACTTAGCAGTCACCCAATTACCTTCTACAAATTCTCCATGTCCATCCTTAAAGTCTCTTAGATATTCTTTTCTAACCCATACTTTGTTTGATGGTAGGTTACATATTAGTGTTGCCATGATTCTTTTTAAATACCTTTCTTCCCCTAAAAAATACTATTGAATTAAACACAGTGTTAACAGTGATTGCACCTAGCAACCACCATTGCCACCAGTTTGGAAAGTCTCCAAATTCACTTCCTATCATGTTATGTCCACAACTTCACAGGAGTCTGCAGTACAGGCGAACTCTTTACTTCCTATAGTAGTATCTTCCTTCTCATATTCTTTTAGCTTTGTCCAATCAATAGACTTAGGCATCTTCTTAGAGAACTCTTCATACTGCTTCTTATCTATATCCTGATAAGGAGCTTGTGCATATACGTGTTCATCAAAAGGAAGAAAGGAAATACCTGATACCTCATCAAAGTTTTTAAATACCCATGCACCTACTTCCATCCATTCAGATTCCTTAACAGATATAGTTACAGAAGGTTTATGCTCACACCAATGTCTTTGATATAGTAACCAAAATTCTAATTGTTGTATGGCAGTCATTTCAGTTCTAGTCATTGCACCTGTAGGAGACTTAGTAGGAAAACTAAAGACTGTATTAGCATCAGGTTTCCATGAGTCAGGTTCTGCAGGTATTCCTGCATCCTTTAGGAAGTGAGTTAGAGGGTCTGTGTTACCACCTCTGACAGTTCTTATATAGTACTCACTATGTCTTGCGTGAATACCTGATGCACTATCAACTAACTGACTAACAGTTCCACTAGGTTTGACACAGGTAATTGCAGTTGACTGAGGTATGCCTAGTAACTTAGCATACTTTTTATTAGTCTGTACTGCAGTGTACTTTAACTGTGCCAGTACATCTTCTAATTCATAGTAAGTATTATTAAGTACAGGGCAGTCAAGTATACCTGTAAGGGAAACACCTAGTAATCTTTCTTCTTCAGTATTGTCCTTCCAAATCCTTCTAAGATATTTAAAATCAGTTAGAGTTGACTGTAGTGTTCCTAGTATAGTTGCTACTTCTACTTTTTCTTTTAGAGTTTCTACAGTATCTGTTTGTCTACACACTACTTCAGTTAAGTTACAAAACTGATATGGTCTAAGAATAATCTCACTACATGGATTACATCCAAACTGTATATAGTCTTCAGGTTTTATAGGGTTCTCTTTTTCAGAAGCCTTACGTCTACCATTCTCTAAAACTTTATTGATGGCTGCTTGTCTATTAAAGATACCTCTCTCACCTGACTTAGATTCATATAGTGATAACCATTCTCTCATAAAAGTTCCTATATCAGGTTTAGTCTTATAGGCTACAGAGTTATTAGCTAATGCCCTCTGACCATCTCTTATTATATTTTTATCAGGTTCGTCATACCATATGCCTGACTTAGCTTGTCTTACTTGGTCATCATTTAGGTTGGATAATGATATGAGTGCAGAACGTCTTACACCACCTACAACTACGACTTGTCCAATCTTACACATTAAATCGTGACACTCTATAGGATATAGTCTTCTACCTTTAGCACCTTTAAATTTGTCTATACAAAAATTATATAAGTCAACAAAAGGAGCAGGACCTGAAGCTCTTCCACCCATAGTCTTTAGCTTTGCACCTGAAGGTCTAACACCTGATACATCAAGAATAGGTATCTGTCCTACATATAACATGGCAAGTATTTCTCTCAATGCCTTTGCCCATCCTGAACGAGAGTCTGCTACTTTTATAACAGTATCACTATCTTCAAAGTGTTCATTGACAATAGGAAGTTTGTCCACATTACTTCTTTCAACTGAGAATCCTACACCTGTGCCACACATAAGTATATACATACACTCATCAAATGCTCTGACAGAATCTACAGGAATGTAACTACAGTTATAGCTTGTAACATTACAGGTTTTAAGAGCAGGACCTGCAGTCATCAATGCTCTCATGCTAGGCATAACACCTAGTCCTAACACTTTATCTTCTAATTTATTCCTTAGAGATTTAGTTAGTATGCTTCCATGAAGGTTCTGCATATAGTCAAAGTATCTTGATACAGTTTCTGTCCAAGTCTCTCTTCTTTCTTCTTCATCAATCCATCTTGCATATCTAGAGATGGCAATAAAGTTTTGGTAGTCTGTTGGTAATAAGTTGCTTTTCATTTTAATGTCCTAACACTGCGTTGATTCGTTTTCTTGTATATTGTATCTCTCCTGATTTTAAAACTTTAAATGCGAACTCTCTCATATAATTATAATCTATATTAGCATAGTCACACACCATCTTAAAGTCTTCTGATGTAACACCTACAGAAGCAAAGAACCAAGCCTTTGCCCTGTCTCTTTCAAGTACAGATGTTTCAGGTTCATCTTTATATGTAGGTTTAGTTGCGTCTAGTAAAGCCTGTAGTATTACACACATATACATTGTCTGTTCAGGAGTACTTCTTTCTTTAAAGACTTCTTCCTCAACAACAAAATTTACATTTGTTTTTATTTTGTTATCCAACTTTTTGGTATCCCACTACTAGCTTTACAATATTTAAACCCATGTTTCTCACACCATGTTGCATAAGTCATCCTTCCATTTTTGTATAGCTTCCTGTTAGGATTATCAAATACAAAACGAATGTCGTAATGAGGACACTGCTTTCTTACAAACAGATGTTTCTTTCTGTCCTCTAATACGAATCTTCCTTTTACTTCAAGGATAATCCCATTGTCTAAAACAAAATCAGGTATATACTTTTTGGACTCTAACCACTCATACTTTATAGTTAGCTTTTCATATTTGAATGATACCTTATTTTCCTTCAGAAAGCAATAAGTATTATACTCTGAATTGGAACGAAATTTATGCGAAGGCATTTGTAACTTCTTCTACATCAGGTGTTTTATGAACCTGTGTAAGGTGACGTATACCTGTAGAATATTTAAACTTCCTTAGTCCTCTGCCTTGATTAGCATCAGACCAACAATGTTCCTTGTATCCACAGAACACACAACCTATTGCAAGTTTCATATTACCTGACTTACCATCAGGTTCATCAGGATAACACTTAGGTGGTGGAGAAGAAGACTTAACTACATTCTTTAAATGTTTCACTCTATCTGAAGCATTTATCATATGTATACTTTCGACAGGCATATATGCAAGTTCTCCTGTAGATTTATCTACTGCAAGGAAACCTGCAGAGTTATCACCTGCACTCTCTGCATAGGCACTTATCTGTGACATATAACCAAAAGGGTCATTAGTAGCTAGAGAACCATCCTTAAACTTCTTGAAGCTATAGGATGATGCACTCTTTATATCTACTAGAGTACCATCTATTCTACAATCTTTATGACCTTTGACTCCATCTACTTCTTCCATCTTCTGCATTTCAGATACGTTATGTCCTGAAGCTTCTGCCAAAAGAATAAGAAGAGACTCAAGGATTTCTCCATATAAAAACTTTATCTTAGTTTTTGCGTCAATCTTTTTAGATTCTATATCTGATTTAATATCATACCATAGTTGTCTATCAGGTCTTCCTATTTGAGAGAGACGTAATGTCTTTACATCATCTCTCTTTTCAAATAGAAACTTATTAATAGACTCCATGATATTCTTACTGAAGGTATGAAGAAACTCTTTATCAGTTGTTCGCTTGTCCAAACCTTCATCAATAGTTCTATATATATCTTGAACTAAAGTATCTACTTTTTTACTCATAACATTCCTTTATAAAAATCCCACCAACCACAACCCACTTCAGCATTAAGCTTAATTTATTTAGAAAGGAATCTCATCAGAGTCAAGGTCATTACCTGACTTATACCCATCAGGTACAACATCAAAGTCCTCACCTTCTGAATACTCTACAAGGTTAATGACTTGGACTGCCTGAAGGTCTGCTCCAATACCATTCTTCCCTGCATAGTTCCACTCATACGTCTTAAAAAGAACATTAACATCAGAACCATTGCCTACTAATGTTCCCTTTATATCTCTCTTTTCAGAGTCTTTTAAAGAAGGTGGATTATTAGCATTACCATTCTTAGAAGTAACCTTTCTTTTAAAGGTAATGAAGTCTCCTCTCTCGTCATCCTTGTTCTTAACTGCAAGACCTGACTCGATTGCCCTCTTTTTATTAGCTGAATCAACAGCTAAGTCGATACTCCAAACAGGCTCGAATGTAGTGTTTGGATTAGATATTGATGCCCAATAGGCTTTACCATTTAATACTGGCATTATTTTTCTCCTTAGTTTTGTTAGTGCAAACTTAGTTGCTATTAAAATATAACGAATTATACTATATAATAATTAGTATGTCAACACCTTAATGTGTTTCATACCAATTTTTTCCAATTTTATATTCACTATCCAAAGGACATTGAACATTCAGTTCTTTCTCTACAAGTTTCATTGCCTGTTGAGTCATATCACCAAACCTTTCTGCTTGGTCTCTGCGAACTTCAAATTGGTATTCGTCATGGATAGATGCAACAAGTCTATAATCATATCCCTGTTGCACCTTGAAAGTTATTTGTCGTAACCATTCCTTACAAATGATTGCACCTGCTCCTTGCAAGAGTAGGTTCATTGAAGCATGAAACTGTCTGACCTTTAGTAGTCTACCATCAATAGCTCTTATCTGTCCTTTCTTTGCAACTCTGTCAACCTTATCACGCAAGGTTTTAAGAGATGGCATATTGGACATGAACTTATTAATAATCTTCTTACCTTCAGTCTTACCACCACCAACTATCTGTCCTATCTTATCAGGACCTGCTCCATATATTAAAGCATAGATAAAAGTCTTTGCTTGGTCTCTAGTCTTCAGACCTGCAGCCTTCTGATTGGCAGTATGTATGTCACCTTCAACTACTTCCTTTGTAAACTTGGAATCGCCCATGTAATGAGCAAGGCAACGAAGTTCTAGACTAGATGCATCACAACCCAGTAATATATATTTACTATTGGTAGGTATCCAAACTGACCTACATTCCTTACCATAGGGAGAATAGGAAGCAGGAACTTGAGCCATGTTTGGAGAGTTGTGTGCCATTCTTCCACTAATTGCTTTTAGTGTCATAACTCTACCATGCACCTTGCCATCTTCTTGGACTACGTTTATCCAAGACTTAATCTGAGAAACTCTCTTCTGCAATAGAAGATAATGAGCAATCTGTAATGCTTCAGGAATATTTTTAATTCTTTTTAATGTTCCTTCATCAACAATAGGATGCCCTGTAGGTGTAAGGTTCTCAGGTTTCCAACCTTTCTCTATTAATCTCTTTGAGATTTGTTGTCTAGAGTTAGGATTGAACTCTTCCACACTATCACTTAATTTCTTACCTGTCTTCTCTGAATATCTTTCAGTAGTAATAGGTGGGAATATTTCTTGTAAATCTTTTTCTATCTTGTCTGCTTCTTCTTCAAGCTTTGCACATAATTTATCTGCTTGTTCTATATCTAACTTGAAACCATTCTCTTCCTGCTTATTTACTATTGCTCTAACTTGGTGTTCAAGAAGCATACTCTTCTTAGAATATTTCTTTAGTGTAGGTAGTAAATGCATATATAATTTATATGTCAACTCAACATCTTTAATACAATACTCTAACATCTCTTCATTGAAATGAGAGAAGTCTTTATAGTCTAGCTTTCCAAATCCCAATCTCTCTCCCCATGCCTTGAGTGAATGACCACCTTCTAGCACAGGGTCAGAGAGTTGTGAAAGGATAAGTGTATCTCTTACTTGTGATAGTTTTATCTTACTACCTGTCAACCTATTAAGTATAGGTGCATCAAAAGATATTCCATTGTGCATAATAAATATATCTACAGATTCACACCACTTAGCAAAGTCTTTCAGAGTATCACCATACCAAGATAAAACATCTCCTTTGTCTATATCTTTGGCAACAATACAATGAATGACAGTTGCTTTAATGTCATCAGTCTCAATATCTACTACAAATTTTCTCATAAAAAGTCCTCTACATCTGATTGGTTATCTGACTCAAGAGGATTCTCAATCTCTTTTAATCTTCCTGAATCTTTGTCATACAATAGGTATGCAGAGATACCTGTCTCACCTGCATATCTATTCTTTAGTACCCTGACAGTAGTTGTATTCGCTAGTGTAGGGTCTTCTGCTTGTTGGTCTCTCTCTAGTGCAATAACTGCATCTGATATTTGAGCAATAGAGTGTGAACCTCTAAGCATTGATAAGGATACTTCCTTACCTTGCTCCTGTCCTTTATCTCCACTTGCTCTTCTCAAGTGAGACACAAGTAACATTGCACATCTTGTTTCCTCTACTAGTGAACGTAACTTGGTCATCAGTTGGTCAATGTTTCTTCTCTCATCTTCACCTTCAATACCTGAAACAAGTATGGATAGGTGGTCTATAATAATGTACTTACAGTCTAATGCCTTGACCATATATCTTACTCTGTTAAGTATCTCATCAGTAGTAATACTACCAAAGTGGTCAAAGCCATAGAACCTTCTTGTACCTATAGTCTTTTTCTCAAACTCTTGTAACTGCTCTAGTGTATAGTTCTTCTGTACTTCCTTAATATACAATCTGTCACTTGCTTCTACTGACATGATATGTAACATAGTCCTAGTAATATTTTCTTCAAGAGAGAATACACCTATGTTATGTTCTGTATTAGTAAGTAAGTGATGCATTAATTCTCTCATCATAGATGACTTACCTGCTCCTGTACCTGCAGTAAACGTAACAAGTTCTCCTGTCCTGATACCATAAAGTTTCTCATTCAATCCTTCATAAGGATATAAACAAGTTTCAGTATCATCCTCTGCATATATTCTAGAAGAAATATCTGCAAGGTTGTGTATACCTGCAGGAGTATAAGGCTTTGCGTTCCAGAAGTCTTGAGTAAACTCTTGCTTCTTACCATGCACAAGATACTCATTAGCATCCTTGTATCTCATGTCCATAATAAGACACTTGTTAGGTTCAAATATTTGAGCAACTTTGATGGCTGCTTTTTTACCATGCTCATCATTATCAAAACATAGGACTACTTTATCAAACTTATTTATGTAGTCATAGTTTGCCTTAATATCTTTGAGTGCAGACTGACAACCATTCTTGATTGAAACAGTTGCCCATCTTGAACCCTGTAACTCATAGGCAGACATTGCATCTATCTCACCTTCACATATAGTAAGATACTTACCACCTTGAGGAAACTTATTCTGTCCAAACATAGTTGCTCTAGGTAAGTTACCTTCTGAAGAGAAACCTTTATTAGATACAAGTCTAATCTTATTTCCTACGTGACTATTATTAATGTCGTAATAAGGATATATATGCTTAACCACATTGTTATCTCTATCGTGTAATACTTGGACATTAAAAAAGTTTGCAGTCTCTTTCTTGATTGCTCTATCAGGGATACCATCTACAACTCCACTACTAAAATTTTGATGATTACTATTTATAGATATAGGCTTCTGCACTTGTTCCATATCTTCTCCTTTTGAATAAGTTCTACATGAAAAACAAAACTTAGTTCCACCTTCATATAATACATTTGCATCAGATGAACCACACCTGTCACAACTACCTTTCTTTATTACCTTTGATTCACTCATGTCATTCCTTCCATTTTGTTAATACCTTTGCAATAGTTTCCATTGCACTTCTCTTTATAGAATAAAACTTATTATCTATCTTGCCATCATGTGCAACTATACATTCATATAAGTCTCTACTGTCATCATAAGATATAACACACTCAATATGTTCGCCATCTACGAAACCACTAAACTCATTTTTTTGTTCACTCATTTTCACACTCCTCTGTTAATTTTTCTTTTAGTTTTTCTTTAAACTCTTCTGCTACTTTTTTATTTTTTTGACTGTTACCAAAATCAATAATGATATGTTCATCAAACCAATTTTTTTTCTCACTCATCTCCATACTCCTGTTTTATTATACCATTTATAAAATCTGTGTCACTATCAATCTTGTCTGCCACCTCATGTTTAGCATACTTCCTTGCTTCCTGTGGTGTATAACCTTCTTGAATTAGTTCTTCATAAATTTCTTTATACAATTTTTTTCTGTCGTTATCCCAAAGATTAGCCATGACCATCTCTTATCTTTATTAGTTTATGTAAGTACCACTCTGCCTTCTTCAAGTCTTCAACACCATTCTTATATCTATATCTCCACAGATATTTCATAATGTTACCTTGTAGATAATACTCAAAGCCTTCATCAGTCATTGATTGAATTGCATCAATACATTCAATACCTGATTTGTTGTAATGAGTAGGATGATTTACCATGTCCTCTTCTGTAGATAATTTATCTACTAGATGAGGTGCAAGATATACTTCATGTTCATCCTTTCCATATTGAATAAAGTTCATCTCTTTATTATCAGACTGTTCATTAGCCTGTGCTTCTCTTACTTTTCTAGCCATGTAATCATCATACCTTTCTTCCATAATTCACCTATGAATAGTTAATTTTCTTTACTACCTCAACAACAGAATCTAAATTCTCTGTTAAGGTAGGCTTCTCCATTGACTCCATGTTGTCCATTGCTTCCCATCTATTGTTAGCACTTACAACATAAGTATTTCTATTTATTTCTACTACTGTAACCTCCCACTTTCGTAGTAGTCTATACTTCTTATCCTTCAAAACTTTTTTAATCATATCATATATCCTTAATTCTGTAAAGATAATTACAAATATACTGACTTATTTTTCTCATCAAAGAATTTATTTAGTATCTCATGCTTATCCCATGCACTTGCTAAACTCTCTAGTTCCTTGTCAATAGATTCTATAATATCATTATGCTCCCCAATACCTACAGGATTATTAAGATACACAGTTACATTAGCCTTATGCTTTGCCATCATACCTACATAATAAGTTTTTAAATTACTTATCATTGTCTGTCTATTATCAGGTACATATTTAGTTTTTTCTTCACTCATTTTATTCTCCTTTAAATGTTTTAATTACATCAGATGAAAATAACTTTTGCAAATTTAGTAGATACATTCTACTTGCATTATGGTCACCACCTGACACACTCTTTTTATAATCTAAGTTCTCAATAATCTTACGTAAACTATTAATATCAAAGACTAAAGTACAGAACACTTCCTTGCCTATACATAAATTATGAAACCAATAATCTGCTTCAGTAGTTTGGATACCACTAGGCTTTCCATATGACTGATACTCTATGGCAATGTTACCTGTCTTTTGCCATACATCTCTTTCAGATTTGACTTCAATCTTTTTATCCTGCAACATATCTGCTACAAGTTTTTCTCTCACCTTACCATACTTCAAGTCCATATCAAACTTTTTCCTGTTAGGTTTACTTGGTTCTAGATTTTTCATTTCGTTCCTTTCTTTTGTATGAACCTTTGCCTTTTTTATTTTGTACTACCTGCTTATTAAAAAGCATTAATACTTTGGCAATAGGATTTATCTTTTTTATTTTCATGCTAAACTCACATATCCTACAAAGAATACAAAAGCAAACAACGTAAGTATCATATACTTTATATCTTCATTACCTCGCATTATACTACACCTTGACTGCTATGTAAATGCATAATGCAATTATTAATAACTTTCCATAGTCAAGGTCATACTTTGTACCTTCGCCATATTTCTTATGGTAATCTACATTAAAAAAGTCTACTACTCTATGCCACATTTATACATTCTCCTCTGCACTATTTATAAATAAGAACCCACCACTATTACCCTCAGGGTCAGAACTTACTGCTATCTTAACGTCTTCATACTTAGGTTTAGTTAGTATGAACTCAGGGAATCCTTCTGCATCTTCGCCTAAGAATGTCTTTATCTTGAATCCTTCTAACTGCTTGTAGTAATTGTCCATTATACTAACTCCTTATTGTTGTTATACATTCCATGCCACTCATTTAACTCCATACCTTTAAAGATATGAGCAATCACATCTACTGTCCAACTATTACCAATCATCTTATATCTTTGAGTCTTTGATACATGATTAGTGTAGTCATCAGGCATAGTCTGTAATCTCTCACACTCTATAGGTGTAAGCTTTCTCCATGTCATACCTTCCACAATGACAGTATCTTTCTGTACTGTAGTAAGGCAATTACTTTTATTATCTTCTCTTACTTCTACTTGAGTAGTATAAGGTAACTCTAATTGATTATCTTTTCTTATACCATTCTCATCTAGTCTTCTGTTAACAATCCTGCCACCTTTTGCAGAATAGGTTGCAACCTTTGGTTCTCTATTGCCACCTTGCATAGTCAGTAGGGTAGGTGCTTTACCATCCATATGATATACTTGTTTGGTTGCTCTGTAATTGTAGTGTGCATACTCTTCTGCTTCTCCTACAGGTATCAGTCTATCAACAAGTGTCATGCCATTATTACCTGCACCTTTATACATGGTTGCAGTAGTACACAGAGACTTTTGATTCACACTCCTATGATGCCTAGCATTACGTTCATTGATAGGAACAGGTGGTTCATTATGGTCTGTCTGTAGTATATCTTTTAAGACTAAACCTTTATCTACCATGTTCATATCAATAGGAATGTTTGTCCAATATAAACGTCTACGATTCTGTGCAGAAAACAAACTAGAGTTTATCTCAATAGGTTCAACTCCCATGTATTCTGTAATAACATCTTGGTATTCCTTCTTCATCTTTACATTCTCAAGTAAGAAATACTTAGGCTTAACTTGATTCTTTATTCTTATATACTCAAAGAATAACTTGCTACGTTCATCATCAAATGCTAACTGCCCACCTGCAAATGAAAAGCCTTGACAAGGTGAACCACCTATCAACAAGTCAATTCCCCAACAAGATATTTCAAACTCATCTAAGTCTGTAACATCTCCTAGTTGTCTAGTGTTAGGAAAGTTTGCTTGAGTAACCTTGATTGCATGAGGACATATTTCAGATGCATAGTAGGTACTTTCTTTACCATCAAAGGTAATACCTAATCTTCTCAATGCTTCCTGCCCTACACTACAACCATCAAATAAACTTAGTGCATCCATATTTATACTCCCATAAATTTAAAGTGTTTAAGATACTTAGCTTGTATCTTCTTAGGTAAGTCTACCATTCTTACAAATCTTTCATTGTATTTCTTAGCATTACTAATCTCCTCTTTATCTATTGAGGATACATGATAGACTACATCAAAACTTTCTACTAGGTTTCCATCCTTGTCAACTCTAACGTAGTCATCCTTATATATCTGTGTCATATACTAAACTCCTATTGTATAATAATTATTATTTATATCCTTAACAATTAGTGTTGCATCATTGTGTGATGATGAAGCAGTTTGTAACTCTAACTTGTGTATTATATAACCTAACTTCTCAATACGAAACTTAAACTCTTTTAAGTTTATTGCATTAGCATTTACTAAATCATCAAGCATATTCTTAATCTTTACTGTGTCTAAGATTGTCATTTACTTTTTCCTTTTCTCTTTAAAGAAGTCATTGTTAATCATCAACTCTGCATATAAAGATATACCAAAGTCATAGCCTTGCTTGTAGTATTCATTTGTATATTCATCATCCATACTACCATTTATTACTGCATCAGTTACTCCATCTTTAAATCCTCTCAAGATATGTATTGGGTCTTTAATTCTAATTTCTCTAGTAGTTAATATTTGATTCATTAATTTATCATGTGTACTAGTCATACTTTCTACCCTTTCTGTGATACCTAATAAAGTAATCTCTTGCAAGAGGTACATGATGTTCTCCATATGCTTCCTCTACTTGTTTAAGTATAGTTGACATTGCCCAACCTCTAATCTTTGGATTGGCTTTGCCTTCTCTCATCTTAGTTTCAATGAATGTAATTACTTCCATCTTCTCATCTAGTCTAGGTGTTATAGTCATTATTTTATGTCCTTCCATTTAATGTTTTTCTTATTTATATATACTCTAAGGTGTGTGGAATCTTCAATAGATTGTCCAAAATATGCTCTACCTTGTCCATACAACTCCTTCTTCAAGTGTTGTCCTCTCACTCTCATAGTATACGTTTCGTCATTGAGATATGCTCTCATATTCTTGACTAACTTTTCTCCATGCTCTGTGTTAGGTATCTCGCTAAACATATACTCATAGCCTTTTGGTTTCTTATCTTCATGTAACTTGTCTATCATCTCATCTTTCTCTTCAATGATACCTTTCATTCTTTCAATCTTGTCTTGCAGATATGATAAGTTTTCTTCTTGCTTATGTAACAAGTCATCCTTTTTAGACAAGGCATCAATAATCATACCACTATCACACATCTTTACAAATGCTCTTATCAGATGTTGGAAATCCATATGAGATATAGGTACATCTCGTTTCTCTGCTTCTGAATAGTATGTCTTATAGTTTAAGTCATACATATCATCTGCTAGTTTACCTGTCGTTGTGGTTGCTCCTAGCATGGTTACTACTCTGTGTATCTTCATTACTTCCACTCCTCTACTGTAAAGTTATTATATAATTTATCATGGTCAATGTATCTCTTGCCCATAAAGGTAACTCTCTTTTTGAGTTCTTCAAGAGTTAAGTTCTTAGGTGGTATTGATTCTCCTTCTTCATCACATGACATGATGAGTGCATTACCACTAACAATAACATCATCTAGTTGAAAGAAGTAATTGTAATTCTGTAGATTAGCTTCTTCATCTGTCCATATGTCATTGCCTTTTACTTGGTATGGATATAGTTCCAAGTAATTACATTTAATTAATTCTTTCTTATGCTCATAACCTTTAACATCAGTCTCAACTATGAGTTCATTCTTAGCATCAATAAAATATGTCTTCATTATCTTTTCCTTTTATTATTTATATTACTATATATTGATTCCTATGTATCCTAACTAATTATACAGTAGGAAATTACTATCCAAAAAATAATAGGTGCAACTAAATCATAACTCATAGTCATACACCTGCCCTTGTTTCTGCGATAGCTTGGAGTTCTATTTCTTCATACTCCAATTTCTGCATTTCTTTCTTAGCTTTAGTTACTATGTATTGTCTGCTCCTTTCTCCATCATATTCATACTCCCATTTTATATTCCCATCTTGGTCATAGATAGTATATATATCATTGTTAACATCATACTCTAAGTAGTAATTATCATTCGCACAAATTACATTTTCAGGTAAATTGTCAGTCTCAAAGTTGTATATGAATCCCATTATCTTTTCTCCCATATGTTAATCCATTCAAGTAATTGTTCTGCATATCTTCTTGCATCTTCATTAGTATTCTTAGTTGTATCTAACTCTAGATATTTCTTTATCTTTTCAACTAATTTCTTTTTAGTCATCTTAGGTTTGTAGTCAAATGTATGTATGTTTCCCATTACTTATTCTCCTTTACTAGTAAGTATGTTGCACCAAGTAAACATAATAAACTTGATGTATAAATTATAGTTGGTATCACTCCACTCATATGAATTAAAGTATCAATAGATACTAGTAATCCACAAGTAGAAACAATTAGTAATGTAACTGCTCCTAATCTGCTTGTTAAATAGTAGTTCATTTGTTTTCCTTTCTATATGTAAACTTTAGGATTATAGTTTTCTGTTGATTCCATATATATAGTTCCTATGAAATCCTTGTTAACATAATCCCAATCTGTAGGTTTATATTGATTATCACCACAACCTTGTTGCTTGAAGTAATTATCTGTATAGGGATTATATTTTATTCTCCAATACAATGGAAAATCTATCATGGAATCTTGGTCATTAGCAAGATAACCAACTGCAAAGGCATGAACATTTTTCTTACCTTCTTTTCTTACTCTATCTTGACCACCTTTTCTTACTACAAACTTGGCAATCTCTAAGACTACTTTATCTTTATGGTCAATAACTAAACCACTCTTGCAATCTTGTATGCTCCAAGTTTTCTTATGTAAGTTCCAATATACTCTAACTTTTTGCATTGTCTTTTCCTTTCATATCTTCATACCAATCTAAAGCACTTGACTGTATCATTGGTGTGTATTGTGTGGCATATCCACTACCACTTTCTAAGTCTTCCTTACTTATTAAATGCTTATGAACATGAGTTATATTATCAAAGTTATCTAATAATCTTTTACATAAATAGTCAAAGTCTTCATCCTTAAATACTGACTTGTCATGTTGATAATATAAGTAACTGCTCATTAAGAAATAAGGTACTAATCTATTAATAGATATTTCATTAATAAATTCTCTATGTGATTTCATGTATCCTTCTCCATGCTAACCAAGTTATCGCTTGTAATTCATATGCCTTTATACCTAGTTTCTTAGATGCCCTTTGATATGCCTTCTGAATATCTAAGTATTCAAGCTTTCTAATATTTGTATTTGGTGTAGTCAATCCTTGCCTATCATTGTAATAGATATTTCTTGCGTGTCCATCAATAGTAATGTCTGTTTCATCACCACTTATATTTCTAAAGAATGAAACAATCTTTTTACCATTTAGTATTGTAATTGTTTCATCATAGGTAGGCATTGTTTTAAGTATATGCCATGCCTTCTGTTTCATTTTATGGTATGTACTAACTTTGATACTATCCATATCTTGACCATCAATAAATGCTTTGCATAAATCTTTAGCATTTATAATATTTCGTTCCCATTTATTGTTTGGAGATAATGCACTTGTTACACCAATAACAATATGGATAGGTAAATCCAATTCTAATGCAATCTTTTTGCAATCAGTATTAGCATTTACATACCAAGTTAATCCATGTTTTATTTCACTTGGATTAGCTAAATGATATACTAAAATAATATTCTTAGTCGAAATTGTCATTTAAAATTTCCTTTTCTTTTTGTTGTTGTTCATAATTACTCCAAATATATTTACCTAATTTCCTTTGAGTTTTATAAGGTAATTTATCAAAGTCTTCTGATACAATACCAATTACATCAGAAATAAAACCATTCATTTCATCTAATGTAGATTGTTTAATATTTACCATTACTTTTCCTTTCATAAAAAAAGGAAGCAAATATTATGCTTCCCTTTATAATTTATTTTGCAAATTAAATTATATAGATAACTTAATTCACTAACTTAATTGAACTCACATCTACATTAAGCTTAGTAGCTAATGACTCAATAAAGTTTTCAGTAGTACACCACTTGCCATCTATTAAGTTTTGATTAGAGTTTCTAAAAGTTACACTCGTTAATGTTGGTGCATTGTCGCTACCATTATTATGAGAGATAGTATAAGTTTTAAATCCTTTAGGATTGTAAGAGTTTTTAAGCAATGTCTTTTCCTTTCATGTTTAAAGTTTGCTTGTTATAGTATATATTGATTCCTATGTATCCATAGTTTCAAATATACTCCACTAGCTAGGAAGTGTGTTGCCATTACACAGTCTTGATAAATCCTAGCTAGAAGGGGATACTTGATTAAAACCTTCCTTTACTTGTTATAAAATTTGCTACATCTTTTAAGCTTTCAAAAGATATATAACTTATTGGTGAATTGTATTTTCTTAAAGTATATCTTTTAGAATTATGTTTTTCTAGAATTGCACCTAATTGATTATCTGCAATTATTTCTAGATTTTTAAAACTATTAAATTTCATTCGTATTCCTTTCATAATTTATATAGTTTATATATTGATTCTTATGTATCCAATTTATCTAATGTGTTCTTCCTAGCATTTAGTATATTAGATAAATCAATTATATCTACGTGTTTAGGATTAATAGATAATAATTCATTTAGTAAATCATCAAATAATCTTTTTACTTCAGTTTTTTGGTAAGCTTTAAAAGAAGCTTTACCATATTTCTTAATAATTATTTCTTTATGTTTAGTCATGTTATATTTCTCCTAATTCTTTTAATTCGTTTTGTTGGATTTTATAATCTATTGCATCTATAAAAGTTTGTTTACAAAACCTTGTATTATCTGATTTACAAAAACTTATTATATCATTTACAGTTTTATTATTTAAATCATTATCTACTATTATGTTTACTAATTGTTTAAAATGTTTTCTTGTCATAATCATTATCCCTTTTATGTTTAATGGTTTTTGTTATTTAATTTATATAGTTTATATATTGATTCCTAAGTATCCATCAATAGAATAGATAAGTAAATCAATAGTTTATATAAGAATATACCTAGTACTAGCTAGTAACTAAATGTATCTTAATATAAACTCAATAGATTAAATGATAATCTAATTAATCATGTTAACTAAATAGATGAGTTCATTTAAAAAATTTATATAGTAATATATTGATTCTTATGTATCCAATATAGAAAATGTCAATTATTTGACTAGATAGAACTAAATAGACTAACCCCTACCAAAAAACTGTACGTCTACATAATATATATATACCCTACCCCCAAATATTTTTAAAATTTCACAGGACTAACCATGCCTAACAAGCTGCCGCTCTATTAAGTCAATATAAATATTTATTGTTTTGAGAATAAAGTAACATATAGTTACAATAGGAATGGGGTATACTATTTACCCCCGGTGTCTAAATAATAAAATAACATACTTTTTTATTTTATGCAATAGTGCTATAATTATTTTGTAATTAAATATAAAGGAATAAAAATGTACGAACTATTTGTATTAGCCTGTCTAATATCTAACCCTAATCAATGCGTAACTTTACAAGATTTATATAGTCCACATAATACACATGATAAATGTTTAGCAAGAGCTTATGTTATTACAAAAGAAATGCCTAGTTACATACCACAGTATTTTCCAAAAGCATATAAGTGTTTGGATATGAAAGAAGAAGGTAGTAAAATAAACACATAATGGAAACTACAGTTAATTTAGAAAACTATTTAGACTTTAAAATTAATTTAGATACATATACTAACCTAAGAGCAAAAGATGACTTCCTTACTTTTGTAAAAGTATTTGCTCCTACACTTGTATCTGACTTTAAAATGGGTAGCCATATAAGATTACTATGTAAAAAACTACAGGGTGTGGTAGATGGTGATATAAAAAGACTTATGGTATTCCTACCACCTCGTTCTTCTAAGTCTTTAATATGTAGCAAACTATTTCCTGCATGGTATATAGGTAATTTTTCTAATCATGAGATAATGTCAGTGTCTCATAGTGACCAACTTGCTTCTGACTTTGGTAGAACTGTAAGAGATATAGTTAACACAGAAAAGTTTCAAAGAATATTTAAGGGTGTAGCACTACGTAGTGATGTTAAGGCAGCAGGTAAATGGAAGACAAATAAGAATGGTTCATACTACGCAGCAGGTGTAAGAAGTCAGGTTGCTGGTAGGGGTGCAAACATTGCCCTGCTTGATGACGTAATGTCAGAGGAAGATTCATTTAGTCAGACAGGTAGAAAATATATTAAGGAATGGTATCCTGCAGGTTTACGAACTAGACTTATGCCTAATGGGTCAATTATTATTATTAATACAAGGTATCACTATGATGACTTATGTGGTTGGTTATTAAAACAGGAAAAGACTGCAGAGCAGAATACGTACCCGTGGGAAGTAATTAGTATTCCTGCATGGTTAAATGAGGAAGCAGCAGAGTTACTAGACTTACCTGTAGGTGGTTCATACTTTCCTGAGTGGAAGTCTGACGAGATACTACGAATAGATGAGCAGGAGATACGAGCAAGTAATGGTGCAAGGTATTGGAACTCATTATATATGCAAGACCCTTCACCTGATGATGGTGGTATTATTAAAAAGAAGTATATACAGTGGTGGGAGTATGAAGACCCTCCTGAGTGTCAGTTTATAATACAGACATATGACACTGCATTTAGTACAAGTAGGACTGCAGACTTTAGTGTAATACAGACATGGGGAATATTCCATGACTATGATGATGATGAAGGTCACTCATCTCATTTAATACTGCTGGGTAATACCAGAGGTAGATATGAGTATCCTGAACTTAGACGTATTGCCCAAGATTTGTATAGAGATTTTAGACCTGATGTATGTATTATAGAAAAGAAGGCTTCAGGTCAGTCACTTATACAGGATATGCGTAGAGCAGGACTGCCTGTATTAGACTATCTACCTGACAAGGATAAAGTTGCCAGAGTGTATGCATCTACACCTATGATGGAAGCAGGTAGAGTATGGTTGCCTAAAAATAAGATATGGGCAGACGATTTATTTTCAGAGTGTATGTCTTTTCCTAATGGCTCACATGATGACCAAGTAGACTGTCTAAGTATGGCAGTACACTACATGAAAGATAGCTGGAACTTAACACATCCTGAAGACCCTTCATGGGAAGATGAAGGAAGCAAACGAGACAAAAGAGTTGCATATTGGAGAGTATAACAGTATAATGGAGATATTCAGATATAGTCCTGTTACATACTGTTTACAATGTAGTGCAAAAAAATACAGTAGTTCTTGTAAGTGTGACAAGTTACCTGTAAAGATAGGTAATGCAAGACCAGTTGATATTGAATTTTTAAAATTTAAAAAAAGATTAATGAGGGAAGAGCATGGCAGTAGAGAAGAACCCAAGCGAAGAGAAGATAAAAAACAACATAATAAAGCTAGACCTAGAAAAAGAAAATAATAGGTCAGATAATGTAAATTTTGAGCTTGACCCTGAGACAGGTGAACTAGAAGTAGAGTTTGGTCAACTAGACTTTGACCCTGAAGAAGCAGAGGTAGCAGCAACTTTTTATGAAAACCTTGCAGAACAAATGGATGAGGAAGACTTACAGGACATTGCCACAACTGTAATAGAAAAGTATGACGCAGATAAATCTTCTAGGTCAGAATGGGAGTCAATGTTTGAGAGAGGGTTTGACTTACTTGGTTTAAAGCTTGAGGACACTACAGAACCTTTTGAGGGTGCAGCGACTGCAGTACATCCGTTACTTATTGAATCAGCAGTTAAGTTTCAGAGTAAAGCAAGTGGAGAATTGTTTCCTTCAAAAGGACCAGTTAAAGTACAGATACTAGGAGACATTACAGAGTCTAGACAGAAACAGGCAAACAGAGTTCAGAACTTTATGAACTATCAGGTATCAGAACAAATGCCTGAGTTTTTTGATGAAACAGAAAGAATGTTGTTTCACTTGCCACTACTAGGGTCTGCAATTAAAAAGATATACTATGATGATTCACTAGATAGACCTGTTAGTGAGTTTGTTCCTATTGACCAATTTTATGTATCCTACTATGCAACTGATTTAAGAAGGGCAGATAGGTATACTCATATTCTTTATAGAAGTCCTATAGAACTTGCAAGACAAATAAATGCAGGTATGTATGCAGATATAGATTTACCAGACCCTGAATTACCAAAGCAATCTGCAATGGCAGAAAAAATGGATACAGTATTAGGATTAACTCCTTCTACTGAGAGTGACCCTCAATATACACTACTAGAACAACACTGTTATCTAGAAATAGAAGACTATGATACTGCCTGTCCTTATATTGTAACTATAGAAGAACAGTCACAGAAGGTATTATCTATTAGAAGAAACTGGAATGAAGACGATAAAACAAAACAAAAGAAAATGTTTTTTACTCATTACAGATTTGTACCGGGATTTGGTTTTTATGGATTAGGTCTTATACATTTCTTAGGTAATCTTACAATGTCTGCAACTGCAGCAATGAGAAGTTTAATTGATGCAGGTCAGTTTGCAAACTTACAGGGTGGATTTAAAGCTAAAGGTGTAAAGGTAGTAGGAGATAATGACCCTATTGCACCGGGAGAGTTTAAAGAAGTAGAAGCCACAGGTATGGATTTAAATAAATCTATTGTAATGTTTCCATATAAAGAACCTTCTCAAACTTTATTTAACATGATGCAGTTTGTTGCAGGTGCAGGTCAGAAGTTTGCAGATACTACAGAGCAGATAATAAGTGAAGGCTCTAATTATGGTCCTGTAGGTACAACTATGGCATTACTAGAAGCTTCAAGTAAATTCTTTTCTGCAATACATAAGAGACTACATAAGGCACAAAGAGAAGAGTTTAAGGTACTTGCACGAATAGATTCTGAAAGTTTACCTCAAAGGTATCCATATGATGTACCGGGTGAATCTTCAGAAATATTCAGAATGGATTTTGATAATAAGATTGACATTATTCCTGTAAGTGACCCTAACATTCCATCATCTGCTCATAGACTAATGATGACAAACATGGCAATGCAGTTAGCACAGAACGCACCTCCGGGTATGTTTAATATGGAAGAGTTAAATAGAACTGTTCTTCAGGCAGCAAACATTCCTAATTTAGAAAACATATTACCAGAGAAACCTAAACCAATGCCACTTGACCCTGTTACAGATATTGAAGCAGCAACTAAGGGTTTACCTATTAAGGCATTTACAGGACAGAACCATGATGCACATATTCAAATAAAGAGTATGTTTTTACAAGACCCTGCTAATGGTGGTAATCCTCTTATGCAGAGAGTAAGTCCAATACTTCAGGCAAATATTCAGGAACATATTGTAATGAAGTATGAGGAGCAAGTTAATGGAGTTACAAGGTCAATGATGGCACAGATGCCACAGGGAGACCCTAGTGTACAAGACCCTAAAGTTGTAGAGCAGATAATGGCAAAGGCTGCTCAACAAGTAATGATGGCAAATCAGGCACAGGCTCAAAAAGGTGGAAGTCCTGAACAACAAATGGTACAGATAGAAGGTCAGAGACTTGCAATAGAAAAAGAAAAGATACAGGCACAACTTGCAAAGGAAGCTTCTGAAGGTGCATTAAAGAATAGAGACCTTGACTTAAAAGAACAGAAGATTGCCCTTGATGCTTATAAAGTAGGAGCAGAAGGCTTACTTAAAGCAGAAGAAAAAGATAAGGACAGGAATACTCAACAGGCAATGAACGCAGTAAAGATGCTTGTTGAAATGATAAAGCAGGGTGATAATATTCAGAGTGCAGAAAGTATGAAAACTTCTGATGTATTAATTAAAATGTTACAAGATGCTAAAAAAGAAAAGGGTGTTGAATGACATTAAAAGCCTTGACATATCTAAAAATATCTAGTACAATATGTAATATAGGAAATTATTTTTGGCATCTCCATGTTAAGGAGATACGTAAAGGACAAAATGCTATCAGATGAAATTAGCAAGACCTTAGAAAAAGAAATTCAAATAATAAAAAATTCTCTTGCAAACGGGTCAGCTTCCGATTATCATACATATATGAACTGCGTAGGTCGCATTGCAGGTATTGAATGGGCAAAGGCAGAGATTAAAAACTTAACTAAAAAAATATTAGATGAAGAGGATGACTAATGCAACAACCAAGTATGGGTGGAGCTACTAAGAATGACAAGTGGATAACTGAGGAACACGCAGAAGACCCTGCAGTATTACCTCATATTCCGGGATTTCATATTCTTGTAAGACCTATATCCGTAAAAGAAAAAACAAAGGGTGGGTTATACTTACCTGACTCTGTACAGAATGACATATCTTACTTAACTACAGTAGGTAAAGTTTTGGTTGTAGGTGCAGATGCCTATATAGACCAAGATAAATTTCCTAATGGTCCTTGGTGTAGAGAAGGAGACTATGTATGTTATGGTAAACATTCAGGTCAAAAGTTTTTTTATAAGGGAGTAAAACTTATTTTGTTATATGATGACCAAATTTCTATGGTAGTAGATAACCCTAAAGATTTAGACCCTACATATAACTTAACAAATTAATTTAGTACTTGCACTTGCAAACAACTTTAAATTAATATATAATAAAAAATATGCGTAAACTTAGTTTCGCAAACTATGGAGAAATATATGACACCCGATAATGAGTGGTCTACGATTGATACTTCACAATCGCAAAATAAAGAAGAAGACAAAGTAGAGTTTGAAATAGAAGGTCAAGAAGAAGTTGTAGAAGAAAAACCACAACAACCTGAAGTTCAAGCAAAACCTGAAACAGAAGAAGTTATACCTGAAAAAAAACCTGAAGCAAATTCTTCAGGAGCAGAAAAAAGAATAAGACAATTAGTTCGTCAGAAAAAAGAACGAGAGGAACAAATTGAACAACTTATTTCAAGACAGGCAGAGCTGGAAGAAAAGTTAAAGTCTCAGCAAAAAGATGCAGAAACTTCTTTTACTAAAAATTTTGAAACGACTGAAGAGCAAATTAAAAGTCGTATTGAAATGGCAAAGGATGTTTACAAACAGGCAATAGAGTCAGGTGACTCTGCTTTGATTGTAAATGCACAGGAAAATTTAAGTAATGCTCAGAATGATGCTAGTGCATTAAAGATTGCAAAGCAACAGTATGATTCTCAAAAGCCTATAGTTCCTGAAGTAAAAGAAACAGTTAAGCCTACTGCACAACCTCAACCAAGTGTTAAGTATGATAAACTTGCATTGGATTGGGCAGGTAAAAATCCTTGGTTTGGTAAAGACCAAATAATGACTACGTTAGCATTAGAAATAGACCAAACATTAAAAGGAGAGGGTTATGACCCTTCTGAAGAAGATTTTTATAATGAAATAAATAATAGGCTTCGTCAACAATATCCCGAAAGGTTTGAAGTTGACAATCGTCAGCAGGAAACGACATCTCCTGCTCAAGTAGTCGGAGGAGCATCACGCACTCCTTCATCCTCGTCTAAAGGTAAGAAAGTTAAATTATCAAAAGAAGATATGAGACTTGCTGAAAAATGGGGAATACCTCTTGAACAATATGCTGCAGAAAAGCTAAAGGTTGAAAAATCTGAAGGTGATTATACTACAGTTTACAATAAATAGTGTGGGGAAATTAAAATGACACGAACAAGTACAATGGCTAAATCACGTAATATTGAAAGTCGTGACCTCAATAACAGAGAACAGGACATGGAATTTAGAGAGCCTAATATGCTCGATATACCTGAAGCTGTTCATAATCGCTTTAGAAACGAGGGCATGGCTCTTCGGTGGATTCGTATAAATCTTCGTGGTAAAGACGATTATACAAATGTTGGCAAACGTATACAAGAAGGTTGGCAATTTGTAGCTGTTAATGAAGTTCCTGAAATTCAGCATACATCTTTCGTGAGAGATGAAGGTCGGTATACTGGTGCAGTCTGTCGTGGAGACTTAGCATTAGCAAAAATGCCATTACAAAAAGCAGAGAATCGACAAAAGTATTATGAGAATCAAAGTTCAGAAATGGTTGATGCAGTTAATCAACAATTAATGAATGGGAATAATTCTCGTATGCCTATTAGAAATAATAGTAAAAGTCAAGTTACGAAAGGCAAGACTCCTAGATTTCAAGATTAATCTAGTATTGTTGTCTTAGTAGTTAATTTTAATTTAAGGGAGAAAAACGAATGACTACAAGCGCAGCACCGTTTGGCTTCTCACCATCTCGTAAACGTGGTATGAACCCCAATGCGATTGGAACTAATGAATATCCTATAGCTTCAGGTTACGCAGCAAATATTTTTACTGGCGATTTAGTAAGAATAAATGCAGGTAATTTGCAGACTGTTACTGACACTAATGAAGTCGTGCAGGGTGTATTCATGGGTTGCAGATATGTTGAGAATGGCGAACAAAAATTTAAATCCTTCTTTCCTTCAGGTACTTCAGTTACTGATGCCTTTGGGATAGTATGTGATGACCCCAATCAAGTTTTTGAAGTACAGGCAGATGCGTCTGTTACTGCAGGAGACTTGTTTGGTTCGCAGAACTTTGGAGTAGTTTTAGGAGCAGGGTCTACATTTACAGGTAAATCTGGACATAGTATAGATGCTTCAACTAGAACTTCAGGCATTGCAATGGTACGTGCATTGGATTCTGTAAACGAACCGGGTAACCAAGTTGCTGTTGGTACTGAAAGAGCATTTTTAAAATTAAATGCAAGATTAGTACAACATACAGATAACTTTTTTACTACGATTGTTTCTGTGCCTACTACTATAACTGCATATTTATTAAACGGATAAGGGGAGATTAAACTATGGCTATAAATAGAGCAAGTATCTCAAAAGAACTTCTTCCCGGACTTAATGCAGTTTTCGGCATGGAGTATGGAGAAGTATCTGATGAGCATAAGCCTTTGTTTGAGACTGAAAACTCAGATAGAGCATTTGAAGAAGAAGTATTATTTACAGGATTTGGCACTGCACCTATTAAAGCAGAAGGTGCTGCAGTTTCCTTTGATGATGCTCAAGAGTCTTTCACTTCAAGGTATACGCATGAGACAGTTGCACTGGCTTTTGCAATTACTGAAGAAGCAATGGAAGATAACCTTTATGATACATTTGCAAAATTAAGAGCAAAAGGATTAGCAAGAGCAATGGCTAATACTAAGCAAGTTAAGGCTGCAGACGTATTTAATAATGGTTTCAATTCAGCTTTCGCAGGTGGAGATGGTCAGCAATTATTTTCTGCATCACATCCAACTATAGGTGATGGAAGTCAATCAAATACTTTAGGTGCAACTGACTTGTCAGAAGCTTCACTAGAGTCTTCATTGATTACTATATCTAAAGCAAAAGATGATAGAGGTATATTGATAGGTCTTCAGACTCAATCATTGCATATACCTTCAGACTTGGCATTTACTGCAGACCAAATTCTGAACAGTACTATGTCAACTACTATTGGGGTTAATCCAACTACTGCTGCAAATGGTGCAACAAATGTTAACGACATTAACTCAATCAGAAATCAGGGCATGGTTCCGGGTGGATTCTTTGTAAATAGAAGATTTACCGATACTAATGCATGGTTCTTAAAGACTGATTGTCCTAATGGAGCTAAGATGTTTGTACGTTCACCACTGCAAACTAAAATGGAGCCAGACTTTGATACAGGCAATGTAAGATTTAAAGCTAGAGAAAGATATAGCTTTGGATTTTCTGACTGGAGAAGTTACTATGGAGCTTCAGGTTCATCCTAATAGATAGCTTTAAGTTATTAATTTAGAAAAAAAGGGAGGGATATATTTTGCATCCTTCCCTATTTTTTTGTATAATAAATATATCAAGGAGAATTAAATGACAACGAATATAAGAACAGGAATGGTTACAGGAAGTGGAGCAGTACTTGATACTCTCTCAAGTGTAACTGTTGCAGATACAAGAGTCAGAACTATTTGTTATAGTGGAGTAGGAACATTTCTTATTACAGGAAGTCAGACAGATGAAAATGGAAGCACTTCAGGAAGTAATATAAAATTTGTTGGAACTACTAATGTAGATGCAGGAGACATATATATACCTGATAATGGTGTAAGAATGATAGGACCAGTTAAAGTTTCTGCACCTACTTCAGCAAGTACTGTGACAGTTTTCTATGGCTAATTATACTTACCTAGTAAATGACTTAATAGAAAGTACAGAGAATGATAACTCTGACTTTGAGACTGCTATACCTAGAATGGTTAATAAGGCAGAGTTAAGATTGACTACAGACTTAGATGACTATGGTTTAGTTACATATACATCTGTAGCAATATCAAGTGGTAAGAATATAATTAATCTCCCTGCAGGAACAAGAATAGTAAAGAATGTAAATATAAATAATGCAGGAACAAAAATAAATTTAGTACAAAGAACAGATGAATTTATTAATGACTATTGGTCAGTGAGTGCAAGTACAGGAACACCTGAGTATTATGCAAGAAGAGATAACACAACTATACTTATTGCACCTACTGCAGTGTCAACTGTAGATGGTATTGTTGCACACATATCAAGACCTGTTACACTTGCATCTGCAACTCCTACTAATTACTTTTCAGATTTTTGTTACAATGCATTATATAATGCATCTATGATAGAAGCTTTATTGTTTATGAAAAACTATGAAGCAATAGGTGTATATGAAACAAGATATAAAGAGTCTGTGACTGCTCTTCGAAATCAGGCAAGAAGAACTAGAAGAGATGACATGGAAGCACCTGCAAGTCCTGCAGGAGGTGACAACACAATTACACAAGGGGGATTATAAAATGGCAATGACTAAAGCTATGAGGATGGCACTAGAACAAATGAGAAAATCTATGCCTTCTAAAGCAATGAATAAAAATGATGCAGCAAGAGTAGAATCTGCAATACGAAACAATCCAAAAATGTATAAGGGGTTAACACCTTCTCAAGTTTTAGAAATGCTACCACCTAAAGGAAGAACAGGTGAAGTTATTGGTATGCCTATAAAAGGAAAAACAACTAAAAAGTTTATAGGTGGTTCATTAGTAAAAAAAGGTGTTGAGATTGGCAAAGATATTTTAGGTAAGTTTACTAAATCAGGTAAAGGTGTTAAAGATAAAAAAGGTCAAACTAAAACTATTAAAAGAAGACAATCTATTCAAAATTTAAAAACAGGTAAAATAAAAACAAATCAAGGTAAAGGTAAGAAAGTAGGTATTACCCAAGCTCAAGATAAAAAAACAGGTAAAATAAAAACTATTAAAAAATCTAAACAAGATGCAGTAGATAAAAATGTTAGAAATACTAAAGCATTAGCAGGTGCAAAAAACATAGGTAAAACTATGGTATTGGCAGGAGGTTTAGGAGTTTCAAGTAAAGTTGGAAATCAAAGTGTAGCAAATACTCCTAGAAAAAAACCTGTACCTAAACTTACTGCAATGCCAAAACCAAGACCTAAGAAAAAGAAAACATATATGCAAGAAGGAAGTGGTTTACCTTATGCAGATAAAAAACCAAGAAAAGATTCTAATGTAGAATTTGTAGTTGGTAAAGCTAAAAAGAAATTGTTTGGTGGTGGTAAGGTAGGTATGAAGTCAGGACCTGCAATGCCTAATAGACTTTACTAGGAGAATAATATGGCAATATCTAAATTAGTAAAAGCAGGAATTAAGGTTTTAAAAAAAGCTGAAAAGAAAGCAACTACACCTAAACCAAAAGGTCTAAAAGAAGGTAGTGTCGAATTTAGAAAAGCTTATAATAAAAAATTTCAAGAAGCTAAAGCTAAAGGTCAAAAAAGAATAAGTATTAATAATGTTATAAAAAGGTCTCCTGATGGTAAAGGTTTTGAAGATAAACCTAAAAAAGCTTTTTATACTGTAATACGAGATGTTGACCCTAAGACAGGTAAAAAAAGAGCAAAGAAAAAAAATTTAACAGGTCTTACTGCTAAAGAAAAAATGCAAAGAATAGGTATGGTTTCTGATGCTAAAAAGAAAATAAAAGGTCTACGAAAAGATACAGAAGGTACAGGAGAAAAAGGAGCAACAGTTAAATTAGGCGATAGAGTTCAGTCTCTTAATAATAAAGCTAAAGGAAAAACTCCTGCTCAAATATTAAAAGAAGGAAGAGTAAGTCCTGTTACTAACAGGTATGTAAATCCTAATTTTATAGAAAGAACTGATGCAGCTCCTCTTCCAAAAATGAGTAGAGAAGCAAGAAAAATGAGAAGAATGGCTCAGTTAAAAAAACTTCCTGAAAACTTTTTTAAAAATAAAACAGATGAGCTAGATGTAGTAAGAGGAGATATACCACCAAGACTTACTTCTACACAAATAATGGAACAAATGAGAGAAAATGTTTTAAGAGGAACTAAAACAACTGCTAAAGAAATTGAAGAAAAAGGTATTAGTGGACCTGCTCAAAAAACAGTTGTAAGAGGTAAGTCAACTGAAATTGCAGTTCCTGCTTCACAAGAAATTACAAAGTTTCCTAAAAGAAAAACATTAAGTGTAGGTGATAAATTAAAGGGTACACTTGCAACTGAAAGAAATATTAAAAAACAAATTCTTAAAATTAATAAGGGTGACTTTGGAGGACCTAATAAAAGTTTTGCAAATAAATTAGTTGCTAAAAAAGATAAACCAAAAATAACAACTAAGACAATGTATTCTCAAAAAGAGTTAGATGCAATGTCTCCTGAAATAAGAAAAAGAAAAACTGTTAAAGGTTTATTAGAAAATCAAAAAACTTTTAGTAAGATAGAATTTAAAAGATTAAATGAAGCTTTAAGTAAAGCAGAAAAAAGTCTTATGTCTAATCCTGCAAAGGCAACTCTAAATGATTTAAAAAGTAGACCTTTAATTAAAAATGCTACTAAGGGAAGTAACTATGGTAGGATTAAAAATAGAATTACGAAACTAATTGAAAAGCAAAAAGAACTTAAACCTAAGTTAATAGGTAGTTTAAAAATGAAGCTTGAGAATCTAAATAAAAATAAACCTGCAGCTAAAGGTGTAAAAGAAAAGTTTGGTGTAATACCTAGAAAGAAGGGTGGTATGCTTAACTACAAAGCAGGTACAGGAAAGAAGACTATAGGTAAGGCTAAAAAGAAACTAGGTAAGTTTAAGGGTGCAATGCTTTCTCTTATGCCTATGGGTGTCTATGACAGTATAGATATGATAGATACTGCAATTAGAACAGGACTACCAATTAAAACAGGAACAGGTAAGAATACTATACGAGGTATTGGTAGAGCAATGCGTGGTCATGGTAAGGCACTAACAGGGAGAAAAAAATAATGGCAATAGCTACAGGAAAAAAAATACTTACACTAGGCAAATCTCTTAAAGAAAATATAGATGATGCCTATGAAAAATTTATTACAGGTGGGGGTACTAAAGGTAAAAAGATTACTATACAAAAAAAAGATATAGATAAAAAAATTACTAAGCAAGAACAAGTTAGTAAGAGAGCAGAAAACTTAGCAAAGAAACAAAAGAAAACTAAAAAGGTAACTCCTACAACTACTTCTGTTAAAAAACTTGCAAGTAAAGCTAAACAAAAAAGAAATATAAAAAGTAAAGTTAATAAAGCAGAAAAAGTATTTAGCCAAAAAGAATATAATAAAAAATTATTGGATACTTTAAAAAAGAATAAAAAAAATAAAATACCTAAAAATACTAAAAAGAAACAATCAACTGCTTTAACTGTTACTAAACAACCATCTACAAAAACAGGAACTAATTTAGTTACTATTCCTAAAGGAACTAATATAGTTAAAAAGAAAACTACTTCTTTAACTACAATTCCTAAATCAAGTGGAGCTGCAACAAGTAATAAAATTTTAAATTTTTTAAAAAGAAATAAAGGTAAGATTGCATTAGGTGCAGGTGCAGCATTACTTCCTTTTGCAATAGGAACAGATAAAAATAAAGGTGAAGGTAGTATTAGTGATGGAGGTAATAAAAATAAAAAGCCACCAAAAGATTTTACTCCTAAAATAAAAACACCTAAGACACCTAAAGTAATTAAAAAACAATTACCTAAAGTTAAATCTAATGACTACACAGGTAGGTTTATAGATAAAAAGGGTGACGTTGCCTATGATAGCTTTTCAGATTTTATGGCACACATGACAGGCAAACCTAAGAAAAGAAAGATGCCTAAAAAAACTGCAAGAATAATAGGTACAGGTGACAAACTAAAAAGAAAAGATGCAGATAAAAAAGGTGCAGGTAAGGGTGTAAAGTTTAAGGCATTTAAGTCAGGCACTAAGGATAAGACTATAGGTCTTAAACCATTACCACCTAAATCTGAAAGTCCGGGAATACATAAGCTTCCTGCAAAGGCTAAAATAAATATGGGATTTAAACCTATGTTTGGTGGTGGGTTTATTTCAAGCTTATATGACAAACCTGAAAAGACTGAGAAACATAAAGGCAACACAACTTCTGCAAGACAGGTAAAGGGTTATGGAAAAGCAAAAAAGAAAAATTAAAAAAGTTATTAAAGGATTAAATAAAGCATCTAAACTTCATGCTAAACAAGCTAAATCTTTAAAAAGTGTTTTAAATGGTAAAAAGAAAAGACCCTAAATTAGGTACAGGTAAAAAACCTAAAGGTTCAGGTAGAAGGTTATATACAGATGAAAATCCTAAAGACACTGTTAGCATCAAGTTTGCTACAGTCGCAGATGCCAAAAACACCATTGCAAAAGTTAAAAGAATTAATAAACCATTTGCGAGAAAGATACAGATACTTACAGTCCTTGAACAACGAGCCAAAGTATCTGGGAAGAAAGAACAAGCAAGACTTGCCAAAGCAGGAAAAGAACAAATAAGAAGGAAACATAATAAAGCATGATAGAGTTTGTGTTAGTGTTTATGATGGGAATAAGAGTAGTAGACCAAACACAAACCTTCCAAGATATAGATAGATGCCTATACTTTGCAGAGAGATTAACAAGTCAACCTACAATACCTCAAAGGGAAGGACCTAATTTAAAAATAACTGCATATTGCAAACCAATAAGGAAAAGATAATGTTAGCAGAACTAGCAGCAGCAAATGCAGCTTTTAGTGTAATTAAAAGTTTTGTATCTAATGGTAAGGAACTTTCAGGTTGTGCTAAACAAATATCTGATTTTGTATTTTCAAAAGAACAAATAGAAAAGAAAGCAAAGAAACAAAAAGCTAAAGGTGGTGGTGGAGACTTAGAAGAATTTATGGCTCTTGAGCAGATAAAAGAAAAAGAAGAAGAACTCAAGAAGATGATGATATATCTAGGTAGACCCGGATTATGGCAGGATTGGCAAGAGTTCCAAGCAGAAGCAAGAAAGTCTAGACGTTATCAAGAAAAGATGAGAGAGAAACGTCAGGCAGAAATAATGGAATATATAGGTTATGGTATAGCTTTTATTTTTATTATATTTTTTGCAGGAGTATTAGCTTGGAGTGTAGGTAAGTGGACAGGAAAAATATAACACCATGTATAAAGGTATGTAAGTTAGTAAATAATATTTGTATAGGTTGTAAGAGAACTATGGAAGAAATTAAACAAGCATATAAGGAACATAAATATAATGGCATTAAAGAAAAAATCAACAAGTAAGTCACCTAAACCAAAAAATCCTGCACTATACTCAAGAGTAAAGTCAGAAGCTAAAAGAAAATTTTCAACATATCCCAGTGCATATGCAAATGCATGGCTTGTACGTACATATAAGAAACGTGGTGGAACTTACTAATGGCAAAGCCTAAAAACAGTGGCTTAACTAAATGGTTTAAGGAAGATTGGCGAGATGTCAAGACAGGTAAGAAATGTGGAAGGTCAGGTAAAGATAAAAAGTCTAGACCTTATCCTGCCTGTAGACCAAAGAAAGTTGCAAGTAAAATAACTAAACAGGAAGCAAAGAAAAAAACAGGACCTAGTAAAGTTAAATGGTCAGTAACTGCTTCAGGAAAAAGAAGAAAAACTAAAAAGAGGATAGCATGAGTAAATATCCGGGAGTAAAAAGATTACCATCGGGAGGTATAGAGTATCGTGGGAAAAAATTTGCAGGATTTAATAAACCTAAAAGGTCTGATAGACCGGGTAAAAAAGGTATGGTCTTGGCTAAAGAAGGTGAAAGAATCAAGCTTATACATTATGGCGATTCATCAATGGGTCATAATTATTCATCAGAAGCTAGGAAGAGTTTTAAAGCTCGTCATGCTAAAAATATACAAAAGGGTAAGATGTCAGCAGCTTATTGGGCAGATAAAAAATTATGGGCAGGGAAAAGTGGTAGCAAAAAATCACCACCTAAAAGCCAAAAACATACAAAAGGAATCAGAAGAGCATAAGAGAAAATGGTATGATTGGTTAAGGGGTAAGTAATGGCTATAGGTAGAAGTAGTATATCACAACAAATTAAAAAACCTAATACTAAGAAGATAAAAAAAAGAAAGATTAAAAAGAAATGAGTACATCAGGTACATATAATTTTTCTATGGATATTGATGAAGTTATCCAAGAAGCAATGGAAATGATAGGTGGTGAGCCTACTCTTGGACTTGAGCCAAGGTCTGCAAGAAGGTCAATTAACTTACTACTATCTGATTGGCAAAATAGAGATATAATGCTATGGACTGCAGAGACTTCTACCATTACTGTTTCTGCAAGTGTAACTACATATGCTTTAGCATCATCAAGTATAGATGTATTAGAAGCAGTTATTAGTAGAGATAATACTGATATACAATTAGAACGTATATCTATGCAAGAGTATTTAAAAATACCAAATAAAAAACAAGCAGGTAAGTCTACTCAATATGCAGTAAGACATGAAAGAGATAATCCTGAAATATATGTATGGCCCTTGCCTGAAAATTCTACAGATAAAATTAAAGTAGAATTAATTAGATATATGCAGGATGTAAATAAATCTGCAGTACAAACTCCTGACATTTCCAGAAGATTTTTGCCTTGCTTAACTGCAGGAGTTGCATACTATATGTCAATGAAAAGACCTAATGTTGATATGAATAGAATTGCAATGATTAAAACAGAGTATGAAGAAAGACTTGCAAGAGCTTTGACTGAGGATAGAGAAAGAGTAAGTTTATTAATTAAACCAAAGATTAGTATATAATGGCAAACAGTAGAAATGTATTTGGTCTATGTGATATATGTGGGTTTAGATATAGATTAAATCAATTAAAAAAAACTAGCTATGGTTCAATGGTATGCCCTACTGATTATGATGGTGCGTATGATTTAAAGAATCATCCTCAAAATAAATCACCTAATAATAGAAGAGAAATATTTATTCAAAATGCAAGACCTGACCCTAGAACAGATATACAATCTAATTGGGAGTCACTAGAAGAAAATTGGGAAAACAAAGACAATAATTGGAATATGGTATGAGTACATTTACAGGACAAAAAATTGCAAACAGTTATAAAAATTTACTTCAGGTAAATACTAGTAATAGTGATTTATCTTCTACATTAATTGCAGTAGAAACAGGAGCAGGTAATTCAACACCATTACAACTAGCTACAGATAAAGTTAACATAGGTGGTACATTTCAAATAGGAGGTGTAGCCTTAACTGCAAATGTAACTGCATTAAATAATATTGCAGATTTATCAGGTCTTACAGGAATTGTAGTAGGTGATTCAGGAACTCTTGCAGCTAGAACTCTTACAGGAAGTAGTCCTATATCAATCAGTAATGCAAATGGTGTTGCAGGTAATCCTACAATAACACTTGCAACTACAGGTATAACTTCTGCTACTTATGGACCTTTAGGTAAATTTAATATTGATACTTTTGGTAGGGTAATAAGTGTAAGTGTTGCAACTACAGTTTCTTCTAATGCTTTTGTAGGTGGAACATTTAATGGTTCTTCTCTTATAGTAGAAAATGATGTGTCTATAGGTGGTGATGTAGTTATTGTAGGCACAACTAACATGAAGGCAGTAAGTGCTACTGATGTAACTTTAAATAATCTTACAGTAGGAACTAAGATAACTGCAGCGACAGTAACTGCAACTACAATAGAAACAAGTATATTAAGAGCAACAAATATAAGTGTAACTAATTTAACTGCAGATACTTTATCATTTAGCGATACCTCTGTAAATAATTTAAATGCAACTAACTTTTTTGCAGTAAGTGCAAATGCAACAAGATTATTTAAAGCAGGTGTAAGTGTTGCAAATGTTACAGAAGTTGCAGCAGTAAGTGCTTTAACTAAAACTAATTTAGATGCAATAACATCTATTAATACAGTAATAACTTCTGTTAACAGTTTAGCAGTTGCAGTAAGTGCATTAACTAAAACTAATCTAGATGCAGTTACAAGTATAAATACTGTAGTAGCAGGAGTTAGTGTATTAACTAAGACTAATCTAGATGCAGTAACATCTATTAATACAGTTGTTACTAATCTTTCTGCAACTATGGCAACATCTATTGCTAACAGAACTGCAGCTATTACTTCAATTAATACTGTAGTAGGTGACCTTAGTGCAACAATGGCTACTAGTATTAATAATAGAACTACTGCTATAGCTACAAATACTGCAGCTATTACAAGTATTAACACAGTTGTTGCAGGTGTTAGTGCCTTAACAAAAACTAATTTAGACGCAGTTACAAGTATAAATACTGTAATAACTAATCTTAGTGCAACTATGGCAACGTCAATAGCTAATGTAAGTGCGTTAACTAAGACTAACTTAGATGCAGTTACAAGTATAAATACTGTAATAACTAATCTTAGTGCAACAATGGCAACAAGTATTGCAACTCGTACTGCAGCTATTACAAGTATTAATACAGTTGTTACTGACTTATCTGCAACTATGGCAACGTCAATAGCTACAAGAACGGCAGCAATCACTTCTATAAATACTGTGGTAGGTAATATAGCAGACCCTATACCATTTGCTATTGCATTAGGTTAGTTTATAAAGTATAATATAGTAATAATAAGGAAACATTATGGCAAATAATTTTAAAGTATCAGTCGTGGCAGGAGTAGGTACAGGAGCTACACAAGCTTATTTATGTCCTGCAGATAGTACAGAAACTACTATAATAGGATTAAGTTTAGCAAATATAACTACTTCACAAATAACTGTATCTGCTCATGTAAGTATTGGAGCATCAGGTAATGGTGTAGCAAGATTGGTTAAGGATGCTCCTATACCTGCAGGTTCAAGTTTAGTTGTTGTAGGTGGAGACCAAAAGTTAGTTTTAAATAATGCAGACCATGTAATGATTACATCAAGTGCAGCTAGTTCAGTAGATGTGGTAACGAGTTACTTGGAGATTTCTTAATGACCTATATTGGGAAGAAACCTGAAAATATAATTTCAACTAAAATTGATACAACCACAGGTACATTTAGTGGTGAGGTTGATGCAGGTTCTTTAGATATATCAGGTAATGCAGATATAGATGGAACATTAGAAGCTGATGCTATTACAATAAATGGAACTGCTATTGCTTCTGTATTAAGTCCTATTGCAGGTAGTTCAAGCATAGTTACAACTGGTGCATTAAATGCAGGTTCAATTACGAGTGGATTTGGCACGATTGATACTGGGTCAAGTAATATTACAAGTACTGGTGTAGGTACATTTGGTTCTTTAGATATATCAGGTGACATAGACGTTGATGGAGTTACTAACCTAGACGTAGTTGATATTGATGGTGCATTAACTCAAGATGGTGGTGCTGTGTTCAATGAAGCAAGTGCTGATGTAGATTTTCGTATTGAGTCTAATGGTAATACTCATATGCTATTTGTCCAAGCGGGTGCAGACTGTCTTGGAATAAAAACAGCATCACCTAATAATTATTATGCAGACGATTTAGTTCTTACTGTACCAGATGAAGGTGGTATGACTATCGTAAATAGCACTACACATAGAGGCTATTTAGCTTTTGCAGATGGAACTAGTGGAAGTCAAGCATATCGTGGTTTTATAAGTTATGACCATAATGATGATACTTTATATTTAGGTACAGATGGTGGTGGTAAACTATTAATTAATACGTCAGGCAATGTTGGGATTGGTGCAACTTCAATAGACAGACAACTTCATATTGAGGGAAACAGAAGTAATGCTTACAGTTCGTCAGATTTTGATAACACATACAATTTGGTAAAGATAGAAAATCCAAATACCTCCGTTAATATGGCTACTGGTATACAGTTTTTAGTAGGCTCAAATGGTTCAGCATCTATTTCTGTTACACGAACTGGAGATGGTGAGGCTTCACTTTGCTTTGGAACACGAGGTGGTGGCACTAGAGCAGAACGTGGTCGTATACATCATTCAGGTAATGTATCTTTTGGAACAACTTTACAAAGTGGTGATGTAGCTAATAGCTTACAATTAGTTGGTGGAAAGCACATTACACAAGCTGGTACTACTAATATGGGTCAAAATACTGCAACGTCTGTATTTACTTTATCAAATGCACTTGGAACATATATTGTAAACGCAGCTTTTTCTGGAACAAATGACCCTAATAGTTATTCTTCTACTGCATTTATACATACTCAAGGTGGTGGTACAAATACAACTGTTACTCATATAAAGAATGCTGCTGGAATGACTATATCCACAAGTGGTTTAGCAGTTCAAGTATCTCATAATATAGCAGCAACAATGACTGTAAGTTGGTCAGTAATAAGAATACAATAACTTTAAAGGAGAATAAAAATGGCAGTAACATGGACAATAGCATCAATGGATAGAAATATTACACAAGATGGAAAAGCTAATGTAGTAACAACTATTCATTGGAGAGCAAGTGAAACAGACAGTGATGGGAATACTGGCTCATCATATGGTTCTGTAGGTGTAACATTAGGCTCAGAATCTTTTATAGAATATAAAGATATTACAGAAGCTAATGCAATAGCATGGGCAAAACACGCAATAGGGTCTGATGAAGTTACAGCAATAGAAACAAGTATTGCTAATCAAATAACAGAAATGAAAACACCAACAACAGCAAGTGGAGTATCATGGTAATGACTGAAAAAAATAATGTAATTAGTATTGATGGTAAAGAATATAATCAAGAAGATTTATCTAAAGACCAAAATTATTTTATTAATCAAATAAAAGATTTACAAATTAAATCTGCAAATTTAAAGTTTCAATTAGACCAATTAACAGTTGCACAAAATGCTTTTACTAATTCATTAATTGAATCTGTAAAAAAAGAAGAGGTGAAAGATGACAAGAGCAGCCAATCTATCTAAAATTGTTACAGATGCAAATCTTGAAGGAACACTTGATGTAACAGGTGTTCTTACAGGTACATCCTTAGATATATCAGGTGATATTGATGTTGATGGTACAACTAATCTTGATGTTGTGGACATAGATGGTGCAGTAGATATGGCATCTACTCTTGGTGTTGCAGGTGTAGTCACAGCAAACGCAGGTGTAGTAGTTGATAATATTACTATAGATGGCACAGAAATTGACTTATCTAGTGGTGATTTAACATTAGATGTAGCAGGAAATATTTTACTTAATGCTGATGGTGGGGGTGTATATTTCCAAGATGCTAGTACTTTAGTTGGTAGCATACAAAATAGTTCTTCTGATTTGGTTATTACATCTGAAGTACAAGATAAAGATATTTTATTTAAAGGGGATGATGGTGGTGCTAGTGTAACTGCTCTTACACTTGATATGTCTGCGGCAGGTAATGCCACTTTTAATGGAACTGTATTAGCTTCAAACGGAACAAGCAGTTTGCCTTCTTTAAGTTTTTCAGGTGACACCAACACTGGAATTTATAGACCAAGTTCAGATAATTTAGGATTTGCAATAGCAGGTTCTGCTAGAGCATTTATGAGTGCCACTCAATTCAATATGACAGGCAACGGAGTATTTAGTGGTACTTTAACTGCTAGTAGTGGCAATATAACTATAAGTGATGGTAACCTTGTAGTAGCAAGTGGTCATGGTATAGATTTTGGTGCTACTGCTAATAGTGGTGCTGGTACGGAACAAGAACTGCTTGATGACTACGAGGAGGGAACTTGGACACCAGCTTTAGTTGGTCTTTCTAATACTCCAAGTTTTCATAATAATGTTGGGAGATATACAAAAGTAGGCAGAGTTTGCACAGCACAATTCTTTCAACAAACAAATGTTAATCCAACATTTAGTACTGGAACTAATGCTTTTAAAATAAGTGGACTTCCTTTTGCAGTTTTTGGTCATGGGTACACTGGTAGTCAAGGTACTGTATCTGCTCAAGGATTCAATTATATCGCAAGTAATAACAATCAAAGTGTGGGTGGTGGTAGTGGTGGTGCTTCTCTTTCAGCAAGTGTAAATAGCAGTGAACAGATGCAGTTTCAAGTTACTAATAGTGGTGGAACAAGAGGAGAGGTTAATAATAATGGTGCAGCTCAAGGATACATTATTGAAGCAACAGTAACTTATTTTACAACAGATTAATTAAGAAAGAGAATAAAATGGCAATAGAAAAACAAATAGTAATAGCAAAAATAGAAGTCGTAGGTGATTATAAAAAGATTCAAGTTGCAACAGACACAGTGGTAAAAGAAGATGGTACAGAAATAGGTAGGTCAAGACATAGGCACGTTTTATCACCATGCTCATCATCAAAAGATAGTGATGGCAAGTGGACACACACAGACACTGACATAAGTACAGAAACTACCGAAGTACAAGCAGTAGCCAATGCAGTATGGACAGATACAGTCAAAGCTAATTACAAAACATTCGTGGAAAACCAAGAGGTCTAATCAATGGCATATATAGGAGTATCTCCTTCTAATGGAATAAGAAGAGTATTTACATATACTGCTACTGCTAACCAAACTAGTTTTAGTGGAGTAGGTGCAGAAAATATAACACTAAGTTATAAAGATGCTAACTATGTAGATGTATATCAAAATGGTGTAAAACTTGCTAGTGGAGATTATACTGCAACTAGTGGAACTGCTATTGTTTTAGGCACAGGAGCAACTGTAAATGATATGGTTGTCATAGTTGTGTTTGATGTTTTTAGTGCAGCAGATACAGTAAGTAAAGCAGATGGTGGACAGTTTGATGGTAATGTTACTATGGCAGGTACACTAGGAGTTACAGGTGTTTTAACAGGTACTTCACTTGATATTTCTGGTGACATTGATGTAGATGGTACAACGAACTTAGATAATACTGATATTGATGGAACACTAAACGTACAAGGCGAAACCACACTACAAACACATCTAAATCTTGGCGATAATGATATAATCAAACTTGGTGCTAGTGCTGATTTAACTATATATCATGATGGTTCTAATTCGTATATAGATGATAGTGGTACTGGAAAGCTGTTTGCTCGTAGCAGTCAATTCCAAGTTCAAAAGTACACTGGCGAAAATATGATTGTTGCAGTGGCTGATGGTAGAGTTGATTTATATTACGACAATGCCAAAAAGCTTGAAACAACTTCAGGAGGTATAGATGTTACTGGTACAGTGAGTGCTGATAATCAGATATTTATTGAGGGTGCGACTAATGACACAGCAAGAGTAAACTTTGGCGATTCAGATGATGTTGATATTGGATTTATTTCATACAACAATGCTGATAACCATATGCAGTTTGCTACTAATACTGCAGAACGTATGCGTATTCTTTCTGATGGCAATGTTGGAATAGGAACTGCAAGTCCATCTGTTCCAAGTGGTACTGCATTAGAAATATATGGTTCAAGTGCAAGTAGATTAAAGTTATCAAATAGCACAACTGGTACTGGTGCAACTGATGGATTTCAAATTTATACAACTGGTAGTACAGCAATAATAGAACAGAAAGAAAATGCAGAAATGCGTTTTTATACTAATGCTTCAGAACGTATGCGTATTGACTCGTCAGGCAATGTCATTATTGGGGAAACCTCACAAATAAATGGTGGTAATTTAAACCTTGCGACATCTGCTTCAGATGCAGTGCTATCTTTTTTGTGTAGGTCAACAACAGACTCACATCAACCTGAAATAATCATGCAGAAATCGTCTGCTGCATCAGGAAACTTTGCAGCAACAGCAGATGGTGAAGCATTAGGAAGTATAGCATTTAGAGGTGTTGACACACAGCCAGTTTCACAAATTGCTGGAGCAATAGACATTGTACAAGTTGGTACAGCTAGTGGAAGTGTTCCTGCAAGTATGAGGTTTTCTACTGGTGGCTCAGAACGTATGCGTATTGATTCATCAGGCAATGTGGGTATTGGCACAAATAGTCCTAGTTCTTTTGGAGTTAATACTGATAATTTAGTCATAGGAACTACATCAGGTGAAAATGGTATGACCATTGTTTCTGGTACTGCTAATAGTGGAAGAATACAATTTGCTGATAATACATCTTCTCCATTTAGAGGTGCTATTGAATATGCTCATGGTAGTAGTGATGCTTTACATTTTTATACAGCAGGTTCACAACGTATGTCCATTCAATCAAATGGCAGAGTAAACATAGGTGTTGGTAATAGCACTGATACTGGATTTAGATTTTTTGCACCATCAGGTCAATCAAGTAAGGTTGCAGAATTTGCTAAAAGTGATGGCACTGGTTGTCATTTACCAGTTGGTAGCACAGCTTTTACAGCTTCTTCAGATGAAACTCTTAAAGAAAATATAACTGAATTTGATAAACAAACAAGTTATGACAACATTAAAAATATGAGAGCAGTCAATTTTAATTATAAAGATTGGACTCGAGATGGAATTAATTATCAAGATAATAAAAAACGTATAGGTTTTATTGCTCAAGAGTGGGAGACAAACTATCCTGAAATTATTGATAAAGACGAAAACGATAAACTATGTATGAAATACACAGAAACAATACCAGTTTTATTATCAGCTTTACAAAAAGCACAAGAAAAGATTGAAGCAATGGAAGCAAGAATAATAGCATTGGAGAGTGCATAACATGGAAATTGATGCAATGTTATTTTGGAATATAATTCTAACTATGGTTGTTGTACCATTTGGTTGGGCATTTAATAAGATGTTTCAAGAGGTTAAACGCATACAAATACTTTTAAATAAAACTAGAGAAGAGTATGCACGTAAGGATGATGTTAAGGATGATGTACATGAGATAATGGATGCAATGAGAAGATTAGAAGATAAATTAGATAAAATATTAATGGGGAATAAATAATGTCTTCAACATTTACAAGTAGAATAAGATTAGAAAAACAAGGTGATGGAGAAAATGCTAATGCTTGGGGTTTAATACTTAATCAAAATGTTATTGATTTAGTAGATGAAGCAGTTGCAGGAATGGTAACTGTAACTTGTGGCAGTGGTACAATAACTCTTTCAACTGCAAATGGTGGTACAGACCAATCAAGAAATGCAGCAATAAGATTAATAGGAACATTAACAGGGGATACCACTATTGCATTACCTGCTCAAGAAAAAACATACTACATTCATAATGGAACATCAGGTGCTTATAATGTATTACTAAAAGCAGGTTCAGGTACTGCAGTTACTGCTACAGGTCAAGGTCTAAGTATGATGATGGCTACTAATGGTACTACTATTAATACTATAAAGTCTGAAGATAATGATACAAAAATATATAGTCCATTTACATCTCCATCTACAATTACTGCAAGTGGTAAAGTAAGTGCATCAGAAGCTAAATCTATATATCAAAGAGTAAACACTGCTTCAGGAGATATAGCAGTTGAGGTTACTGTAGGTAACTTAACTTTAGGACAGTATGTTGTTGTGGATAAAATAAATACTGCAAATAAAATGACAATTACTTGGGGAGCAGGTTCACAAGGTTTAAGTTTATCAAGTGCAACAGACCTTGCTATAGGTATAAATAATGGAAATGGATTTTCTTTTACAGAAACAGTTAAATCATAGGTTTTAAATGTCTATACCTTTTATTTCAAATGTAGCTCTTACTGAAGTAGATTCAAGTGGTACTCTTAATGATAAAGCAGGAACTACTAAAAGTAAATTACCTATACAAATATTTAAATTAACAGGAAATATTTCAGGTAACTTAACTTTAAATAATAACTCTGCTCATAAAAAAATAATATTAGATACAAATGGTAATACTATTATTAATTCTACAGGTTCACCTTTAACAACTAATTCTAGTACAAATTTAGAATTAAAAGGTAGTGGTAATGTACAATCTACATTAAAGACATTTAATTCAACTGAAACTAATACAGGTAACTCTGGAGTAACAACTATAAGTGAAGCAGATAATTCTACAGTTAATGTCCAAACAGATACTTATGAGTTTGATGCTCTTTTAGTTAATGATACTAGAAGTGCAGGTGGTGGTGTTGCTTTTACAGATTTTAATACTACAGTAAGAAGACCTCAAGATAGTAGTAGCAGTAGTAGAAGAGCTAATCCAAGTTATTATACAACTGATTATGGTACTAAAGCTGGAGGTCCTGCATTAACTAATATTAATCGTTCAGATTTTGGTATGTCTTTTAGTCATGCTTTTTTAGAAGATGGAACACCTATAAGTGGTCGTATTTCTGGACCATCAAGTCCGGGTGGAACAGGTGGTACAAGTACATTTGATGGAGGTACTTCAAAAAGACCAACTACAAACGCAACTTATACTGTTAGTGGTGTGACATATAGATATATGTTTTATGATAATGCTTTAGTTGGTGTAAATAATGGTAACTCAGGTAATTTTGATATTGCAATTTATATTGATGTTAACACACAAAAGTTAGTTGTAGAAATAATAGGTGGTCGTGGAGCTTTTAATCAAATTAAAAATGTAAGTGTTACAGGACCAACACCGGGAAGAAGATTTATATTTACAAATAATTTAGCACAACCTTGTGTACTATCTGGTTCAAATCCTTATGATAGTGTTACAGTTAATGCAGGAGCAACTGCACAATCAGATAGAAACTCTGAAAATGGGTCTTTTAATATAACAGGAACTATATCAGGTAGCAATGGTAGTGGACAACCTTTTGCTTTAAAGCCAGTTAATGATGGTAGTGGTAGTGTAGTTGTTACTGATTATTCAGGAACTTTATCAGCGAGTGCATTATAACTATGGCATCTACAGATTCAAAATTAACTAAACTAAACTTTCTTCCGGGATTTCATAAGGAGTCTACTCAGTATGCTGAAGAAGGTAAATGGTTTGAGGGTAATAGAGTTAGATTTAGAGAAGGTAAACCTGAAAATTTAAGAGGTTATGCTAAACATAACTCTAGTTCTTTTGAGGGTATTGCAAGAGACATACTTACATGGACTGATAATGATACAAGAAAACATATTATTTTTGGTACAAATAAAGAAGTTAAAGTAGAAAGAGATACAGTATTTTATGATGTAACTCCTATTGTTACAGTTGTATCTGCACAAAATATTTTTACTACAGATAGTGGTTCTACTGAAATTGTTACAAGCATTACTAATCATGGTAGAACTGCAGGAGATAAAATTGTTATTGAAGGAGCAGCAGCAGTAGGTGGAATAACTCTTGTAACAACAACACCTTATACTATAACAAGTGTAACTAATATAAATAAGTTTACGTTTAATGCAGGTACAACTGCAACAGGAACTGCTACAGGTGGAGGTACTGCAGTATCAGTTGCTTACTTATTAAATAATGAGTTATCAGATAGTATTCAGGGATTAGGATATGGAGCAGGAGTTTATAATGCAGGTACAACTACTACAGGTATAAGAGCATGGAATGAAGCTTCATCTGTATCTAATATTACATTCCAAGGTTCTCAATGGAGTTTTGATAATTGGGGTGAGGATGTATTAGGATTAAGAAGAGGTGGTAATATATACTACTATGATACAGATGTTTCTATAGTGCCTGTAAGACTAAGACCTATTACAAGTTCTACAAATGCACCTCATGTAACTGCAACGTCTGCACCTTCTAAGTCAAACTTTATATTAGTTTCACCTAATGACAGACACGCAATATGTTTTGCAACAAATGAATTTGGTACAGGCGAGTTTAATAGTATGTTAGTTCGTTGGTCTGACCAAGAAGATTTTACAAATTGGACACCTGCTTCTAATACTACATCAGGTGAGAATACACTTGCAGATGGTACAGAAATTATAGGAGCAGTAAGAACAAGAAGTGCAATACTAATATGGACTGATAATGCATTATATAGTATGGCATTTATAGGTGGTAGATTTGTATTTTCTTTTAATCAACTAGGAACTAACTGTGGATTAATTGCACCTCATGCAGCAATAGACTATGATGGTGTGTCATATTGGATGGGAGATAATAACTTTTATGCATATGATGGTAGAGTTAATAATTTACCTTGTACTGTAAGAAGACATTTATTTGAGGACTTTAATAATACTAATAAAGATAAAGTATATGCAGGTATTAATTCAGAGTTTAAAGAAATAATATGGTTGTATCCAAAAGGTAATTCAACTGAACCTAATGCATATGTGATATACAACCCTGAAGAAAAGACATGGGTATTTGGAGATAGTTTTTATACTACATTTAAAGATAGGACAGTGTTTAATAATACTATAGCTACAGGAAGTGTTTCTGCAACTGCAAATCCTTTTGTATGGGATAATGAGCCTGAAGATACTTACACAGGTGATGGCACTGCTCTTAGTTCTTTTCTTGAATCTTCTTCATTTGATGTAGGAGATGGAGATGATTTAATGTATATTAATAGAATTATACCTGACTATAAGTTTGACTCAAATGAAAGTGTAGAAATATTTGTAAAGGTAAAGGAATATCCTACAGATACTTATAAAGTTAAAGGACCTTTTACTATAAATGCAAGTACTAAAAAAATAGACTTTAGAGCAAGAGGTAGACAGGCATCTGTTAGAGTATCAGCAACAAATAGTGGTTCATGGAAATGGGGTTCTGTAAGAATGGCAATGCAATCTGATGGCAAAAGATAATGGCTAGTTATCCACAGTTTTCTGTATTTGGACAGATAAAAAATATAAGTGATATGTATAATGAAATTGTTTCATGGGGAAACAGATTAACTTCAGAACTAGATATTAGAGATAATGAAGTTATTAATACACCTGCATCAAAGGTTGAGGTTGTTGTAACTGTTACAGAAATAGGTAGACCTCAAGCAGGAGACATTGCTTTTTCTTCAGGAGAAAGTAAGTTTAAAGGTTACACAGGAAGTGCATGGGTGGATTTTCATTAATGAGTATGCAGAATTATTTTAATTTAATTAATAATAGTACATTTGTAGAGAATGTTAATAAGGGTATTACACAGACTAATGACTACTTTGGAACAAAAACAATACAAGGTATGGCATTAAACACAGGAATGTTGTATAATAAGAGTAATAAAATTGTTAATAATATTAGTAACTTTCAGTCTAATATGACTCAAGGTCAATCTAATTATTTAACTCCAAATAAGACAGGTAAAATAAATGGCATACTTGACGAATAGACAAGCACCTAATAGTGGACTAGCTAATCTTTTAGCTATGAAAGGAAGAATGGGTGACACAGAATTAGTGCATATGTCTAAGCCTGAAATTGATATGATGAGAAGGATGGGAGAAATATCTACTAACCCTAAGACAGGTTTGCCTGAAGCATTTAATTTAGAAGAAGAGATTGAAGGACTTGCTTCACTTATGAATATGCCAAATGCAAAAACTGCAATGAATGATTTAATGGAATTTGGAAAAGAAAAATTAAAAACTTTGACTATGAAAGAATTAGAAAAGGAAATGCCTAAAGAACAAATGCCAATGCCTATGCCACCAATGCCAACTCAACAAGGAGCAATGGCTAACTTACGTTCAGGTGGTTTAGTTTCTTTTGGTGAAGAAATTAAAAAAGCTATTAAAGAAAATAATCAAGATATAGAACCTTTTTTAAATGATATAGAAAAGTTGGTACAATATAGATTTGGAGTTGATATATCAGGTAGTCCTCAGTCAACAATAGGAACTAATCCTGTAGCATCAGTTAGACCTGCAGTAATTGATAATCAAGATATGGTAGCTAGACCTGCAATACTTGAAAATCCAAGTATGATGTTAGGTAACCCTTCAGATTATCAAAGAAATAAAGATGGAATATTACAGTCTATAGCAGGTCAAGGTATGAAAGAAAAATTTAATGTTGGGTTATCAGAAGGTAGAAGACCTAGAGATTACTTTGAAGGTCAGGTATATGATGATAGAGGAGATGGTATGACTGACTCTATTGATTTTAAAGTTGAGGGAGACCCTGTAATTAAGGGAGCAAAGTTAAGTGCAGATGAATATGTATTACCTGCAGATTTAGTTGCAATGTTAGGTAATGGTTCTTCAGATGCAGGTGCAGAAAAATTAGATGACTTTACTAAAGAAATGAGAATGAAAGCTTTTGGTACATCTAAACAACAAAAGAAATTAAATGCAACAAAAGAACTAAAGGAAATGATGTAATGGGATTTTTTGATTCAGATGTAACATATCAGGGTGCATATAATTTACCTACTGATTATAAGTCAGGACTTACTGATATATTAGGAGAAGCTAAAAAATTATATGAAGCAAGAAAAGAAACAGGATACCAAGATTATGATGGTCCTAGAATTGCAGGATTTAGTCCTGAAGAACAAGCAGCAATGTCAGGTATATCAGGTTTAGTAGGTGCAGGTTCTCAATACTTTGACCCTGCTAGAGACCTTGCTAAAGGTTTGGGTGAAAGGTTTACTTCAGATACTGCTCAGTCTTATATGAATCCTTATCAGCAATCAGTTGTAGATGTAGAAAAAAGAAAAGCAAGAGAAGACTTTGGTCAAACAATGCAAGACATTGGTAGTAAGGCAGTGGGTGCAGGTAGCTTTGGTGGTTCAAGACAGGCAATACTAGAAGGTGAAGCAACTAGTGACTTAGGTCAGAGACTTGGAGACATACAGGCAATAGGAACTAAACAAGCATTTGATGATGCAAGGAAGGCATTTGAAGCTCAAAAGGGTAGGGAAAGACTTTCAGGTAGTGCATTGGCATCTTTAGGACAACAAGCTCCACAACAGGCTTTAAAAGAACTTACTGCCCTAGCAGGTGTAGGTGAATCAGGTAGAGGTATGGAACAATCCAAAATGGATATGGCTTACCAAAACTTTTTAGATAGACAAAACTTTGCAGGTAATGCATTAGGAGATTATGCAGGAATGTTGTATGGTTTTCCTACTGAAGGATATAGAAAACAATCACAAGGTTTTGCTAAACCTAGTTCATTTCAAAATCTTATGGGTTTAGTAGGAGCAGGTTCAAAATTATTTGGTGGGTTTAAAGAAGGTGGTCATATTGCTTTTAGGTCAAATGGTGGTTTATCAGGTATGTATTATCCTGAAGAACTTGACCAAGCACCTATGCTTGAACAAAAAGCAGAACCTACTACAAAAGAAAGTGTTTCTAATAGTCTTTTAAGTATGATGAATTTAGGTAGTATGAGTAGTGACTTAACTAGATTACAGGAATTAAGAACTAAAATTGCACAAGCTAAAGCTCAAAAAGAAATGGGTAAGGATACTTTTATGAGTAGACTTGGTGAGTTTGCACAAGGAGTTGCAGGAGGTTTTGACCCTACTAAACCACAGTCAATGGCAAGTTCATTGGCAGCAGGTGCAAGTGCAGTTCAGGAAAGACAAGACCCTGAAATTATTAAGGCACAAACAGAAGCAGAGGGTTTAGAAAGTGGTCTTAAAACTAAACAGGCAATGGCAGAGTTAACTAAAGATTATTTAAAAGCTATTAAAGAATTGTCTAACGATATAGAGGGTACAGATTTTAATAATATAGAAGATGCAGTATATAAAAGTTTTGGATTTACTATAGGTTCAGATGGTAAGTTACAAGGTATAGGTGGTAAAGCTATAACAGAACAAAATCAACTTGAAATATTAAAAAGACAAGCAGAAGCTATAGAAATTTTTAAATCTAATGGTTACGAAGGATTAGCACAGTTTTTAGCTGAAGGTAAAGTAAAACCTAAAGACCCTAATGCTACAATAATTAATAATCCTAAAATAAAAAAGTTTGTTCAACCAAATAAAGTTTAAAATAGTATGGCAGAAAAAGAAGAAAAGTTTAAATCATATCTTCCTGACCCTTTTAGGTTTGTACCTGCAGCTATAGGTGAAGCAGGTAAAGATTTGGCAGACTTAGGTAGTGATGCCTTAGAGCTTGTCTATGGTAAGGAACGTACAGATAAAATGGAAGGTGCATTATCTAGTGCATTAAAGTTTATTGATGATACTTTAGATAAGACTGCAGTAGGTAAGGCAACTACTCAAGCTTTAGAAAAAACTTTTTACCCTAAAGATTTATCTCCTATAGAAGAACTAGGAAAAGAAATAGGTTCTTATTTTGTTCCGGGAACTGCAGCATCTAAAATTTTAAAAGCAAAAAAAGCAACAAATAGATTAGATAGATATGCTAGGTATGGAACTGCAGGTGTAATTGCAGATGTAATTGCTAAAGATGAAGATGAGCAATACTTAAAAGAAATGATGGACTTAGTAAGTTTAAAAGGTAAGAGTAAAGAAGTAGATGAGCTTGTTGCTAAACTAGATATAAATCCTGATGATACAGTATCAGAAAGATTGCTTAAACAAATAATAGATAGTACGGGTCTTGCAGTTACAGTTGGTATACCTACTACACTTGCTTTAGGTTTATTTAAATTTGGTGGTTCTAAAGCAATAGGTAAATTTAAGGCACTAAAAAAAGATAAGATTACTACACCTGTAACAAATACTGCAGATAATGTAGCAAGTAATGTAGAGGTTGTGCAACAATCACCGGGTCAGTTTTTACAAAAAGGAAAATTAATTTCTGCAGTTGGTAAAATTAATACTCAACTTGGTAGAGCTTTAAGGTCAAAGGCATCAATGCCTGATAAAGTTTTTAAGGCATATATAAGAAAAAATAAATATGCAGAGGGAAAAGAACTATTAGTTAAACAAGGTGCAAAAGATTTAGAACAAGCAATTAAAAATCAAACTAAAGGTTTAGATGATGCAGCTAAAGAAGTTGTAAGAACAGATGTAAATAAAGTATTACAAGGTCAAACTCCTGTAGGTCAGTTGTCTCAAGAGTTAACTGATGTTGTTAAAAGACTTAGAAGAAATATAGATATACAAAGTACTAACTTAAAAAATATTTTAAATTTATCTGATAGAAATAAACTAGGTATTGCAATAGATAAAAATTTAAACTCTTATATAACTAAAAGCTATGAGTTTTATACTAATCCTGCATGGGCAAAAAAATTAAAAAAAGGTTTAAGAGGTGATTTAGATAATATTAATGATGCAGATACCATAGATAGAATTAATGATATGAGAGCTTATCTACAGGATATAAACCCTACTTTATCAGGTTCTCAAATTGATGGTGTACTAGATAAATTTATAGATGGTGTTACTCAAAAAACTTCAGGACAATATGATACACTAACAAACATAATGGGATTTAGTGCAGGTGGTAAACCTATAAAAATATTTAAACAAAGAAAAAAATTAGATGATAGACTGATTAATTTTTTAGGAGAAGTAAAAGACCCTTATAGAAATTATATAGAAACTATGCGTAACTTAAATAAAGGTATTGCAAAGGCACAATACTTTAAAGATATAAAAAAGTTTGCAGATGAAAACTTAGGACAAGAAGTTAAACTAGGTGGTTTGTTTGAGTTTCTTCCTACTGCATCTACAAAAATATTAAAAGAAAAACAAATAGGACTAACTCAAAATATTGGAAACCTTGTTGCTAAAGAGATGGGAGCATTAGGTGGTGATGGAAAAGCCTTTGGTTTAAATCAATATGTAACTACAGATTTATTTTCTAAGATGATTGATAAAGGCATTGATACTTTTGATACTAATATGGCAGTAGGTGGTGGTTTTCTTAATGCATTAAAAAGAACTGTGCAAAGAACTGCAGGTGTTACTCAAGCTGCAGAAACTGTGTTTGACCATACTGCTCATATGGTAAATATGTTTGGTATGTTTCAAACTCTTGCAACTAATGGACATATTTTTAGAGGTAAAGAATTTGCTAAAGCTGCAAAAACTATATATCAAAAAGCATTTTTAAAGAAAGACCCTGAAGCATTAAAGTTTTTTGCAAAGGCAAAAGAAAGAGGTGTTGTTGATTCTAGTGTTAATGCAGAGATAGTAAGAAGAAACCTTGATGTGTTTGATGAAAACTTAGCAGAGTCAGGAGTTAAAAGACGTTTAAAAAAAGCAGGTAGTATTCCCTCTGAAGTTTATGGATTGACTGATGACTTTGGTAAACTAACTGCACTACAGGCAGAGATAAAATCTTATCAAAAGGCACTTAACTTAACTGATGATGAAGCATTTGATTATGCTGCAGAGATTGTAAGAAATACTATGCCTTCATATACTACTGCAATTCCTTTAGTAAGAAAGATAGCACAAACACCTTTCTTAGGAACTTATGCAACATTTCCTGCAGAAATATTAAGAACTAATTTTAATATTGTTAAGACTGGATTAAAGGATTTAACTACAGGTATATCAACAGGTAATAAAGATTTAGCACTTATAGGATTAAGAAGATTATCAGGTGCTGCTGCAACTACTGCAGGGATTGACTATGCTTTTAATAGAAATAATGAAGATGAATTTACAGGTATGGGTGTAACTAAAGAAAGTCAAAAAGGTATTAATCAATTAGTTTCTGATTGGCAAAAGAGTACTTCTAAGTATTACACATCTCCTATATATGAAGATGAAAAAGGAAAGATACGTACATCTTTTGTAGATTCAGGTTCTTTAGATGCAAATCAATATACTAAAAATATTGTTAAAGGAGTTATGGGTACAATCTTTTCAGGTGGTAATGTTTCTGAAACTGAATTAGAAGATAAATTTGATAATGCCTTTAGAGAAATGTACTCTCCTTTTCTTTCTGAAAAGTTTTTATTTGGAACATTACTTAATTTTTATAGAGGTCGTGATGAGAATGGTAGGGAACTTACAACTGAACAGGCTCTAAGTGATATAGGAAAAGTGTTTGTTCCCGGAACTCTTAAAAGTGCATATAGATTATACAAAGCTTCAGATGCAGAAGAGAAAGCAAGGTATGATGGCTTACCTATAGCTTCTAATGATAGAGGTTATCCTATAAAGTATGAGGATGAGTTTCAACATTTTACTACAGGAATAAGAAACTCTAATATGGATGTTACTAAATCAGTAGGAACTTTTATATATAACGAGAATCAAAAAATTAGTCAACCTATTAAAACATTTATAAATGATTTAAGAGGATATGATTCTAAGGTATATACACAAGCTGATATAGATAATATAGTAGATATGTATTTAGATTCTCAACTAGAAAAAAAGAAATTAATGAGACAATTTTCTGACAGATTAAATACAATTAAAAACATACAATATTATTCAAAGCAAGGAAGTAATGTTGTTAAAAAAAGATTTGGAATACAAAAAATAATAGAAGCTAATACAGGTATGGGTAGAAAAAAAATAGATGACTCTGTATTATATGCATTACAAGATGGAGAAGATGGTGCAGGATTCTTTATGCCTGATAATGTATTAAATACTCCTATGATTATGACAATATTAAAAGATAAAAAATTTCCACCTGAACTTATAAATGCATTAAGTCAAGTTCAATCACAAATAACAGGAGCTAGATTAAGAGATGAGTAAAAAAGATTTAACACAACTATCTAAAAAAGAATTAGAAAGTATGTTGGCTAAGAAGTATGGTGTTGATAAGTATCTTAATCAGAGAAGTCAACTGCTTGGATTGTTAGGTAGCAAGGGTGAGACTGATATACAGACAGGATTTACAGGTCCTGAGACTGAAGCCTTGTCTATTATGTTTAGTAATAAAGCAGAGGGTGGTCTTGTAAACTTACTAGGTGGTGGTCAGGTTAAAGCACCTAGACAGACTGATATAAAAGGTCAAGACCATATGTTAGCCTACATAACTCCTGAAGAAGGTGGAATATTAAAAGCTTTAGGTGGTGCAGGTACGAAAGGTCCTATGGGTATTCCTAGTTTCTTTGATACTGGTGAGGGTATGGGTTCAGATATGGGTACAGAACAAAGTGAAGACACAGATTATAGTGATGGAAGTACAGATTTTTCTGCAGGTATAAATGAAGATGTTAACCAAGAGGAAGAAGAAGATTCTGGAAGAGGTGGTGACTACTCAGTAGATGATGACAATCAGTTTTCAGGATATGGTGCATCATATGGTAAAAGTATTGAAGATGCAGTAAAATCTAATCCTCAACTGCAAGGTTTTTTAGGAAAAAAAATATCTAACTTAATAGATACAGGTAAAGTTAGAGGTTTTGAATTTGATAAACAAGGAAACATAACAGGTGTAAATGCTCAAACAGTAGCACCGGGATTGGCAGGAGCTTTATTAGGTCCTGTAACTACCTATACAGGATATGGTAAAGGATTTAGTGATGCGTTAGGTGGTGGTGGAGATAATGGAGATGACTCTTCTGAAATGATAAAGAAAATTGTAGCAGAAAAGAAAGAAGAAGAAGACTCACCACTTAGTCAAGAACAAATAGATTACTATACAAGAGGTATGGGTAGTGCAACTAAACCTTTAAAAAGTTTAGATGATGTTAATAAGTATATGTCAAGTTTAGTAGGAACAACTGAAAGTCCTACAGGTGCAAAGCTTTCTAAAGATAAAAAGTTTTTGATACTACCTAATGGTAAAATTATAAATCTTAAAACAGGTAAAGTTCAAGAAAGTATGACAGGATTAGAACTCTTTACAGGAGGTATGATTTAATGAAGTACAATATGACAGAACTACTAGACCAATTAGTTTTACATGAGGGATTAGAGTTACTACCTTATGAGGATAGTCTAGGAATAAATACAATAGGCATAGGAAGAAATTTAGAACATAGAGGATTATCTGAAGCAGAACTAGGTCACATAGGTAAAGACTTATCAGATATATTTGAGTGGGGTATTACTAAGGAACAGGCATACTATCTTGCAAAGAATGATATAGAAATAGTTGAGAAAGAAGTTTGCGAAGCTCATCCTTGTGTGGTAGAATTAGACGAAATTAGACAAAGAATAATTATTGACATGGCATTTAATATGGGTGTGCCAAGATTAAACAAGTTTAAAAAAATGTGGAAAGCCATAGAGGAAGAAAACTTTGAAGAAGCAAAAATTCAAATGTTGGATTCTCGTTGGGCAAATCAGGTAGGTAACAGGGCAGTGCGACTCTCTAACGCAATGGAAACAGGAGAGTGGGTATAATGTGGGGTGCAATTATAAGTGGTGTTACAAGTCTTGCTTCTTCTTATATGGATGATAGAAAAGTAAAGACAGAACACAA
>WLWG01000251.1_pt1 | contig 58469 bp, 78 predicted proteins | sample 6712871 | NCBI WGS metagenome assembly WLWG01 (sample SAMN12718693, study PRJNA515312) | sponge metagenome | isolation source: marine sponge | host: Mycale hentscheli | place: New Zealand: South Island, Marlborough, Capsize Point | collected 2003-05-01 | reverse complement strand
TGCCTACTGTTCTGGAAACGGAAGCATACAGGTGGTGTATAAACAATGGAATATATATATCCCCATTTGCAACGGGTGAAGGAACTTGGTATATAGAAATTAAAATGAATAATAAAACAAATAGATCCCCATTAACATATGGTCCAATATCAATATGGATACAAATGTATGAGTTCTATAAATACTATTATAATAAATATGCGCAGAAAATTTAAAAATGCAGACGAAGCTTATTGTTATTTCTTAAATGAAATAAGATTAAACGGTGTAGAGTTCGGTGACACTAAAGCTTTATTTAATGTAGGTTTTACATTAGAAAAACCCGAACAAAATTATATTGTTAATGATGAACGTGACTGGAAGTTAAATTATGCTATGGCTGAATGGGAGTGGTATTTATCTGGTGATTCTAATATTAAAAAGCTAGGAAAAATATACGGTAAGGTACCACAAATATGGGAACGTATGGCTGATAGTAAAGGTAATGTCAATAGTAATTATGGTTGGCAATGGCAGCGTAAAGATCAACTTGATTATGTTGTTGCAAAGTTAAGAAATTGCAAAGATACTAGACACGCGGCAATAAGTATTTATGATGCTAAAGAACACGAGTATTATGCTAAAGACACGCCTTGTACTTATGCTGTTCAGTTCACAATACTAAACGATAAGCTCAACATGGCTGTTCTAATGCGTTCTAATGATCTCTGGTACGGCTTTTGTAATGATCAATACCAATTTAGTATGTTGCAAATGATGGTTGCAGAGAGATTAAATATTGAAGTTGGTGAATATTATCATTATGCACATAACTTACATTTATATAATAACAAATTGTAATGACATATTATTTATATCACATTCCGGGTAAAAAGATCGGTGTTACATGTAATCTTACTAAGAGAGTTACGTTAACGCAGGGTTATACTGCAGACGAATATGAAGTTCTTGATCAGTCCGAAGATATAGATTATATATCAGAGAAAGAGATAGAACTTCAAAAGTCTTATGGCTATAAAGTTGATCGTAAAAAATATAATGAATTATTTAAATTAAATAAAATGAAAATAAACGTAACAGAACAAACCACTACGTTTCCATGTCCAGTTAATAAACTAAAAGGACAACTGCTAGATAATATAGGTATGGAATGGAAGACCGAACACGGTACCTTACATATCACTAAGCAAACTATTAAATGGATAATGGAAAACGTTAAAACATCTATGTATAACAACAATAGATGCTATGTTTACAATAAAGCTTTTGCTAGAGCTTACAATAATAGAGATATGTTTACAGAACCTGTTATGGTTCAATGTGAAGATGACGCTATGTTTAGTAGAATTAGAGAGTGGGCGCAAGACAGAGGTTTATATGACGAAGGTAACGCACACACTCAATATGTAAAGCTTCAAGAAGAAGCTGGTGAACTAGCTAAAGCATTACTTAAAAACGATAAACCTGAAATAATAGATGCTATTGGCGATATGGTTGTTGTACTAACAAATTTGTCACACATGCAAGGTGTTACAATTGAAGAATGTATAGACAGTGCTTATAAGGTTATTAGCAAAAGAACAGGTAAAATGATTAACGGAACATTTGTAAAAGATGCAGATTAAAACTAAAGATAAGATAGTACAACAAGTACTAAGGAAGATGGACGAACGTAGCTTAATAGGTCAAAAGAAATATGGGGCTACAATGATGCAAGAAATAGAAGGTCAAGAAAAAGATCTTAACCGTTTCTTAATTGATGTACAAGAAGAATTAATGGATGCATTACTGTATATTGAAGCTGCTAAACGTTGTTTGCAAGATGAAATAGAAGAAGTAGCTTATAAAAGATTTACTACAGATGTAACTAATATAGACGTTAATGAAGAAGAAGTTTTATAAACGTAAAAAAGGTCCTGTACAATCAAAAAAAGTATCATATGATGGTATTAATTTTGCTTCAGGATTAGAGCGATATATGTATATGGCTTTAAAAAAAGCAAAAATTAAATCAAAATATGAAGGAGAGACATTTGTTCTACTAGCTGGTTTTCATTTTGAAAATGAAGTTTATGAAAGATGCTCTAATGGAAAAGGCATGTATAAAAATAGAGGATGCAAACGTATTCTACCTATTAAATATACTCCTGATTTTATTGGAGAAGATTTTATAATTGAAACAAAAGGAAGAGCAAATGAATCTTTTCCTATGCGTTGGAAATTGTTTAAAAGACTTGTTATGACGCAGTTTCCTAACGTAACATTGTATAAACCACAAAATCAAAAAGAATGCGACGAAACAGTAGACCTAATCCTAAGCTCGCGAAGTTAATAGCTAGAAAAAAATATGCTGAAAGACAAATTGACAAGTGGGTTAAATGGTCTTGGCAACAAAGAGGAAAAATTAAATATAAAGAACTGGTTGAATATCAAGATCAGTATAATATAAAAGTTTATGGATAAAGAAAAATGGAACTGGTCTTTATCATTAGGTTTTTACCCAGGTATATTATTTGGAACAAGAGCTTATGAAGAAAAAGATCGATTAACTTATGTGTTTTATATTCCTTTTGTGGATATAGCACTAGAAATACCTTATAAAAATGAGTCTATTTAAAGAAAGAATACCATACAAACCGTTTGAATACCCTATTTATTATACAGAGGGTTGGTTAAAACAAGCGCAAGCGTTTTGGTTGCATACAGAAATACCTATGTCAGGTGATGTTAAAGACTGGAACGAAAAGCTTACTGATTCAGAGAAAAATTTAGTAGGAAATATACTATTAGGTTTTGCTCAAACTGAATGCGCGGTGTCTGATTATTGGACTCAAAAAGTCGTATCATGGTTTCCAAAACATGAAGTGCAACAGATGGCTATGATGTTCGGCTCACAAGAAACAATACACGCTGTTGCATACAGTTATTTAAATGAAACACTTGGACTTGAAAACTTTGAAGCATTTCTTCACGAACCGGCAACGTCGGAAAGATTTGATAACCTGGTTAGCTATGACGGTACTGATCCTGTGGGCATTGGTAGAAGCTTGGCAGTGTTTTCAGCATTCGCAGAAGGCGTTAGTCTGTACTCAGCTTTTGCTGTTTTATATTCTTTTCAACTACGTAATCTTCTCAAGGGAATCGGACAACAGATGAAATGGTCTGTAAGAGATGAGTCTCTACATAGTCGTATGGGTTGTCAATTATACAGACATATGTGTGAAGAATTACCTGAATTAAAAAATGAATGTAAAGAAGATATTTATTCTGCTGCAAAAATAATGATAGATCTTGAAGAAAAATATATAGATAAAATGTTTGAAATGGGTGATATAGAAAATTTAAAGTCATACGATTTAAAACAATTTATAAGAAAAAGAACAAATGAAAAATTATCAGAACTTGGTTACACGGATAAAAGAAGATTTTTTAACTATGACAAAGACGCAGCAGCGAATCTTGATTGGTTCTATCATCTTACTGGGGGTCACACTCACACTGACTTTTTTGCAATTCGGCCGACTGACTATAGTAAAGCAAATGAAGGAGAAGATTTTGAAGATATTTGGTAGTATACCAAAAGACAAACTGTTACACTTTTTTTACGGAGCAATATTAAGTTTTATATTTTTGTTTCTAATAGGAGTAAACGGTTTATGGTTAACAGTAACAATAGCCGCTGCAAAAGAACTAGTTTATGACTGGTACTTAGATAAAGGTAGTCCTGAAATAATGGACTTTGTTTATACGTGTATACCTGCTGGTATGTTTTTAATAATGCATTACATGATATGATATATATACAAGATAGTTTTTTAAAACCCATGATATTCAAAGCATTATTAGATTACGCTGATGATTTTAAAGAAATTAAAACACCTGGCAAATCATTTTGGGTTAAAGAATTACCAGAACAATTTCCTAATTTATTAGCAAAAGGTTTATATAGTATTGAAGGTAAAAAAATAAACATAATAAGAGCGTTTATTAGAAAAGCAGAAGGTAATGAAGATGATGAATGGAGAATACATAATGATACTGTTATAGAAGGACAAAAACCTGATAGAGCAGCAGTATTATATCTTGACTCTAATTATCATGAGTTAAACGGTACAGCATTTTGGGAACATGAAAATTATGGTGAAACTTATATAGAATCAGACGCAGAAGAATTTAACCGCATGTTAATAGACGATGCTAATGATAAATCTAAATGGAAGTTAAAATCAGTAATAGGATATAAACCTAATAGATTATTGTCGTATCCTTGTAATTATTTTCATAGTAAATACCCTAACAAATTTAATAATCCTAGAAAAGTTTTAGTAATATTTTATAAATATGTCACAGAATAAATTAAAGAAAAAAGTAGAAGCCCTTACAAATGTTGTAAGAGAATTAATAAAAGAACTTCAAAGCACAACGTCTCTTGCGCAAGGAACTTTAACAGCGTTTCAAATGCATATAGGTAAAGATGATTGGGAAAAAATAGTTGATGAATTAAAAGAAGTAGAAGAAAGAAAAATTAAACAAAAAAAGTTTGAAACAAATGTGGAATAATGAATGGAAAAAAGGAGTTGATTACCCAGAGTGGGGAGATAATGAAGTTTATAAAAAAACAATAGGTGGAGGTTATCTATATAATGGTGAAAACCCTAAACAAGCTTATGAAAGAGTTTCAAAAACAGTTGCTAAAAGGTTGGACAAACCTGAAATGGCTGATTCGTTTTTTAATTACATATGGAAAGGTTGGCTTTGCCTGGCTTCACCAGTTCTTTCAAATACTGGGACTGATCGTGGGCTTCCTATTAGTTGCTTTGGTATTGATGTTGCTGACAGTATTATCGATATTGGACAGAAGAACTTAGAGATGATGCTACTCGCTAAACACGGCGGTGGAGTTGGTATCGGTATAAATCAAATAAGACCTGCCGGAGCTAAAATAAAAGGAAATGGAACAAGCGACGGAGTTGTGCCTTTTTGTAAAATATACGATAGTACAATACTTGCCACTAATCAAGGATCTGTCAGACGAGGAGCTGCATCAGTTAACATTAACATTGATCACCCCGATTTCGAAGAGTGGCTCGAAATACGTGAACCTAAAGGAGATGTCAACAGACAATCGCTTAACCTACATCAATGCGCTGTCGTCGGCGATAAATTTATGCGACGACTTACTAGTGGAGATGAACAAGCTAGAAAACGTTGGGGAAAATTACTTCAAAAGCGTAAAGCTACTGGAGAACCTTACGTGCTTTTTAAAGGGAACACTAACAAACAAAATCCTTCGGCTTACAAAGACAACGCTCTGAAGGTTCATATGACAAATATATGTAGTGAAATAGTGTTACATACAGATGAAAATCATTCATTCGTTTGTTGTCTGTCTAGCTTAAACCTAGCTAAGTACGACGAGTGGAAAAATACAAATATCATTTATGACTCAATATGGTTTTTAGATGGTGTGCTTGAAGAGTTTATACAAAGAGCTAAATACAGAAAAGGTTTTGAAAACTCTGTACGTTTTGCTGAAAAAAGCAGAGCTTTAGGTCTTGGTGTTCTTGGTTGGCATACGTATCTACAAGAAAAAGGTTTACCATTTGAGGGTTTATTATCACAATATGAAACAAGAAGAATTTTTAGCCAAATCAAAATCGAATCTGAACGAGCTAGCATGGCTCTCGCTGATGTTTATGGAGAACCTCTTTGGTGTGTTGGTACTGGGTTTCGTAATACCCATTTACGCGCTATTGCTCCCACTGTTAGTAATTCTAAACTTTCTGGAAACGTATCTCCAGGCATTGAACCCTGGGCGGCTAATGTATTTACAGAACAATCTGCTAAAGGAACATTTATTAGAAAGAACCCTACATTGGTTAAAGTTTTGGAAAAAATCGGAAAAAACAACAAAGAAACGTGGGAAAAAATCTTAGCAGATGGTGGATCAGTGCAGGATATTGAATATTTAGATGCAGATACTAAAGAAGTATTTAAAACGTTTAAAGAAATAAATCAATTAGAATTAGTTAGACAAGCAGGAATACGTCAACAATACATAGATCAATCAGTTAGTTTGAATTTAGCATTTCCAGCACAAGCAAGTCCTAAATGGATAAATCAAGTTCATCTTGATGCTTGGAAACAAGGAATTAAAACTTTGTATTATATGAGAACTGAATCTGTATTAAGAGGAGATATAGCTTCTAAAGCTATGGAAGATTGTGTTGCTTGTGATGGGTAATAAAAAAAGGGGAACTCGATTGAGCTCCCCTTTAGTTACAGGATCTTCGGGTATGGTACGCCCGTTATTTTTGATCCTTAACAATTCCATCTACGTCTCGCAGCTCTACCTCTTTCACCAGTCCAACCTTTTGATCTAGCGCAAAAAGACTTACGTCTTTTATCTTCTTTACTTCCTTTTTTAATTTTAGAAGGATCTTTAGTTACAGCTGTTTGTAGCTTGCTACCAGGATTTTTCTTTTTATATTCACTAACGCCTTTTTCAGTCATACCTCCTCCTGCTTTAGCGCCAGTAGCGCTTTTATCTTCAGCTACTTTGTTAAAATTCTTACCTTTACCAATAGTTCTACGTGGTTCAGCTTTATGAAAAGGAGTAAGCATTTTTGTAGGAGCTCCACATTCTTGACCAGTCTTTACATTAACCCAGTTTTCTTTTTCAAACCAGTCTTTTAATGTAGCACCTTTTTTACGAGCACCTTTTATTTCTGATCTTTGTGATCTTTCTCTTTTACCTGATCTACCAGCAGACTCTTTAGCGCTAACAACTTTTTTCTTTTGCTCAGCGCTCATATTATTAACTTTAGATTTAGGTAAACATACTTTAGTCGTACCACCACCTTTAGTAGCATTAGCAGGTGAAGACTTTCTACAACTACCTTTTGCACCAGCTTGAGTACCCGCAACTCTCTCGTAACCTTTCCAACAGTTAAACGGTGATTTATTATTATATGGATGTGCCATTATTTTTTCTTTGATTTCTCTCCCCAATTAGCAGCGCCTGCTTTTCTACATTGAACTAGTTGACCTGAAGCATAAGCGCTTGGCCAAACCTTAACTCTTGATTTTACTTTATGATAACAAGCATCTTTTTTACCCTCTTTGTTTAAAGGAGATATTTTATCATTAGATGATTTTCTATCTGGTGCTAATTGACTTTTATCAATACCGTCTAGTATTCTTTGTTCACCATCATCTGTAGGTATTAGTTTCATTTTCTTTTTCTTCCTGTCATAATAAAATTCATGCTTCTCTCTATCATATTCATTTTTATTATAAGTAGAATCTATTGCTTTACCAGTAGCTGGATGTTTTGTTCTACTCATATAACCTTCTTTAAAATCTTTCCAAGCTTTTGATGTTGCAATACTATCTTTGTCAACTTCGTTGTTTTTATTTAAAGGTGAATGTGGCATTTTAAATGTACCTATTTCTTCTCTAATTTTTTCATTATGTTTAATACCAGCTTTATTACCTGTAGTTCCTGGGCTATTATGTTTTCTCATTTCTTGCCAACCACCTGAATGCATCATATCTGAAGCACAATGATTTAAAGGAGATTTTTCAAGTTTACCTTCTTTTTGAGTCATTGGTAATTTTTCAAGTTTACCTTCTTTTTGAGTGTGTTGTAATTTTTCAAGTTTACCTTCTTTTTTACTTATAGTTTTAGGACTGTTTATAGTTCTCATTTTAGCCCAACCGCCTTGATGCATCATATCAGATTCAAAGTGATTTAAAGGTGTGGGAGGTTTGTTTGCTTCTGTTTCGCGTTTAACTGGCTTACTGAGAGATGGATACGTTAACATAGTACCATCAGAATAAATAGGTCTATTAGATAAAACACCATCTTCAGGATCTACATTAACTTGGTATTTAGGACTATAGAAAGGACCATCGTTTTTCCAAGCTTCACCTTGTAAACTATCTTTAGTTTTTTGAGGCATTGCTTGTACTCTCTTACGATTAGCAGGATCAAACTTCATTCGTTGTTTTATATCATGTCCTTCCCCTAAATGAGAACCTCCATGAGCTTTTGCTGGAGAACCTTTTTTATCTGGATGTCCTTTACCTCCATCTTTTCTATCAGCCCATACGGCTTTTTGCTGTGCATAACTTTTGTAACCCATTTTAAATTGTTTTATATTTTGTTTTGTTATATTCGTCTTTATAAGCTTTTAAGCATCTATTTCTATTATCTTCTTTTGATACATATGAAACATGTATCCAATTAGGATTCATATCTGTACCAAACTCCCATATTAATTGATCAAAATCAAGTATTTCTCTTATGTAAGTAAACATTTCTGCGTTTGTTTTACATCCATACACATCGTCAATATCAATTGCTTGACCTTTACAATGTTGACTTGAAGCAACTCCTCCAATTGCTGTGTTAAGTTCTGGTGATCTAAAAAATGAATTTACTTTTATTGGTCCACCAACCCACGATCTCAATGGTTCAAATATTTTTTCTGCAGTAATCCTCATGTTTTCTAATTGAGTAGGATTAGGAGTGTTATCTATACCTTTACGTTTAGCGGTACTTGAATGTATTGCTTCTGCGTAAGTTATATTTTTACTTATATTTTCCATATTATTTATTTTCAGTAAATATCGCGTATACTTTAACCCTACCAGAAGCTAATAATTCTTTTCTTTCTTTTTTTTGTACTTCTTCAACGGGATAATATTTAGGATTTGTACTATTTAATTTTCTTTTCTTCACTTTCTTTTATAGCTTTATTTATTTCACTTTCAGTAACAATAAGCTTAAAACTTATATCAGCATCCCATCTAGCTATAGCACTGTTATCTTTATATAATATAGCAATTGGAACAGCTTTTATTTTTTTTTGTAAAGATACTGGTTGATCTTCCAATAAAGCTTTTTTTATTTTTACATTTTTAACTTTAGCTATTTTTGCAGAGTTTCTCCAATTCCACTCAGAATTAATTTCTACTAAAACATATTCTTGTGAATACAACAAACTACTAATTAAAAACGCTATTAAAGTTAAAATATTTTTCATGATTTTATTTTTTAATTATTTGGTAAAGCTTTTCGTCAATTTTATCTAGCTTTTCGCTGTTTTGCTCCACCTTCTCTTGCGTATTCATTATTGTTTCCCTGATTAACTGATCTTTTAAATCATACTCAGTTCTGCTTACTTCTGCTTTAGGTAGTTCTTTAGCTAGATCTATATCTTTTTGAAGAGCAAACCACATACCTACAACAGTTACAACAAAACTTACAATGATAGCAAGTGTTTTTAAATCTAAAGTTAATTCAGTGTTTTCCGATATTTTATTATCCATTTTAACAATTATTATTTACTATTTGTTCTTTTAAAACGCTTATCGTTTCTTGTACTGTGTCTATACCTTTTTCTCCTTGACAGTTTATGCTACCTTTGCACTCAGCTTTTATTTGAGCTAATCTACTTTTTTGTTGTTCTAACTGTGACCTAAGACTAGAGCACTTGCTGTCATTTCTAAAAGGACTCTTTGCCATAAATGGACTTTTAAAATTACTCATATTTATTTTTATTTATTAATTAGCAAATACCGCAATAACCATTACAAACAGGGCAAGTATTTTTTTTATTTTTCATATCGTTAGTTTTAATTGTTTTTAACTGGAGTTAACCAATATTCAATGCTACCAGTAGGTCTTGCTACCTCTATAAAATCAACATTTAGTTTACCTTTTGGTTTACCTTTAGTCATTGGTATCCTTTTGTAACCTATTTTTTTTAATCTAATAGCTTCTTTTTTATATTTTATTTTTATCTCTTCATCTTCCTTAGCCTCTCTTTCAATAGTAGTTGTAGTTCCCCAATATGGTAAATTAACAGACCAACTAGTGTAACCAGCTAACAAAGCTATTCTTTGCCAAAGAGCAACGTCTTGATCCGAAGCTTGTTTTAAAGTCATTGCCATACGTAAAGCTCTATCTAACGGTACGTTAAACGTAGATGATACTACTTGACCTAAAGCTAAATAAGCTGGATTTTCTAAATTAAATCCTCTTCTTGCAATTTCTTTTTTATTATACTTAAAAGTATTAGCAGCGCTTCTAAGTTTTCTTACTTTAGAATCTATAGCTGGTGAATAATCAAACACGCTCCACACAGCTTCTTCAAAATCTGGTGATTTTTTATTTGATTGTACCGCTACTTCTCTACTTACTGCTACAATTGTGTCTACTAAAGCACCACCATATCCTAAACCTCTTAACAACGAGCTTAGCATACTAAAACCTATACCTTCTGCTTTATCTGAAATCGTTCTGTCTTTCTTTTCTTCTTCTTCATCAAATAAAAGAGTAAATACCGCAGCTTGTAAAGCGCTAAATATTAAGTTTTGCACAGCTCCGTAATATACTATTTTACTTAAATTAGTTTTCCAATCACCTCTACCAGCTAATAAATCTTTAGTTGATTTTTTTATAATTCTAGCGTACTGCATAGGTGTGTTAGCAAAGTTTAATACTAATCTACCTAATCCACTAGCTTGCTGCATTGATATTCTATCAGCTCTACTTGACTGTTGGCTTTCTTCAGATATTTGATAAAAATCATCAAAAGCTTTAGCATTTGCTTCAGATTCAGTATAAGGTTTACCCGTATCTATATTTACTTGTTTTTTCAGCGCATTTACTCTATTTCTATAAAAAGTTGCACCACCAGTAGCAATAGCTAAACTATCTGCTATTCTTGTGAATACAAATCCTTTATTTAATAAATAAGCTATTACTCCTTTTAATCCACCTTTTTTTGAAGCATCAGCTATTTCTGATTCAGCTACATTGATCTTCATACCATTACGTCTTTGAACTAAATAATCAGAGTTCATTAAATACATAACGTCTTTCCAATATTGAGGTTGGTTAGCAAAAGCTTTACCAGCGGCTACAATATTATTATCAGACCAATTAATAAAATTAACAGAAGATATAAGCTGCAACAAAGCTGATTTTCTATTCAAGAACATTATAGTACCTACAGAATTGTTAAGCCAATCAATAACGTTTTCAACTTGTTTACTAGAACTTACAGGCCTGTTGTTACCACGTTTCATTCTATTAAGAATATTTTTTAAAGCTGTTATATAATTAGAACCGTATAACGCCTCTAATTTATTCATATTGTCTTCAGAAAATATAGCATCAACATTTTCTTGCCAAGGTTGTAAAGTTTGTTTTCTAAAAGTTTTTTGTATACTATTTATTATATCACTAGTAATACTACCACCAACCCAATTACTTGAAGGCGCGGGATATTCTTTATCTTTTTGTATGAAAACTATTTTTTCAGCAAACACTTTCATATCTACCTTGTCTTCAATAAGTTTTACTAAAGCATTTTTATCTCTTACAGATAATCCTGGTATATCCATGTCCTGCATATTCCACATATACACACGTAAAGCTTGAGACCATGTAAAATTACTATATCCAGCTTGTTTTTGTAAGTTTTTAGGAATATTATCTATACTTTTTCTTAGCTCGTTAAAATCATTAGCAACAGATATTTTTGCTGCAATAACTTCTTGTTCAGCTTTATTATATGGATCTAAAAGATTTTCTTTTATCCAAACCAAAGCTCTATCACCATTTTTTCCTTTAGGTAAAATCTTATACATTAAACCTACAAAATCCTCTGCTGATGGAGGAATAAAAAATTCAAATTTATTCTTTGCTTTACCTTGAACTTTAGCTCTAGCTGTAGAATAAGTTTTAAACCATTCTTTACCACTTTGTTGTTCTATAATAACATTAAACTCTTTACTTATTCTTTCTCTTTTACTTTGTTTAGCTATTTGAACTTTTGACTTAACATCTATTTGGTCAAGTATATTTTTAACAGCTTGAACATTAGCTATTGCATCATCTGCAAAGTAAAAATCATTATATCCTTCAGCTGCTTTATCTAATATCCACAAAGCTTTAGACTCGGCTTTACCATCTGATAAACCTGTAATGTTTTGTACAGGTAAATTCAAACCTATTTCTTTTAAAAATTTCTGTATAGATACAGCTGAAGCTTGAGGTCTAGCTGTTAAAACAAATATATCTCCGCTACCAAACTTATCTTGTCTTTTTAAAGCTAAATCAGCTAAAGGACCTTTTCTACCTTTAATTACCTTGTTAAATTCATCAAAATTAAACTCTGCACCTTTGCCTTCTAGTGTTTCAGCTTGAACAGCAAATTGAGCTGGTGTTATTTTAAATGTTTCATTTTCTAAATTAACTATTACTTTGCTTTCACTAAAAGCTAAAGTATCATCAAAATCAAAAACACTAATACCTTTTGTAGGTTTGTTTATTTTTCTGCCTTGCTCTGCTGCTTTATCAGCATTACTCATGGCTTTAATAGAAGCTTCAGTAGTACCATCTTCTTTTATTAAATTAAATAAATTGTTTTTATTATTAACAATAGATCTTTTAGATGCTTTAGCTACTTTTTTAACAGAGTTATATTCATTAACCGCTTTGTTTAAAGCTAAACCTTTTGTCCAAACTTTATAAAGTAATTCATTTTTAAACTTGTTCTGATCTGCATTATTTTGAGATGTTGGAAAACCAAAATTATCAGACATAGTAATAACTTTATCACCTGTAGGGTTCATATTGTAGTTGTCTGTGTTAATCCCTCCGTCTTGAGAGTTCATATCAGGATTTATTAATCTTACAAAAGGTAGGTCCTTATTCCACTGAGACTTATAGTAAATGTCAGGAGATTTTTCACTAAGTTTAGCAAAATCTAATTTATTATCATCAGATATTAATAGCTTTCCTTGATTATAACTATAACGCACTAAGTCAAAATTTTCATCAACCTTATTATTAACAGCCATGTCTAATAATAGTTGAACAATATTATTTTGAGGTGGATTATGTTCTTCTCTAAAATTAACAGAAGGTCCATCTTCTTGTGACCAATAAGTTATAGGTGCAGTTATTCTTACTATATGCCCCATATTATTTGCGCTAGTTCTTAAAAACAGTTCCCAATACACTATATTACCAGGATTAATTTTTAAATCTGCTTCCATTATTTTAGCAAAGTCATACAGGTAATTCATTTTACTACCAGTAGGTTTGTTAGCATCATACCACTCTTTAGTGCTAGATAACTTGTTTAATTCTTGTGGCGACTTGCTTTTATAACCTTTGGTACCTGTTTTAGAGTTAACAACTGTAGAAAGTTTATCTAAACCTTTATTATAAACAACTTCACCTGCTTTAAACTCTCCTTTAGAATCAAATTCACCTTCAGAATTTACTGGTATACTAGTTCCTTTTTTATAGGTCTTACCGTTGATAGTAAGAGTTTCAGGAAACTTACCTTCAATCGCTAATTTAATGTTATTAATTGAAATAGATTTACCGTTCTTTGTGTTAGGTATACCAAACATAGATCTATCAGAAAAAGATAAATTATTAGCATTTACAAAACTAGAACCTAAAGAAGGTAGTACACTTCTTAACCACATTATAGAGTCAAGCTTTTGATTATCGCTCATACCTTTCCAGCTTGGAGGAAGAGCTTTATAACCTTTTTCGCTTACTATATCTGAAGATGTTCTTTTTACTATGCTGGAAGAGTTTCTTAATGATTTTCCAATTTTTTGCACTCTACTAGTTCTAGTGCTAGCTTTAGCTATATCAAAAGATTTATCTTCTAAGTTTCTTTTATCGATATTAAAAATAACTTCGTCCATAAATTGATCAGCCGTAAGGTTAGAGTCTTTAATTTCTAATCTACCTTGTAAGTCATTCATGAAATCTTTATCACTTTTTATTTCTTCCATTTGCTCAACCGCTACACCTTCAGCAATTAAACTCATAAGTGATTGATGTCTTTTTTCTCCTGATTTAAAATAATTTTTTATTTCATTTAATTTTTTAGTTGTAATCTCAGGTATTAAATAAACCGGCTTTTTAAAATCAGTACGTTTACCGTTTTCAATTTTAACAGTTGGCACTCTATCTATTTCTTTTATATTAAACAACTTACCAAACCTTCTTTTTATTTGAGCTATTGGCAACGTTTTAATAAATGATCTAGTAATAAGATTATCAACATTGTTATTATACTGATCGCTGTTCCATTTTCCTAAAGCTTTTTTAATAGAAGATCTATACTCTTTAGTTTTAGTCTGCTCGATAATAGCTTTAGCTGTTTGTTTAGGACTTGTTTTGTCACTAGCTATAGCTCTATTTATATCATCTTTAATATTAGTAGTTTGTTCTGCTCTTACTTCGCTTGTTATATTGTTTTCTATAACCTTTATAGACGATGGATATACTTTAGCTCTACCTATATCTTCTTTAACACGTTGATCAAAATCAACTTGTTTATCTGTATCTATTATTTGTCTACCTTTGTCTTCAAGTTTTTCTTTACTTACAGTTCTTTTCTTTCTTTCTATTTCAGTTTGAAAAAATCCTTTACCTCTTGGGCCAATAGTGTTTCTCATGTAATTACTTAAAGATCCATCAGCTGAATTATAATTACGAGCAATACTAGGAAATTCACTATTTAAAAAGTTTAAAGCTTCATCTGTTTTTATATCTCCAGCGGCTCTATCGTAACCCATAGCTTTTAAACCTAAAGAATAATATTGACTTATTAAATCTTCTTGCAAATCAATATTCATTTCAGTGCCAAGCTCTTGATATTGTAACATTAATTCTTGAGCAGTTCTTTTACTCTGTTTGCCAATGTTTATATCACCAGATTGGTTTTTTATTATATCACTTATTTGACTTGTTACACCTTTGCCTAAATCTTTACCTACAATAGCACTTGTGGTTAGCAGTTTTCTTTGAGATTTATTTAATCCTTTACCTTGTTTTCTAGCTACTGCATAATCTTTTACAAAATTATAAACATCTTGACCACTATTAAACTTAATAGGTACACCTAAAGTTCCTAACAAGTTTCTAACCATTCTACCTAACTTATCAAGAATACCGTCGTTAACAGCTATTTCTTCGTTAATAAAAGCGTCAGCTAAGAAATTAAGAGCTTCTTCGTATTGATCGTTTATAGGTTTGTTTTTATAATCTTTATATCTTTCTTTTAAATTATCTGACATTAAACCGTCATTATCAATTTTTTCTAAATAAGCTAATAAAGAAGATCCTAAAGCTTCTTGAGCAGCAGGGTTATCTTTAACTGTTTGAAACATTAATGCGTGTAAAAATTCATGATCAGCTACAGCCATATCAAGAACTTTACCAGAACTTTGTTTGTCTACTATAATTAATTGCTGTCCAGTTTCTTTGTTTTGCAGTATAGTTCCATTACCATCGCTAGAAGCTGTGCTATCCCAATTACCAGTTTCATTTTGTTCTTCAATAAAAGCATTTGCTTCTATAGTTGTATCAAAAGATCTCATTGATAGATTACCATTAGGATCAATTAATCCTTCTATTTGACCTATTTGTTTTATCAAACCTTGTTCAGCGCTTAGCTCTTGAAGTCGAGCTTCAATAACTTTCATTCTAGCTTTTTCGCTTTCTACCATAGAAGGTTCACTTTTAGCTACAGCATCTCTTAATGTTGTAAGTTCTTGAAATAAATCAAAAGCTTCTTGCTTAGCTTCAACTGTAAAATGTTTAGGTATTTTTAATAAAGCATCTCTATCTCCTGAAACTTGTTTTAATTGTTTGTCATATTCTACGTCAGTTATAGTCCCTGCTTTTAATTTAGCATCTAAATCATTTCTAACTGCTTCATACGCTTTGTTTGCCTTTTCGTAAAACTTAGGATCTCTAATATTTAACCTGGTATTTTTAGCTAAATTCTGTATTCTGTTTATAGTGGAAGAAACAAAAGCACCACCAACAGGTAAAGCAACACCTCCTATAAATCCTTCACCCATTGAGTTTACATATTCCATAGGGTCAAATCTACCTGTTATAATTTGATCTACACCAGTTTGTAAGCCTTCAGTTAAACTTTCATTTAATCCAGTTTTTACTTGATTAGCAAGAACTTTTCCACCTTGTGTTAAAGCTTTTCTTACATTTCCTTTTAATAATTGTGAAAAACCAGATTTAGCAAAATTCATAGACTTTATCATATACCCAATACCAGCTCTTTCTAAACCAGCTATTGCACCACCACCTGTAACACCTATCATTATCTTATTACTAACAGCATCGTCATTATTGTCCATGTAACTTAACATCTGCTTTGTTGTTAAATCTTTAGCATCAATACCTAAATCAGCAGCTGCGGCATTTTGTATTAAATCAAAGGTTAAATTACCACCTTCTTGAAACAAAGTATATGTTCCTACAGAAAAAAGGTTAGCTGCCATGTAAGGAACTTGCTTTAAAATAGTTTTAGGAATAAATCTAAGAGCATCAGCTACGTTACCAGACATTACGCTTGATAAAAAGTCAGTAAACTGTTCTTCAGAAAACTTACCAGCTTCATGCTCTTTCTGCATGATACCAACCATGTGATCCATTACTTGATTACTTAAATCTTTATTTTTAGCTTTCATTAAATCTTTAGCTTCTGCAAAAGTCATTAATTTCCAACCATTTTTATCTTCAATACTTTTTATGTAATTTTCACTAGGTTTTTCAAACGAGTTTCCTAAAGCGCTTACACCTCTATATATTGGTTTACCGTCAGAATAATTACTTATATAAGTAACTATTTTTCCTCTTTTGTTGTCCCAGTAAACTAAAGATTGGTCACCTTCTGGTAATAATCTTTTCTTAGATCTTAAATAAAATTTATTAGCAGCTGTAGCTCCAGTGTGCTCTCTTTTATTTGTTCTATTATTATATTTATCTTCATCCATTACAAACGAATCATATTGATCTTGATCGTCTAATAGTTTATTCATAAGAATAAGACCTGTAGTATTGTCTAAACTTATATTACTAAGACCTGTATAAGCGCTGTCGCTTAAAGACATTGTCTCATAACCTAAAATATTTTCAATTACCCTGTATGGATTAAATGGATTTACAGAGTTGCTTCCACTTAAGAAAGATTTTAAACCTTCAGCACTTATACCAAATCCTAAATCATCAAATTTACTTGTAGAACCGGTTATACTAGAGCTTAGTCTTCTTGCTCTGATCGCTTGTTTTTGTTCTTCTGTTAATTTATCTTCCTGAGCTTTAATAGCAGCCGTTATTTGTGGATCTATAGACTGTGCTACGCTTTCATTTAGAATTGTAATTCTTTCTTTAAACCTAGGATCTGATGTAATTAAATTATTAACAAAATCTGTATATTCTTTATTAGCTAAAAGCAAAGCAGCTTCTTGCTCTTCTTCTTGAGGGCTAAATATAAAAGAATCATGCTCTATACCTTTACCTGTTATAGCTCTACTTATACCTGTAAAATAATTTTCTTCAAATTGATAAGATTGATATTCACTTAAGGTAGCTTGAAGCTGCGCTTGTTTTTCTAATAACAATTCTTCGTTTTCTTTTAATATAACATCTTGTATATCAGTTAAAGCTTTGTCCTTATCTACAACTGTTTTAAAAGCGTTTTCATAAAAAGCTAAAACATCATCTTCATTAGTAAAGTCTGTACTACCATTATATGAAGGTTCTAATATTTTTGCTGTTTGATTATTTGCTTCTCCTTGAATCTCACCATACGTTGGGTCTAGCGTTCTAACTATTACTGTAGCTTGATCTAGTATTTTTTTCTTTTCTTCTTCAGAAGTTTCACTTGTTATTGAATTTACAAGATCTTTGGCTGTCTTGAACTTATCATTTCTTACAGGCAACACCATATTTATTGTGTTTTTTTGCCTTTCTTGTTCTTGCTCTGTTAAAAACCAAGTATTTATATCGTCTTGATCAAGGTTTGGGTTTATGCCTTCTTCAATAAGTTCTAGATTTCTTTTATTATCTTTTTCATCTTTTTCTAAATCTTCAAAAGCATTTTTGCCAGAAAGTTTATTAATTTGTTTTTGTAAATTTTGAACGGTTTGTGGAATAAAATAATAGTCACTATTATAATAGTCACTATTATTAACTTTATAATCTTCTGTTTCTTCTAACACAGAGTAGTCAATATTATCCCAAGGTTGAGCCTCTACTTTTTTATTTAATTCTTTTTGTAAATTTTCATTTTGCTCATCTGTCGTAACTGGTGGTTGAACCGTTTCAATATCAGTGTTACCAACCTCTACGTTTGTTGTTATGTTTTCAGGTGCAGGAACAGTAGTACCCATTGTGTCACCATCAACATCGTTGCTTACATCAATGACTTCAGTATTATCTGTCTCTTCATCAGTAGGTGTTGGAAATAATAAACTAGGATCAAATTCTCCTAGTATTTCATTAATATTATTCATATAATTTTATTAAGAATATTTTTCAACAAATTTGTTTACTTGCTCATTTCTTTCTGAAGGTAAACTTGTAGTTTCTTCTGGTAATTTTTGTAAATATACTGGCATGCCAGCCTGCCATTCAACTATGCCTAACATGTTTTTATAATACTCAGGTATAGGCATTTCATTATCATTTAATGCTTTTATTAAATCTAAACCTTGTTGGGTATCATCTCTTAACACTTCTTTAATCATTTGAGGTTGTCCTGGTACATTTTCTTGTACTAACTTAATATCTAGATTAGAATCTAAAACTAAATCCATTAAAAACGCTTTTTGAGCATCAACTAAACTTATTCTTTTCTTATCTAAACCAGAAGTATTAAACATGTATCTATTACCTACAAAACCAACTTTACCCTCTGGAGAAAGCATTTCATACATAGCCTCTAAATCTTCTCCAACAATTTCATTCATACCTAACGGTAAATCAATCCCTAATCTTTTATTTGTATAACCTGATAAAACAGATATATCACCACTTGCTACAGCAAATAAACCGGCTAAATGTGAATTAACTTCTGAGTTGTAAGCTGGTGTTTTATTTATAGCTACGGTGTTTACTGGTTTTACAAAAAACCTAACTAGCTTATCATTTTTAATATTATACATAGGTATCTTTATAGAAGTATCTTGACTAAGATCATCAGTATCGTTTGATGGAATAGTACCTCCTAAAAAATACTGAGGTTGTAGCGTAGAATTTCTCATAATACCACCGTTTTCAAAAGTTTCACCTAAATCCATTGAATCTGGTACATCGCTTAAATACAAGTCTATTAAATCTCCATTGCCAACTTGGCCGCTATCTACTTCTCCATATATACTATAATAAGCTCTACCCATATCATCATAAACAATATTGTTGTTGTTTAAGAAATCATTTACTATATAGTCTTTTTTGTGTAAATATTTTTTAAAAGTTTTACCTTCTATTAAGAATTTAATTCTTTGTGTTAAAACAGCTATTTCACTATTATTAGTTTTTCTAAATGTATAACCTTTTTCAACTTTTACATCTGCAAAATAATCAAATAAATTAGCCCAAGCAGCCAACATAAACATGTTTCTATCTTTAGATTTTTCATCAGTACCGTTTATGTTTACATTTCTATAATTAGCTATAAACTCAGGTAGTTTGTCAACGCTTAATTCTTCTACGGCTACAATTAAATAACCTCCAAGCTTTTGTATTTGATCTAACCTACTAAAATATTGGTCTATATATTTTTTATCTTCTTTAACTTGCTGTTGACTCATGTTTTTAATATCAGTAGCTAGTCTAGTGGATCTTAAAATAACGCCAAACTCTTGATCTTGAGCTTGTTGAATAAAATCTTGCTTTATAATATCAGATAATTTTTTACCTTCATTTGGATTTAACGCTAAAGGTGCATTTAAATATTTTTGATATTTAATGCTGCATTCAGTAAAAAAATCTAATTCATTAACGCGTCTTATAGAGGAAACGTTAACCAATCGATTCATTTTTTCATTATGTGCTTGTATTAATTTATTCATTTTTAAATTTTTATTCATCAGATCCCATTAAACCTCCGGCAATATCGCCTATTCCTCCAATCATACTAGCAGTTGCCGCTCCTCTAGCTAATTTTGCTTGTGACTGTTGCTTTGCAAAACCTGAATACATACCTTGGTATCTTTCTATATCTGCATTAGATCTAGCCTCATGTGCTTGGTATTGAAATATTTCACCAGAAATTTCAGAATCTTGAACTCTTTGTCCTTGAGCTATTAAAGTATCTTGGTATCTAGTTTGAGCTGCAACTTTTTGTGTTTGCATTGAAGCTTCACCTTGTGCTCTTAGTTTAGAGTTTTCCGCTTCTTGTGTTGATATACTAACTGAAACATCTTTTTTAGATTTTAAAGCAGCCATTGCTAAAGCTGTAGCTCCACCTGCACTAGCTCCTGTTTGTTCTAAAGTATCTAATGTATTTGCTAAAGCTATATCTGATTCTTCAGCTTGCATCTCCGCCGCTGCTGTAGATACAGTTATATTATTAAATGGATTTGATATTTGTGAAGATAAATCACTAGCTAATCCTGATAGATCTGTAACACCCGCGTAAGGATTTGTTATATCTCTTCTATCGTTTATAGCTTGTTCCATTTTATACTTAGCTTCGTTTTTAGCATTACGAGCACTACGCATAGCTTTATGAGCTTGTCCTGCTTGAACTGCTCCACCTACTGCCTTTGCTACTCCACCGACGACTGCTGCTATTGCTGCCATATTATAAATTTTTAATTATTTCATGAGAAGGTTTTGGATCTATTGTCCAACCCAACTCTTCATGTATTTTTAATAAACTCGGGTGTCTGCTCATAGTCATAACATGAACAACACCTAATTTTTTTAAAACTTGTTCAGCTACAGTTATTAACGTACCTAAAGCTTGTTTTCTATCTTTATCTCTATATTGTGGATTAGAAATTATCCATTCAATAAAAGCCGCTTTTGAATTAGTTAAATAATAATAACATGCAGCTATATTTTTATCATCTTTAGTTACCATCAAACCTGTTTCCGGTAAAAAAGTTTTAGGTGGTGCAACCCATCCAGGCCACCAATCCCACCACTCAACAAGAGTTGAATAATCATTCTCTGTTAAGTTTCTTACATTAAATTTCATATAATTATCTATTATTGTATTCTGTGCCTACGCTAAATAATTGAACGGGATTTCTTCCTGTTGATACTGATTGAGTAAATATTACATTTAAATACTGTCCTTTAATTCCAGTAGTTCCTGATCCTACTACTATTCCACCAGCATCTACATTACCTATAACTACTTGTTGAGGTCGCGCAGGAGATAAATCTTTTATAGCAGCATAGTAAACATTTTGTTTTCTATTAAAACCAGCTCTATATTGAGTGCTTCCGCTCACGTAATAACCATCATCATAGCTTAATATAGTTTGACCGAAATCTGTATAAGAAGTTTCGCCTAACGCTGGTTGTTGAGGATTATCATCAATACCAGTATAATCATTATTTAACGTTGTAGCTAACCAACCATTACTACCAGTATAATTTAAAGTTTTAAAAGTTTTTGTAAGTGTAGGGTTTGGGTTGAAAACAAACTGAACACTAGATTGCACTTTTTCGTCATAAAACAAATTATAATCTGTGCCTACATAATGCTGCCAAATAGCGTTGTTTTTAAAAGTATAATATTCGCCTTGAGAACTAGTCATTAATTGAGGTACATAATCCATAAAACTTACCCAACCATTAATTACATCATCAAATACAACTGTTGGTTTATTTATTCCATTAATAGTTAGCACATAATTTTTGTTAAAAACATCATATCCACCTGTTATTTCATTACCACTGTTTAATGAATCTCTAAAATAATCTATCATACCGTAATTAGAAATAGGATTTAAACCGTTTGGTCCTAACTGCATAACAACTGAGCGGTCTTTGTCTGTAAAATATTTATTATAACCATAAACAGCAAACGACCCTGGATCTCTTGATATACCAAAATTACCTTCAAAAGCGCTAGGAGTTCCGATAACTTTTGTACTATTAGCGGTTACTGGTTGACCTTCTTGAGTGAATATAACATCTTTATCTATAGGAGCTCTATTAACTTTTCTTTCTTGTAGTATAAGTAGATTTGTATTTTCTGCATAAAGTTTTTGAATACTACCTGAAGAAGGATCAACGGATCTAGTTATATCTTCTCCTATTGGAAATTGATTACTATTATTAATACCATTTTTAGCATTATAAATACCAGAATATATTAAAGCATTTTTTCTTCTAATTTGCTTTTCTTCTTCCTCTACAATATATGCTTTATTACCAAAATCTACAGTTGTATTATTAAAACCACCCTCTATTCTTGATTCTTCAACAAACCAATCTTCATAAACATTTGTGTCTATATAACCTGCTCCAGTAGTTACATCTGGTGTTCCTGCTGTAGTACCACCGCTTTCAACGGCTACCGTACCATCTGCTAATCTTTCTTGGTATTGAGTAAAGTTTTTTAATCTTTTCAACCAGAATGTATTAAAATAGGATAATTCTAAGGTAACTGCCATGTGTTTATTATTACTTGTTTTATTCGATTATTACAGTGCTCCGTTACAGTCAAGACAAGCTGCCGATGGAGGACCACTATTAAACGCTGCGTCTGTTGGTGGTTGTAAACTAGGATCATACGGAAACTGAGTTGCGTCGTAAAAGTTGACTCTAAACTCAATTTCAGCACAACCAGTGTTACAACCAACACCTCTTATACCATTGTTTCTAACTGCATATTCACCTAATTGATTGAAATTATATCTTACTATGTGAATGGTGTTTGTATTGTTAGTGTTTAAAGGACTTAAACCACTAAAACTATTAACAACACCTGATCCTGAAACAACAATAGGTCCAGAACCTCCGTTGTTATCATAAGATGCTGTGTACGTTGCTGGAACCCAAGGATCACTTGAAGTAGGTCTATAAACTATTAAATAATCTGTTTCAAAATTTTGACTAAGACCTGCAAAAGGATAAGCAAATTTTTCTAAAATAACTTCTATAGCCATTACACCTTGAGTTAAATCCCCACCTTGGAAATTAGGCGTAAATGGAGGGTCTGGTAAAATTGTGCATGTGTGTTTTTGAGCTCCAAATTTAGCCTCAGATAGTACATTATATGTTTGTAAATACGTACCAACCGAAAGACCACCGTTAAAATTATAACCTTTACCTCCAGGAGCTGAAGGGTCTACACTTGTAGCTATGTAACTTGCAAGGCTTGAAGCTGTTGCACCGGACGCGCTACTATTTGTAAAAAAAACTTGTAATTGACCACCCGTACAACCACCACTACCTGAATTTGTATTACAAGTAGTATCTAAAGTGCTTAAGGTACTACCAGCCATTTGGTCAGTTGGACCAAAACAAATTGCTTGATTTGTTGGTGGCGTGCCATAAACTAATCTAGCACTACAAGTATCTGTTAAACTTTCAGCAGAAGGAGTGCATGTTGGACATCCAGGAGCCGCGTCTGTTAATGTTGCGGTAAAGTCATAATCTCCATTTACAGCTGTACCACCTGTTATTTCTAATTCACCAGTACATTGATCAATTTTGAAATTAGCTGTGCTACCTACTGGTTCAGCGTCAACGGTTAAAGACCAACACAATTCATCTGTGTTTTGAGTTGGATCAGCACTACCATTAACTCCATTAGTAAACTGACCTAACACGCCAGTCATAGTTGGGTCATAACCTGTTGCTCCACCTGCTAAGCCACAAGCTAATTGTGTACCCGCATCTACACCGTAAGCTGGTGTAAAACCACCAATATTTGGTTTAATATTATTTAAATCAATTTCAATTAAGTTTGATAAATTATCTACAAAAGTTTCAACACCGTTATTATAAGTTGTTGTAAAACTTATAAAAAACTTATTACTACCTAAAAGCGCTCCTGATGGAGCTAAGAAAGCAAACAATTGATTTGTTTCAATATCAAAGTCTAAAGGAGTACCTCCGTTTTGTACAATATTAAATATACCTGGTAATAACGTACCATTACCATCTGTTATTGCTGTTATTACAGGAACTCCTTGTAATGTTAATTCGTTACCTGCTGAATCAGTAAAACTAAACGCGGTAATTATTTTGGTACCTGATGTTTCGTCTTCGTCAAAATTAGCACTAACTACTGTTGCGCTAGTAATACCACCATACCCTGCTGTAACTTCTCTATTTAAATCTACAAAATTTCCAGATGTAGATGATTCGTAAAATATTTCTAATTGACTTTCTACTGGTAAAGTTTCTGAAACACTTAAAAAAGGTATCATACCAGCAATATCATTAAGCGCGGGAGGAACAGAATTAGTTGTTACCCTTGCACCCAACGTGTTTAATTGTATAAACCCTGGAGGTTGTTGTAGCTGAGGTTGAGCATCTTCAGCACCAACTTTTAAACCTACAGCTAAAGGGTTTTGCTCTACGTTATAAAAATTTTGTTCTGCACCAGGTTCACCCCATGGTATAAATGGTCCTAAAGGAACAGAAGTAATAACATTGCTAAATGCTCCTTTTTGCGCAGTACCACCACTAGTTATTCCAGCTACAAACGGTGAATTAGCTAATTCTAAACCACCTTGTCCAATAGCGCCAACTGTTACAGCTTCATCATTTATTCTACCTGGAAAATATTGTGTATTCCAAGGATATTCTCTAGTTACGTAGTAATAATTAAGACCACCTTTACCTGTATTGTCTATGTTAGGATTATTTACTCTACCAAATAATTTGACAGAAGTAGAAAACTCTGTTTGTAAAGGACCTACTTCATTTAAATCTCTAGGTATTTTATTTATATTATCTCCTAGTAAAACAGCAAAAGCTACTCTACCTAACTCTTTAGCAAGCGTTACAGGATAACCTGAGACATAACCCGGTAAATATACATTATAATAATCTTGTTCTTGTTGTTTAACAACTAATTTATATGATTGCCAACCAGTAGGATTTGCGTCAAAAACATCTATTGTTACTATACATCCATTTACCGCATCCTCTAATTGTTGACCATTATAATAATCGCTACCTCTATCAGTAATTTGTAAACCAGTTACAACACCAGCAGATTCACTTGTAACCTCTGCTTTTAAACCACTACCAGCTCCAAAACCAGCAATAGGATCGTATGTAAACGATATTATATCTCCTACTGCATAACCAGCGCCACCAAAGTCTATAGTTAAATTATCTACGCTTGTGTCTTGCTCTGATTTATATAAGCCAGGTTCACCTGTTAGTTCATTATTGGTTAATTGATTTACACCACTATTTAATTTTACTCTTAAAGCGTTTCCTAACCAAGAATATACACTCTCTAAAGAACTTGTAACGCCAGTTGCAACATTAGATTCTGGACCACCAACATCGCTCCATGATTTATAAGGAACGTATATAGTTGAACCAGAAAGAGCCGGATTGCTATCATTACTAGATAAAACTACACTAGAAGCTCTACCATATCTATCAGCTAAAACAAAACCAACTTGATAATTTCTATTCTGCTTAATAGAGTGATTAGGATATTGAGCGTAATTATCGTTGTTAACAGACTTATCTGCCTGCACAACTTCATAATTTAAACCTGTTGGTGGTGTATGTTTTTGTAAGAAATTACCATATATAACTCTATTTGCAGAAATTTCTTGGCCTAAAGCTTTTAAAGGAACATTGTCGTAAACTCTATTTTGCTCACTTGTAGGTAAAGTTCTATAAGGTTTTATAGACTTATAGTCAAACTCGTAAAACCATTGCGGGCCAATTCCAGCACTTGTGATTGGTATTTCTTTTACAAACGAAGAAGAAGCAGTATTAATATCTATAACTTCTAAGATTTTAGTAGATAACGCATCTGATTCTTTATATAGTATTTCAATCTCTTTTACTTTATAACCATCTATCAATGTTGATATTGCTTCTGAAGGAGTTTGACCTCCGTCTGGTAATGGTAAATTTAAACTTACTGTATCTATCTTATTAACGAACCACTCTACAATACTTGAATCATAGTTGTTAACCATGTCTTGTAGTTGCTCATTTTTTCCACCTCCATAATAACCATCATGTCTAGGTATAAAGCATATCTGCGTATAAGGAGCTGCTAATGAATACTCATCATCTTCAAACTTAAATCTATAGCTAAACCTTATAAATTTTTCTTCTATTAAATCCGGATCTCCTGTAAATTCACTATCAAAATTTGGATTAACAGCAACACTTATGTCATCACCAAGAGTTATAACTTCAATTTGTTTGTTTAATTTAACAACAACTTCTTTAGCTAAAGCATAAGTATAACTTTCAATAGACGTTATAACTACTTCGTCAGTTATAGTTATACCAATAACACCACCAGGACCTTTTAATGTTTCACTAGTTATAAAATCACCAACTCTAGGAGATGGTTGCGCAGAAGGATCTGTTGATGTATTGTTGAAAGGGTAATTAATTTCAACATCACTACCAGCTGTAATTACACCTACAGCATTTTTAACACTACTATCAAAACCTCTTTTAAACAATCTAGAGGCTGAGTTTTTCATAGTGCTACTACTAAACTTTAATTCTAACTTTGTGACTTCGTTCCAAGTACCAGGTTGCATATTAGCCGTACCGTCACCATCTTTAAAATTATTATATATTGTTATTACAGGTGCAGCTAACGTATCATCTATATCTATCACGTTCCATAATTCTTCTTCTCCTTGACCAGGAAAACCTGAAACTATATCACCTATTTTTATAGTTGTAATGTCTGTGCCCGGTTTGCAGGTTAAATCATAACCTTTTAAAGGAATATTTTGAGCTCCTGAATCTACGTTTAATATTGTTTGATGTAAAACTAAAGGAGCTTCATAAGGATAATATTTAGCTACAGAGATTTGATCTTCATTTATATAATGAATTGGTGATATTAAAGAAGTTGGATTTGCAAGAGAAACGTTTATTTTTCTTGGTTGATTGCGATTATCTGTCCAAAAAAGTAAATCCTGTATTAAATTAATACCATATATTCTAAAATCTTTATGAAAATTTAAAAAAGAACCTCTTACCAAAAGAGTTAATATTCCTGTATTAATATTATATTCATGTATTGTGTTTGTAAAACCAATATTTATAGTGTCTCCAGGTATACCAAGTCCGCCACTATTAGCAAAACTAACAGCTTGACTTATTATAATCGCTCCAGTTCCTGAAAATCCAGTAACTATAGGGTCAACTCTTTGACCTCCTGCGCCAGAAGGTTGTCCATTCCAATTATCACCCCATAACAACATGCCAACCTCTACACCACATGTAATAGCGTTTACTTTTGCCCCTGCTACTGTATACAGTTGTATTGTAGTAACATTTGTTTGCGCAGCGCCAGGTTGAGCAGTAAAAACTAAATCTCTAGGACATCTACTATTACCTTCGTAACCAGCACTATATATGTATATTATATTGTCAGTTTCATTTGTAAATTGACCAATAATTTTACCAGTGTAATTAGAACTTCCACTTCTACCAGTGTATAAATAAGCTAATTCATTATTACCTAAAACATTCTCAAACTCTCCTACTTCAGATCCTTGTGATCTACTTATTTGTAGATTATTAGCATCTCTATATTCGCCGTTTGGTACTAATCTATTGTCTAAGTCTTTATTCATTTTAGACTTTAGAAATGTATTAACTATATTTGGCATGTTTTATCTTTTTATCCATTTAGATTTTCCGCGCATAACCTGAACTATCTCATCTAGTTTTACATTAGATAATCTAATTTTAGCATTTCTAAGTTTTGCGCTTTTTTCTTGTTTTAATCTTTGTACTATGTATTCAGGTTGATTAATTCTAGTAGAAATTATAGCGTGCGATATATATGAATATAAAGCATCTTCAGCCATTTTAGGTATTCTACTATCTAAATCATAAGCAAGTCCATCTGATATATATTCTATTACTATTTGAGCTCCTATTAAATTGCTTGAAAAAGATATTTTACCTTCTGCAGGATTCATATTAAACCAACCATTGCATTGAGCGTATTGAGGTGACATACCGTATTGTTCACCCCAACCCCAATACCAAAAACCTCCATAACCCCAATTATAACCTGCCCAATCCATACCTTCATTGTATAAAGCAAAATTTGGTAAACCATTAACTAAATTAGTGTTAGCTTGTTTCCATTTTCTTTCTGTTTGTGAAGTTCCTTCTAAATTATCTTCAAAATTATCTTGAGTTAATCGACCAAAATTATCTTGTACAGGATTTTCATATGGAGATATAGTTAAATTATTTGCAGGATAAATTATTCTTTTTATTCCTAAAGCATCTATTCTAGAAACTCTTACATAATTTACATAATCTTGTGGTAACACGTTACTAAGCGTGTGAGGCACTGTTAACTCTTGCGATTTAATAGATTTTAATGTATCATAACTAAATTCCTGTAAACCTCTTTTAGCGTGAAATATTATATCACTTCTATTTGATCTCGCTATTAATTTATCTTGACCAACATAACCTACAATAAAATTATTAACAACATCTTTTAATGTTGTATAAGCGTAACTACCATAATTTTCTTCTGTAGCAGTACCATAAGCATTTCTATTACCAAAACTTCCACCATCAATAGTTTTTAATTGACAAACTAAAACGTTGTTTTGAGGAAGTGGCGCTGCTAGTTGAATTCTTGTATTATTATTTGGTTGAGCATTTACTGTATAGTTTGCAGTATATTCTGTATAAGTTATTCCATCTGTACTACTGTATAGCTTAAAATTATTTAAAGCGTATTCTGGTATAGCAGGATCAAATGAACCAAATTCTAGCGGTGTGTCAAATGTAAACGTAAACTCAGTTTGACCAGCCGGCGCTGTTACTACAAATCCCTGCGCTCCCGCGTAATATTGTGCATTAGTTTCGGTGATTAATCCACCATTTGGCATTGGCATATCTTATTGTTTTTCGTTATTATCTTGATTAGCTACTGCTTGCGCTGCGGTTTGTATAATATTTGGATCTTGTATTATAACACCAGCGTAAGCTAATATTCTCATTATTAATTCATCTTGCTCAGTTACATCTAAATCAAATTGTATTGAAGATGTTTCTGCATATAGATAAGCTCCTGTAACCGCGTCTAATGTAAAACCCCAAACAATATCTCTAGGTTTAGTTAAATAAGAAATACTTATTTCTGTATTTATACTAGTAGGGTATAATTTTAAAACATTATTTTCATATGTATATATAGGAAATTTATCTGTAGGTTGAGTTAAAGGAGAAAGAATTAATTGTTTTAATTCATTAGGTTGAACATATTGACCAAGATCATAATCTCTGTAAAATACAGATCCTAGTCTATACAAAGCATTACTGGTGCCTATTACTACAGGCGCATCTGGTATTGCAAAATCTAATAAAGGAAAATTATTAGTTACCGCATCGTAAGGTATAGATGCTGATCTTTGGAAGAATTGTAATTTTTCTTCAATATTTTTTATACGATTAGAGTATTCAGTATCATTTTGTTGTAAGCGATATTGTTGATTTAAATCACTAGCATATGTCTCAAATATAGTTAATTGAGCTTGTGTGCCTATTTTATTAAACTCATCTGGTGTTATATAACCTCTTTGTTGTTGGTTAAGTATTAATAAAACGGTTTGATATACTGAATTTACGTTTATCATTATATTATTATTTTAATAAAAGGCGGGCGAACCCGCCTTATTATTGTTATAGTCTTTTTTCTATAGACTTAAATACTTCTATTCCTTCATCAGTTTTAAACCAAGCAGCTATTGCTGAATATGGATTTTCATCAAATGGAACGTTTAAAAGCTTTCTATCATTACTAGTCCAATGTACAGATCTGTTATCTGGTGATACTCTAATAATCTGAGCTTCAACAGCGTTGATAGCAAAGTTTCTTAGTTGCACATTTTCATCAGAAGCTAGTGATAAAAATAACTTAGGGTTTTGTTTAGCTAAAAGTAATAAATCTCTTCTTAGTTCTTTTGAAGACATTTTATTTACTTTAGAACCATACTCTACTCTTACTATTGCTTCAGCCATATCAACATCCATGTTTCTAGCAGCATTTAAAGCTTCAATTTCCCACTCAATAATTTCAATTTGATCATCAGCTATTTGTTGTGGTACATGCTCTTTATATCTTAAAGTTTTCATTGGGTGATATAAAGATAATAGTTTTTGTAATGCAATTTTTTCTTTTGGAACATTTAATGTGCCATCTCTAAAAGTTATATGTCCTAAAGTTACTTCACCTTTTTGCTCATCTACAAATGGACTTGACATGTTCGTAGCATATCTAAGTTCTCTTTGTTCTTTACTTACCGCATCATACCACAACAACGCGTGTCTTCTAGTATGTTTAGCAGGTATAGTAAACGTTAAAGGTTCTTTACCTTGTGTCAGTATATAAGTTCTATCTTTTACTTCCCAGTCATCTTTTTTAACTGGTTTTATAGGTGTAGGTTTTTTAGTTACAACAGCAACTTCTTCTACAGCTATATCTTCTTGTTTTTTATTTTTTGCCATAATATAATATAATTAAATAGTTTATAAAAGTAATAATTACCCCCGTTAATACAACGAGGGTAAAAATTACATGAGTAATTACACTCCTTTGAATAGTACAAAGTTGTTAGCAGCTTGAGTTACTAAACATCTTTCTGATAGGAAGTTAACTTCCATAGCATCAAGATCACTAGTAAATGCACCACCAACAGAACCTGTTAACCAAGATTTCATTCGTCTATCATCAGTTTGTGAAGCTCTATATCTTACGTGTAAGAAAGGTCTTCTGATGTTAGTTCCTAAAATTTGATCATAAACAGTTGTAGTACCAGCTGGAATTAAAACTCCTTCAATCGAGTTTGGTCCTACCATTGCACCTCTTGTAGAAGCGTCGTTTAAGTATTTCCAATCTGTTTTATAGAAGTCATATGAACCTCTTCTGAAACCGCTAAAACCTAAGTTTAAAGCCATTTCTTCTGAGTTTTCAAATAAACCAAAAGCAGTACCACCTGCAGATCCAGATGATATAGCAGCAAGCATATCATCAAAATCAAGAGCAGTTTGTCTGTCTAAGAATAACATGTTCTCTTCAATCGCACCCTGAGTATCTAAGTTTCTAAGAATATCATCGAAATCACTAATACCTGTAGCTGCAGCAAACCCAACTTGTACATTACCTCTATCTTCAATAGCAGCAAATAAACCTTGAGTTCCTTTTAAACCAGCAATAGTAGACACAGCAGCGTCAACTAATTCACCTTCTACACACATCATTTCTAAATAATCTTCAAATCTTAATCTAGTTTCAGATTCAGCCTTTAGATACCATAGGTATCCTCCAGTTCCATCTTCAGTAGCAACTTCTACCCAACCAATTTGTGCAGTATCAGAACCATTTACTACGTATTTGTTTCTGATAATTACAGGTAAGTTAGAAAATTGAGTAAACGCTGGGTCAACACTAATGTATCCATCTGGTTGTGTAGCAGCATCGTAGTTAGGAGTAATAGATCCTTTTCTATACTCAGAACCATATACGAATACTTTTACATTACCAACTAGTCCAGCACCTGCTAAATTAGCAGCTGTGTATGGAGATACAGTAATTTGTGCACCAGCACCACCACCAGGAACAGTAGCAGTAACAAGAGCTTTAGCTTCGTTTCCGAAGTCGTCCATTACTACAACAGTAGCATTTACAGAAATAACGTTATTTACTCCTGCAACAGCACCTGGGTTAAGCGAAATAACACCTGTAGCACTTACAAATGTACAGTTATCATACGCAATATGTAATCTATTTTGTTCAGACCAGATTACTTGGTCACTTGTCATTGGAAGCTCCGCCCCAACCATTCTTAAGAATCCAGATAAAGTTCTATTACCATATCTTTCAACTTCAGCTTCGTAGATCTCTGGTAAATACTGTTGAGCAAATGATGTAAAATCAGCTGCAGCAGGATCAGTCCACTGTAAATAGTTAGTTTGTAAGACTTCTTGTACTTGGCTTGGTACAATAGTACCAAACTGGGGATTTAAAGCCATAATTTTAAATTTTAATTATTAAATGTTCGTTTTTTGATTTTTAATTTTGATGAATCTGCTCCACTAATAGCTTTTACCTTAAAACCGCTAACGTAGACATCCCCGCTGGCAACTTGCCTTGGCGCATCCGTAGCTGGGTTTTTAGATTGTTTAACTATGTTTTTAACACCGTCTGCTTTACCTTGCTCATAAAAATGAGAAGCTAGCTTGTCAGCATTCATCGCAGCATATAAAGCTTTATGATAACCCGCAGTATCTCCAATATTTCCATCTTTGTCTAAAAATCGGTTTACAAAGTTTTCTATATTAGATTGTGAATTAGCAGTTGCCTTAGGATCTTTTAACTTATATCTAAATCTTTTATCTCCTACCGTATAATCGAAACCTTCAAAATTAGTATTAAATAAATCGCTAGTTTTTTGTTTAAAATTTTCCTGAGACTGCTTTATATTTTCTTGCTGTTTATTGTAACGATTAAAAAAATCCATTGCTTTTTGTTGCTCTTGCGTAACACCAGGTCTTTGCTTTATTTCAGCATAGTATTTAGATTTTTTATTTTCTAAATCTTTTTTAGCGTTAGCAACAGCTTCTTTATAAGCTAATTTTTTTCTTCGTATATCTTTTTGCTCATCTAATTCTTCATCAAAACTATAATCTTCCATTATAAGATTAATATCTTCTGAGTCTAAATGAGGTTTTGTTTTTCTTAAATACTCTTTCAATAATTGATCATTGTCTAGCTTAGTATAATCTTTATTAAGTTCTACATAATCTTCAACTGTTCCTCCTGTTTCATTCATAAATGATACCAGTTTTTCTACATTTTCTGGTAATTCAGGCATTTTAATTATTGGAGTATCTTGTTTTTTTACTTCAACTGGTTTAACTTCTTCAGTTATCTCTTCAATTACTTGGATCGGAGATTCTTCATTAGCATCTGTATCGCTGACCCGTACTTCTTTGTCCACTTCTGTGCTAACTTCGGATTCGTTGCCCACAGGTAATTCCTCTGTTTTTCGCTCTTGAACGGCATCTTCTTCTTTTTTAGTTAAATCAATTTTAGGAGTTTCTACCTTTTGTTCTATAGGTTTTTTTATCTCCATTTTTACAGGTTCAGTATTAGTTTTACCTAAGTCTTTTACCTTTCTTTTTGGTTTTATTTTACCTTTTAAAGTAAATTCACCTTCTTGCTTGACCTCTACGGCCGCTTTTTTTTCTGCCATAATATAATATAATTAAATAATTAATACTAAATAGTTGGTTGTTGCCCACTTTGAGCTTCAAAGTTAATTGGTAATAAATCATTTTTTCTTTGATCTATCATTTGACTTTGTTGTGTGCCAGCTATTCTTGTTCTTTTATCTTTACGATCTTCAATTGATTGCTCTTTTTTAGACTCGCGTTGATTTTTTACTTGTTCTAATTGTAATTGATAATTAAACTCTTCAGCCATTAACTGACGTTTAATTTCAGCTTCAGTTTGCATACGTTGTATTTCAAACTGAGACTTAGCTTGTTCAAAGTTTACTTTTTCACTAGTCAAAGCTTGTTGTTTTTGAACCTCTGCTTCTGCCGCTGCTTGAGATGCTTGAGAATTTGCTTGTGCTTGTTGTTGACTCATTTCAACTTGCATTTGCCTTTCTCTTTGTAACTTACGTTTACGTTTCATTTTTAGCATTTGATTAGCTAATTTTAAATTACGTATTTGTCTTATCTCAATAGCATCTTCTAAATCTACACCACCACTTGATAAAGCTACTTGTATGTTTTGTTCAAGTTTTGCTTTTTCTTCCTCATCTGGTTCAAGATCTAAGAAAATACCAAAATCGTGTAAATTTAATTCTTCTAAACCTTGTAGTGTTTTAGTGTTGAAAACTGTAATACTTTGATTTAAAGCGTTTGCAGTTAACGGATAATCTAACATATCATTAACTTTTTTAGATATGTTTTCACACATTCTTAAAGTTAAATATAAACTAGCATTGTTAATATGCTTTGTTGCAATATTAGACGCTTGTGCAGCAATTTTTTGTAAACCTACTAATGTATCTTTATCAGCTAAAGCACCATCTCTCGCTTCGTTTAATCCCGTAACGTCTCTTATCATTTGTAAATAATAATTGTACGTTGATATTAAACTTTGTATTTTAGCTTGTCCAGATCCTGTTGATAATTCTTGTACAGGAATTTTTCCTCTATTTAATTCACCATCTTGAGTAAGTGATCTTCCTACAACAGAACCAGTTTGAAAATACATATTTAAAGCTTCAGCTGGATTATAGTTTGTGCCATTACCAAGATCAACTTCTGCTAATCCGTCCATATCTAAAAACACACCGTCTGGAACCATTCTTGCAACTACTTGTTGTAGTTTTAAATGAGTTATTTGAATCATATCTGCAAAACCAGTTATTCTGCTCACTGTAGAATCAATACGTCCTTTATACATACGTGGTGCACATATAGCATAATTCATTTCTACTTTAGTAGTATCTGCCATTGGTCGAGTCATGTTAGGACATAACTCCCATCTTAATAATATATTAGTACCTAAGACTTTTACACCTCTATATAATGTTTCAATAGTTCTACCTACTCTTTCAAAGTTATCATTTTCAGGTGGATTAAAAGTATCTGGTTTTTCAATAGCTTTCATTAAACCTTGATCTGTTTCTTTTATTTTAAAAACTTGATCACTATATGTTTTGTATTCAAAATATAATAAAGGAATAGTGTTTTGATCCCATGGACCATTACCGTAACCGTACATATAAGTTTTATCACCTTGATATTCTTGTATTTTTTCTAAAACAGAATCATCTATGTTAGGAAATTGCTTAGCTATTTCTGGTAACGTAACTGCTTTTAATTCACCCACATAATATATATCCTCAAAATTAGGATCTTCTGTGTAAGAATATACTAAGTAGGCTGGATCTACATAATCTATAGTTATACCATTAGATACATTAAAGTCCGTTTTAACAGCGCCAATACCACATGTAACTAAATCGTAGTTTATTCTACGTTTTGTTAACTCCCATTTATTATAATCCAATACTTGATTAATAACTTCTTCTTCAGCTATTTCAACACTTTGCTTGTAAGACAATTGCATGTGTAACTCTAGTTCTTCTGGAGTTTGTGGCATTTGATCTTCTGGTACTTGAGTATTAAATAAATTTTCGCCTAATTGAGCGTTAATTTTATTCATAGTGTCTCTAGCAAATATATCTTGAGCTAATAACTCTGCGTAATTAGTTCTTTTTTGCAAAGAAGCTGGATCTTGCGCGAAAGCATTTATATCGTATTCTTTATTAGAAATACCATTAGTAAGTATATCTACAAATTTTGAAATGATAGGTACTGGTTTCCAGTCTAAGTTTAAATAAGATAAATCACCATTAATAGATAACTCGTCTTTATATTTTGAAGTAGGTTGTTCGCCTCTCGCGTATAGTCTTAATCTATTGTAGTTATTCCAAGTGGTTAAATATCTATTACCACTTGTTCTACCTTGACTAAACCACTCTTGTTCTATAGCTTGAGCAACTCTCTCACCATATTCCCAACTGGCTTTTTCTGCGTCACTAACTACTTGGCTAGGAAAAATACTATTACCATTCGTGTATATACTTTTCATTTAATCTATAATTTTAGATAACAACCCACTATTATCAAATTTTTTTATTCCTAAATTATAATTTTGTCTTACAATTTTTGGAACAGGTCTATATTTATTTTTATTACAAGCCATTATTGCTAATCCTGAACTAATAGATGCATCATGAGTAGTTCTATTGTTTATATCAAACTTAGCCCAATCTTCTAGCGTTCTTTGAAAATACACATCACCATGAGTATTATCACTGCGAAAACCAACATATGTTTCTATGTAACTTTCAATAGCAGCGGCGTGCGCTTGTTTTATATCTTCACTAGAGTTAGGTATTCCACCTATTTCTCTTTCTGTAATTGATAGTTTGTTATATATTTTATCAGGTCTATTCATTGCAAAACCTCTATAACCTCGCCTTTTAAAATGATATAATAATCTAGGTTTATTATTTTCTGCTAATATTGGCATGCCATAAAATATACAAGCCATTAACACATCTTCGAAAAATATCTCTGCAGTTTGTGGTCTAGCTATATATTCTAAGAAAAAATGATTAGCCGGAACATCTTCCATACTAAACTTAGTTAAACCGTGTAAAGATCCTTTAGAACCTCGCTTATCTACTGTTCCAGATATATCATAACTATCACATCCAAATGCTCCTATATGTTCATTTCCTGGATATTTTTTACCTAATTTATGTATTACATTGTTTTGCATTTTTTGTTTAGGTATCCATGATATAAAAAATCTACCATTATTTTGTGGTACAAAAATTACAGAAGTATCTTTTATTCCTCCTAACCACTGAAAATTACCTTGAGTAACCATCGGTGAGTGTTTTAGATCAGCGTTCCAATCGATTTGCTCGTATATCTTTGTAAGATTAAACAATGATGACTTAGCTTCATCTCTAAACGCATGTTCTTCAGTCCTAGGAAACTGTCTATAAAATTCATTTAAAGCGTCTTGATCATCTTTTAATCCATCAACTTCGTTTTGCCAGTAATTTATAACTCCTAATGTTATAGGTGTTCCTTGCGGTCCTTTAATAATGTCGGTCGGAGTGTCGAAGACAGGTATTCCATGAGAATCAATGTATCCTTCGTAATTCCACTCCATAGGAATGAACAAAGAATAGAGTCCCGAACGAGTCTGTCCATTTGCATTTCTTTTTGTGACATCTGAGTCATAATATAATTTTTTAAAATTATCTCCACCTTTGTCTAATGAGTTACAAGTTGAACCCATCATGCATTTACCAATAATTCTACTACCTAATCTAAGGGTGGTTTTCGTAACACGCCAGTTGTTGAGGATGTTGTTCGGCCTCTCCCATTTACCGCTCTCATCGTGGACGAGGAGTTTGAGTTTTTCCCCATCATAGGAGTTATCACCGGTGTTTTTCCAATCGATGGTCGTGTCAAGACCTTGTAAGTCCGGCGCGGTTTCGTTTGCGGTAAGCTTACGTCTGGTAAGTTTACTTGCGGGGACACGGTAGGCAAGCTCGGTCTTAGGCCTGTCCATACCGTCCTGGATCGGCTTGAAAAAGAAGGGATAGTTAACTGATATGGGTACCACTTTATCGGTAAACATCGTCTTGGCATCAGGCCCAGACTTAGATAAAATTCCATATCTCGAGTCCGAGGATATGGTCGCCAAATTAACCACCTCTCCTGAGGCCATGAAAGAGAAACCAGATCTACGGTTCTTAAGGTAACACATCCCATAGGATCGTGAATCTGCCTTGCAAGCTTCCCAGAAAATGAAGAATAATCTATTTGACTCTCGAAAGTCTGGCTTCCCAACGTCAATTTTACTCCACTGCAAGTACATATAATGAGTGCCAGTAATGTAAGTAGGGTTGTCTTTGTTATAAAACCAAAAACCTTCTTCTCTACGAGCAAATTCTTTATCAATGTAATCATACCATGTTTCTTTAAAATCTAATGGATATTCCTCCCAATCAAATATTGTTTTAATTCTTTTTAATTCTTTTGGTAAAGGTTTGTATTCAAATCTATCAGATTTAAATTTACAAATATCATTAGCTTTTGGTAAGGCTATTTTTAAATTTTGTATTTCTATAACATCACTTATCTCACCTGTTCTACTTATAATTACAATATCGTGTTCTATATTATAACCATACTCCCATTTCTTATACTTATTATTTTTTTTAAGTATTTTAGGTTTAATGTGATTATCTAATATTTTATATAAACTTTGCTGATACATTATTTAGACCTCCCTTCTGCAAAACCTTTAAATTCTTTTGGTTTTTTAGTTTCTTGTTCCACTTTACCTTCAATAATGTTTTCTTCTTCATTGATTTTAGATAGTATTTCAAAAGCATCAAAGATAGCTAGTTTTTTAGTTGCAGCTGCGTTTTTTAATCTATCTGCAGAAATATCAGGACCAAAATCAATAATAGGTTCCTTAGCTACTTTAATAAGTTCTTCAACCGCTATACGCCCAGCTTGGATTATATTCCTTTTTATTTTCTTTGTTTCCATATTTAATTACAATATCATTTGATTTCATACAATAAAGACGCTCATCATCTACAAAAAACTCCCACTCAGCACCGGGTTTAAATCCAACCATATCGCCTGAGTTAATATTAGATGCTTCTAACTTGTTATTACCTATTTTTAGTATACCAACATAAGGTTGTTCTTTTCTGTTTCTTATATTGTCAGAATTTTTTATTGGTTTTACAAAGCATCTATCACCAAAGCTCTCCCATTTGTCTTTGTTTTTATACAAATATATTTGATCAAGCGCTGCAAAATATAAGTTATCTTTAAAATAAGAACGACTATTAGTCTGTTTACCTTGCATATTATAGAATCTTCTAAACACGTTTTGGTGTAAAACTATAGTGTCACCTTTTTTTATATCAGTGTTAATTGCTAAAGGTGTAGAAATAACCTTAGCAAATCTATTAACAAACTTCCAAGATTCAATTTTAGTATTTAAAATTAATTCTTTTTCACCTATTTTTTTACTATTAGCATACCTGTCTTCACCTATAGGTTTTACTATAAAATCGTATAAACTATTCATTAATACTCTAAATCATATTCAATTGATATAGACATGTTAAAGTTAAACTTTTTCCATGGTAATACTTCATTGTTTTTCTTTATATAAATATTATATGAGTTATCTTTTTCATCAAATAATATGTGAGATATTTCATGACCACCATAAACTTGTTGACCTAAAGAATAATGCATTGCATCATTTTTATAATCAGAACCTATACTAATCTTTCTTATTATATTATTCATCTTTAGTTACTTTAGTATAAGTACCATCGTTTAAATCTATATTGATAGCACCATACTTGTTTTCTAAGGTTTTTTTATATTCTTCTTGTTCTTGATTAACACCTGCTAGATCATGCAAAGCAGCGTGTTTCTGTGTTTCAAGAACTCCTACGTCAGTCGTGATTTTATAAAGTTTATTTTGAAAGTCTACAATCTTTTCTAACTCTTCTTTAGTTATTTTATTTTTTTCCATTTTATTTAATTTAATTTGTCATTAACCAATATCTTTTATAAATAGTCACGTGATTTGATTTACCTTCAAATTCACAATGTAGTTCATCATCTATAAAAGTATAAGTAACAAAAGTCTCAAAATCGTTTACGGGATTATATATTTTAGTTTTTATGTAATTTTTACCTTGACCTATTACTGTTTCTTGTAATGTTTGATTTTCTTTAAAAGAAAAATTAACTAATTCATAACCTTTGTTTTCGCTGTGTAATATAACAACGTAATAGCTTGTGCTTTCACTAGACCAAGCTCCTCTTAATTTATCGCTTAATTCTGTACTGTGCATAACAATACTAAATAGTATCATTACACTTAATAATAATTTTTTCATAATATTTAATTTGATTTAATTTATAAGTGTATAATTACTTATTATTATTAACTTTTACTTTTTAAATATACCAGTAGCTTTCTCAGTTGTTCGACCTCCAAAATAAGCTAATATTACAGACATCATGACTTTTTCAAAAGTATCATTCCAATTATCATGTATTGTAAATGGTATAGTTTCTACACTATCTAATATACCCGCAAAAGAAAATACAACAATACACCATATAAGAACTAATGGACGCACGTTTTTTGACATCCAAGAATCTGACATAGAATCTGCTTTCCATCTAGAAGTTATAGACTCTATTTCTTTATTCTGTTGTTCGTATATTAATTGTTGTAATTTAATTTTATCATCTAAAGATACATCAGCTTTAGTTATTTCAGCTATTGCTTCTTTAGGAGATTTTACTCCTTGTAATATATTTCCTAGTGTAGGATTTATTACAGACGCTGCGCCAAACAATAATTGTCCAACGGTAGTATCTTTAAATTTTTTCGACATTATCTATCGTACCTCTCGTTAATTGACCTTAGATAATCAGCTCTTTCGTCTGATCCAGGAGCACCTGTTCTCTCATATAATTTTTCTTGCCAAGGATATTGAATACCTGGCTTGTCGGACGTTGGCGCGGGATTAATATTGTTTCTTTCGTCTTGAAAATATTCTAGATATTTTTCTGGATCAGCAAGTTGATACATAGAATTAGCTCTATTTACCATATCCATTCTATTTTCATACATTTTTAGTCTAGCTCTTTCAAACTCCTCTTTTTGTTTAGTTTTACTTAAGTCATATCTTTTACCAGTATCATCTATATATGCTTCATATGGTCTTCCGTCTTTAGTTTTTTCGTAGTCAATATCTAGTAACCTAGGAGAATATCCAGTTTCTGGATCAAATCTCATAGCTCTTTGCTTTGCTGTATCATTAAGCCATACATCTCCTGTTCTGTACAAATTAGCTTGTGAACCTGATGGTGAATAAACACTATCTGGACTTCCGTAATCTGTATAACCAGCGTATCCACCACTTATATCGTCTCCTGATCTTCCTTGTTCATCTACTACTTTATATCTATTTCTATATTCTGGATTAAAACTAGGATCTATTTGAGGATTATCATTTATATCTTGAACACTCTTTTTAATACCTCTAGCTATTGCCATGACATTGTTTAAAGGACTGTAGTTTTTATTTAAAGGATTTTTCTGTCTATATGCCATAATTAATATTTTTCAAATGAATCTGTTTTTGAGTACGCTTCAGCTTCCCAAGGTAGGTTTTGAGCACCTTCTTTCATATCGTCTCGTGAATATTTTTTACCTTTCCAATAAACAAAGTCATCATCATAATCAAGATCGCCTCGCTTCATTTGATCTATGTGAACCTTTTCATGCTCTATCACACTTTGTCTTTCTTCTGGATCGGTTATTTTACCTGATACCAGTATAGTACCATTATTATTTGCCTTACCTAAAACCCCTTCTTCAAGATCAGTTGCATAGATAGGTGTAGAGTCTTGTTTAAACGGAGGGTTTATTTTAAAACCACTACTTAATCTTATCTTCATTGTTTATAAGGAAATTTTTTATTTAAATAGTCTTGTCTTTTTTCACAACCACAGGGTTTATTAAGACTGCTAGCTATTTTATTAACTACAGTCTTAATACCTGTTTTTTGCGTAAAGTTAGCTACACTATCACCTAAACCTTTAGGTTTCATTTTTCAAATATTATGAGTAAGCTAAGTTTACTAAGAATACTTGATCATCATTATCATCTTTTCCAAAGTATGGAGTAGCTTTTACACCACCTGGATTACCAGTTAGTGAATAATTAAAAGAATCTCTAAGTGGTCCACCTGTTGCAAACACTGGGTTTACAGGAGCAGCTGAATCATTTGCAGTTGAAAAAGTTAGTGTAATTTCGTCATAGTTTGACTTAGGAGTATCTAAGTGTACAATCAAAGTCTGCGCAGCAGTTTGCTCTACAGAAACAATTTGATCTACTGGAATTAGATGCGATCCGTTTAAGAAGTTGCTAGCGTTACCGCTTACTTCTACTGAAATAAATTTTGCCATGTTGTTATAATTTAATGTTAATAATTGTTTGTTGATTTTCAGTTTACTCTGTTTATTTTAATTGTTTTATTTATTTATAGTTTTAGAAGAAAGGATTTAAAATAGATTCAAAATCTACATCTTTAATTTTAGCTTCATCTCTTGCTCTAATGTAATTTGTATAACCTTCTGGATCAAGAGTTTTTTGCGCAAAACTTCCTTTTTTAAGTTCTTGTTCTTGTTCTTGATCTTGATCTTTTGAAGGTTTTTTACGCTTCTTGTTATCTTCAATAGCTTTACCTATTTTTTCACCGGCATCACCTATAGCTTTACCTATCATTTGTTGTGCTCTTAATTCGTTTGAATTATCAGGTACTAAAATAGAACTACCATCTTTACCTATAGTTGGATTCAACTTAGGTATATTAAAACTAGTATCCATAGTACTTTTATATTGATTCAAAGGAGATCTATTGTTAAACCCTATTTTAAAAGAATTTTTATCTTTTAAAAGATTTGTTTTAAATTTACCTAAAGTTTCCATATTATCCCGCGTGATAACCTCTTAATGCAGCTTCTGCTTTTGCTTTGTTAGCATATTTTGCTGGCCAAGGTTTATCTGTTTTATTACTAATAACTCTCCAAGATCCACTAATTTGTTGAACACAACCTTTTCCGCCTTCTGACTTAGCGCATGCGTTAAAAGGTGAGTCAGCTCTTTCATCAATCATTGAATCAACTTCTCTTTTACGCTTTTCAGAATTATACTCGTTACTAGATCTTTCATCTACTTTTCTAGCTTTGCTTAAAAGTTTTTGTACTTTAGGATTTTCATAATCATACTCGTCTCCTCTTTCAGCTCCACTTCTTTCTGAAACTTTAATAGCTCTTTGCCTTAACTTATGTGATCTATTATGAGCATGCATAGGTGAGCAATGAGAATTCATTGGAGAAGGAGTTTTATCATTGTTTTGACCAAGTCCAAAAGAATCATTAATTCTTTGATTTACACTCATGTGAGCAGGTGAATCGTGATCATGTCTCTCGTTTTCTAAATAATGTAATCTAGCAGAAGCTGTTAGATCTTTGTTATATGCTTCTTTAGCATCGTATTTCTCGCCTGAATAGCGAGGGTGATTTCCACTGTATCCTCTTCCCATTTTATTATTTATTAAATAGTTTACTTTTTATTATATCTTTAAGTATCGAACTTCTTTCTTTGTCTGTTATTTTTTGAGAAAATTGTATATCTTGAAGGTTTCTTGGAGTATAACCTCTTCTTCCAGAAACTGGATCTACTTCAAAAACACCACCTTCAAAACCAGGTTTTCCTCCTTCTTCTACGGCTGATCTTAAAATTGCTTCGTATGAATCTGGAGATTTAGCCATTCTAAGATCTTTCGCTAAATTTTCTCCATAAAGTCTTTCTGCCGTACCTCCCATACCTCTATTAACAAGGCTTAAAGAATCTTTAACCGCTCCTCCTCCTAGTTCATAAATCTCTGGATCAATACCTGGTAAAGATTCTTGGCTAGGTATGTAAGCTATACGATCACCTAATCCGCCTGGTGTTGGTGAAGTAGTAGTTCCACTATATTCATCTACAAGCATTGATGGTTTGCCTCTAAGACCTCTCAAGTCCATTCCCTTTGCTTTTTCTCTTTCTGCAAGTATTTTAGCTTTTATTTCTGCATCAGTAACTTTAGGGTCTCTATAATCTTGACTCATAACACTTCCGCCTCTTTGGTCTCTATATCTAACACCTTGTTGATTTAATGGTGATGATAATTTTCCACCACTCATATGCTTATGAATTTTATGCCCCATATTTAGCTCATTTTTGGATCAGAAGAATAAGCTCCTTTTCCTTTTGATTTTTTCATTCCTTTTGATTCGTCTCTACGATCTTTCATAGATTGTTTTTTGCTAGACTCTTTACCATCTTTAGCTAAACTTTCATCTAATCTATCGTTGTATCCTTGTTTTTTAGCTGGAGAACCTTTAGCTTTAGCAGCGCTTTTCATTGGCTCAGAAGTATTACCATCTTTATCTAAATCTAAAAAATCTGGCTTAGCAGCCATTGCAGGTGAACCATATGTTTTTTCTGTATCTGGTTTTTTATTTCCTTTACCAAAATTATCCATCTTGTCTTTCATGCTACTTTTTCCAGCCATAGGATTTTTGTCTGGATTAGTGCTGTAATCGCCTTTACCTTTACCTTTTTCAATATCTACTATAGGCATGTCTTTTAATTCTTTTGACATGTAGTATCCATCTGCTTTCACTGGACTATGACCTGCATACATAGGTGATTCCATTCTATGCATACCACCTTTTTTCTCTGCTTTATACATTTTTAAAGCTGACTCCATTGCTTTTAATGGATTTAGTTTATTGTATCCCATTTTGTTTATTTTATTTTTAAAATTTTACTTATTAATATTTTACCTTTATTTTTTAAATGTTTTTTGTATTTTTTATTTAAAATATCTAATTCTTTTTTTATAATATGACCTGCCCATATATCTATAAATATAATATCATATGTGTTATTTTTTAAATCTACATCAAAAGCACAGTCATTTATAATTTTCCAATTTTTACTTGGAACGTTATATTGCTCAATTATTTCTGAGTATTTTTCTACTATAGTAGTGCTTGTTACTTTTTTAGATTGTTTTCTAGGACCATATGCGTTACCCATACCTATGTATAAAACATCTCCATAGAATTTTTCTACAAAAATATCAGATTTTATAAAATACTTAGCACAAACAGCGTCCCATGATCGACTATTGTAAGGTAAGTTTTTACTATTGTACACGTAAAGCTAATAATTTAGCCGCTTCTTCAGATGATGATATAGTTTTAACAACTAACAGATCGTTAGGTTTACCGCCAGTTAATGGTAGTAATACTATATCATTATTAACTGTTAAAACACTAGCGTTAGTGTCTACATCAGAAATTAGATTATACCCTTCACTGTTACCAGCTCCAGTGTAACCATCAGAAGTAATAGTATTACCGGTTGTAGGATTATAGTTTCCTCTATAAAACTCTAATTTTATACCAGTTGTTATATCAATAGTTGGATATCCTGTAACAGGTGATAAAAATATTAAACCTGGATCAACTGTAGAAAATCGAATACTTTCTATTTGTAATATATATTCATCACCTGTTGTGATGTCTTCCATATATATAACGTCTCCTCCTCCAATATTACTTTTCTTTAGCAATTCTTGATCCGCATTAGTAACATCTGTTATTACTGGAAAACCTTTTCCTCCACTATAACTTGGACTTCCTCCACCTAATTGACTTTCAATAAAAACTAAAATTCCTGGTTCAGGAATATTTATAGATTCGTCTGCTATTACTCTTATTGCTCCGTTGTATATTGACATAATTTATCCTTTTGCTATTTGTGTTATTGGCCCTCTTCCTCCTAAAGGAACTGGAGCTGTTTTTAATTTCATTCCGTATATACCGTTACTAGCTCCTTCGCCGTGAAGTCTACCAGCTTGGCTTAATGGTCCGTCCCATATTTGAGATTCACCAACTATTCCACCTCTTTTGCCACCCATTTCTTTAGTGTGACTAGGATCTTCTTTAAAATCGTTTGTATGCATTTTTTATGTATTAAAAATTTATTAATGGTTTTTTGTATGGTTGTATACCTCTTGACTCTTCACTACCAAATATTCCTTCTGCAGCAATTGATGCATCAGGAGAAAAACTTCCGGTTTGAACTTGAGGAGCAACACCACCAACTCCAGCCATAGCATCTGTAGCTACATTTCCTACAGTTGTATTTGCTGAACTATTTTGAAGTGAGTTTAAATTGTTATATGTAGGTGTTGTATTTCCTGTGTTAGGATTAAAACCTGTAGCTGATACATTGTTAGGATCTGCATTACTTACAGCTCCAGCTATACCACTTGCGCCACTTGAGTTTGTTCTATTTAGCATAGCCTGCATTGCTAGATTTCCAGGACCACCAGGACCACTGGCATATTGTCCCAATCCTCTTTGTCGCATTAAAGCTTCAATAGCTGGATTACCATCTGGATTAGAAAAAGAACTAGGATTTTGTTGTGATCCTCCTGAGGTTAACCCCGATGCTATTCCTGCTGACACTGTAGCCATATTATCTATTTTTATCTTTGTTTACATTATATATAGCTTGAGTCATTACCTTGTCTGTATAGCTATCACCTTTTATTAATTTATTTCGTCTCATGCTAGTAGGAATATCTTCTTCGTTTAGCATAATACGATATATTCTTTGTATTAGTTGTTTACCTTTAAAAGAAACTTTGTATATATTATATTTTTGAGTTGTTCTATTTCTATTTCTCCATACAACTACCCAATTATTTTGTATTAACTTGTTCCATCTTCTGTTGTCCCAACTGTAAGAATAAGTACCTTTTTTAAAATCTTTTATTGTAAATAAATCAATACAATCAAGATATATTAACAGCTCTAAATCTGAATCATTTAAGCCGTTGTTTTTACAGGCCCATTTACGTATTATACGATAATGTTTAAGCAAGTTAAGATCTTTAAGATCTCTTGCGTTTAGCCTTTTCATAAAACAACGACAACATCTTGCATTTTAATCACATGATAAGTTTTATCATCTAATTCAATAAAATGACCAGCATGTCTGTCATAAAATATAGTATCTTTTTCTTTTAATCCTTGAACTTCTTCACCAACAGATATTATTTTAGCTTCTATATATCTTATGTCAGATCTGTCGTTTTTATTTAATAATAAACCACCTTGTGATTTAGTTATATTTTGTTCTATTTTTTGTATAATTAAATTTCTACCTACCGCTTTCATTTGCTCTAATATTATTAATTACACAATTAGTTGATAGGATAGTAGTTGCTACAGAAGCCGCATTTTTTAAAGCACTTTTTGTCACTAGTAAAGGATCTATTATACCTTCTTGTATCATATGTACCATTTTGCCTGTAACCACATTTATACCGAAACCCTCTTTATTAGAAACTTCTTTTTCTATTCCAGCGTTTTCTAGTATTGTATTGAAAGGATATAATATAGCTTTTAGTAATATCTCTTCACCTAAATCTAGATGTTCAATATTATTAGAAGCATTCAACAAAGCAACACCACCTCCTGAGACTATACCTTCTTTTATCGCGGCTTTAGTAGCACATATAGCATCTTCTACTCTATCTTGTTTTTCTTTTAATTCTATATCAGAATTAGCACCAACTTTAACTATTGCTACTTTAGCTGATAATCTAGCTAGTCTTTGTTCGTAACCTATAACCTCGTGAGGTTTTAGCTTTTTAGTTAGTTTTTCTTTTATAGTAGATATTATTCCTTCAACTTCCTCTGGAATTTCTTCTACCTGTATTATAGTTTGATCATTAGTTGTTGTAGTTTTTAAACACGTACCTAAATAATCAACTTGTATTGTATTTAAATCATCACCTAGATTCTCATCTATTATTTGAGAGTTTGTAAGTAAAGCTAGATCTTCTAATATTTCTTGCCTTCTTAATCCAAAAGCAGGTGGATCAACTACATTTACTTTTATATTTCCTTTCATCTTGTTCATTACAAGCGCGGATAAAACCGGAGGCTCTACGTGACCGATTATAAATAAAGACTTATTAGTTTTAATAACATGTTCAAGAACTGTTTGCACTTGTCTTACTGATTCTATTTTAGAATCTACAATCATAACTAAAGGATTTTCTAGTTCACAGCTATTTTGTTCTTTGTCTGTAACAAAGTTAGGGTTTAACAAGCCTTTGTCATATTCTATTCCTTCTACAATTTCTACTTCTGTTTCACCAAGTGATGATGATTCCATTATAACAACACCTGTTTTACCTACTTCTGTAAAAGCACTAGCTATTAAACTACCTAGTTCAGGATCATTGTTTGTAGATATTGTAGCAATTTCTTTAATTTTGTTTTCTACTGGTACTGAAGTATTTTCTAAATATTCTATAACTTTATCAACAGCAGAAAGTATACCTTCTTTTATTAATCTATCATTAGATTTATTTAAATGTTTATAAGCTTCGTTTAATATAGCATGAGCTAATATTGTAGCAGTTGTTGTACCATCACCTGCTTCTTTAACAGTCTTACGTGCGGCTTCTTTTATAAGCGTTGCTCCTATATTTTCTACTGGATCGTATAAAACTATAGAGTCAGCTACTGTTACACCGTCTTTGGTTATTATTGGGTTTCCGTTTTGATCTTCAAGAATAACGCATTTACCGCTAGCTCCTAAAGTAGAGCTAACAGCATTTGCTAATTTTTCAATTCCATTAAAGACCTGGTCTCTGGCTGTATCGCCAAAGTTTAGGTTTTTTACTATCATTTGATTAAATTAAATTAGATTATTTATTTGAATGTTTTGACTACTTTTGGTCCTTTTAAGTATTCCACTTTTTTTGAATAATGTTCTACTGATGAATCAATAGCTTGCTCAGCTCCTTCTAATGTTTCACGTCTAGTGACGTCATCCCATTTTTCACAGCATGGATCTTTTTGTGGATCACAATGGCAGTCGATGTTCTTGTATTCTGTTTGGTAAAATCCATTTGGTAATTGTACTATTCTCCAGTTCTTTTTTTCTGAAAGATGTTTCCAAAGATTAATGGTTTTTTCTGAAAATTTTGGTTGACCGCCCCAAGAGCTAGTCTGGTAATAAAATGTCATAGGTTTTTGGTTTTAAGTTAGACATTGGTTTAGGTTATTTTTAATTGAGTTTTATACAGTTCTCTACTGTTATTATTACTTAATTTTTTTTATTTTTACCAACAAGTGTTGATATTAACTCCAAGGAAGCCCTGCGTTTGTAGGTAAATCTTCTATTTGATCTTTCTTTATAGTTGCTTGCGCATCTACGTATACTTCTGCATCTGCTACAACTACTGGACCTAAATCTGTTTGAACTAAAGTTATTACTTGAGCTTCAGTTAAATCATCATAAGGCGTAGGACCTACAACACCGCTTAGTGTGTTAGTAAATACTTTTCTTGCGTATCCTACTCCATCTTGACCTTGAGCTGCTGATATTACTATTAAATCATCTTGACCAGAGTCGTTTTTATACTCCATTGTTAAAATTGTCCAAGTTGCCATATTTGTTTTTTAATTATAAGTTCTTATTTCTAATGAAGCTTTACTAAGCACGCCATCGCTGTTATGTGTACGTATTCTTAAATTGTCGGTGTCAATAACTTCCCATGCAATATCATGGTTATTTTCAGCATAGCCACCATTTAAAAATACAATTGTTTTTAATAGTTTAAATTTACCCGGAGCGTTTAAGTTATATTCTCCGCTTGATACTCTCGTAAAAGCAGTAAATGGATTTACAACACTTAAAGAGTTTTCTAAAACTATATTAGGCTGTGGATTAGTAGCGCCTGATTGGGTAAGTAAACATACAAAGCTTAAATAGTCGCCAGGCGCGGCTGTTTCTATTATTTGGCCATCGGCTGCAACAGATAAATTATAAGCTGCAGTTCCAGTTACCGTACCAGATCCATATGTGGGTATTTTAACATTACCGGCTCCGTTTATACTCAGCGAGTTTGATTTGCTACCAACTGTTCCATTACCTACTTGAAACTTGTTATATACGTCAGCGTCATCATTATAAGTGCCTAAAACAACACCTACGCTTGGCGTGGCCGCTATTAGGTTTTTACCTAAAAGTATTTGAGTGTTTTTGCTGTTAGTGTTGTTATCTTTACCTGCTACAAAAGAATCAAACGAACTACTTGTTATAGTGTTATCTGACCCAAATGCCGCGCTAGCAAAAGAACTAGAACTATTACCTACTCCAAAAGTAAACGACTCAGTTGCTGATGCTACCCCGTTTTTACCACCAGCAAAAGAATTCTTACCGCTAGCCACATTGGCATTACCAATAGTAATAGAGCTTTCACCTGATGCAGTTGTGTCAAATCCTGAAGCTAATGAATAAGATCCAGACGCTGTAGACTCATAACCAAATTTAATTGAGTTAGGTCCACTAGCTGTTCCTTCAAATCCAAACTTTGCTGCGTTATTAGCAGTTGCCGTACCACCAAATCCTTGTACAAACGTATTTTTACCTTGAGCATCTCCTTTTTCTCCAATAGCTACAGCTGCCTGCCCAGAAGCTATAGAATCTTGCCCTGAAGCTACACTGTATGCGCCTGTAGCTTGTGATTTATTACCAAATACTGCAGAAGCTAATCCAGCGGCTTCAGTTAATAAGCCAAATGCTGACGATCCACCACCTGATGCTAGTGTTATAAAATTAGCAGCAAGTGATCCATTACCAAAAGCTGTAGTAGAAGCTCCTACTGACAATGCGTTTTCTCCATTTGCAAATGCAGTTCCACCTAAATTAAAAGCAGGGCCTGGATTAGTAACACCACCACCAGCTGGAAGAACTACACCACCGCCACCGTCTTGCGTTACAGAAAACTTTTGATTACCACCAGAGTTTAAATCAAACAATTTAGTATTAATAGCTGGTGTGTAAGTTGTTGTTGTAACTGCGTTTAAATTAAAAATAGTACCACCGTCTATTTTATTCTGTATTATTTGAGAATCACCAAGCTTTCCGTTTGGACCATCAGTCCAAATAGGTATCGTGTTAGTTGTACCAACACCGATCCCTGGTATTAAAGGCGCTATAAAATTAGCTAAATTAGCAGCTGATATAGACCTAGTTGGTTTGCCTTCTTGTTGCATCTTGGAAATAACAAATAAATCACTATTTTCCAGTGTTGTTGTTATAGGATAGGTATATATTATTGCCATATGTTATTGCACTATCATTACTATTCCAGCTACATTTAAAGGGTTTGCACCAGCTCCTGTTGTTTGAAAAACTTGACCAGGTGATAATCCAGCTGTTATTGCGCTAGCGTTATCATCATATGACGGAAGCGTACTTAATACTGAATTTACAACAGAGTTAACTGTGAAGTTTTTCGTAGGATTTATCTGCGTGCCAACGCTTGTTATTTTAGAGCCTATTAAATAGTCATCGGCTGTAGGTGTGACTAAAGGATACGATGCTATTATTGCCATGTTTTATTATTGTCTATAGGTTTGTTATTTCTACATTGTTAATAGGTCCAGCTACATCAATAGATACACCACCTGGGTTAGCTTCAAGTGCAGAATTTATAGCATCTGCATATTCTTGATACTTTTCGTCTGATTGATCAGCTCCGCCAAATTCTAAAGAGCCAACTATTGTGGTACTCGAGATTAACGGTAAATGTATTATTGCTTCACCACTTCCAAGGCTATAAGCACCTGCTCTAAGTCCTGCAACGTTTATTTTTAAGTTTTTAAATTGTCCTTCCCCATTTGGAAAGTTTAAAAATTGTCTCATGTTTTTTGTTTTTTAATTGTTTTATATTATACTACACCTGTAGTTGAATAACTAAAAGCAGTAATAGTTTGACCAGCTGGTAATTGAACCTCTATAGCTCTTCCACCAGGGTTTGCTGCTAGAGCTTCGTTAAATGCTGCTACAGTATCTTCAACTAGCGAACCATTTGACGTGTCGATATCATAATATGATACCGTAGGACTAACTGGATCATCATTTCCTTTTGCATTTTGCCATATTTGTAAACCACTACCGCCAGTTTGGCACAGAAATATGTTATCTATAGGTAGATAATACGTACCTGGTTGTACTACGTCACCAGTTCCTCCGCCTACGGATTTAAATTTTAAAAATTCTTTCATTGTTTGTTTTTTTAATGTTGTTTTAATGTTGTTTGTATATTATATATACTTACAGGTAAGATTAAGGTTTTACAAAAACAGTGACATAAGGGTACTACTATACTATTATAACTACCTATTGTCACTAAAAATAAAAAGTTATCACAAATAGAGAGGCTGGGTGTTCCCCCCTACTTTTTTTTTGCATATTTCTCAGTAAAACGCATTTTATTTTGCATAACCCGCAGTGTTTTAACTATTTTTTCACTATATATACAAACTTTTTTTAATATTACTAAATATAATTTAAAGTTTTTTATTTAATATTAAATTTCACAAACAAAATAGTTTTATATTTGGATAATATAAATGTAAATAAATACTAATAATAATAACTATGCAAACTAATACTAAAATGGAAATACTATCTACTATCGACGAATTAAACCAATACTTAAACGGTAACGTAACTAAAAGCAGTATTGTAGAAACGCTAACAAAATTACAACTTACAATAATTACAAACAAAATATAATTACAATTGGATAATATAAATGTAACTAATAAATAATAATACAAATGTTAAACAAACTATTCAATATTCACATTAAATTCTTACAATTACTAATAATATTAACATTACCAATTGTAATATATAATGTCATAATGTCATGACACATTGACACATTCACTTATACTTCTATAACATTTTTCACATATAAACAAATATACACTTATAAACTTTACAAACAAAATATGTAACTAATTGGATAATAATAATGTAACTAACTAATAAACAACTAATTAAATAAATAAAAATAATAATAACTTAAATATAATAACTATGTCAACTTTAAATTCTAAAAGATTTGTAATTCGCAAGTCACTAATTGGTAAAAACCAAATCATTAACTTCACTAACAAAAAAGGTATCACTATTGAGTACAATCATGATATTGCTTATGAAATAATGAAAGATAAATTAAATGCAATGAATTGTTTTGCTAAATACAAATCTTACACTTCATCAAATAATATTCCAGTAATATTGAGAGATAAAGAATTAGTGTAGTGACAATATGTCATGACAAGGTGACTCACCGAACCTGAATGGTACACAAACTGGTGAGGAAAAAGGAAGTGGTGGCTAAAGTGAGTTCGACTCTCACAACTTCAACTAATATAATAACTATGATAAAACAACTAACATTTAAAATAGATGAAGATAATGACTTATATGAGATCACTATCAACAACACAACATACACACTAGATAATGTATATGATTCACCTTATGGTAATCTATTTGATGAGTTAAATATATTAATAGATAAAGTACAATAATTACAAACATAATAAGTTTGTCAATGGATAATATAATAAAATAATAACTATGAAATTAAATGAAATATATAGCGAGCTTCAAAAGCTAGATGAATTCCATGCTGATTTTATTCCAACAAGTGAATCAAAAGCAAGAATGAGAAAACTAATATCACTAATACCAATAACTAAATACGACAGAGTAAGATGAAATTAATTAAAATAACTAAAAAAGGTTCTATCCACTTCAGGTTAACTGATGGTAGATTAGGTGTATGCTACGAAAGTGGATATGTCAGAGTACAAACTAAAGGCAGAAATATGTATCATGGTAGATTTACTATGTATCAAATCAATAAAATGATTAAAGTATCTTCTCCAACTAAATGGAATCCAGATAACTTCTGGTACAGAAGAGTAACAATAGATAACTGTGTAGACAGAGTACAAAGATTACTTGACTTTGATAACAAGAACTGTCAAGGCGGACCATACTATCAATTTAATACTAGATATGGCAGGTAGAAAAAGAACTCGTAAAGTAGTGTTAAAACTAACTAAACAACAAATTGAATTAGCAGAATTACAATACTGGAAAAGGTATAATAATTACAAACAAAATCAAATGCTAAATGGATAATAATAATATATGAAAATAATCAAACATAAATCGCAAAACTTATACACTTGTCGCATAGAAAACAGGTCGTTTACTTCACCAAATTATAATGATGTAGCTGAATGGCGTGACGATAATGTAAAAAACGCAGAGTATTACAAAGAAATCAAAGTATTACATGACAAAGCAATGCAACATATGTATGACACTAACCCAACTAATTACACAGGCGACTAATGGCAAAAATGAAACAACTCGATGAAATGGCAAGCAAGCTAGTTCCTCAAATAATGCACAAAATACAAAGTACAGTATTAACTGAATTATCTTATAGTGATCTTGATCTTGAAGGTGATGATATGAATGATGCTCAAGACTATGTAATGACACTCGTAATAAATAAATTAATAACAAATGACTAAGAAAATACTATTAAATAGAATTGAAAGAACAGTAAAAAGACTACAAAATGAAATAGGTCACACTAACGGCTTATACGTTTCTAATGAAATATTAAAAGAAATCAATAAATTAAAATAATATGAATAATAAAAAAGCGATTGCACTAGCGTGCTTAGTATTTATCGGTGGTTACTTCGCAGGTAACACAAATGGTAAACAACAGAAAGTTACTGAAATTCAAAACAAGTTAAATGATCTTGATATGGAATGGTATCAGTGGCAAGATGTAGAAAATATTGTTAACTCAACTAGTATAAATGGCTGGAAATAAAATAGCAAAACTACTAATACTTATAGTTCTATTGTCATATAGTTGCTATAAGTTAGGCCAAGGTAATCCTATAATAGTTGAAAAAACTGTTGAAGTTAAGGTATATGACGCAGGTTTTTGTGCTTCTTGTTACAAAGAACACAGGTGGGATGAAATGTATGTAATGATGAACACTTATAATGATTCAATTACAAACAAAACAAACAACTAACTGGATAATATAATAAACAAACAATATGAAATGTAAATGTACAAATGTAATACCTGAAGGTCGATTAGCCTTAGGTTACCGTAACTGTGTCAACTGTAGCACAACAGAGCTTTATAGCTATATTCCTATCATCGAGCACAAAACCGGTAATACTATTCAAATCGTATCTCAGTCACTATCTGCAGCTGTACATAAAGCATGGCGTAGAAAATAAGGGAGTGATCAGGTAAGCAGTGTATGAGGTTCTTAGCCCTCCACTAACGGCGGTTCGACTCCGCCCACTTCCACTAAATAATAAATATGCAAAGAATAAAATTCACATCAAAAACTACCGCTAAAACTAGCGAAGGTCTAAAGTATAAAGGTTATGCTGTAGGCGAATTACCTCCAACGTTTGGCTTTATATACAAAGAAGACAAAGAACAGTTTGGTATTTCACAATGGTTTAACTATAAAGGCTTAACATGGATAGCGGAATAGCAGTACAAGAAATGGAAATAGTAGAGCGTGAAGCTTGCTATTTAATAGACACTATAGAAACTACGTTAGAACGTATTGTAAACTATAATGACTTAACAGAACAAGAATTAAAGTCCATAAAAGATATGGCAATTATGATGCTCCAAGAATGGAGTTAGTCGTAAGTAATGGAAGTACCGTAAAGGTCCATTACACGGCACATTGCTGGAAAACAGTAGACAAAACGTCACGCTGACCAGCTGAATAACTAGGTATGGTTTATATAGTTCTAAAAAGAGGCGCTCTATATGTTACTACTGACGAGTATGAGGTTCGATTCCTCACTAGTTACAAACAAAATACAACAACAGTTGGATAATATAATAAACAATAATATGCTAATAGATCAAATCAAACCAGAAATTCTAATAACACTAGACAAAGGCTACGAAAAATACAACACAAGTATAAACTATATATACAATATACTAGCTGCTAAACAAGTATACAGTCAGTTAACTATTGACGAAATCAAAGATATAGTTACATTTGCTGAGTTAGATTTTAGTAAATGGTCAGGTTCAGATATACTATTCGGCGATAAAATCTTAAACAATAACAATTAAATTAAATAAACTATGTCAGACTCAATTAAAAAGTACAGTGAAATGTACGAAGAAAAGCTGGAAGAAAAAATGATCAGCAAAGGCTTCGGTGAAAAAGATTCACACGATGACGAACACGTAATGAAAGTAGTGTGTAAACACTTCGATCTAGAACTAACAAGTGACTGGTCTAACGACTGTGATCACTACATATACGAAGAAAGCACAGCAGACGGCTATACTGTGTATGTAAGTACTCACGACGTTAATGGCAATATTTGTGTAAGCGAAAATGTATTCTATTATGATAATGATCTTGCGGCAGAATTTAAGCAAGCTATCTACGATAATGATCACGGTGACGTTAAAATATACTTATCTATGCTACATGACGGTGAATACTGGATTGATGATGCTATCAGAGATATTTATATAGAATTAGTAGAATTAATTACTGATGAATGTAAAGACGAGCTAGAAGACGAAGGTTGGAAAGAACTTACTGATCCAAGCGATGAACCATCAATAGATATGTTAAACTTAATAGCAAATAACTAATATGGCAAAAAGAAATATAGAACTAACCGAAGGCGATTGCACTTTCGTTCATTATGTACTACGTATGTATGCTCAACAAACAAGTGGGTTAGATGCAGATGATAAAGAAGAAATAAGAGAAGTCGCAAATAAATTTAAATAATATGGCAACAAGAAACGTAACTATGGTAGTACATAGACAAGAATCAGAAAAATATGTAAAAGGTTTTGCTGTAAACCCAAGCGAGGTAGCAGACAAAAGCTATGTAAATATGTACTTACATCATGACGGTTATCCTGAATATCAAGGTGTTCAAACAGCTAACTGGATTAAGTATATGCAAGATACTAAAGGTTTTACAAACTTTGGCGATGGCTCAAGAATTGCAGCACATTTAGTTAAAGACATGCATTATGGTTCACAATACTTATATCCTAGTGTAGACAGTATTGATCACAATTATACTTATATTATATGGATAGGTAAATCTGACGTATGGGTAAGCTGTTGGAATCAATATAGTGATGAGTGTGTATTTGTATCAACACCTGATAAAATAATTAACAAGTGGTCAAAAATAACTGACTATGAGTACACAGACTGGAATTACAAACATAATACGAACAAAGCTGGATAATATAAATATGACAGACAGACAAATCGAACAAATGGCAATACGTGTAGCAGACATAGTTATACAAGCTCTAGAAGACAAGCAGCAAGAGTGGGACAAAGCTCTAGTTGCTGATCTTCAGGAGCAAAACACCGAGCAGCAATTGCTAGCTCAACTAGCTACATTTATGACTCAATTAGATTTTGCACTAGGCAATGAAGACTATGCAAGATGCGCAGAGTTACAAAAACAAATAATTAACATAGAAAACCAATTAAACAAATATAAATGATAAAACCAATGCTAGCATACAAAGTTGATGCAAAACCCATCGACTGGACTAAAAAAGTCTACATGCAACCAAAACTTGACGGCGTACGCTGTGTAATTCAACTTAATGACAAAGGCGAAGTATATGCATATTCTCGTACAGGTAAACCGTGGCTCAACATTGAGCATATACTACAAGATCTTAAACCATCTTTTGATCTCAACCCTAGTATGATACTAGACGGTGAGCTATACAACCACAGTCTACGTAATGACTTCGAAAAGATTATATCTCTTGTACGTAAACAAAAACCTACAGCAGATGATAGAGCTGAATCTAAAGAACTAGTACAATTTCATTGCTATGACTATGCTCATACTGATGAAGACTATTCAATACGTGTAGATAATCTAGCTTTCAGCGATTTTTATTCCTACTGTGTTAAACTTGTACACACAACTCAAGTTAAAGGCCAAAGTCATGCAGATATATTGCACGCTCTTAATCTAGATACAGATTACGAAGGCTCTATACTAAGACTTGACGGTCCTTATCAGTGTAAACGTTCTTACAACTTGCAAAAGTTCAAAGACTTTCACGACACAGAAGCTACAATTATTGGCTATGTAGACGGTAAAGGCAAGCGTGAAGGTACTCTTGGCAAATTCTTAATGCAAGATGATGACGGTGTTGAGTTCGGTTGTCCTCCAGGCAAAGGCTACAACTACAAAGATCTTGCTAACATGCTTAATAACATAGGTGATTATATTGGCCAACGTGCTACGTTTACATATTTCGAACGTACTAAAGCAGGTAGCTACAGACATCCACTATTTAAAACCATTAGAAACTATGAATAAAATAAAAGTTAAAACAGTTAAATACACTAGACTGCCTTCTACTGAACACGACTCATTAGGAGCTAGATATTATAATATAATTAAAGAAAAAATTAAAGATGAGTAAACTAATATGGAAATTATATAACAACAACATGATAAGCATAGAAATTGCTAATCAGTTACTAGACGAACATTACAGATGAATATATTTTATTTAGACTCAGACCCTGTAAAAGCTGCACAGATACAATACAATAAGCATGTGGTTAAAATGATCTTAGAATCAGCCCAGATGCTTTGTACTGCGCATCATCATTATGCAGACGAACGTGAATATGACAATAGTTATATACCTTACGCAAAAGCACATTACAACCATCCATCAACTATATGGTGTAGACAAAACAGTAGACAGTACTATTGGCTGTTTCATCATATGTTGGCTTTAGGTGATGAATATACTAAACGTTATAAGAAAAAACATTTAAGTATAACTAAATGCTTTGATGCTTTAAAAAACTGTCCTGTAGGTATACCTTTAGGTGGCGAGTTCAATGAACCTCCACAGTGTATGCCTGATCAGTACAAAGTTCCAGGTTGTAGCATAACAGCTTATTGGAATTACTATGAACAAGAAAAGCACACAGTTGCTGCAAAAGACGAACCACTAATATTTAGACCAGATGAGAAGAAAATTATACAAACATTTAATTGAGACAGACGTTTTCAATACAAGAACCAAAATTAAAAATTTTGTTAAGCCAAGGGTGACAAAAGCTAATAAGAATAAAAGAGTAATAGGCTAATGTCACATAGGAAAATAGAATATTTAAATGACAATAGGATTATATACAGGCG